>Ga0187769_10000368_pt1 | contig 24694 bp, 28 predicted proteins | sample 0116_SJ02_MP02_1_FD_133140 | JGI IMG/M metagenome (GOLD analysis project Ga0187769, IMG submission 133140) | Tropical peat soil microbial communities from peatlands in Department of Meta, Colombia - 0116_SJ02_MP02_10_MG | ecosystem: Environmental > Terrestrial > Soil > Wetlands > Peat | place... | reverse complement strand
AGGTTCTTCGAACCCGTCGAAATCCTGTCTATGGCCTTGCGCTTCGCAAGCAGGTCGGCGGCGTTCATGAAGTCGGGTTCAAGACGATTCATTTCGACGAGCTTTTTCCGCGCCTTATTGTTCAGGTCGACGGCCTTCGAAACATCGATGTCCACAGCTTCGGCTATGTCCATGGGGCCCGCGGTGGCGAGATCAAGGATTGTTTCTATGCCCGCATCCTTCAACTTCGTCTTTGTAGCCGGGCCCACCCCCGGGAGAGTGTCGAGCTCAAGCTCAGCCTCGTCGGTCTCCGTCAATGATTCACGCGAGCCTGCTCCACTAGATAAGTGTGCCCTAGGGGGAGATACGTGAAACTGTCCTGGGGAAGAGGCTGGCGGATCGGATGTGCTTGAGCCCTGCTATCCAGCGGGTACACCTCTCTACCCCTATCCCGAAGCCCGTGTGAGGAGGCATCCCGAATTTTCTTAGCTCGAGATACCACGAAAATGACTCCGTAGGGAGGTCCTGGCTTGCGATCCTCGACATCAGCTCATTGTATTCGTGGATCCTCTGCCCTCCCGTAGCCAGCTCCCCCACTCCCTCGGGGGCGATAAGGTCGGCCGACATGGTTACCTTGGGCCTATCAGGGTAGGTCATGTGATAGAATGACCGGGCGCTGAGAGGATAGTCTGTGATGAAGAAGGGAGAGTCATGGGTGAGGCTGATCACCCTTTCAGCCTCCGTCGGTAGATCCTCCCCCCATTCGAACCCGAATCCCTTCCTCTCGGCAATCGTCCTCGCTTCGTCGTAGCTCATCCTCATGAACGGGAGCTCGGGCTGCTTTAGCGTCCTTCCCAGGATCTTCATCTCTGCCTGTCTTCTCTCTAGGACGCGCTGCACCATCTTGGACAGGAGCCCCTCCTGGACCTTCATGTTCTCCGGCTGGGTGGTGAACGCCTGCTCCGCCTCTATCATCCAGAATTCCGTCAGGTGCTTAGCCGTCTTCGACTTCTCCGCCCTGAAGGCGGGCTGGAAGATCCACACCTTTTGGAGGGCCGGGAGCGCCGCCTCCTCGTAGAACTGGGCACTCTGGCTGAGACTCGCCTTCTTGCCGAAGTAGTCGACGGTGAAGAGAGTGGAACCTCCCTCGACCGCCGCCTGGACGAAGGTAGGGGCACTGATCAACTGAAAGCCGTTCTCTCTGAAGTAGTCGAATGCAGCACCTATCACCTCTGCCCTGATCCTCATGGCGGCTATCGCCTTGGGACCCCTTATGCTGAGGTGCCTCTTGTCGAAGAGAAAACCTGGCGAACGAGCAGCCGTGCGCGTAATCGGCCAGCTTTCCGCGAGGGACACGATTTCGAATTCGGCGGCAGCAATCTCCTTGCCTCCGGGGGCTCGCCTGTCATCCCGGACATTCCCCTTGACCACGACTGCGGACTCCTTCGTCGCTCCCCTGGCCGCATCGTAGGCCTTGTCCGATGTCCCCTTGCGGGCGGATACCTGGACGTACCCGGTGCCGTCCCTGATGAGCGCGAAGAGCAGTCCTCCGACAGTGTGCTTGCGGGCCACCCACCCCCTTATCTCGACCTGCGACGGCGCCTTGCCTGCGAGGACTTCCGCCGCCGTCGCGACAGAGTAACTTTCTTTCACGGTGAGAGGCTCAACCCGGTCGTCCTAAAAGTGTGATGCGCCTTAATGGTTAAAGGAGCCACGGCGGAGTCGCCTAGGGACTCTCAATATGTCCTCCTCGAGAACGACGATTCTGCGATGGACTGGCAAGGGGAGCCTGGACGACCTGCGGTCATCCGTAGCGTACATTCTCGGTGTGGAGGGGATAAGGGCACGCGTTTCCAATCTCGGAGATTCTGTAATACTCGTCGGGCCGGAGCCGCTCCGCCTTGCGGCCCTTGTCGGGAATATGCCTGGCGTGTCGTGGGTCGCGGCCGGGTTCACAGCCCATTCGCACCAGGAGCTGTCCGGGGCGGCAAGAAAGCTCGCAAAGAGGTACCTGCGAAAGGGGGATCGCTTCTTCGTGGAAGCCGAAGGGACGGCCGGAGTCTTGGCATCGGACATCTCGGGTATCGTGACATCGGTGCTGTTGGACGGGGCGAAGGGATCGAGGGTGTCAAGCGACTCCTATAAGGTTCGGTTCAGAGCCGCCTTCGACGGAGTGAATGGGGTCGCGGGAGTCGAGGTAAGAAGGGGACCAGGCGGCGCCCCCACAGGGAGGGAACAGGTCGTATGTTTCGTGTCCGGGGGAATTCACAGCTCAGTCATCGCATGGGAGGCTGTCTTGCATGGGTTCAAAGTCCGGCTGGTCCACGCAAAATACTCGGAAGAAAGTCTACGGGCGGTTGCGAGGCTTTACTCTGAACTCTCCTACCGTGCAGACCCAAGGGGGTTGAGTCTCGAGGTGCTTGAGGGGGAATCGGTCAGTGGTGCACTATCCAGGTATGCGGGCTCGTTCAAGGGAAAGGTGTTCGGGGGGTTCACGCCGGGGGCCCAAGGGAGACAGCTGCTGAAGGTCCTCTCCCCACTCTACCTGTTGTCTGAGGAGGAGTTCGCATCGGAGTTCATAGCTCTGGGAATCAAGAGCTTTGACCTACCTGAAGACTGGGACAGGGAAGGAGAGGGGAAGCGGCTCGTAAGGAGGTTTGCCGGAAGGCGGGCTGACGTCAGCGGCGTCCTTGATGGCATAGGATAGCCGAAGGCGCCCATCTCAGGGCAACCTGGCGAGACAGACATACTAATCACACGGCCGTCGTGCCGACCCGCACGACCTCGCCACCGGGCGACACTTCTTCGAAGACTTCTGCCTGGAATGTCTGGACTCTGGTGTCTTCCTTGAGCCAGGAGTCGAACGGCAGGCTCGCCTTGCCGCACGCCTCCGACAGGAACGTCTCCTGGTCCCAGCCCTGCTCGGTGGCGACCTGGGGAAGGAAGAGCCCCGAGGCGAACGAGTTTGAGACAATCAGGCCGTCGACGCCGAGCCTGATTTTCGACGGGAGGTCCTTCCGCCGGGGGGCGCGAATCTCTTGAGGGAGCGTCAGGACGCTGACCTCGACCACGATCCTATCAAGTTCCTCCTGCGTGACCGGGAAGGGGAAACGGGGATCCTCGGACGCATAAATCGTGACATCCTGGACCGCCTCCCAGAGGGGCTTAATCGGCTCGGGGTATCCTATGCACCCCCTCAGCTGTCTGGCCCCTCCCTCGAGGGTGTTGAGGGTAACAAAGACCCCCCTCTTCTCTGCGAGCACGCCGGACGGGCGAGGTGCCGGCCCGCGCGGCGTCCCCCTAACGTGCGACTCGAGAGTCTCCCTGGCGAGCTTAACAGCCGCCCTACCTTCGTCCAAGGACAATGGCATGCCTACATCTGATCGAGGCGCCTGGCGAGGGACATTAATCTCTTCCAGTGGCTTCCCCGCCAGTAGATCTGCCCGCAGGACTCGCACCGGAAGAAAAGCCTATGCCGGCGCCTCACCGAAGCAGGGACCCCTCCCGATATTTCGTTTTTCTTAGCGGCAAGCAGTTCCCCCCCGCACAGAGAGCACAGAGGGTCCCCCCTCACGAGGCTGACTCCTGTGGCCTGTGCCCGGCGGGCGAGAGAGCTGAGCCGCTCCCTGTCGGAATCCCCGACGAGAACTATTGCCCTGATTCCTTTGGCGTCTGCCCTGACCCCAAGAGACCTGTCCGCGGTCAGGATGATCCGACCCTCACGGAGAGAGAGTCTTAGTAGACCCGCATCATCGCCAGCCTTGTAGTATGTAGCGTCGAAACCGAATGCCCTTAGTTTCCTCGCGAGCGAGCCGAGCATTGCATCGACTATGAACCGGGTTCTCCCGTTCGCCTCTGTGGCGGAATGGAGTTCCCGATCTCCCCTATCTTGTGGTCTCTGCCGCCCTGACCGCTTCGTATAGCCTCCTGCCATGCGGGTCCTTCACAAAGTGCTCCCGAATAGGTGATATTATCTCGTCCAGGGCCACGCCGACCCCCCTCTTCAGATCAGCCGGGTGAAGAGCCCCACTTACGTACGCCTTTTCTAACTCGTCGGGCGCGAAGAATTCGACATTTCCGCCGTACTTTTCGGGGCGCTCGATTCTAAGGAACTTTTGCTTGCGGAAGACGATGTACCTGGAGTACTCGATGAGGGCGTTCCCTTCTAGGACCTTGGGCGGGCAGTAGGCCGAGTTCACCTTCCTCGTTATCTCCTCGGCGCTGTCATGGACAAAGATGGATGTCTCCGGTTTGCTCTTGCTCATCTTGCTCGATATCTCAGCGTCCAAAGTAGCATTCTCATCGAAACCTTCAGCTTCCTTCTTCCCCTGCAACCCTATCAGCATATGATGGTGTACGGCGACGGGTTTCTTCCATTTCATTCTGTCTGCGATTTCCCGAGCAAGAACGTTCGCACGCCTCTGGTCCATCCCGAGTTGGCAGATGTCGACATCGAGCCAGAATATGTCGGCGACCTGCATCATTGGATAGAAAAGCTGAGCGGTATGAATCGATTCCCTGGTAGTCCTCCCTGCGATGGTGAGGGCACGCTGCGCCCTTGCCAGGGTGGAGTTCTGGGCAACGATAATGACCTTCTTCCAGTACTCTTCCTGCTTAGCTGCGTCGCTGGTCCAGAGCACTTCCACCTTGCTCATGTCTACCCCGGCCGCCTTCCACACCTCGACGAAGTACCTTCCCACCTCCTTGATCTTCTGCAGGTCTCCCCCCATCTTGTTGTTGACCCAGGCGAACCAGTCCGCTATCCAGAGCTTCATCCTCACCCCTGCCTTCAGCATGTCATCGACAAGGATGGGGCGCAGGACGCCGAAGGGGAGGTGCGCCAGCCCGCTCGGCTCGAAGCCATCGTATGCAGTAGGATGATCCTTGGTCTCGAATAGGGTGCGAAGCTCCTTCTCGGTGATTATCTCCTCGCCCACTTGACGCACGTACGCGAGTCGCGTCTCTATGTCCAACTCTGCCCGTAGCCTCGCCTAGTGTTGTTAAATCCTTCAGGCAGGTCTCTTCGCCCTCGCGAAGGCGGCCACAGCTACGCCGAATGTTAGTATCGCCAAGCCTTGGTGCGCCGCTACCAGGAGTGCTTCTTCCTCCTGGGCGATGACAATTCCTCCGAGGAGTACCTGAATTACCAGTAGGAACATGGCGACGAAGACCGTCCTCTTTACCACCTTCTCCACGTCTTGAGCCCGCCAAAATGCTATCGTCGCAAGCAGGAGAAACAACGTCGAGAGAGCTGCAAAAAGCCTGTGCGTGTACTCCATCACCGGGGCGACTTGCAGAGGTGGGAAAAGACCACCTAGGCAAGTGGGCCAGTCCTGAGGGACACTCGATCCGCAGGCATCCCCATAATTGGCTACTGTAACATAGGCGCCAACCACTATTGTAGTGAACAGGGAGGCAGCTGCGAGCAGCAATAGGACATACTTCGCCTGCATAAGCGCGGGGCCCTTCTAGTGGGACTCTTATGGTTCTATGCGTTCTTGACCAGGGCGTCGACCTTCGACTTTAGGACCGAGGACGGGACGGCCCCAATGACGATGTCTTCCACCTTTCCCTTGGAGAAGAACATCACAGTAGGTATGCTCATGATACCGAATTGCATCGCGAGCTCCTGATTCGCGTCGGTGTCGACCTTTACGAACTTGACTCTCCCCTGGTATTCTTCAGAGAGCTTGTGGATGACGGGCTCGATCATCTTGCACGGGCCGCACCAGTCTGCGTAGAAATCGACCACAACCGGCTGGCTCGACTTTACAACCTCGTCCTGGAACCTGCTCCCCTGAATGGGCATCACTGTGTCAGCCATTTCAGTCTCTTTCTGAGCGCGATTCTTGCCTGCTTATAATTTTGCCTTGATCTGGGTTTGAGGTCCCCATCAGAGAGCTCCTGTGCCGGGAGCCCCGAGTTCTGGAAGGGCTTCTGCTAAGGGAAAGACCTTCAAACTCTCCCCGGCTGGATTATAAGTGACAAGTGAGGATTTCGCGATCGACCTCCAGACTAGGTTCTGCAGTGTGAATCTCCTGACATATTCCGATATCTCCTCCCCCTTCACCCTCGTCCTGGGGTGCCTGGTGATGATCGCGCAGCAGTCCTTGTACTCTTCGATAGAGAGGTCGTAGGTGCCTATGCGCCTCGCCAGGCCGATTATCTCGTCCTTGTCGTAGGTAAGGAGCGGCCGCAGGATTGGAAGGGTGGATCCTTCGTCAAAAGAGGCGATGTTCCATAGAGTTTGGGATGCGGCCTGTGATAACGAGTCCCCCGTCGAGATGGCCCGGGCGTTGAACTCGGGGGCAAGCCCCTCAGCCGTCATCCGCATGAATCTCCTGAAGAGGGAGGGTTCGAGGTCCCCTGGCACTCCCGACGTGGCCAACTGGTACTCGGCGAATGGGACGAGCACCATTGTGCTCTTTCCCTCATAAGCCGAAAGGACCCTCACAAGCTTCGTGATCTTGCTCTCAACTGCGGCTTTAGGGGTCGGGGCCAGGTAGAAGTGCAAGTAGACCGGCCTGGTGCCCCTCTTCATGAGCAGCCAGGCGGCCACTGGAGAGTCTATGCCTCCAGAGAAGAGATGTATTACACGACCCGCCGTCCCAAGGGGGAGACCCCCTGGTCCTTTCGACCTCGCGGAATATACCAATGCTTTTCCCTTGAGGACATCCACGTGAACTGACAGGTCGGGATGAGAGAGGTCGACAGTTTTTCCGGTTGCCCTAATCACCTCTGCCCCCAGCTTCGCTTCGAGGTCCTGAGAGCCGATGGGGAACGCTTTGTCAACGCGCCGGACGACTATCCTGAATGCCCGCGCGTCTGAAGCGGTTGAAGTGGCTAGAACGCCGTCGAGAATCTTGGGATATGCCGAGGGCACGATCGTTACTGGGGCGAACCAAGTGAGCCCGAACACCCTCGAGAGTCTCTTTGCGACCTCTTGCTCCTCGGCGGCAGCCTCTATGAGGAACCTCCCCTCTGTATAGGTGACGGTATGCCCCAGGCCTCCGAGGGCCCTGTTCAACCCTCTCCTGAGGGCTCTGACGAACTCAGGTCTGTTGTTACCCTTGAGGGCAACCTCAGCGTAGTGTGCGACGAAGAGCAAGATCGAGTCCCTCTCCGCCTCGACCATAGATTGGAGAAAAAGCTTGCCTGGCGCAACGTCAGGCGTGAAGCACGGCCGCCACCATGGCGGCTAGGAAGACTACTGCGAGGTAGGGGCTTGAGAATTTGAACGCAAGCCAAGCGTTCGGCTTCGTAGGCTGCCTGAGGAGCTTGATGTTGGTCCACAGGAGCAGACTGCCGAAGACGGCCGCAACAGCCAGGTAAACGAAGAGACCCGGGCCAGATAGGAAGAAGGCAAGGATAAGGCTCACAGGTATAAGAAAGAGAGTGTTGACCACGATGTACTTCGAGGCGGCTTCGGGCCCCACCACCGACGGCAGCATGGGGACTCCTACGGCGGAGTAGTCCTCTTCTGTGATAACCGCCAAGGACCAGAAATGGCTGGGAGTCCAAACGAATACGAGAGCCCCGAGAATCCATCCTGCGGCAACCCCGCTCCAGGTCACGGCATACCATCCAGCAAGTGCGGCGCAGGATCCGGCGAATCCCCCGAGGACTATGTTCCAGCTGGTCCTGGGTTTCAGGAAGAGCGTATACACCGGGACGTAAACAAATGCCCCGAGGGCGATGAAAAAGGTGCCGAGGACGTTCAGCGTCAGCGCTGCCACGATGACGCCCAGCGCAACGAGGCCAAGGCCTAGCATCAGTGCATGCCGCACTGGGACGATCCTCCCAGAAGGCAGCGGCCTGCCCATGGTCCTCTTCATCTTAGCATCCATGCCCATCTCCAAGTAGCTGTTGAGTGTCAGGGCTCCGGCAGATGCCGCCGCTCCCCCGACCAAGACCCCGATGAGTACATAGGGCGATGGTATCCCCTTCGCTGCCACAACGGATGACCCGAGGGCTGCCATGAGGAGCAGAGGGACTATCTTCGGCTTCGTTAGAGCAACATAGTCTGATAGTGCCAACAGGAGTGCTCCACTTTTGCGCCGCCTACCCTCGGATGTATTTTAGTCGTGTGTGAGGCCGCCGGCTGAAAAGCGCTTTGTCCACCAGGGGCATATTTGCAAGCGCAGAATTAATTTAAGTCGGGGTCGCCTCTACAAGAGCGTAGTGCAGAGCCGGTTCCCCGCCAGCCCTTATTTGGTTCTTGGGACGCTGCTGTTCGCCGTCGGATGTATTTGGGTCGCGCTTGACTCAGTGGCGTGGTATGCCGGTCAGACCCTCTACGGCATCTACGACCAGCAGGCGATACTCGGGCTTGTGCAGAGGTACTATGCGGCGGAGGGACTGGCGATCTGCGTGGCCACCGCCGGGGCCTACCTGACCTACCGAGGGATAAAGGACTGGAGAGTAGCAGACAACCCCGACTCGGTCAGGTTCTTGCTCGCGGACGCGCTTTCCTCGCGGAGGGACCTTAGGGTAGGTTTCGCGGCGGCAATAGCGTACGCTGTGGTATACCTTTTCGTTTCAGGAATAATCGTCTTCCAACCCGGGGCCAACTCCGGAGCCTGGATCGAGTTCTCCTCCATGAGCTGGAACGTAGCCGCCTGCTGCGGCTCCGTGGGGACGGTTCCCACTCTTATCTTCTACCTCGCCCCCCAGGCCCACCTCGCCCTCCAAATCCTTCCGTTTGACGCCCTCTTTGCGGTGGTCGTTCCGATTCTCGTCGGATTCAACGTGACCGTCGCAGCCCACTCGGTGAGGAACAAGTTGGTGAGAGGGAACGTCGGATGGGTGAGTACTCTCGGGATTCTAACCGGCCTATTCACGGGGTGCCCCACCTGTGCGGGATTGTTCCTTGCGAGCGCCTTCGGCGGACTCGGGGCAACCTCTCTCGCTGTGGCCCTGGCGCCCTATCAGATGCTTTTCGTGGCGGTCAGCATCCCTCTCCTCGCAGTGAGCCCGTTCCTGATTGCGGTCAATGCAAGAAGGGCAGTGCGCGCAGTGTGCCCCATTCCTGTCCCTGCCATATCACGTGTATGACCGACGCTTCTCGTGGGCGGAAATTGCCGTGCCTCTTCCTCCCAGCCCTCGCCCTGAGGCGACTGGTACAGCGAGGGAAGCGCAGTCAGCGTTCTCCCGCGCTGAAACGCTTAAGAAATCTTGAGAAGGCGGCCGCCCGTCCCGCAGTAGCTCAGCCTGGTAGACCCGAAGGGGCCAATAGCTTCCGGCTGTAGAGGTCGGCCATCGGCTGACCCGTCCAGCCTACTCAGGCCACAGTCACCGGAGTGTCGTCGGCTCAAATCCGCCGCGAGGCGCGGGGATTCCGACCTGCGGGATATTTTCAAGCTTATTGCTCCTTTCTGACCAATTTTCTTCCTCTTTTCGTATAATGTGCCACGAACCAGTCATATCTCGCCCCTGGTGGCATTTTTCCGAGCACAACTAGGTCAGCAAGCTTAATCGCCTTTTGGGGGTTCCAGAAGCCCACCTGGTCGTTAAACATCCTCACCCAGTGAGAACCCGTCACCAAAGTGGTAGACGTCGCGTCTCCTTGTCCACGTGTTACCGCCGATTGTCATCTTCCCTCCTTTCCGGTTTGTTCGCCTGATCGAGGAAGGCATGCCCAAGTCGAGTAGTAGATGGGCCATAGACTTCAGGCTTCGAATCTTGGTGTTAGCGATCCCCACAGTCACGGAATACAATTTCCTCGCGCGGAAGTCAAGGGAACATGTGCAATAGCCCAAGGCGTCAAAGAATCCACAAAGGAAATCGCGTGTGAACTTGCCCAGATACTCCACAAGCTTCTCAACCGGGCGATTCAGGAACTCGTACAAAGCCACCGAATCGTAAGAGATGACGTAGAGTTCAGTTGTCTTGTCGTACAGGGCCAATCTCCTTTCTAGCGAGGCAGGAATGATGGGCTTCTTCGTCATTTATGACGGGAGGCATAGAGCGCACTTAACGCCCCACCTTCGAGTCGAGCAGTGCGGGAAAGTGAACCATGTCTTACAAAAGCATAATGAGAGGTTCGCAAGGGGCTGGCGAAGAGTGAAGCTCTGGATCCCAATTGCATTGGCAGCGGTGATCATTATCGCCTACACTTTCTTTTACACGCTCAGCGTAACCGAGCCCCAGGGGGCTAGCTCCTTCGACCTGACCAACTCTGTGGGCCTGATAGTCGTGCTGGTGGGCGTCATCGCCGCAGGCTTCGTGATAAGAAGGGCCAACCCCTCGAGGTAATCACCTAGCTCCCCAGAAACGCTTAAGAAACTAGAACCACCCGCGAGAGAACACGCGTTGGATAAGGAATTCCTAGCACTTTCGGTGGTGTTCATGTTGCTGGGATTAACGGGAATAGTCCTCTTCAGCAGCCTGTTCTACAATGGCTCCATCTTCCCCGTGATGACGGCGTCCGGGGACGCTTGCTACTGTGTGATCTCGAGCCCTGAGCCATCGGCCGCCCAGGGTACCTCTAGTATCCTTCTCGCGCTAGGTGTCATGTTTTTTCCAATGGGTCTCATGAAGGGGGGCCTCCCCTCTTTTGGCAGGGCTCCGGGCGTACCCGCCCCTGTTAAGCTCCCAAGCGGCAGGGTGGTCACCCCAATCCAGTTAGGCAGCGGGAGTTATTTCGTGTTCGGGCTTGTGGTCCTACTTGTGGGCATCGACGCGGTGCTTGTCCCTGGATACTTGGTGTACAAGAGCACCTACATCGAGCTGGCGGGAGCAATGCTGACGGCCGCAGGTGCCATTTCCATGGCCTGGGGACTGAGAAGGCCGAAGCCGCAATAGACCCCCGAACAAGGAACCGTTTTATCCCCCGTCTGGACGGGTTCGAAAATCATTGAGTTCCAGACGGAAGAACGCGAAGGGGGAAAAGAAACCAGAACCAACGAAGGCCGCAAAGGCAAAGCCCGTGAAGCCGTCGGGCAAGGCTCCCGAGGCGATGGTAACTAGCCGTCACGGCACAGGGTTTGTCACACGTCTGGGCAGGGGGTTCTCGATGGGAGAGCTGGCGGGAGCGGGGCTCTCTCGGAATCTTGCTTCCAACTGGGGCGTGAGGCTTGACCTCAGGAGGCGAAGTGTTGTCGACGGCAATGTAGCCTCCCTGAAGAGTTGGAGATCTCACCCCGCAGCAGCCAAGAGAGTCGAGGGAATCGCAAAAGAGGTAGAGGAAGAAATCGAGAAGGTAGGAAGAGAAGTGAAGAAAGAGGCCATCAAGGTAGAGAAGGAGGCCGAGAAGGTCGAGCGTGAAGTCAAGGAAGAGGCCGTGAAGGCGGAGAAGGTCGTCAGACGGAAGTCAAAGCCGAAGAAGAAGAAGAAAGCGAAATCCTAGCTCACTCGGACCCTTCCCTGGCAGCCATGAACAGGTACTGCTGAGCGTAACCTGCGTACTTCCCAAAGTACGCGCGGGCCCTGGCCGAAATCTTGTCGTAGTCGTAAGGAGAGAGCTTTCCTTTCCCCTTATCCATATACCTCCGGGTCAGCTCCGGTCCCAAGAGGGCCGGGTAGGAGGTGGCGAGGACCTTCGCAATCCAGACGTCGATAGGGAAAGCCTCGTCCTTTCCGCATGAGTACAACAACACGCAATCTGCGACCTTGGGGCCGACGCCGAGCAGAAGCTTCTTGCCGAGCAGCTCTGTCAAGAGGAGTCTCCTCGATTCGGAATAGCCGAGGCTAGCTATTGCAGGGAAATCCACCCTCCCTTCGGCAACGGAAGTGGCGACCCTCTTGAGGAAGGGCGCACGGTAGCCGAGGCCGCAGGCGAGCAAGTCTTTCTCGCCAGCCTTTGCAAGGTCATCCGCTGTGGGGAATGCGGTTCTCTCTTCACTTTCGAACTCGAAGGTGCCCCCGTATCGAGAGCACAGGGTCATTACCATCTTCTTTATCCGCGGAATGTTCGCATTTGTTGCAAGGACGAAGGACGCGAGGCACTCCCAGGGGTCCTGGTTCGCTATACGGAGGCCGTAGAACCTTTCTACGGCACGACTTATTGCCTCGTCCCTTGAGATGGTCGCCAGCACGTGATCTAGGTCGACGTCCAGCCGGAAGTAGCTCGTAACGAACTCGCTGTCGAGACGCTCTGAGCTCGAAGAGCACCTGAGGAGATCCCCCTCCTGCTTCATCTTCAGCACTCCCCCGGAGACCACACCCCACCACCACTCTCCCCTCCTCTCCCAGCGAAAGAGCTGACCGCTTTCCAGGGTATACTCGAGGCTGAAGGGGGAGTCCAGGGAGACGGTGAATTCCATCCGGCCGCAGAGCCGGGCACAACAGGTAATAATTGACTCTTGCGTAGGAAAAGGGATTTGAAATAGTGGAGAATGAGGCAGAGAAGTGTTCACCAAGGACTACGAGGCGCGGACCGGGAAATCGAAGAAGCTCTTCGAAAGGGCGAAGAAGGTTTTCGCCGGCGGCGTTAACCACAACGCCAGGTTCTACGAGCCTTACCCGATATTCGTGAGCAGGGCGAAGGCGCAGCACATCTGGGACGAGGACGGCAGTAGGTACACCGACTATTGGCTGGGGCACATGGCGCACCTGCTGGGCCATTCTCCTAAGATGGTGGTCGACTCCCTGCGGGAGCAGGCTTCCAAAGGCACTCACTATGGAATGGGGAGCAGGCTTTCGGTCGAGTTTGGAGAGGAAATACGAAAGACAGTGCCCTGCGCCGAGGCGATGAGGCTCTGCAACACAGGGGCAGAAGCGACCATGTACCTAGTGAGGCTCGCACGCGCCTTTACGGGGAAGAGGACGATAATCAAGATGGCGGGAGGATGGCACGGTTTCAACACGGAACTGAACAAAGGAGTCCACCGGCCGTTCGACAGGGCTGAGAGTGCGGGAATCCTCGAGGAGGAGCAGGCCCACGTGCGCAGTGTCACCTTCAACGACCTCGAGGCAGCTGAGGCAGAGGTGAAACGCTCCAACGGGGACACGGCCGCCATCTTCCTTGAACCTGTTCTAGGTGCAGGTGGGTGCATCCCTGCCGACCGAGACTACTTGAAGGGGTTGCGTGAACTGTCGGACAGGACGGGAGCCCTCCTAGCGTTCGACGAGATAATCACAGGCTACAGACTCGCTCTTGGAGGGGCTCAGGAATGGTATGGAGTTAGGCCCGACCTGGCCACACTTGGGAAGACAGCAGGGGGCGGGATGCCTCTCGGCCTGGTCTGTGGCAGGAGGGAGATTCTCGCGCTTGCCGACCCATCGAATAGGTCGAGGTTCGTGTCAATCGGTGGGGGAACCTTTTCGGAGAACCCGATGACGATGGTTGCCGGCCTCACTATTGTTAGATATCTGCGCAGCCATGCTGACCAGATTTACCCAGAGCTGAAGAAGAAGGGGACTGCACTAAGGGGGAGGATTGACAAGGAATTTGGCCGGCAGCGGGTAGAGACTCACACGACTGGGCTTGGGTCCCTCTTTCTGACACACTTCGGGGCAGAACCTAGAAACGCAGAGGAGGCCGCTGCTGAAGACAGGCGGACGAAGGTGGGGTATGCCCTCCATCTCATGTCGCGTGGCATATTCGTTCTTCCGGGTCACCCCTGCGGCCTCTCGACCTGCCACACGGAAAGGGATCTGGACGACTTGGTTAGGGCGACCGGCACCTTTGGGAAGATACTAGCACGTCACTAGGAAGACAGAACTTCAGGATTCATCAGTTTCGCTCTACTCCCATCCAAAATAGTCTCTATCCCGTCCTATGTTATCTAGGCAAGTGGCAAAGAAGAGTGTCGGAACCTGCAATGGAGGTCGATGAGTACAGGCTGATACTCAATAGAATCACCGGATCAAGGAGACTGGACTTCAGGTGGTTGGACGACTCGGAGAAGCTGGACATCAAACGGACGTTCGAAAGGCTCTATCTCGCTGAGAGGCTGTCGACAACTGAAATTGCCGAGGAACTCGGCAAGTCTCAGAACTTCGTCTGGAGAGTCTGCAGGAAGGTTGGAATTGAGCTCAGGACCCCGAACGAGGGAAAGGCTCTGTCCGCGCCCCTTCGGATACGAACAATAAGACGACCTTTTTCAGGTTCGGAGGTCGATCGATACTATCTGAAAGGCTTTTCCGAAGGCGACCTGCATGTCAGGAAACCTAGCACAACTGCTGTAATGGTTTCCTCTACGACCACCCATCCGGCATTCAGTTCGTGCTTCACTCGGCTCTTCAGAGACCACGGTCCGATTTACTTGTATCCCATCTACGATGCGGTTGCAGGCTATAGATGGAAACTCGCTACCCGGCTCGATAACAGCTTCTCCTTCATGTTGCCCACCCAGAGGAAGGACTATCCGACACTCTTGCAGGAACCAAGTTATTTTCTCAGTTGGCTTGCTGGAATCGTTGATTCCGATGGTTCGGTCATCTTGGAACAATCAGGAGGATATGTGAGGTTGACGCTGCTGATTGCGAATCAGAGTCTGGCTCTCCTTCAGCACATTAAGAAGGAGCTGACGAACGGAGGGTACTTCCCCACGGGTCCCTACCTTCAGGCTAGCAAGGACAAGGTAACCTCTCGTCGGGGCATCAGGTACACAAGAGACCTGTGGAACATCTGCCTGCAGCGTGCAGAGGAAGTGCGCCGAATCTTGAGCCTGCTCCCGTTGAAACACGAGGAGAAAATCAAGAGAAAGGAGCTGGCATTGGAGACACCGCAAGGGGCCAGATGGGAGAAGTGTGGTCTCAGGATCCTTGCCCTGCGGAACTCAATCAAGCTCGAAGTACGCGATTACGTCTCGAAGGCTGAATCTGATTACAAAAAGCGGGTCCTGGGTCAGGCTACCCGATTGCCTTCCCCAGTCTCGCATCGGCTTCAGACCAGTTGACAACGTTCCACCATGCATCGACGTATTTCGCCTTGTCATTCAAGTATTGGAGATACCAGCTATGTTCCCATAGATCTGAGCACATTATGATTTTTGACTGAGCGATGTGGTTCAGATTGTGCTTCTCTATTTGCGAGATGATGAGCTGATCGATTGTGGGCTCATAGATCAGCATTGCCCAGCCGCTTCCCTCAACAGTCTTGGACGCGTCGGAGAATTGCGCCTTGAATTTGTCGAATCCGCCGAAGTCCGTCTGAATCCTGTCAGCCAGCTTGCCTCCGGGAGTGCCTCCCCCCTTCCCTGGCGGTGCCATGTTTGGCCAGAACAGGGAATGGAGTATGTGACCGTCGGCATTGAAGCTGAAATCTCTGAGAACGGCCCTGACGTCAATCTGCATCTCGCCTTTCCGCGCCTTGTCCAGTTTGTCCATGGCAGCGTTGGCACCCGTGACGTACGCTTGGTGATGCTTGTCGTGATGAAGGGTCATGATTTGTTTCGATATGTAGGGTTCGAGGGCTTCGTAGGCGTATGGTAGAGGTGGAAGTGTGTATGTTTTAGCCATTGGACCTCTAGGCGGGTGTCCTCGTAAAAAGTTGTTGTTATACAGTTATGGAAGCTCTTGCTTTTTTCGCCCTTTCCCAGTCATCTAGGAAGCGTTTGAGGCCCGAGTCAGTGAGGGGGTGCTGAATCATTTTCTCCATCACCTCTGGGGGCATTGTGGCGATGTCTGCCCCGACCTTCGCCGCCTCGAGGACGTGCTGTGGGTGCCTGATGCTCCCCACGAGAACCTCGGCCTTCAGATTGTAGTTGTTCCTGATCCTGACAAGATCCTCGACAAGCTCCATCCCGCGCTGGCCGATGTCGTCCAATCTCCCGATGAAGGGGCTGATGAAAGACGCACCTGCCTTCGCCGCGAGCAACCCCTGGTTGGCGGAAAAGACGAGGGTCATGTTGACCCGAATCCCTATCCCGCTGACTGCTTTGGTTGCCCTGAGCCCCTCAGGAATTATCGGAATCTTGACGACAACGTTGGGAGCAATGGAGGAGAGATGCTTCGCCTCAGACACCATGCCTTCGAAGTTCGTCGAAACGACCTCCGCGCTTACGTCTCCCTTTACCTCCTTGCAAATGGCTGTGATGATGTCCTCAAACTCTCCTGGTTCCCTGGCCACCAGCGTGGGGTTGGTGGTAATTCCGTCCACGATGCCCATCTGATTCAGCTTCTTGATTTGGGCAAGGTTGGCGGTATCGAGAAAGAGCTTCATTCTAGCTCCGACCTGTTAATTTGATATTAAAGGCTATTTTGAATGGACGAGGCCATATGCGGCCTGCTCGATGTTGGCCGCAGTCAGGCCGTACTTCTTCAGGAGCTCCCCCGGATCCCCGCTTTCGCCGAAGGTGTCCAACACGCCTACTCTCGTCATGGGGGTAGGGTGCCCTTCTCCGAGGACCTCTGCCACCGCAGAACCCATCCCGCCGAGGATGTTGTGCTCTTCCGCCGTTACAACTCTTCCGCATTTCCGGGCGAGCCTCAGGATTGTTTCTGAATCGATGGGCTTCACGGTGTGCATGTCCACCACAGACGCAGAGAGCCCCTTGGCTTTCAGAGACTCGGCAGCCTTCAGCGCCTCCGGGACCATTATGCCGCAGGCGAAGACAACAACGTCACTTCCGTCCCGAAGGACGTTGGCTTCTCCGAACCTGTATTCGAACGCCCCTTCGTAGACAACTGGTGTTGCCGACCTCGTAAGCCTTACGTAGAATGGTCCAGGGATGGACGCGATGGCCTTGACAATCTCCTTGGTCGAAGGGGCGTCGGCCGGGACGATCACCTTCATCTTCGGGATTGCCCTCATTATCGCAATGTCCTCCACCTGTTGATGGGAGGCGCCATCGGGCCCCACGGAAATGCCACCGTGAGAGCAGACGAGCTTGACGTTGAGGTCGGGGTAGCAAATGTTGTTGCGTATTTGGTCGACGCATTTGCCCGGGACGAAGATGGCGTAAGTCCCAGAGTATGCGATCTTCCCTGCCAGCGCCAGTCCCGCTGCAATCGAAACGAGGTTCTGTTCCGCGATCCCCACGTTGAAGAAACGCTCCGGATACTTGGTACCGAACACGCCTGACTTCAGGGACCCTGTAGTGTCGGCTCCAACGACGACCACGTTCCGATTGGCCGCCCCAAGCTCAAGCAGTGCCTCTCCGTAGGCGTCTCTCATGGCGGCCTGCTTCGAGAGCATCATTGCGCCTCCCTCACATGAAGCGCACGCTCCCTGAGCGTCGAGATTGCGTTGACCGGGTCCTTCTTCCCATAAACGCCCGCACCAGCGACCAGCACGTTACCGCCGCTCTTGATGACTTCGTGAACGTTTTCTGGCTCGACCCCGCCATCCACCTCAATGTCTGTCGGGAGCCCTTTGTCCCCCACGAGGGCGCTTATCTTCCGCAGCTTCGGCATCACTGACATGTCCATTGATTGGCCACTGAACCCGGGGTTGACCGTCATTACAACAAGGGTGGAGATCCTGTCCAGCCGGTCGGAAGCCCATCGGGGGAGTTCGGTCTTCGGCTTTATCGCCAGACCCATTTCCTTCCCCTTCCCATGGACCACTCGATAGAGGTCATCGAACTTCGAACCGTTCAGCACCTCGGCGTGAAAGGTTAGCAGGTCAGAGCCGGCCTCCAGGAATTTGTCAACGTAGAAGTGGGGGGAATCGATCATCAGGTGCGTGTCGAATTTCAGGTCGCACCTGCCGCGGAGTGCCTTCACCGTCCCGGGGCCGAACGTTATGTTCGGGGCAAAGTGGCCGTCAATGACGTCGAGATGCACTTGGTCGGCCCCTCCCTTTACCGCGATTTGGATCGCCTCCTCGAGATCACCTAGGTCCCACGCCAATATTGATGGGGCAATCTTAATCTCGCTCAATTGATTACTCCAGTTCGCTTAGCACGTCGGAAAGTTTGTCCTTTGCCGGGGGCGTTCCGTGATAGTGTGGGGACCACTCCATGAAGGAGATGCCCTTCCCCTTAACCGTATGCGCCACAATTATTGTCGGCCTGTTCCGCGTGCTGGCCGCGAGGTCGAATCCGTCCATCAACTGGGTGAAGTCATAGCCATCGACCTCAATTACGTTCCAGTTGAAAGCACGCCACTTGGCCGCAAGCGGTTCCAGGGGCATAACCTGCTCCGTAAGGCCATCCTGCTGAATTCCGTTCCTGTCTATGACAGCAGTAAGATTGTCGAGTCGATACTTCGAAGCAGACATTGCAGCTTCCCAGACCTGTCCCTCCTGCTGTTCCCCGTCTCCCATGAGCACGTATGTCCTGAACGACTTGCCGTCGAGCTTCGCCGCCAGGGAAGTCCCAACAGCGAGCGAGAGGCCGATTCCCTCCGAGCCCGCTGGCGCCTCCACACCAGGGATGCCCATCGAAGGATGCCCCTGCAGCCGCGAGCCCGTCTTTCTAAGCGTCATCAGCTCCTCAACTGGAAAATAGCCGGCCTGGGCGAGGATCGAATAGAGAAGCGGGGCGGCATGCCCCTTGCTGAGAAAAAACCTATCTCTATCTTCCCACTTTGGGTTCTTTGGGTCACGACGCATCACGTGAAAGTAGAGTGTTACGAGCAGCTCCACGGCAGAGAGCGATCCCCCTGGGTGGCCTGAGCCTGCTTCCGCGAGTGCCTCCAGAATCAGCTTGCGTGTGTTCTTTGCAATCTCCTTCAGCCTGACTACTTCCTGGGCTGTCTCCACTATCTCTTCACCGGGGCCTGCACGATCCTCTTAACGAGCTCTTCGACCCCCTCCGTCCTTGCTTCCAGTTCCTGGAGCGAAAGCGATGCTATCCGAGGGAGTTCGCTCCTTGCCTCCCCTGCCACGTTTGCCAGGACGGCTGCCTGGTAAGGGTTCCCGCCTGATGCCACAGACAGACCGAAGACCCCTGTCATCGCGTCCCTCACGCCCACTTTGCTGAAGAGGTTCTTCCTGCCCCTTATGGGTGGGAAGAGAGTCAAGTTGTCCTTGTCGAAGAGGGCAACCCCCTGGTCTCCTCTCGTAATCAGGATCGCCTTGGCCTCGAGGCGGCTGAGGAGGTTCACTCCCATGTTCCTAAGGCTGGTCTCGTTCACCATAGCCATGCCCGTGGCGTGCTCTGCTTCCTCCAGGTTCGATTTCACGTAGGTGACGCCGGAGAAGTCCAGGTAGTGGTGCATCTTGGGCTGGCCGACCACAATCTTACCAGAAGCGCGGGCGGCTGCGACCACCCCGCCAATCAGGTAACTTGTGATGACGCCACGGTCATAGTCGGAGAGTATGACGCATTCGACATCCCTGATGCGAGGCTCGGCCTCCGCGAGAAGCTTCTTTGCCATTGCAAGTGGTACGTCCCTCCTGTCTTCCTTGTCGATGCGAAGCATGTGAAACGTGTTGACCATGTACCAGGTCCTAAGCGAAGTGGGCCGGCCCTGGTCCGTTACCACACCCCCGGCGTCAAGTCCGTACTTCGAGAATTCCGATTTCAACCAGTTGCCGTATTCGTCGGAGGCCACCAGCCCCACCAGGCTGACGGAAGCCCCCAGCGACACTAATTCCCTCGACAGGTTAGCTGCGCCCCCAGGGAGGAGGGTCTGTCCGACGAAGTCTCCAGCAGGGACTGGAGCTTCCCGGGCAAGCTTGCGGGCTGCAACCTCGACGAACCGGCTCACCAGGAGGTCGCCGATCACTAGGACCCTCCTTCCTTGGAACTGGCGGAGGACCGCGCTCAGCTTGTCCCTCTCAACCGAGTCCAGCGGCAACCTTTTTCGAGTTCGACTGACTTTGTGGGAGTTTTAAGGTTTGACAGCCTTGCGGCTGCCGGAGCTTTTCTCCGATGCCCACTTGTTTTCGAGGAGCTCTTGGATCGTCCCGACTGCCTTGCGAATCTCCCTGTCCATGGCTAGCGGGTCGTACCCTTTGGGAGGAGGGAAATCCAGGAACTTCTGGTTCGGGTCGGCATTCAGGAAGTCCTTGCTCGACTCGTAAATGGACATCAGAGCTGGACCCTCTAGCCTCTCCAGCTCAGACTTCCAGGCGTGATGGAAGCCCTTCTCAGAAAGGAAGGTGAGCTTGACGTCTCCCTCTGCTTCTCTCTTCACGTCTTCCCAGAAGACCCGGTCGAAGTCGCTCGGGGACACCCTTCCTGACCTAATCTTTGCTTCGTATGACTTGGCGAGTTTATCGGCCTTCCCTGGCGGCAAACCGAAGTGGGAAGCGAGCTGTTCAGCGGTGAGGCCGAAGCGCGAGAGGTAGTAGCACCCCTCCTCCAAGACCTCCTCGTCTACCTCAGCATCGTCGCGAACAGGCAATGGTATTCCTGCTCCGTGGTCCGCTTTAAGCCGTGTTGGAAGTCGCTGTCTCTTCCTCGAAGAGGTGCCTTGAGCGATTAAGAAACGGGACGGGACTGTACCAATTCCACCTGCCGATTTTAGACATAACAGCAGGCACTAGGTAGGTCCTGACCACCAAGGCGTCGATCAGGATTGCGTAGGCGAATGAGAACCCGAGCTGTCTTAGGAGGAGGTCGCTGGATATCATTAGGGCACCAAGGGATCCTGCCAGGATGATTGCTGCCGCGGTTATCACGGCCCCAGTCTGCTCGATGGCCCCGACTATGGCGTCGTTGAGGTGCTTCCCCTTTGTGGCTTCTTCGCGCACCCTCGTGAGGATGAAGATGTTGTAGTCCATGCCGAGGCCGAGAAGAGTCACGAAGAGGAAGAAGGGGGTGATGAAGAGTAGGGGGAAGTTGTAGAGCTGCTTGAACAGGAGCTGAGTTGCAGCCAAGGTCCAAATAATGCTCATGAGAATGGACAAGACTGCGAATACCGGAAGGAAGAAGGATCCGAGGACCACAAGAAGGACAAGTGCCACCCCTACGGCCACAATCGGCACCACAGTGTTGAACTGGGAATCGAACACGTTTTTCGTGTCGAGGATGGACCCCGTCTCTCCTCCGACGTAGATTCCTGTAACTCCGTGGGCCGAGCCATACTGTGAGTGGAGAGTCTGGCGCATCGACTCGGCGTCTGAGATTGCCTTGGCGGAATCCGGATCTATGTTGAAGTTAATGGTGAAGAGCACGGTCTTGTTGTCCCTGCCGACGCTCAGAAGGGAACCCGCGAAGGTCCTAGCGCCTGCGCCGGTTGAGAGATTGATTTGCCCGTAATCCACCTGGTGACCGTACACCAATGTCGGGCTGGTGACGTTTCTCACGTCCGGGGACTCTTGCAGGTAGGAAGTTACCCGCTGGACCGCACCCATTTCTGAGGAGTTGAAGGCGTGGCCATCCACTACGGGTTGGGAGAATGTCATGACTACGTAGGTTGGGAAGAGGGTCCCGCTGCCGAACGCGGCCGTAAGCTGGTTCGAAGCCGAGACGGACTCGAGGTTTGCAGGCGCCGCCGAAAGGAAGTCGAAGGTGGGAGTCGTTGTCGCGTAGACATAGAGCGCGGGGCCGGTCGCCACCAACGCGAGAACTATCAGCACCCATGCCCTCTTCACGGCAAAGGCACCGCTTCTGGAGAAGTAACCCCTCTTCATCCTGAGCTTCTCAAGGACAGACAGGGAGTACCGGGTAAAGCGTTCTCCGGAGAAGGGCCAGAACACCCGCCCCCCTACGATACTCACCACAGCCGGTACCATTGTCAATGCGACCAGCAGCGCCACAAGCACGCCAAGCCCGACCACATAGCCTATGGTCCTCAGGTAGACCACGGACGTGAAAGCAAGTGCGAGGAACGAGATGATGACGGTGGCCCCGCTTGTAGTGATGCTCTCACCGGCCCAGGTGATAGATGTCTCCATCGCCTGCTGCACCGAGGAGCCGTTCACCCTCTCTTCCCTGTACCTGGCAAGGATGAAGACACTGTAGTCGGTACCCACTCCGATGAGAATGGTGAGTAAAATGGTGGGAACTGTGAAGTCCACCTTTGCGATATAGGTGGCCACAAGGACGATGAATACCTGTGAGATTCCTAGGGCTATGCCGATGGCGCCAAGGGTCACGAAAGGTGTGAGGACAGACCGGAAGAAGAGGCCGGTGGCGACGATTAGCAGCATGATTGTCACCGGAAGTATGAGGCTCAAATCGGACTGGGCCGACTGCCCGAAATCGTAGGATATGGCATCCCCTCCAGTCACCATCGCCGATTGGACGCCAGAACGCGCATCGGCATTGCTCAGCACCGTGGACACGGCAGACCTTAGCGCGATGACGTTCTCGTTCGACGACTGGTCTAGGTTGAGGGTTACAAGCGTGATGTCTCGGCCTGGAGAGACCAAGGACGAAATCAGCGTGGACAGGGCACTATTGACGCCGTACTGACCCGGTTTCCAAAGGACGTTCCCGGTCAGCGAGTCCAGGGAAGAATTGTCATACGTCATGCCCAGTCCGTAGGCCGCACTCACCAACTTGGGCGAGAACCCTGTCGAGTTGGAGATGTAGTTCTGGGCGAAGGAGACGATCCGCGAGTTCGCCTCTCCGGAGCTGGCAACAAACTCCCCCAGTGTGACCGATCCGAGCAGGGCGGAGTCGAAGGCCTTCGACGCAGGCATGTAGGTGTCGACGTACTCTAGGCCAGCAATGCGAGCGGCGTACGTAGCCCGGGCCGTGAGATTGACACCGGAAAGCTGGCCGTTCGACCACGATGAAGTCCACTCGGAACTGAATAACGAGAGGACGTGGGAAGAGTAAGCATTGTAGGCGGTGGCGTTGGCGCTCGACAAGGTGCTCGCGGCATGGCTGAATGCGGCCTCATCGGCATAGGTCATGTTGCCAGTCTTGGTATATGCCTGCACCCATGCCCCGAAGTAGAGCGCGGGGACGCCCAAGAGTAGCCTTGCGGTGGCGTTTGCTCCCCTGACCGCGGAATAAGAAGCTCCGTTTATCCCTCTTATCGCTGAGTAGAGGGGCGAATAGACGTCTATGGTCTGATTGAGCCCCTTCAGGCCAGAATCCGTCCTCAGATAGTGCACCAGCCCGCTGACAAATTCCTGCGTTGCGGGAGAGGTGACGTTCGCTCCTCTTACCACCACCAGCAGCGTACTATTGGCGACGGTCTTAGAGAACTGGGCAGAGATTAGCTTCGACGCCTGCACAGACTCCAGCTGGCTGCCAGATGCCGCCCCCTCGTTCAGAGAAGTGGAATTAGTCACGGTCATGATGATTGGAATCAGCAGGATGAGTGCGAGAATCCAAGCTACTACTATGATTCGCCTTCGCCTGTAAACGAGGCCCCCCAGCCTCTTGAAGGGAGTCGAACGCCTCTGCTCTTGAATGCCTGCCGACAACTAGGAAGGGCTCTTGAAGTCGTGTAATTATGCGTTAGAAACTTCTTTGATATTCTACGAGGACCAGGCCGGGGGAGGTCAGGGCGCAGTTTCAACGCTTCCTCACGTAAAGGAACCCGCCATCTTCCTTTACGTCGTAGAGGGGTTCGTCCCGGAGCGGCTCGTCGAACACTCCCTTCCCGGTCTTCAGGTCCCATACGGTGCCGTGGCCGGCGCATGTAACCGCCGTGTCTTCGAGGGTCCCTTCAGAGAGGTCCCACTCCTCATGGGTGCAGATGGCTCCCATTCCATAGTACTTGCCATCTACATTGGCGATTAGGACCGAATCCCCTTCGACCTCAACAGCGAGCATAGAATCAGGGGGTACCTTGGAGGTCTCCGTTGCCTTCTTGAAATCGGCCATGGTCAACTCGACTCGTCCTGCTGACAAAAATCTTTCTTCAGGTCACAGCGTTCATGGACTCCTCAAGCTGCATGAGGTCCTTAATCGAGTCCACGAAAATCCATTCGCCGTAGTATGGGTACGAGAGGAGTTCTCCTCTGGTCACCAGGTTCGGGAACGTCTCCCGCTCGATGTCCCCGGCGTCGGGGAGGTACTTCTTTGCCCTCTTTGCGTTCAGGACGTAGACTCCGCCATTAATCCAGACGTCTGGAAATGCGGGCTTCTCATCGAATCCCCTGACCATCTTCAACTTGTCTATCTTCACCACTCCGAATCTCGAGCGATAGGGAACCACCAGCATCGAGGCAGAGATCTCTCCGGCCTGCCTGTGAGCGTCGATCATCCGAGAGAGGGGAAGATCCGTGATGATGTCGCCGTTTGCGACGACGCAGATTTCTTCAGTCGGATGCTTAGATAGGGCCCTCTTGACGGCGCCCCCTGTTCCAAGGGGCTCGTCTTCGACTGAGTAGTCGATGGATACCCCTTTGAAAGTCGAGCCGAAGTGCTCCTGCAGCTTCTCCCACTTGTAGCCGCAAGCGAACGTTACCTCGTCCACTCCTCCGCCCTTCGTGAGCCAATCTATCTGGTACTCGGCGATGGGGCGCCCCTTGACCTGGATGAGAGCCTTGGGTCTGTCGTCGGTGAGGGGACGTAGCCTCATGCCGAAGCCTCCGGACAGTACTATCGCTCTCAATGGTATCCCCGGGGACGAGGTCTGGACCAGAAATGTCGTGATAAATACATTCCCATGGGCCTCTTGGATTATCAGGCCGATGACTGAGCAGCGAGTCTGGCTTGACTGGGCTATCCGACTGACGTCACTTCTCCACGTCTCGGCATCAGTTAAAAAGCCCCTGCGAAGCAGTGATGTTTCTTGTCTGAGCAAAAGCTCGTGGAGCCCACTGCGGAGAAGCCTCCCCTTCCGAGGCAGCCCGAGGTCAACATAGGCACCGCCGGGCATGTCGATCACGGCAAGACGACCCTAACCCAAGCCATTACGGGAATCTGGGCGAGCGCCCACAGCGAGGAACTGAAGCGAGGCATCACCATTAAGGTGGGGTACGCCGACGCTGCGTTCTACAAGTGCACCCAGGATCACGGCGTCGGTTCCT
>Ga0187769_10000367_pt1 | contig 24728 bp, 23 predicted proteins | sample 0116_SJ02_MP02_1_FD_133140 | JGI IMG/M metagenome (GOLD analysis project Ga0187769, IMG submission 133140) | Tropical peat soil microbial communities from peatlands in Department of Meta, Colombia - 0116_SJ02_MP02_10_MG | ecosystem: Environmental > Terrestrial > Soil > Wetlands > Peat | place... | reverse complement strand
TGGCCTATGCTAATGGGCGATCGCATCCGCGCGGCGCCGATCCGCCGTCGAGAAGAACCTGCCACTAGCTTATGCGTTTAACGGCATTCTTTCATCGACCAAGAGAAACGTATCGGGGATCAACGCCGTGGCAAGCATGACATCGTTGATATCCTCGTGTGCTTGCCACAATTCATCAGGGGATTTCGCGCACGGCAGCCAGACGTCGATTATTTCCTCCGCGAGAGATTGATATGGCAAATACCACTCTTGTAAGCGACCTCTAATCTTCATTGCATGTGCAGGCTCAACAATCATTGGGATTGCCTTTAGGCCAATGGCCAAGCCGAGTTCGCGAAAGGCAAGACGTCGAGAGGCAGGTCGGGCCAAAAGCCGACTGGCAATAAGCGCCCTCACGCCGTCTTCGCAGGCATTTTTGATTCCTTCAAGGAGATCATCATCGCCACGCCGTTGGGGCAGTTGCGAAAGCCGGCAGGCATCAAACAGCAAGCCGCCTATTCCGAGGGGATCGCTTGTGACCCAATCCCTGCTGCGACATAAGTCAGAAGTCGACGCAATCGCTGCGGTTAGATCGCCGGTGCCGCTTTTGACGTGCATTTTGGAAATTGCGTGCTGCACTTCTCGAAAGGTAACCAAGCCGTCCAAAGCGTCATGCAATCCCATGGCGAAAGTCAGTGGCCGGGACAGATCGGTGCTCATCTTCCAGTAGATGCCAACGACGTTTTCCGATGCAGACCTGCAGGCGAATCCCCTGAAGGCGGCCTCTCCCAGCTCAAGGGCCTGCTCAGCGTGTGCGGGATCGCCACCGACAATGGCTGCTCGGCAAAGGGCATGCATCCACTTAGTCAGGTAATGAAAGTACTGACCATCCCGATCCCACTCCAATCGTTCATCGATCGGTTCGCCAGCCTGACGTTCCTTGAGCGGCTTGCCGATCCTCAAGCCGCCCCTCGTTGGATGGCGCTTCCCAGCCTCGTCCTGCAGGCCGCTGATCCAGCCACGACGATAATCGTCGGCGCGATAACGTCCCAGCGCGTGATGGACGCGATCGATCAGATCCGTGGCGCAGCGCCGATAGAGCTCATCGCCGGTCCGCGCGAACAACTCAATAAAGTTGCAGACTGCAAATGCATCGGTCCAAAGATAGCGCCGCTCCTCTTGGGACGCGGGATAAAGGCCCGTCCGGCTGGCGAATCGGGACATCAGTTGAGCCGCTCTCGCAGTCGTCGTGTCAGGGGTCATGCTGGCGCGGATCGGTGCTCAGACACCGAATGGATATGTGTCCGGAAGCCCTTTGAGTTCATGCGTCTTGAGCGGAGAAACTGCCCGGCTTTCGTCGAACCAGATGTATTCGTCAAACTGCCCCGGCAACACCGCTTCGAAATAGTGGCTGGCAAGCTCACTATCGGGCCGATAGATCACCCCAATCGCCCGTTCCAGCCGCGGCTTCAGCAAGCCTTTGGTATGGGTGGCATCATGGTCGCGCAAACTGAGCATGAAATGCGGAGCCTCACTGTCGCGGCACAGCCGCTCAATACTGTTTTCCACTGACGGCCGAACGTTCTTGATCTCCAAAGGCCCGCCCCATTCCGAGGCGGCCGCCACCGTGCCGTGATCGGTGCCAAATCCAATCGCGTAGCAATTTTTGCCGAATTCCTTGCGGCAGAGTTGACCAACATTGTGCTCGCCACGAGCCGACATCTCAGTAGCCGTGGCATCGCCAATGTGAGAATTGTGCGCCCAAACGATGCCCTTGCTCCGCTGACCATGATACGCCAGCAGCGTCTTGAGCGTTTTGAACATATGATCGTCGCGCAAATTCCATGACGCACGCGACCCGTAGTACATGATGCGATAATAGCGTTCAGCGTCAGCCACAAGTCGTGCATTTTGAACGGCATCGAGGAAACGCTCGCCGTCATGGGCGGCGTAAGCCTGGTGTTTTTTGAGCAGATCACTGAGCGCGTGCACCACATCGGATTCGCAAGTCGGGTACTTGCCCGTGAGCGCTGCGTAGCCATAGGTGGCCGGATCCGACTGCCATGGCGTCAGACACCCGTATCGTTCACGCGCGACCTTTGCGGACGGTGGGTCAATCTCTTCCAGGTACTCCAACACAAAGCGAATCGAGTCATACAGGCTGTACAAATCCAGCCCATGAAACGCTACGCGACTCTGCGGCTTTCTTGCAGCGTTGTAGTCGCGAAGCCAATCGACGAACGCTCGCACTTCATTGTTGCGCCACATCCAGGTCGGAAAACGCGAGAAGGCAGTCCATTCCGACGGGCGATATTCGCGATGCCGCACGTAATGGTCAATGCGAGCAGCATCGGGCCAATCTCCCTCGATGGCGATGAAGTTAAAACCCTTGGTCTCAATAAGCGCGCGCGAGATCTTGTCGCGCATACGATAAAATTCCGAGGTGCCATGCGATGCCTCGCCAATCAAGACCACCCGTGCATCACCGACGCGCCTAAGCAGCGGATTGAGATCGGCCGTTTCAATCGATCCAAACGTCTCCGCTGCTGCTGCGATTGCCCGTGGCAAAGCCTCCTCGGAGGGCCGGACAATTCGGAGCCTTGGTTGAAGCGGAAGCTCGCCTTCCGCCGCCCAACCCTCTTTTCCGAGTAACGGTACAAAACGTACGTCGGCAAGGTCCTCTCGCCGAAATTCAGCCGTCGATATACGGGTGAGGCGTACCAGCTCCTGGGCGCGAACTTCGCTGCCGACAGGAATTATCAGCCGCCCGCCGACCTTGAGCTGCAACTGCAACGATTCCGGAATCTTTGGACCGCCTGCCGCGACCACAATTCCGTCGTAGGGCGCGTGCTCGGGCCAACCCTTAGTGCCGTCGCCATGCAGCACGTGGACGTTGTCGTATCCTAACGCGGCCAGCGTGGCGGCTGCCCTTTCCGCCAATTGCCCGATGCGTTCGACGGAATAAACCTCCCCGCCAATTTCCGCCAGCACCGCTGCGGCATATCCGGACCCAGTACCGATGTCGAGAACCCGCTCACCGCCTTGAAGCAGGAGGGCCTCCGCCATCAATGCGACGATGTAAGGCTGAGAGATCGTCTGTCCCTCAGCAATGGGCAGGGGCGTGTCTTCATAGGCGAATTCTCGCAGATGCGGCGGCAGAAATTCTTCGCGCGGCACCTTGCGCATTGCTTTCAAGACCAACTCCGAACGCACGCCGCGTGCCGCGATCTGGTGTTCGACCATCTCCTGCCGCTGGCTGGCAAAGTCGAGCCCCCTCAACGCGCGTTTGGCCACTCTAGCCATCGGGACTCCACTTTTTCCTTCAGGGTGACCCGGCGCGTCGGTGCGACAGACCATCCCGTAAACAGTTTCACACCCGTCGCAAAACTCGGTTTCGAACTCTTCAAATTAACTAGCGATTATAAGTTGGACTCTAACCAGAGCAGCACATTGATTTACATCAATTCCAGGTCGCAGCGCCAAAATCGATGGCTTAAACTCAACAGAAAAATCGACTATCCGTCTGAGCGTTATCCCGCACCATCCAGTAGGATCAGTGCGACGTATCTTCACGACAACGATCTGCGAACGTAAAAGCCGTAAGAGTGCCACTGGACCAGTTTTTTTCGAAATGGCCCTCAAGCTTGTTGGCGGATGACGTCGAGTGCCTTCTTATCGACGCGCAGCCCAATGAAGATGGGATGGCGCATCTCACCTTCGCCAGCTGCGCTCTCATGATCGCTCCGCGGCAAGACTTCTTCGTTCGGACCACGTTGAATGGTCAAGCGGACGCTCGAGAGAGTTATCCAGCTCCCGCCTGCCACGCGACTACAGCGTTCGCTTCTCTGATAGCGCGGCCTTCGTCGCCGGTCCGTTCCAAGGAATCATTGGCGATTTTTGCCCAGAGTACCTTCAGCTCCCATGTTGTCGCCTTGTGCGTGTGCCTTTCGGCGTCATCTGCTGTCCACGGCATTCGACTAGGCTCCTAGGACATCGGCCAGAACAAGTCAGTGCTTTCGGTAACCGCACTTGTGCTCAACCATGCTTGCCCAGCAGCCGGTGCGTAGACAGTTTGCCAAGACGCGATGACACCCAGATGCACAGTGCTCGCCATGCGGGCAAATGCGCAGACACGTTCTGTGTCTGCTGGAGCAGGTTGTCGCCGAGGCCGACGCAGCGAGAGCCGCAACAAGGAAGGACGCGCTGATCGTGACAAAGAGCTTTCTCACGATTGTGTTCCTCCGTTCCGGCGGCAAACTTTATTTACCCGAACAGACCAATCTTGATCCCATCGTGGGTTTGGATTCAATGACCCGGCCAATGAGCGCTAGATGCAGCGGTAAAACTCGTAACCAGCGCCTCCGTGCTGGTCGGCCGGAATAGTTATTGGCCTTGGATGAACCGCAGATAGGCTGACTCAGTCGCCTCGAATTCGTTGACGGATACGACGCCCGGAAACGGGGCCTCAATCACATCGACGACGACCATTTCGGCCGTCGGAGCCTTGTACGACGAACAGTACGAAGTGAGGAGATGACACGCCGCATAACGACTTGATATATAGACGTTTTTCTTGATGGTGTTCTCTCTCCATCATCGGCGCGACACAAAAGCGCCACTGAGCCAATTTTTCTGATTTTGTTGTTTTTTCAGTCATCGGACCAATTTTCGATATATCTCGTATCGTACCATGTCTGGCCGATTTTTGCGTCCGTGGTACCCTAGGTGAGCCCTTTTATTTTATTTGATTTGAATTCGGCCAAGGCTTGAGGGGATTGCGTGTGTCATCGGTCGGTTCTTCGAGCGGATATTTCAGGGTTGCCGAACGCGACGGAATCTTCCGGCTGATCGCCGCTCGCGCTCAAAAAAGGAAATTCCGGATGCGCTACCGCTGTGGACGAATGAAATGCCTGCCGTCTCCAGCGCAGCCCGAATTGCTGCTAGATTATTCGCGATCGGTTCGTGCCGGCCGTTCTCGAAATCGCGTACCATCGAAAGTGAGACTTTGGCCTTGGCTGCAAGTTCTTCCTGCGACCAGTCCAACCAAGCCCGCGCCGCGCGGCACTGCTTCGGCATCATTGGGCCTATTAACCACTCTTTCGGCATGGGACCTTGGCTCCAGAGAGAGTATCTTGCGCTAGATTACGAATTGGGGCCAATCGTTACAATGTAGAGCACATCATTTGCACCTAGTAGAAATCGGGGCGATATTCGAACGACGCCCGCTTCTGAGGGTAGAGCTGTGTAATTTCAATTGGCCGCGACGCCCCGTGCGACGCTTGCCCGAGTTGACTCGGCTGCTGGAGCTAGCGCGTGAAACCACCCGCCCCACCTTTTGCCCTGCCTGCGAAACCGGAACGGGATCTCGCGCTCGTTCTCACCTACTGGGAAGGGCTTAAGCGCCGCGACGCGCAAATTCCGTTTTGGGATGACGTCAATCTTTCGGCGCTGCCAGCACTTTCAGCGAGACTGGTCATGATCGAAGCAAGCGACAAGCCGGTGCGCTTCCGGTTCGGCTTCGGCGTCGTGGGTGCTGAAGTCCAGGCGCGGTACGGCGGCGATCTCGCGGGCAAATTTCTCGATGAAATCGAGATCCGCCATCCGCTGCAGTTCACCATTTCCCAATGCAGCGCTGCGGTCGAGAGCGCGCAGCCGACCTATTATCGGCAGGCCGCGGCCGGCGGCCGTGGTTCGTCCGCGCAGCCAGGATACTCCCGGCTGATCCTTCCGCTGTGGGGGGACGGGCGCGTCGGAATGCTTCTCGGCGCCTTCGCCTGGGCGTAGCGGCTGGCCATCGCCAGAAGGCTTCGGCAGCGATCTCAACCAAAGCGGGATGAGAATGGCGCGCGTGGTCACACTGACGATGAACCCGTCAATCGATCTCTCGGTGTCGGTTGAGCGTGTCCTGCCGTTTCACAAGCTGCGATGCGCGGAAGGCCGCCGCGATCCCGGCGGCGGCGGCATCAATGTGGCGCGGGTCATGAAACGGCTCGGCGCCGACGTGATCGCAATCTACGCGGCCGGCGGAACGCTCGGCCAATTGCTGCGCCAACTGATCGACGCGGAGGGAATCCCAGCATCGACCGTGGCGATCAGCGGCGAGACCCGCGAGGATTTCACCGTCCTGGAACAAAGCACCGGCGCGCAATACCGATTCGTGCTGCCGGGGCCGCACGTCGCCGAGCGGGAGTGGCGCATTTGCCTAAACGAGCTCGTCGCGCTCGATTCGGGCACGCGTTTTATAATCGGCAGCGGCAGCCTGCCGCCGGGCGTTCCGGACGACTTCTATGGCCGCGTCGCGCAGCTCGCAAAACAGGACTCGAGAAAAATCGTCATCGACAGCTCAGGCCCGGCGTTGCGGGCGGCGATCGAGGCCGGCGTCTATTTGATCAAGCCGAGCCTGAACGAATTCCGCGGACTGACGGGCGCTGACGTTCCGCTTGAGACGCAAGCGGATTGGATTGAAGCCTGCCGGGGACTTTTGCACCGGGGGCGGGTGGAGGTGGTGACACTCACCCTCGGCGATCGCGGCGCGCTCCTGGTAACCCGAGACCAAGTTCTGCGCGCGGCGGCGCTGGCGATCAAACCGGTGAGCATTGTCGGCGCCGGCGATAGCTTCCTCGGCGCCATGATCTGGAGCCTGGCGGCAGGCCACGGGCTCGAAACGGCGTTCCGCTATGGCGTGGCGGCGGGATCGGCGGCGCTGCTGATGCCGGGAACGGAGCTGTGCCGGCGGGAAGACGTCGAGCGGTTGTTCAAAGACGTGAGGGTGGAGGCGATTTGAATGGCGCGTCTTGCTTCTCGTCGCGAGATGCTGCGTAGGTCAAACCTACGGGGATCGGAGCGGATTCACGCGCGGCGACGAATGCCATCACTTTCAGCCGCTGCGACGCATCTCTTCACCGCGACGAAACTGTCGGGGCTCACTGAGATCGAGTCAATCCCGCACTGCACGAGGAACGCCGCGAATTCCGGATGATCGCTCGGCGCCTGTCCGCACAATCCGACTTTGGCGCCGGCCTTGTGTGCCTCGCGAATGACGTTCTCGATCATCCATTTGACCGCGTCGTCCTGCTCGTCGAAAAGCCCGGCCAAATCCTCCGCATCGCGGTCGACACCAAGCGTGAGCTGGGTGAGGTCGTTGCTGCCGATCGAGAACCCGTCGAAACGCTCGGCGAACGCCCTTGCCAGAATGACGTTCGAGGGAATCTCGCACATCACGTAAACCTGTAGACCGTTTTCGCCGCGTTTGAGCCCGTTCTCCGCCATCACCGCGAGCACCTGGTCGGCTTCCCTCACGGAGCGGCAAAACGGAATCATGACGATGACATTGCGGAATCCGGTCGTTTCGCGCAGACGGCGAATCGCCGCGCATTCGAGCGCGAAGCCGTCACGATAACGCGGCGAGTAATATCGCGACGCGCCGCGGAATCCGAGCATCGGGTTTTCCTCCTTCGGCTCGAAGGCGGCGCCGCCGATCAAGTTCGCATATTCATTGGTCTTGAAGTCGCTCATGCGCACGATTACCGGCCGCGGATGATAGGCGGCAGCGATCCGCGCCAGCCCGCGCGCGAGGCGGTCGACGAAATATTCGCTCTTCTGCGGGTAACCCTCGGTGAGTTCGGCGATCTGGCGCTTGGCATTCCCGTCGGCCAAGGTGTCGTAGCGCACCAGCGCCAACGGATGAATCTTGATGTGATTGCTGACCACGAATTCCATGCGCGCCAGGCCCACGCCATCGGCCGGAATCCGCCACCACCGGAACGCCGCTGCCGGATTGGCGAGGTTGAGCATGATCTCGGTTCGCGTCCTCGGGCTGCCGGCGAGATCGAGCTCTTCGGCTTCATAGTCGGCGAGACCCTCGTAGACGAAGCCTTGTTCGCCTTCGGCGCAGGAGACCGTCACCTCCTGGCTGTCATGCAGGAGTTCGGTGGCGTTGCCGGTGCCAACGATCGCCGGCACGCCAAGCTCGCGGCTGACGATGGCGGCGTGCGACGTGCGCCCGCCATGATCGGTGACGATCGCCGCGGCCCGACGCATGATCGGAACCCAGTCCGGGTCCGTGGTCCGCGTCACCAGAATCGCCCCGTCGACGAAGCGGTCGATCTCCTGCGGGCTTGCAATCAGGCAGGCTGGTCCGGTCGCGACCGCCTCGCCGATGCTGAGACCGGCGAGAAGCCTGCGACCCTTCGACTTGATCCGATAGGTTTTGATGGCGCCCGCCTGCCGCCGCGATTGCACGGTTTCCGGCCGGGCCTGCACCACGAACAATTCGGCGCTCTCGCCGTCCTTGGCCCATTCCATGTCCATTGGGCAGCCATAGTGCTTTTCGATCGTGCAGGCCCAGCGCGCCAGCGTGAGGATCTCGGCGTCGGCAAGCACGAACGCGCCGCGCTCGGCCTTGGAAGTCGGCACGTTGCGCGTCGAACGATCGCCGCCGCTCGCATAGATCATCTTTTGCGCCTTGGTGCCGATATTCTTTTCGACGATCGGCACGAGCAAAGGATCGGACAAGAGCGGCTTGTAGACCTGGTACTCGTCCGGATCGACGGCTCCTTGCACGACGCTTTCGCCGAGGCCCCAGGCTGCGTTGATGACCACGATTTTGTCGAAGCCGGTCTCGGTGTCGATCGAGAACATCACGCCGGCGCCGCCGAGATCGGCGCGGACCATATCCTGGATTCCGATCGACAACGCGACCTTGAGGTGGTCGAAGCCCTTGGCCTGACGGTAGGCGATGGCGCGATCGGTGAACAGCGAGGCGTAGCAGCGCCGGCAGGCGTCGAGCAAAGCCAGCGTCCCGCGAATATTCAGGTAGGATTCCTGCTGGCCGGCAAAGCTCGCGTCGGGCAAATCCTCTGCAGTGGCGCTTGATCGCACCGCTACTGCGGCTTCGATCTTGCCAGAGCGTCGGCAAAGCTCCTGGTAGGACGAGGAGATCGCCTCGGCGAGGTCGGGCGGCCACGACCCGCGCAGGAACGCCCGGCGGATCGCCTCTCCGGTCTCGGCCAACGTGGCGTTGCTATGCTCAAAATCCGCGAGCAGGCTCGAGATCGTTTCGCGCAACGCGTTCGCATCGACGAAACGCCAATAGGCGTCGGCGGTTGTGGCGAAGCCCGCGGGGATTCGGATGCCCTGATCGGTCAGATGGCGCACCATTTCCCCAAGCGAAGCATTCTTGCCGCCGACGAGCGAAAGGTCGCCGCGGCCCAGCGCCTCGAACCAAACAGTCAGAGGCGCCTTCACCGTCTTTTGGTCAGCCTCTTTGACTTCCTGATCAAGCATCTTCAGATTCCCAAGAATATTCTAGTTGGCTGCGTGACTGTCTCCTTGCGGTAGATCAAGCCGAGACGAGGCCCTCGTCGAAAACCCCAAAGCGTGGCATTGATCGGAATCAACGGGACGGACGGGATTGGATATAGCGGTAGGCCCGTTCGCTCGATCGGAGCCAGGCCATGGTTGCCGGTTCGCCTCGCGTCAAATTGCCTCCCGATTTCCGGTGGGGTGTTTCAACTTCGAGCTACCAGATCGAGGGGGGCGCCCATGAGGACGGCCGCGGCTTGAGCATTTGGGATACCTACTGCCGCCAGAGCGGACGAATTGCTAACGGCGACAACGGCGACGTCGCCTGCGATCACTACCACCGCTACCGCGAAGACGTCGGCTTGATGTGCGATCTCGGCGTCAACGCCTATCGCTTTTCCGTGTCCTGGCCGCGGGTCATGCCCGCTGGCCGCGGAGCCATAAACGAAGCCGGTCTCGCCTTCTACGATCGCCTGATCGATGCATTGATCGCCGCGAAGATCGAGCCCTGGCTCTGTCTCTACCACTGGGACCTGCCGCAGGCCTTGGACGATCTCGGCGGCTGGACCAATCGCGACATCGCGCAATGGTTCGCCGATTACGCCGCGCTCCTCGGCCGCCGGTTCGGGGACAGGGTGAAGCGCTTCGCCACCTTCAACGAGCCATCGGTGTTCACATTGTTCGGCTACGGCCTCGGCGAGCAGGCACCGGGAATTTCCGATTCCATCAGTCTGCTGCAAGCCATCCACCACGTGAACCTCGCACACGGCGCGGCGGTGGACGCGTTACGGGCCGGCGTGATCGGTGCTTCGATCGGCGCCATTCACAATTGGCAACCGTGCCGGCCCGTAAGCACTAATCCCCGGGACCTGCGTGCAGCTCAACAGCTCGACGCCTATTGGAATGGCGCGTTTCCGGATCCGCAGTTGCTCGGCCGCTATCCGCCACTGCTGGCTGCCAAGACGGAACCGCACCAGCACCCCGACGATCTTGCCAAGATACGCCGTCCGGTCGACTGGTTCGGGCTCAACCATTATTCGCCAAATTACGTCACGGCCATGCCCGGCAAGCCGTTGGGACTGAGTTTCGGCCGCGCTCCGCCCGACGTGCCGCGATCCGTCATGGGCTGGCCGGTCGAGCCGGATGCGTTTGAGGAGACGCTTATCGGAGTGCATCAACGCTATAGTTTGCCGATCTATGTGCTTGAGAACGGCACGGCGTCGCATGATGCCATCGGCGCGGATGGCGCAGTGTTGGACACTCCGCGCATCGACTATTTGCGCGCCTATACCGCGGCGATGTTCGAAGCGATCGACGCCGGCGCCGATATTCGCGGCTATTTCGTCTGGTCGCTCCTCGACAATTTTGAATGGTCCTCGGGCTACAGCCAGCGCTTTGGCCTCGTCTATGTGGATTACCCGACGCTGCGGAGAATCCCAAAGGCCTCGTTTCGGTGGTATGCTGATTTGATCAAATCAACATCCGGCCTGACGCTGCAAGGCACCGCGCGGAGAGGTGATTGCGATGGCTAAGGCAAATAACTCAGGCCGCGACCGCCTGTCCCGGTTCTGGTCGAGCGCCTCCGGGTTCTGGACGGGCAAATCCGCGGTGTGGGGCTGGTCGCTGACCGTCGGCCTTTTGGCGATGGCGGTCGCCCAGCTCGTGGTGCAGTACCGGTTGAACTACTGGAATCGCGACTTTTTCGATGCGCTGGAGCGCCGTGACGGCGCGGCTCTGTGGGACCAAGCGGTGATCTTTGTGCCGCTGGCGTGCCTCAGCGTGGCGTTGAAGGTGGTAGCAGTGTGGGGTCGCATGACAACGCAGCGCAAATGGCGCCAATGGCTCACGACCAACATTTTGGACACCTGGCTGGCGCGCGAGCATTATCGACGCCTCGAGACGGTACCCGGCGAATTCAAGAACGCCGAATATCGCATTTCGTATGACGCGCGTACCGCAACTGACGCGCCGGTCGATTTGGCGCTTGGATTTGTCACCTCGATATTTACCGCCGTGATATTTGTCGATGTGCTTTGGAGCGTCGGCGGAAGCCTCACGATCGTCCTGGGCCGTATTGATGTGACAGTGCCAGGCTACCTTGTCGTGGGCGTCGGCATCTACTCGCTGCTGTTCACAGCCGTAATGATGGCCATCGGCCGCAGGCTGCCGGCGGTCATTCAGATTCAGAGCCAGGGCGAGGCCGAGTTTCTCGCAGCGGCCAACCAGATACGCGGATCCGCGGCCCGCGCTGGTGCTTCAGCGGGCGAAATCGCCAGGGCATGGGAAGCGCTACGCGAGGTCCTCGAATCGTGGCGCCACCTGTGCTGGCAGCTCATGGGCACCACGTTGGTCACGCAGACGGACCTGCTGTTTGCGCCGGTCGTCGCCTGGGTGCTGTGCGCACCGAAATATCTCGCCGGTACGATGACGCTCGGCGAGCTGACGCAGGCATCGGCAGCATTCGTGACCGTGCAGTTGGCGTTTAACTGGCTGGTCGACAACTACCAGCGCCTGTCGGACTGGCGGTCCGCGGTCAATCGCGTGGCCACGCTACTGGTGGCGCTCGATCAGGTTGCGGTGTTGGACCGCGAAAAGACCAGATGACGGAGAACTCGGATGCGGGTTGCTGATTTCATGACCCGTCAGGTTATGACCGTCGCGCCCGACGCATCGATTGTCGAGGCCGCCAAGCGGATGCTGGACAACAAAGTCAGCGGCTTGCCGGTCGTCGACGCCGCGGGTCAGGTTGTCGGCATCGTCAGCGAACATGACCTGCTGCGCGAAACCGACGACGGCCGGCGTGGACCGCACTGGTTGGAAATGATGATCGAGGGCGCAGAGCTTGCCGACGAAACCGCCCGATTTCACGACCGCAAGGTTAACGAGGTCATGACGCCGCACCCGATAACCATCGCCGCGACGACCTCACTTCAGGAAGCATGCCGTCTGATCGAGGATCATGGCTTCAAACGATTACCCGTGGTCGAGAACGGGAAACTGATCGGGATTATCGCACGCGCCGATCTGGTGCGAGCCTTCGCCCAAGCTACCGAAAACTCCGGCGCTGCAAAAGTGCCGGACGTTAGCGTCGACGAAAGGCAACGCCAGCTTGAGCAGCAGTTTTGGCGCGATCGCGCCCGCCTGTCGCGGCCGTTTTGACGCGGTCGAGGCCTGTCACGCACGTCCGTCACGCCGAAGCGACGGATCGCGCCGAGGACAAGCCGGCTGATAGTGTCCAATTTGACCAAGCAAAGGCAACGCGATGTTTTTCATGATAGCAGGTCACCGCATCCGCAAGCTGCTAGCGCGCCAAATGATGAGCATGCGTATTGCCGCCATTCCCCTGATAATGGGAAGCTCGATGCACGGTCTGGCGGCCGGGCCGGATTCGCCGCGGGAGCGCGGCCGGATGTTTGCCCAGGAGAACTGCGGCGGCTGCCACGCGGTCGGCCGCGCCGATCAAAGTCCGCACCCAGCGGCGCCGCCGTTCCGGACCCTCGACCGGCGGCTCAATCTCGATACGTTCGCCGAGCGGCTGCGCAACGGCCTAACTTCCGGACATCCGGACATGCCGACGTTCCGCTTCACCAGGCAGGACGCGCGCGCTCTGGTCGCCTATCTGCGGTTCATCCAAGGCCCATGAGCGCCGACATTCATCGCGCTTTCAGGTGGCCGCTTGCTTCGCCTCCGCCGCGTCTTGCAGCGGAAAGCGCCGCAACAACGAGATGACCTCTTGGTCGCTAACCTGCGTGAAGGAACCGTAATACGCGCCAATGGCGCCAAACATTTCGTATTCCTCCAGGCAGATGATGTCGTCGGCCTCGCCGCGCAGCGCCGCGAGATTATCCGTGGGCCCGACCGGCACGGCGAGGACGAGCCGCCGCGGATCGCGCATGCGAGTCGCGCGCAGCGCAGCCCGCGTGGTTGCGCCGGTCGCAATGCCGTCATCGATCACGATTGCGGTATGGCCAGCGACCTCGGCGCGGCCGCGGTGGCCGAGATAGAGCCGGCGCCGCCGCCCGATCTCGGCCAGCTCGCGCTCGCAGGCGGCGCTGAATTGCGACTCGCTGATGCCGGCCAGCAGAATGACGTCCTCGTTGCGCACCACGAGCGGGGTGTCGCCATCAACGATTGCACCCATCGCAAGCTCAGGCTCGAACGGAACCCCGACCTTGCGCACCAGGATCAGGTCGATGGGCGCCTTGAGCGCAGCGGCGACCTCGGCCGCAACCGGCACGCCGCCGCGGGGCAGCGCGAGAACGACGGGCCTCTGATCCCGATACCCGGCCAGCGCCCTTGCCAATTTGCGGCCGGCTTCGAAGCGATCCTTAAATGCCATGGCGTGCAACATTCGTGGCGATGCAGCTCCCGCCTGCTCCTCACGAGCAGACGGGGCGCCGCTTGACCGGGGGCAAGTTAAGCCGCCGCATGACGAGGGCTTTGAGCTACATCAACCCGGCGGCAGACCGCCCGCCCGTCCTTGCGGCAAATCAATGTGGCTTGTTACCGAGCCTGAGAACTTCACAATGCCTCTCATCGCTAACTTGGCGGGTATTTGAGCGATGTCGGATCAGCCGCTGTGCCTGTTTGCGCTTCATGCCAGCGCCAAGCTTGGGGCCGCGGTCGCTGCAGCGCTGGACCGGCCGTTGGCCGTGCATGAGGAGCGCGAATTCGAAGACGGCGAACACAAAACGCGCTCGCTGGAGGCGGTGCGCGGAGCCGACGTGTTTGTGCTGCAAAGCCTGCACGGCGAGGCCGAGCAGAGCGTCAACGACCAGCTGTGCCGGCTGTTGTTCTTCATCGGCGCGCTCAAGGACAGTGGCGCCGCACGCGTGACCGCGGTCGCCCCTTATCTGTGCTATTCCCGCAAAGACCGGCGCACCAAGCCGAACGACCCGGTGACCACGCGCTACGTCGCGAGCCTGTTCGAGGCGGTCGGGACCGACGCCATTGTCACCCTCGACGTACACAATCCGGCCGCGTTCGAGAACGCCTTCCGTCGCCCGACCGTCGCGCTAACCGCGGCGCCATTGTTTGTCGAATATGTAAAGGCGCGGGCCGACCACCCGCTGTGCGTCGTTTCACCCGATCCCGGCGGAACCAAGCGCGCCGATATTTTCCGCGAAGCGCTCGAGGCTGCGCTCGGACGCCCGGTCGGCAAGGCCTTCGTTGACAAGCGCCGCAGCGCCGGTGTGGTCTCGGGCGATCTCCTGGTCGGTGAGGTCGAGGGCGTAACCGCGCTGATCATCGACGACTTGATCAGTACCGGCGGCACGCTGGTGCGGGCGGCGCACGCCCTGCGCAAGGCCGGGGCGAACCGCGTTGTCGCGTTGGTGACGCACGGTCTGTTCACGCCGGGCGCCGAATCTGCACTGGCCGACCCCGCGCTCGATCGCATCATCGTCACCGATACGGTCCCGGCGTTCCGCTTTAAGGGCGAGACGGCGCGCGCCAAGGTCGAGACGCTCGCGGCGGCGCCGCTCCTTGCCGAAGCCATTCGCCGCCTGCACAGCGGCGAGACGCTCACCGATCTCCTCGTGTTCTAAGGATACGCGCGAGCCTAACGGAGTCTGCGGCGGCAATCCGCAGATAGCTGCGCGCCAGCGGCTCCCACTTCTCGGGCGTCCGCGGATCAGGCTCCAGCAGATGGGCGACGGCGAGCCGCGCGCGGAGGCTCGCGCGATGGCAGCGATAGAAGACGAAAAGCTCCTCCGAATCGCCGTCGTGGAGTGCGTGCATGATGCGGCGGCGCAGATATTCGCCGGCCCAGGGAGCGCCCAGCCGCTCGCACTCGACGCAAAGAAACGCGACCTCATCGAATGGATCGACCATGCGCAGCCGGGCGTTGAATTCAAGGCAGTCGATGATGCGAGCCGGATCGCCGAGGCAGATATGTTCGGGCCGCAGATCGCCGTGGCCATCGACGATGCGCCGCCTCCACACGCGCTCAACCAGAAGCCCGGCGCGCTCGCTGAGAAACCGGCGCTGCACGGCGTCGACGGCGCGCACGCGACCGGCCGGGAGATGAAAGCGCGGATCGAGCAAAATGCGCCGGTTATAGGCGAGACTGCGCCGAAACTCCGCGGTATGGACGGCGGGCGTGATCAACGCGGCGCTGGCACGACGATAGAATTGCACCAGGGCGGCGACGACGCGGTCGAGCTGCCAGCGGTGCAGGCGCCCCTCGGCGATGACGCGGTCGAGCATCTGCGTCTCGTCGAGGCGCTTCATGACTACAAGCCAGTCGACGACCTCGCCCTCGCCGCCGATGGCGAGACCTTCTTCTGCGCGCACAAGCGGAACGACCTCGCGATAGGTATCGAGGGCGAGACGGCGATTGAGCCTGAGCTCGGCCCGGCATGCTGCCTCGCGGCGCGCGAGCGTCGAGAAGTCGAGGTAGGGAAAGCGGACCGGCTTCTTCAGCTTGTAGACCCGGTCGCCGGCCAGAAACACTTGCGACATGTGGGTCTCGTGCCGTTCCACGCCGGAGACCGGCGGCCGATAGGCGTCGCCGCGCAACAAAAATGCGACCTTGTCAGCAAGCGACGGTGCGGCCTGCGTGACCGGCCGCAACTCCGACTCAGAGGTGTGCGTCCCGACCAACATGAGCAAGAATTGAAGGCTTTCAAACCTTTCGCAGCCGGATCTCGGCGCCGTTGAGTTCATCGAGCACGCTTTCGTGCATCGTGTCCATCAGCGCGCCGATGCTGGTCGCCTCGGCTGCGCACTGTTCGCGAATCTTGATCCACATGTCTGCGCACGCGGCGCCGAAGCTTTCATTGTCATCGATCTCGTAAACGCCCTCATGCAGGCGTTTGCCGCCCTTGGTGACCTCCAGTTTCACTCGCATGGCCAGCTCCCAAAACTGCTTGCGCCAAAACCGCCGGAACAGGAGCACATTAGCGGCGAGGACCCCGCTGTTGCGCGTTGATATGCATCAAAGACACCCTCGCCCGCCTGCAACAGGATGCGTTTGCTGTTGAGCGAATGAGGCGAGGGAGACATGCAAACGCCGGCAAAGATCGAATTTCAAGGCATGGCGGGAACCCCGGAACTCGAAGCCGCCATTGCCGCGCATGTGGCGCAGCTCGAGCAGCGCTGGAACCGCATCACTGCATGCCGGGTCGTTCTGAAAGGACCGGGTCAGCATCATCAAGCGGGCGGGCTTTACGAGATCCACGTTCATCTCGTGCTCCCCGACGGCCGCGAGGTCAATGTGCGGCGCACTGCGCCGGCGGACGACCGTCGGACCGATCTGACCTTTGCGCTCAACAACGCCTTCAAGCGCGCGCGTCGGCAACTCCAGGATCAGCGTCGCCGCACCGAAGGGCAAGTCAAGCGTCACGAGCGCCAACCTTCAGGAACGGTCGCACGGCTCGATCCCTCCGGCGAGTTCGGTTTTCTCGAAGCCAGCGACGGGCAGGAAATCTATTTCCACCGCAACAGCGTGCTTGATGACGCGTTTTCGCGCCTCGCCGTCGGCGAGCGCGTCAGCTTCGTCGAGGAAGCCGGCGAGAAAGGCACACAGGCGACGACCGTGAAACCTCTTGGCAAACACAAATTACGAGCCTGAGCCCGCAACAAGCGACCGCAAAGGCGCGTCTGAAACGGAACGCCTTTGGATCGGTCACAAGCCGCGATGACGGTCGCGCCAATAATGCCGACTTGCGCGCTCGCTTTCGATTGCAGTGAATGGAGAGGGGCTCTATTGGGGCCTTAGAGCGGGCCGGCGCTTTCGTCTCGGATCGGGCGGGTTCTTTCTCGCTCGTTGAAGGCGCTAGCTTTCGGTGATGCTGGTTCGGGAGCTACGTTGCACCTCGCCAGTGTTTTAGTCGTCGGTGAAGGCTTTGAGGTAAATCAGCACTGGTTTGCCGCACGCGTTGCTATCGTTGGGCAGTAGATGGCGTTCGATCGGGAGCGAGATTGCATGTTCCAGCATATTCTGATCCCCACTGATGGTTCAGAACTATCGAAGATGGCGATCCACGAAGGAGTCGCATTGGCGAAGGCTCTAGGGGCTCGTGTCACTGTCATAACGGTGACAACGCCGTTCCATGTCTTTAGCACGAGCCCTGCCATGGTCACCGATACGCCCGCACAGTACGACAAACACATGACGGCGCTTGCAAAGAAATATCTAGACGCGGGGGGGTATATCGCCGCCGCGGCTGGCGTGCCGTGCGACCTGCTGCACGTCGAACACGAACAACCCTATCAAGCGATTATCGACGCTGCGCAGAGTCGCGGATGTGACGCGATCGAAATGGCCTCTCACGGGCGACGCGGGATTTCCGCTATTGTGCTCGGCAGCGAAACCCTCAAGGTGCTGACCCACAGCGTCGTTCCCGTCATCGTTTGCCGGCGACAGCGTCCAGCTACTCTTGCTGAGATTCGATAGTTGCGTCTGGCTTTGCCTCTCATTCCACCTGGCTTTCCGACGATTGACAAAGGTCAAAGCCGCCTAAATCGGCTTTTGGCACCTATGCCAACGCCTCAATTAATAGCGCGCCTCGGTTCGTCAGCCACCTCGTGCCGAAGATCGTGACGCATGCGAATGAGGCAGCTAGAAATAACTTTTCGCGGTCGGACTGCTTGACGGCCGCGTGGTCCGCACGATTGTGCGAAATGCCGCCCAATTGTAGGAGCCCATCAAATGCCGTGGACAGCAAATGACGCCGAAAGGCACACACACAAGGCGACAACATGGGAGCTGAAGGAACTCTGGGCAAAAGTCGCCAATGACTCCTTGGAACGAACCGGCGACGAAGGCCGCGCTATCAGAGAAGCGAACGCTGTGGTCGCGCGGCAAGCGGAAGCCAGATCAGTCCCCTCAGCGTCCGCTTGACCATCTAATGTGAATGACGATCAGACGGATAGTCAATTTCTCTGTCGAGTTTCAAGCCATCGATTGCGGCGCTGCGGCCCGGAATTGATGTAAATCAATGTGCTCCTCTGGTTAGAGTTCCATTCGTTCCGAACGTTAAAAAGAAAAAGTGAAGTCCGATGGCTAGAGCAGCCAAACGAGCGTTGACGGCAATCGACTTTGCCAGCCAGCGGTAGGAGATGGTCGAACACCAGATCGCGGCACGCGGCGTCCGCGCAGAGTTAGTCTTGAAAGCAATGCGCAAGGCGCCGCGGGGCCCGGAATAACGTCAGGTTTCATGACGCCCGGGAAAAGCGCCTGTCGTCGTCCGAAAGATAGGCGTCGAATACCGCACAGACGGTACGGACCAAAGGCCTCGCGCGCTCAGGGATACTGATCTTGTGACCGGCGCGCTCGAGCAGGCCGTCGTCCGCCAGCACGTCGAGCTTGGACAATTCGGCGGCAAAGCGATCTGCGTCGCTGTAATGTGCCTCGCATCGTTCGGCCAAATCCAACTTGAGATCGCACATCAGGCGCTCGATGACGTCACGCCGGAGCCGATCCTCCTCCGTCAGCGCGCATCCGCGTGCCGTGGCAAGTTGCCCAGCCGCGATGGCCGCGCGGTAGGCGACCGCGCTCGGAGTGTTCTGAACGTATCCCTCCGGCAGCGTCCCTATTGCCGAGGCGCCGAAGCCGATGAGCGTCCCCGACTCGTCAGTCGTGTAGCCCTGGAAATTACGATGCAGGCGGCCAGCGCGTTGTTGCTGCGCCAACGGATCGTCGGTCTTGGCAAAGTGATCAAGCCCGACAGGCACATAGCCGGCGCCGACCAGCACGTCGGCTGCGGCGCGGCTTTGTTCGAACCGTTGATCGCCGCCGGGCAGCGCGTGCTCGGGAATAAGTCGCTGATGTCGTTTCATCCACGGGACGTGGGCATACCCAAACAGTGCAATTCGATCTGCGTCCAATGCCAACGCGCGTCGCACCGTTGTCTCGACCGACGCCACATTCTGGTACGGCAAGCCATACATCAGATCGAGATTAACGCTGCCAATGCCGGCAACCCGCAGCCAGTCGGCAACGCGCGCCGTCTGTTCAAAGCTCTGCAAGCGGTTGACTGCCGTTTGCACGCGCGCATTGAAATCCTGTACGCCGAGACTCGCCCGAGTGATTCCGGTCTCTGCCAACGCGCCGACGTATTCCTCGGTCACCGTGCGAGGATCGATCTCGATCGCCAGTTCCGCGTCCGACGCAAAGGCAAAGGTAGCCCGCAGCGCCGCCATGACCCTGCGGAAATCGCGCGGCGCCAGAATGGTCGGCGAGCCGCCGCCCCAATGCAAGTGAGTCGCCGATCGCCTGCCTAAGACGCACCCTACCAGGGCGATTTCGCGCAGGAGCAATTCGACATAGGCTTCGACCGGCGCGTAGTGACGCGCGACGGTCGTGTGGCAGCCGCAATAGAGACAAAGCTCGGCGCAAAAAGGGACATGAACGTAGACCGAGACCGGCGCCGCCGCGGGAAGACCAGCGAGCCAACGGGCGTAGGCGCGAGCGTCGATCTCGGGACCGAACTGCGCCGCAGTCGGATAACTGGTGTAGCGCGGAATACGCCGGTTCAGATATTTCAGCAAATCAGGCAGCATTTGTAGTGCAATGATTTCATACTTTGTGGGCGCGGGATTGACCGAAATCAAGGAACGCCAACTTTTGCGGCGCTCAATGGAGCCACGCAACCGCTTGGATTGACTCTGATCAAATCGATTTTCCTCGAATGATCTAGGGTAACTAATTCAATCGGAGAGCCGCAATGAAACAAGGCCTTCGTCCGGGAGTTTCGAAGGTTAAACGTCTTGTTGTTGACCGCGACCGTACCACCGGCTTTATGGGTGAGGAGGGTCGCGTCTATGGCACGCCGGAATTCGGGCGTGACATTGAGTACGCTTGCCGGGACATCATGCTTGAATACGCAAACCCAGGCGAGGATTCGGTCGGCGTCGAAATCACTGTGCGGCATACTGCGCCAACACTGCCGGACATGGCGGTCGAGATCACCGCGACCGTGACCGCCGTCGAAGGCCGGAGGGTCACCTTCGACGTGGTCGCCAGAGACGAACTTGAACCGATCGGCGCCGGCACGCACACTCGCTTCATCGTCGACGTCGCCAAGACCTACGAGCGGCTCAAAGCGAAAGCTGTCAAGCGAGCAACCGCACGCGCCGGATAGCGCGGGCATTTGGCGCAGCGGCGCGCGATGCAGCATGGAGATCGAACAATGGGCCTTGCGACGGAAGTCCGGAGCGCCCCCACTTTTATGTTTGATCGCCGCGTCGAGACGATGCCGCGCAGGGCCCTAGCGGCGCTGCAGACCCGCCGCCTCAAGCAGACATTAGAGCGCACCTACGCCAGGGTACCGCACTATCGAGAAAAGTTTGACGCCCTCGGTGTGCGGCCACGCGATTTCAAGTCGCTCGCCGATATCACCAAGTTTCCCTTCACGCTCAAATCGGATTTGCGGGACAACTATCCCTTTGGCATGTTCGCCGCGTCGCACAAAAGTCTGCGGCGGCTGCATGCATCATCCGGAACGACGGGCAAGCCGACCGTCGTCGGTTATACCCAGGATGATCTCGATCTGTGGTCCGACCTGATGGCGCGTTCGCTCGCCTGCGCCGGCGCGGTGCCTGGCGACGTCGTCCACAACGCCTACGGATATGGGCTGTTTACGGGGGGCCTCGGCGCTCACTACGGCGCCGAGCGCCTTGGCTGCACCGTAGTTCCCGTCTCCGGCGGCGGGACCGAGCGGCAGGTGACACTGCTCGCTGATTTCGGCGCGAACGTGCTGTGCGCAACGCCGTCCTATGCGCTCAACATCGCCGAAGTCGCGGTCGCCATGGGAATTGACCTGCGGCGAGTGCCGCTGCGGATCGGCGTGTTTGGAGCGGAACCTTGGAGCGAGGCCACGCGGCACAATCTAGAGGAGCGGCTCGGCATCACGGCCATCGACGTCTATGGACTATCCGAGATTTTGGGGCCGGGCGTCGCGTGCGAATGCTCCTCCGCGCAGGCCGGCTTGCATGGATGGGAAGACCATTTTCTCTTCGAGATCGTCGATCCGGACACGCTACAGCCCTTGCCAATGGGCGAGAGAGGGGAGCTGGTGATCACGACATTGACCAAGGAAGCGTTGCCGATGGTCCGTTACCGGACCAGAGACATCACGCGACTCAATGACGAGCCCTGCAGCTGCGGCCGTACGCATGTCCGCATCATGCGCGTGACCGGACGCGACGACGACATGCTGATCATCCGCGGCGTCAACGTTTTTCCTTCGCAGCTAGAGGCAGTACTGGTCGGCTTTCCGGGACTGGCACCGCATTATCAGATCGTATTGACCCGCGAAGGGGCGCTCGATGCCATGAAGGTGGAGGTCGAGGCTGCACCTGATGGGCCGGTCGCCGACTTTGACCGTGGCGCCAAGGCCAAGGAAGTGAGCAAGCACATCAAGTCGCTGATCGGCGTAACCTGCGATGTCGTGGTCAAGTCGCCCGGCGAAGTGCCACGCTCGCAAGGCAAAGCAGTGCGGGTGCGCGACGAGCGAAAGAGATAGCTGTCGGCCACCTTGGCATCACAGTAATGGCTTTGCCGCGCGCCGGCTCCGACCACAGGGCCTATTCTTGCGACACCGGTGGATCCGGATCGGTGTACCAATTATCGACCGGCTTTGGATATTTGCGAATCAGTCTGTGCACGAGATTGACGTGCTCGGCCTCCTCCTCAACGAATTCATCTGCCATCTTTTTGATCGCCGGGTCTTTCGTGGACTCGGCGACGGATTTGAAAAAAGCCAATGCGCGCTGCTCGGCGGCGAGCGCTAGCTGCAGCGCATGCCATGGCGTCATCAGATAGTGCGCCTCGTCCAAGCTGGCGGCCTCGGGGCTCTCGCCCCGGCTCCAACTAGCCATTCTCTGGGCGTGCACGACCACGTTAACTCCTTCGGCAAGCCGGCAGATCTCGTCGCGGTGAATGGCTTCAGCTCGAGACAGGTCTCGAAACACGGCGACCAGCTCTGGGTTGTTGTGCGTTGCCATCTGGTCGGCCAAGAGATCGTAGCGCTCAACCGCGTCCGCCTCGATCTGGTAAGCCACGGCGAATAGGTCCGCGAGGCTCGCGACTTTTGGTGTCCCGGCGACGACAGTCACAACTCGAAATCCCTTTCCAGTTCCGCCAAGTCGACCGCACTTCCTTGTCCAACCGGCGGCTGGAAGGGTTTGCGGTCGCCCCGGTAAAGAATACCGATATTGAATCCATCGTCGGTCATGATTCGACGAGCCGCCTTCGCGGGGTCGTTCGTCGCGCTGACCGGTGCTGCGTGAACGAGATTTTTCCACTCGCGTTCGTCCGGACGGAATGTCACGCAGGGACTCAGTATTTCGACAAATGAAAACCCTGGATGCCGGACGGCTTCGACGAGGATGGCCGCCGTTTGGTTCGGCTCCCCGGAGAAGCAGCGCGCGATAAAGTTGGCCCCCGATGCGAGAGCAATGACGAGCGGATGGAATGGGCGCAGCCCGGTACCGCCCGGCGACAGCGCGGTGTCGAATTCGGGTTCGGTCGTAGGCGACGGTTGACCCTTGGTCATGCCGTAGATGTGGTTGTCCATCACGACATAGGTCATGTCGACGTTGCGCCGGCAGGCGTGAAGAAAATGATTGCCTCCGATCGAGTAGCCGTCGCCGTCACCGCTGGCCACGATTACCGTCAGTTCCGGCCGGGTCACTTTCAGGCCGGTCGCGAGCGCGAGCGAGCGTCCGTGCACGCCGTGAAAACCGTAGCAGCTGGTGTAGGCCGGGATGCGTGAGGAGCAGCCGATACCTGAGACGACGACAATATCCTCCGGCGGCAGCGCCAGCTCGGCGAAGGCCCGCGAAAAGGACATCAGAACGTGATAATCGCCACAGCCGGGACACCAGATCGGCTTGATGTCCGATTTGTAGTCTCCCGGCTTGCATGCAGCGCGCATCTCGACGACCGACATCGTCAGCTCCATTCCATGATGGCGCGGTGAATTTCGTCGGCGCGGATTGGCAGCGGCCCAGCTCGATTGAGCACGCGAACCTCGCGCGGCAGGTCATAGTGGGCCCTGAGATAATGATAGAATTGAGCGCCGTGGCTCTGCTCGACGACAAGAGCACGCGTTTTGCCCGTGATAGCGGCCGCAAATTGTTCGGGTTGGGCCGGCGACAGCAACCGGGGCGCCAGAAGACTTGTCTCAATACCGTCGTCGGCCGCGCGACGGATAGCCTCGCGCGCGGTCCCGGTGAGCGAACCCCAGGTGATCACCGCGGATTCACTCGTACCCTCGATCGTCGCCCAATGGTCGCCGAACTTGAATTGCGTCAGCTTGTCGCGACGCTTGTCGAGCTGCGCGTTGTGGTCGCGTTCGCCGCTCGTTGGAATCCCGCGCTCGTTATGAGTGAGCCCGTCGGCGGTATATTGACCGCCGCGCGTTCCCGGGACCGCCATCGGAGAAACGCCGTTGCCCGCGAGTGCATATCGTTTGTAGGCTCCGCCGATGTCGGTGGCTTTAAGACGCTGGCCGATAAACGCAACGTCGGCGGGGCGCTCGATTGCCGCACGCGCCTGGCCGATGAATTGATCGGATAGAACGATTGCAGGCGATTGCAACGCTTCAGCGAGATACGTTGCCCATTGCGTGGTGAATAAGCAGTCGCCGATCGATTGCGGCGCCAGTACCAGATGCGGCGCGTCGCCGTGGCAGCCGTAAACCGCGATGTTGAGGTCGGCCTGCTCGGATTTAGTCGGAATGCCCGTTGACGGTCCGCCGCGCATCACGTCGATCACGACCAGCGGAATCTCGGCGGCGGTCGCGAGCCCGAGCGCCTCGATCATCAAAGAAAGGCCGGGGCCCGATGTCGCCGTCAAGGCTGGCGTGCCGCCGAACGACGCGCCGATGATCATGTTGATCGCGGCAAGCTCATCCTCGGCTTGCAGCAACACGCCGCCGGTTTTGGCAAGATTCGGGGCAAGCCATTCAAGGATCTCGGTCGCGGGCGTGATCGGATAGGCCGCCGCAAAGCGAACCCCGCCGCGAATGGCGCCGAGGGCGGCGGCCTCATTGCCGGACACGAGCCATCTTCGAGCGCCAGTAGGTTTCGGGGGACGAAGGCGCAGAGCGAAGTCATAGCCCGACGCGGCGTCGAAGCCGGCGTTGATCGCCAAGCGGCTCGCCTCGATGGCGGCTCGGCCTTTATCGGCGAGGCGCTTTTCCAGGAGCGTCGAGAGTACCTCGGCGCCGAGCCCCACCAGCCGGGCGGCGACGCCGAGCGCGATCATGTTGGGACGCCCGTCCGGTATCGCCTTCGCCATTTCCTTCATTGCAAGCTCGATGACACCAGCTCCCGCAACCGCCGCCCCCTCCGGCGGCTCGCCGCCACGGGGATCGCTGATCACCAAACTGCCCGGCCCGACCTCGATCTCGGCGCCAAAGCGCTGGGCGTTGAGCCAATCGATGCCGATCAAAACGTCGCATCGGTCGGAGAGGCACTCAACAGGATGCGTAGAC
>Ga0187769_10000366_pt1 | contig 24821 bp, 22 predicted proteins | sample 0116_SJ02_MP02_1_FD_133140 | JGI IMG/M metagenome (GOLD analysis project Ga0187769, IMG submission 133140) | Tropical peat soil microbial communities from peatlands in Department of Meta, Colombia - 0116_SJ02_MP02_10_MG | ecosystem: Environmental > Terrestrial > Soil > Wetlands > Peat | place... | reverse complement strand
GTAGGTTTGTATTGGCAAGATATGTTCAGCTCTGAAAGTCCCAAATTTGGAACGTTGACTTCCTGAAATCTGTCCTTCCAAACTTGGAAAAACGGTAGTATATTACACCTAGCAATCAACAACTGAAAATTCATCTGCTCCATGAAGGCAGGTATTAGGGGCCGATTGTCAAGATGGAAGATATCGAATGGAGTGATTTGCACACAGAACTGTCACACGCTTTTTATCCCGCGTCTCTTCGGGAGACTTCTTTAAAATTAACTCATGGGGAATTGTTTAGAAGATGAACAGAGATTCATTAAGGCAGTACCGATATTTTTTGAAAGACAGCATCCGGAAAAAGGTCGATTTTTCACAGACGGACCAAAACAGAGGCATCGGCGTTCCTCCTATCGAAAAGCCATGTCGGAATGATGCAGTGCGAATCGATCTGGTGAGGCCCGGCGAGTGGAAGAACATTTCCAAGGTAGACCTTGAGACGGCGATCGGGAGGCGTCGGAGCCGACGGACATATCGAAATAAAGCCCTCACACTGGAAGAGGTATCTTTTCTCCTTTGGGCAACTCAGGGGGTGCAGGGAGAGATCATCGGAGGCCACACCTACCGAACCGTTCCCTCAGCAGGGTGCCGTCATGCCCTTGAGACGTATCTAGCCATCCTCAACGTAGAGGGGATAGTCTCAGGAATCTATCGGTATCTTCCACTATCCCACCAGTTGCCCTACGAGTTTCCAGAGGAACAGCTTGCCAATAAGATAGTTGATGCCGTCTTTGGGCAGCCTTACCCAGGGAATGCGGCGTTGACATTCATCTGGACTGCTATCCCCTATCGGATGGAGTGGCGTTATGGACTAGCGGCCCACAGGGTAATCGCCATAGACGCAGGCCATGTCTGCCAGAACCTGTATCTCGCATGCGAGGCAATCGGGGCGAGAACCTGTGCAATAGGTGCCTATGACCAAGAAGCGGTGGACCGACTAATCAGGGTTGACGGAGAGGAGGAGTTTGCCGTATATCTGGCATCGGTTGGAAGGGTTTAGGAGATGAGAAAAGACATTTTTATCTTGTAATAAAGGAGGAGGGGATTGAGTGCACGACTCAATTTCTGTGAATAATCCATAATTGAAAAACTCTATCAAAAAGAAGCTTAGTGGGTTTTAGCGTTAAACAGCAGAGACTGGGGTGTACCAAACATTTTGAAGATTGTCCATTAAGATACCACAGATGTCTGTTTTACCTGGTTTCTTTGTTTCTTTCAAATTTACAAAGCCTACGATTTGAAGATCATACCTACCTTTTCCCTTTCCTTTTGACAGGAGAGGGTTCTGGTAAGATATCCGCAAATTTGAGTCTTGAAAAGAATCGAGATCAGCGGGTTTCAAAAACCAGAAAAATCTTGACTCATTTGGAGGATATTGGAATGTGTTTTCCCATCCGATTAAAAAGCAAATAGACGGAAATCAATTGTCAAAATAATTGGTGCTTTCAATAAGAAGAGTGGCCGAATCCAACAAAAGAATGACGGGCACAGAAGTGTAGCTGAATCTCAAGCTCAGCGCAAAGGTCTTTCCTGGGGATAGGGGGAAGGTTACCGAGCGGTCAAGAATGTGGAAAACGGTATGAAAGGAAAGAGCATTGGATCCGCATTCAACTAAGGTACCGCCATCACTGTAACAGTTTAACGGCGGCTAGTGTGAATATCCTTGCCGACTGGACGAGGCTTGAGACCTCCACATGCTCATTGGGCTGGTGCGCGAGCTTGGGGTCGCCCGGACCACAGATGATCATGGGGATGTTTAACGCTGGGACAAAGGCTGCCCCGTCCGTATAGTAACTTATCCCGCCCGGGACAGGCCTTTCGCCAGTCACCTCGGCAACAATTTCAACAACGCCCTTGACAACAGACTCCTCAGGAGATGTCTGCACCGGGATACGATCATTGGTAATTTTAGCCGAGGCCTTGAAATCGGGGATCCTGCGGCCCAGATCTTCGATCAGATCTTCAATGCGCCTCAGAATAGCGAGATGATCCTGGCCGGGTACGGTCCGCATATCGACAGTCACCACACAGTTGTCCGGGACCACATTCGTCTTCATCCCTCCGGCAATGGTGTTGATGCTTCGGGTGAAACTGCCTAACATCGGGTGTTCTTCATGAGGGATTTCTAATTTTTCTAGTTCACCGATGAGTTTCCACATCATCATCACTGCATTCCGCCCTAACTCTGGCGTAGCCCCATGGGCGGTCTTTCCATGGGTCGTCAGCTCCAGCCAGAGAGCTCCTTTCTCCGCGACGTAGATGCCGTTGTTCGTCGGTTCGGCAATGATGACTGCTTGAAGGGGCCTTAGATCAGAACGTGCAGCGATCGCCATGGCACCTTGTGAATCCGTCTCCTCCCCTGCCGTGGCCGCCATAATGAAATCGCCGCTCAGTGGCAATCGAGCTCCTGCGAGGGCCTTCGCAGCGGCCATCAAAGCAGCCAGTCCTCCTTTCATGTCCACCGCGCCACGCCCCCAGATCTTGCCCTCTGCCGTTTTCGCAGAAAAGGGATCATGGATCCACTCCTGAGCGCCTACGGGAACCGTGTCCAGATGACCGTTGTAGAGCAGGCCGGGTTTCGTCCCCCGCCCCTTCAGGCGTGCCAATACGCTCGCCCTATTTGGCCCGTGTCTGACCAACTCCACCTCTAATCCAAACCATTCGAGCGTGGATGCAACGTACTCCGCTATCGGGAGTTCATCTCCGGGAGGATTGACGCTTTTCCTTCGGACCAACTGCTGACAGAACTCGATGAGCTCCGGCTCTTTGATTGATGCAAGCAGGCGCTCTTCTTCAACAGATTTCTGAATCATTTTTCAACCGTATTTTGACCGCTCCCAAATCAGGAGAACGAGAACGGCACGTATGGATGCTGGCAGGGAGGCCCCTCGGCCACTTGCAGAACACCTGACTCTAAATCCATCATGACTGATGCAAGAGAGATGATTTCTTCCAGTTTGTCGATTCTCGGGTCGGGGTGGCGGCAAATGGAATGAGGCTGGTTCAGATGATCGCGCAATACCGCCTGCATGTCCTGAAGTGTTAATTCGTTTCTCTTCGTCTCAAGTAATTTTAAAGCTCTGTAGTCCCGAATCAGACTGTCAGGGTATCTCAGTCTACCTTTATCCTCCCGGTGAATTCTTCTCCCTACGAAATGATTCGCATGGGTCAAAATTCCTCTCTCCGGATAGAGGGCATCCACATCGTGAAATCCCACTTCCATACCAATGGCTTCACCCTCTTTGCACCCAATCAGAAAATGAGAACATCCTCCCGAGGGATTACGGAGTACCGTTCCCAAAGCATCCCCCAGCGTCTCGGCATTCAATATCCCCCGGAGGATGGCATGGATGGGAACTCCCATTTTTGGATTACCTGCCACCAGAATGTTGAGACAAACGCCAATTCCCGCCCGATTCATCCCGATCTTTCCCACAATCCCGGCCTCGGTCAGCATGAGGACAGTCGGCCTGTTCGGCTGCTCGATTTCGACAATAACTAAAGAACCCTTGAGCATCTGTATCCAGTCCCAGTTTTGACCCATCAAAATCTTTTTTTCGGAGGTCACTTCCGGCAGAAGAGCCATTGCCGTACACTCTCCGGGTGAACTCATAAACATCAATTCAGTTCTCGCATTAATGGCGACGAGGTCCTCGAGAGGACGCCCCAGCGCCTGTGCCATCCCCGAAAGTTCCTCCAGAATCTCAGAGTCATATTTGCCGATCACATCGATAAAAGGTGCGGCTAGCTTTTTCACTTGCTCACCGCGAATGTTTGCATATCTCCCAAAGACGAGTCGGTAAGCCTCCAGCGTGTTTTCTATTTCTTTTCGACAGAGTTTCCCGAATTGAAGCCCTCGTTCGAATGGAGCTCCCGAAATTTTCACCCGACGGATTCCAGTTTCCATCTACCTCATCTCCAATTTGAAACAGCATAACAAATATTTAACGCATCGATACGGAGGAACGAGGCCCTTTAAGGTGCCACAGGTACCCCAAAAGGACCGCAATGACTTGCCCTGTTAGATGTATCCAATTTGAGTTTCTCTTTTCTCGGGGGAAGCAACTTCACCCTTCCTCTTTAAATTTTGAGTGCCCTATCTAACAGGGCGGGAATGAGGGAAACGCCGCAGATGATCCATTTTTCAGCGACCCATTAAATTCCCAGATAGGCCTTCTTCAGATGCTCGTTCTGAAGGAGTTCACTCCCTTTGCCGTTCAACGTGACATGTCCGTTCTCTAAAACAAAGCCCTGGTGTGCAAGCTCTAAAGCAAATTGCACATTCTGTTCGACGAGGAGGATGGTCGTCCCCGATTGATTGATGTTCCGAATGGTCTCGAACATCTCCTGAACGATGATCGGGGCGAGGCCTAAGGAGGGTTCGTCCAGCATCAGGAGTTTCGGCATAGACATCAGCCCGCGTCCGATGGCGCACATCTGTTGCTCTCCTCCACTCAGGGACCCTGCCCTTTGCCTTCGCCTCTCCTTCAAAACGGGTAGAATGCCAAAGATCTTTTCCATGTTCTGTTTCTTCAGAGCCCTGGCCATGGAAGGATAAGCACCCATTTCTAGATTCTCCTCCACAGTCATCCAAGGAAAGAGGAGCCTCCCTTCGGGTATCTGAATGATCCCGAGTTCAACCCTTTGATGGGGTGGAAAGGACTCGACCTTCCGGCCACCGAATGCGATCGTACCCGACCGTTGCGTGATGACTCCCGATATCGTGTTAATCAGTGTCGATTTGCCAGCGGCGTTCGCCCCCACAATGGTCGTCAGTTCCCGTTCGTTCACCTCGACCCGGACATCGAAGAGAGCCTGGAGGTCTCCGTAATAAACGTTAAGATTTTCTATTTTGAGCAACGACATATTCTCTTCCCAGGTAGGCCTTGATCACTTGCGGATCTGACCCAACCTCTTTGGGCACCCCCTCGGCAATCTTCACTCCATGATTCAGTACGATGATCCGATCACAGATGCTCATAATGGCTGCCATGATATGCTCGATGATAAACAGGGTATTCCCAGCCTCCCTCATCTTCTCGATGAGGAGCAGCATTTCCTTGACCTCGGTGAGATTCAATCCTCCCATGGCTTCGTCGAGAAGGATCAGGCGGGGCCGGGTGCATAAAGCCCTGACAATCTCGAGACGTTTTCGTTGACTGATTGTCAAGGCGCTCGCCAGTACGTGCCGCTTCTCGTAAAGACCCACAAACTTCAGTTTTTCCAGGGCCGTCTCTCTCGCAATGGGTATATGGTAAGTCCTCGAGAGAGCGCCCACCATGGCATTCTGGAGCACGGTCATCTTTGCAAAGGGTTTGACGATCTGGAAGGTCCGGGCAATGCCCAGGGAACAAACGTCGAAGGGTTTGAAGCCAACAATCTCCTTCCCTTCGAGCCGGATCGATCCTGTCTCTGGAGTGAAGAAACCCGTGATCGTGTTGAAGAGGGTCGTTTTCCCCGCGCCATTCGGTCCGATCAGCCCCAAGATCTCGCCCGGTCTGATTTCGAAAGAGACCTTGTTGAGGGCAATGAGCCCGCCGAAGCGTTTCGTAACCTCTCTGGCCTGGAGAATCACTTTTAACCGATCTCCTCGCTCTGCAGATATTTTCTGAGAGGAACCCGGATCGCATTGACGATCCCGTCGGGAATAAAGAAGACCACAATGATGAGAAGAAACCCGTAAATGACGATATGAAGACCGGCCAAGCTACCTCCCAGGTAGGCCCGGAGCAGCATGTTCAGGGGCGTCAGGAGAAAGGAGCCGACAAGAGGTCCCAGGGCGGTTCCCATGCCGCCGACAATGGTAACCAGCGCCACCTGGACGGAGAAGTTAAAGGAGAGCACGGTGTCCGGCTCGATGAATAGGATGTACTGGGCGTAAAACGTTCCGCCGATCGCAGCCAGGAATCCGCTCAGCCCGATGGAAACCATTTTGATCCGGGGAGTATTAATGGCGAGCGATTTTGCCGCATCCTCATCCTCCCTCATGGCGACCAGGTAATATCCCAGTTTGGACCGTTCGAGGGCCAGGCTCAAAAAATAGAAGCCGGCCATGAAGGCAAGCCCGATATAAGCGTAGGTCACCTTGTTTTCAAACATGAAGTTTGCCCATCCAGCGCTGAAGGGAATCGAAAGCCCTTCCGACCCCCTCGTCAGTTCTTTGAGTTGTACGCCGGTGATGTTCACCAGTTCGACGAAGGCGATGGTGGCCAGCGCAAAATAGTGACCTTTAAGCCTTCCGCAGATATAACCGAGACAGGAGGCAATCACCCCGGCTACGACTGCGCCCGTGATCATCCCGAGCCAGGGAGAAAGCTTAAAATGGATGAAGAGCATGGATGACATGTAGGCTCCGATTCCGATGAAGGCCCCGTGCCCCAACGAGAACATGCCCGCATAGCCCCCTGCGATATTCCACGAGGAGGCGAGCATGGCCCAGAGGAGGATCATGATCAGGACGTCAAGGTAGAAGGGATTTCGGACAAATCCGATAACCAGCGCCCAGAAGGCCAGTGCAGGAAGCGAAAGGGAAACCTCAGGGTCTTTCAGAATGAGCTTTGGGGAAAACAATCTCCTTAAACCCTCCATCATTCTCCTTATTGTTTCTGACCGAGAAGGCCTTGGGGCCTGAAGATAAGGACCAAGATGAACACAGCGTAATAGATGGCCTGCCTCCATCCCGGAGAAATGAAAAAACCGCTGAACGTTTCCGTGATCCCGATAAGCAGGGACCCCAGGATGGCCCCTGGGATGTTCCCCAATCCCCCCAGAACAACAGCCACATAGGCGACTAGGACGAACTGGGCCCCAACACCCGGATAGATGGAGTAGATGGGGGCGAGAAGAGCGGAGGCAATTCCTACGAGGGCAATCCCGATCCCAAACGTGAAAATGTAAGTCTTCTGGATATCAATTCCCATCAGTGTTGCAGCCCGCCGGTCCTGAGCCGTGGCTCGAATCGCCTTCCCGACGTAGGTATACCTGAGAAAGGGGAAGAGCATGGCCGAAAAGACGATCGCCCCGATAAAGGACATGAGCTGGGGGTAGCCGACAAAGACAGGGCCGAGCATGAGCGCCCCTGATCCATAAGCCGTTGGAACGGAACGAAAGTCCGCTTTCCAGAGGACGAGGGCTCCGTTCATGAGAATGAGGCTCACACCCACGGTCGCGAAGATCTGGACCGCGGAGGAAGCGCCGATGGTTTGACGGATGACGGTCCTTCCCACAAAAAGACCGAAGAAGAAAAGGAGGGGAGTCACCACGAGAAGAGAGGCATAGGGGTCCAGGTGGAACAGTGTGCAGAGCCAGAAGACGGCATACATTCCGATCATGAGGAACTCACCGTGGGCGAAATTGACGACGTCCAGGACCCCGAAGATCAATGTCAGGCCGATGGAGACGAGAGCATACACCCCTCCCAGCAAGATTCCTGATACGAAAAGCTGAAGGATCATTCCTTCCATGTTACATTCCCGCCTCCGACCTCCTTCTTATTTCCAGGGAGGCAGGGGAATGGCGGTCCATCTTTTGACGGCAAGCTTCTCAGGCCAAACCTGGACAATCTTTCCATCCTGCCATTGCTGGATGCCCGCGATCCTTCTCTCGTTGAGCCCCGCATTCGGGTTCCCGGGTGGCGCGTACTTCACGCCCAGCCCGTGAGGAAGGCTTCCGTAGGGGAGATCAACTTTAAGAAAGGCCTCGCGGATCTTTTCTGGATCCATGGCCCCCGCCTTGGGCAGCACTTCCGTCAGAAGGACCCACGTGCCGGTAAAGGCGCGGTAGGCATGGCCGGCCGGCAGGCGTCCTTTCTTGGCCATCCACCGTTCCCTAAACTCCTTGTCGAGGGCCTTTGCCTTATCGGTCAAAGCCGCCGGGTTAACCAGGGCAGGCGCCTCGGATGTGAAGACTCCCTCGCTGTCAGGGCCGAGAAGTCGGGCGAAGTCTGGAATTCCGTATCCGGCACTCGTGCCGATGAGAGCTTTGGGTCTTAACCCGAGCTGTTTACAGGTTTTCCAGAAAAGGACGGCATCATTAATATAAGACGTGGCGATGATCACGTCCGGGTTCAGGGCTCTGAAGCGGAGGACGATGGAGGAGAGGTCCGGCGAGGTCGCCTTGTAATTGTCATAAGCCAGAACCTGAAGTCCCAGACGGTCTGCTGTGGCCTTGACTCCTTTTCCAACAGAGGTCCCGTACGCGGAGTCCTCATGGAAGATGACGATCTTCAGCTTCTTGGAGTCGATCCTCAAAGTGGGGGCGACAACCTCCGAAGCAAATACCGCTGCGGTTCCGCCCAGGTCAGCCGCGCTTTCGTTCGTCCGAAAGGTGTATTTGTACCCTCGCTGGTTGATCTCGTCAGAAGAGGCGATGACTTCTAAGTAGATCACCTTATTCCTCTCAGCCACGGCGCTAGCAGCCAACGCGATGCTACTCGAGTAGGTCCCAATCAGGATCTTCATTCCTTCATGGGTGATCAGCCGGTTTGCTTCGTTGGCGCCCGAGGTCGGATCGGGGGCATCGGCTTTGATGAATACGACCTTTTTCCCCCAAACCCCGCCAAATCTTTCATTCACCATCTCCCTTGCTAAGTCGGCAGCCTCGAATGATTCATTCCCCAACAGGGCCAATGGGCCTGTGAGCGGGAAAATGGTCCCGATCTTAACCTGGTTCTGCGCCTTCGCGTCATTCCAATAGATCATGCTCACTAAGGCAAGGATTAACAAAGAGCAAACCAAAAGTTTTCGTGCCATAAAGATCTCCTCCTTTTCCTAAGATTCTTTGAGAGGCTTTAATCTATTGTATCTCTTATTTTAAGTCAAGTTTCTTATGCAGGTTTTTTTGTATGTTGTCAAGCCAATCTTCCGGTGTCGAGGTCAAAGGTTGAGCGATTGTTTTCTGCCAATGTTGCCATTGGGCTATCAAATCTGCAATTAACTCTTCGAAAAATTGGGGTTCTGCATTGGCAAGCTATCTGCAGTTTAAAGTTATAAATTCTTCATCACTGCCTTCTTGTTTTTGCTTAGAAAATTCGAATAAAATCGGTGTCATTCGGCTTCCGTAATCTTTTTTAATGTTTAGAAACGGTTATGTACTGGTTGAGGCGTTTTCGATGTGGATATTTTTTTGCATTAAGTTAAAATTGCTATTCAAGCCGTTGGTCAATACAACGCTATGATTCTTAGCAGAATCTTTCAGATTTGCCCAAAGAGTCCAGAGCCCACTCTTTACTGTCATGGTAGCCATCCGAGTCGTGAATCAGAAGAAACCACAAGGTAAAATGATCCACTGGGCGTGGTTTGTGCTCGGTACGAGCTTTATCACTCTAGTCGTTAATTATAGCATTCGCAATGGTGCCTACCCGATTCTTTTACCTGAGATGATCAGAGATCTTCACTTGACGAAGGCTCAAGCCGGCCTGATCAAGAGTGCCTTCGCAATCAGTTATCTCGTTTTTGCTCCGATCATGGGCTTGCTGACTGATCGGATGGGGGGAAGAAAAGTCATAAGTTTTTTCTGCCTGTTCTTAGGGGCAGGTGCCTTACTCATGGGTAAGGCGGAAAGCCTACTCGCCTCTTCTATTTTTTTCGGTGTCGTGGGGATCGGTGCAGCAGCCATGTGGGTTCCCAACGCGACACTGATCCAAAGATGGTTCGGAGGAAAAAAGAGGAGAATGGCATTGGGAATCCTCAATGCGAGCGCGGGGGCTGGCTTTGGGTTGATGGGGTTATTATTACCAACAATTGTGAAGGAGTTTAACTGGAGATATGGCTGGTTTTTGCTTGGAAGCCTAGGCCTTTCTGTTTCCGTTCTTAGTGGAGTACTTCTAAGGAACGGACCCGAAGAAATGGGCCTTTCTCCTTGCGGTGGGGAAACCGAAGAGATAGGGAGAAGCGTTCCCCTTCCAAAGAAAATAAGTTATTTTGAAATTCTAAGACAGCCCCCATTCTGGATAATTGGCCTCTCTTACTTATTTGCATCCTATGGAACTTATACCTTACTCGATTTCATTGTGACTTATGGCAAGATGGAGTTAAATATTTCTTACGATATCGCCTCTCAATTTGTTACTGTAATAGCGTTCTGTGGAATCCCGGGAGGAATTCTGTTGATGATTCTTTCTGGCTATATTGGAACAAAGAAATCCCTCTTAATCATCTATGCCTCATTCACCTTGAGCATTCTGTCAATCATCTTTGCGGGGAGCCGAATCTCGTTCTTAGCCCCGGCAGCAGCATGGTTCGGGGTTATTTATGGAGCGATTTTCCCGATGGTTGCAGCCTCTGCAAGAGATTATCTTCCTAAGGAATCAACAGGGACAGTCTTGGGGCTCCTGACGATATTTTACGGAATAGGAGCGATGACCACGCCAGTTGTCACCGGCTATTTAGCCGATGTTACCGGAACCTTTCGATGGTCTTTCAGCCTGGGGGCTTTTGCTACTTCGCTTGCTTGTCTCTTAACTGCATTTTTGAAGGGGCGGAGAGAATTCGTATGAAGGCGAGGCAAAAGATTAACTATCCGTCAATAAGTCTGCCATTCTCTTGGAGTTTTTCAGCAACATCCGTCATTCCAAGCTCTGTCAGGCCTTTTCGAGTTTGAAGGCCGGTCGCTTTGTCCCAGCCTTGGTATTCATAGAACTCGTCCAGCATTTTCTCCCATTTTTCCCTCTCGCATCGATATCCTTTGAACGGACCGGATTTGACGGCTTCCTCTATGTACCTCATAGGAGGAAGATCATCTTGCCGACCGAAGTTTGTGTGAAGGGTGTTAAAAGCTTTCTCAAGGTTGCGACTCTGTTTCGCCAGAGAGGTCAGCTGATCTTCAGTTAGTTCAAGACCCATGACTGAGTTGGTCAGGGCCGCATAATCAGAAATCTCCATGGCGTGGGCTCCGGACCAGGTGCCAACATAGACACAAATCCCGGCTATGTCCTCGATTTCCTTGGCAAGCCCTTGCCAGTACACATATTTTGCTTGATCCTTGTACACGTGGGGTTCGAACGACGCACCCTTCGGTCCGAATCGACCACTTCCCAAAATTGAGCCTCTGAGGTGCCTTCCTGCGACCGGAGAGGTGGCAACCCCAAGCCCCCAACCTTTTGGGATCCGAAAGGGTTCAATGGAAGGTTGCCCCTTCACGTGGATTGCGAAATAGTCCGAACCTTTACCCAGCTTCTTTGGAGCTTCAATCGGACCTTCCGCTAAAAGATCTCCAATACCTTCTCGGTAGGCGAGCTTCTGGATAAGAGTGATGAGAGCTTCCGAATTACCCCATTCGAGACGGAGACCATCCGTTTCCCTCTCAGTGAGGAGTCCTTTTTCATAACATTCGTAGGCCCACGCAATCATCCCCGCTGTAAAATCGCCGTCAAGCCCCATTTCGTTCATGAGAAGCCAACCCCTAAGCATCACTTCTGGATCTGCAATATCAAGCATCGAGGCTGACATAAGGGTATTCACCCAGAAGCCTTCTCCTCTGGTTCCCTTATATTTTCCTTCAGTAATTTCTGAAAACGGCATGCAACCCACGGGGCAATTGAAACAAGCTAACACCTTCCTTCGGTACCGAGGAGCCCCCCTCCTCGAGTCCATTAACCTCTTTCTCTTCTCAATCTCCCAGTAGTCATCCTGGCCGTTCCTGGCCACAAAGAGAAGATCCCACGAGGGACTTCTTTCGTCAGAGTAAAAAACTCCTGCAAGTGTCTCTTGCTGTATCCGCCTGCTGTTGGACGAGTCTCTCACTTTTTGTAGTGCCACGTCGACTGCATCAAGGAATTCTTGAGGCTTTGCGATGGTTAATGATCCGTGACCTCGCACCACTAGGGCTTTAAGATTCTTGCTTCCCATGACGCACCCTACGCCAGATCCGCCAGCAGCCTTGGCACGATCGATTAAAATGATCGAGCCCTTCACCAACCTTTCACCTGAGGGCCCAATGCAGGCGACCCTGATTCCTTTATCGCCGATTTTTTCCTTTAGGACTGCCTCGGTTTCATAAGTCGTCTTACCCCACAGACTTCCAGCGTCTCTTAACTCTGCCCGACCGTCGGAAATCCAAACATATACCGGCCTCTCCGCCTTCCCCGAAATGACCACATGGTCAAATCCTGCGTACTTCAGCTCAGCTCCAAAATGACCCCCTACGTTGGCAGAGCCCTTTCCATTGTTAAAAACATTCTTTGTTTCAACGGATACTCTGCATGCACCCGGCGATGTTCCTACAAGGGCTCCAGCGCCAAAGATAAGGAGGTTCTCCGGGTCGGACCATTTTGCGTTTGGATTCATCTCATCCAAGAGAATAAACGAATTGATCGCTCTTCCTCCGATCCATCGCTCGGCATACCTGATCGTCTCTTCGGTCCAAGTCCTTCCGCCGCTAAGATCAACCCTAAGAATTTTCCCTGCCAGTCCGCCTCTGATCCCAACCTTGCTCGTCACGCAGTCCTCCTCAGTGCCCCATAGAGACAATACCTCTCGCAGAAGAGCTGCACCTCTGCTTCGCATCCATCGCATGTAGCGTCGATGGACCATGTAATGTTTCCTGTTTCGTTCTCCCTCAAGATATGGATGCTCGAAGATTGAGGTGAAAGTACTTTTCGATGATGGAAGGAACACATCAGCTCACAGGCTCTACAGCCGTGACAGAGTTTCGACTGTCTCAAAATCTTCAAATGGTCCTCCAACGTTAGGTCATTCGAAACTGGCGGGAGAAAAAATTCTTAGTTTTATCGCGGCCAGAATCTTCCTAAGCATTTTAACCCAACTCACTAGCTATTTTAACCCCTTAAACTTTTTGTTTCAAAGCTTTGAGAATCTTCTCCGGTGTCACGGGAAGTTCTTTGATCCTGACGCCGACGGCGTCATAGATGGCATTGCAAACGGCTGGGGCCACAGGGTTTGTCACGCCCTCCCCAATCCCTTTTGCGCCCGAAGGCCCGGTAGGCTCAAAGGTGTTTGCAAGGATTGCTTCAAAGGTTGGCATATCTAAGGCCGTGAAAATCTTATAATCCGAAAAGTTTGGATTAGTCACTTTTCCCGTTTCCCTATCAATCACGGTATCCTCGAGGAGACCGAATCCGAGACCCATATGGAGACCTCCGGCAATTTGTCCTTCCACGGCTGGTCTGTTGATTACCGTTCCGACGTCGGCGCCGCCAACAGCACGCAGTACTCTTACCTCCCCGGTTTGAGTATCCACCTCTACTTCGACAAAAAATACGGTAAAATGGGGCGGGCACGCAGTCGGCCTAATTGAAGCCTCTGCCATGATTGTTCCCCAACCTTTATATTGACCTGTCCGGGACACTTCCTCGAAGCTTAAGCATCGCTCCGGATCATCTGCAACCCAGACCTTGCCATGACCCACTTGAAGCCTTTCAACCGGCGTTTCAAAAATTCTGGAGCCCCATTCGAGAAGCGTTTCCTTTACCTTTTGTACCGCCGCCTCTACCGCCAAACCAGACCCGTAAGTCCCTCGGCTCGCATGGGTCGGCACATCAAAAAGGGTTGTTTCAGTGTCCCCATTGTAAATGGAGACCGACTCAAGACCGATTCCGAGTTGTTCCGCTACTATGGCAGCATGGCCAGTAAGCGTTCCTCCACCGGCATCTGCACAGGCAGAAATGAGAGAGATGCTCCCATCCTCGTTCATCTTCAAAATGGCCCCACTGTAGTCCATGATGAATTTTGAAGGCTCGGGTGAGCCGCAGCCAGACGTGTGGAAACCCTTGGCGAGGCCGATCCCCCGCCTCATCCAAGGTCGGTGCGGCGCTTCCTTCTTGTTTTTCCAACCAATCCGCTCAGATCCTTCTTTGAAGAGTTGCTCGGTTCCACAACTCTGAACTTGACAGACGACATCGTGTCCCTGACCAAAAAAGGTGTCTCCTTCCCTGATGTGATTCTTCAACCTGAGCGCAATCGGGTCTATGTTGAGTTCTTTTGCAATGATATCCATCTGGGATTCCACAGCGAAGTGGACCTGAGGATTCCCTGCTCCTCGCATGGCTGTGAGGGGAGGCGTGTTCGTATAGACAGTCTTTCCCATAAACTTTTGGTGAGGGCAACGGTACATCGACATGGAGAAGCCTGCCGCCAGCACCATTTTTGATTCACCGCTGAAGGCATAGGCCCCAGTATCATCGATGAGGTCGATCAATTGAGCGACTAAGCGCCCATCCCTTTTAATTCCCGTCTTTAAACGGACGATCATCGGGTGCCGTCCACAGGACAAAAACATCTCCTCTCTCGATTTCTCGGCTCTTATGGGTTGTCCTGTTCTAAGGGCGAGAAAACCTGCCAAGGGTTCGATGAACCCCATATGGATGTGGGCTCCAAAAGAACCACCGAGATAGCTTCGGTGCACATTCACCTTGTGAAGCGGAAGACCTAAAGAACTCGCCAAGTTCATCCTCAGGGGGTGGATGCCCTGGGTTGTTGAGTAAACTTGAAGTTTGCCTCCTGTCTCCGGGATACATACAACAACACTCCGTTCGAGAGGCGCGTTATTCGGTCGGGAAGTCTTAAACACATTCTCTAAGACCAGATCGGCCTCGGAGAAACCCTTCTTCACGTCGCCAATCTCGATCTCCCGAGTCGAGACGATATTGTTCTTTACCTCAATCCTCTTCTCTCCTCTCCGGACGAAATCATGGATGACAGGGGCGCCGGGCTCTATTGATCGGAGGGGGTCGAAAACAGCTTCCAATCCTTCGTACTCGACACGGATCAATTCAATTGCTTCTTCTGCAATGTCAGGAGTGATGGCAGCCACCGCAGCAATCCGATCCCCCACATGCCGAACGGTTTCTTCAAGAAGAAAACTGTCATAGTACATGACCCAAGGCATATGGAGAAACTGGTGCATCGGGCGAAACTTCGGAACATCCCTGAAGGTGATGATTGACTTTACTCCTTTGAGTCGTTTTACTTTACTCGTGTCGATTTCGATCACCCTGGCGTGGGCATGGGGACTTCTCAGAATCTTCATATGAAGCATGTTCGGGAAAAACATGTCTCCAGAGAATTTCAGCCTCCCCGTTACCTTATCAATGGCTTCCACCTTTATTAATTCTTTTCCGAGGATCGTGAAATCCACTCGACTATCTCCAGTCCGATACTTTCTGAATGGCTTTGACAATCTTATCGTAACCTGTACAACGGCAAAGATTTCCTGCGATGGCCTGACGTATTTCTCCCTCTGTTGGTTTTGGGTTTTTATCGAGAAGCGCTTTGGCCACAAGGATCATGCCAGGTGTACAGAAGCCGCACTGGATCGCTCCCATTTCTACAAAACTCTTTTGAAGAGAGTGAAGCTCCTCTCCTGTGGCTAACCCCTCAATGGTCAGAATCTCCGAGCCGTCAGCCTCAACAGCAAGAACCAGACAGCAATTGACAGGGCGGTTGTCCATGATAACCGTACACGTGCCGCATTCCCCTTTTTCACAGCCTGCCTTTGTGCCTGTAAGACCAAGACTATGACGGATCACAGTCAGGAGCGTCGTTCTTGGTTCAACTTCCAACCGATAAGGTTGTCCATTGACTATCATCCCGATTTTTTTTCTCAAGGATGATCTCCTGTTGTTTTATCCAAAGCTTGAAGGATAGCCCTTTTCGTTAGAACTCTCACCATCTCGGTACGATATTCCCTCGTTCCGCGGATATCTGTGATTGGTCTTGAAAACCGTGCGGCAATCTCCGCGGCCTCTTCAACGGCCCTCTCCTCGATTCTTTCGCCTTTGAGCCTTGACTCTGCCTCATAAGCCCTGAAAGGCATGGGCCCGACGGAAGAAAGCGCTATCCTGATTTCCTTGACTCTTTGCTCGGAGACCTCAAGTAGCAACCACACAGCCACTCCAGCAATGGCTATTTCCATAGTCCTCCGGCGTCCCAATTTGATATAGACTCCGTCGCCTCCTGCTGGTTTTGGAATAATAATCTTTGCCAAGATTTCATCCCTCTTAAGGGCCGTTTGACCGAGGCCGATGAAGAAATCAGCAAGGGGAATTCTCCGCTGACCTTGAGCGCTTTGAAGGGAGACTTCCGAACCAAGAACGAGGAGAGGGGCTGCAGTATCAGCAGCCGGAGAGGCATTGCAGAGGTTCCCACCCACAGTTCCTCTATTCCGAATCTGCCAGGAACCCATCTCGCCAATGGCAGAAGAAAGGATTGGCATAGTCTTTTTCAGAAGGGGAGATTCCTCAACCTCACTGAGCTTGGAGGTTGCACCCACAGTGATAAACTTCTCCTCATTTTCAATACCCTGAAGTTCTTCAATCATTCTTAATGAAATGAGCTTATCCAGTCGGAGCTGACGACTGGACATGAGCGGCAGAAGGTCTGTCCCCCCAGCCAAGATTTTAGCCTTTCCTTTTTCTTCAGCTAAAATTGAAAGAACCTCGGGCAGGGAGGATGGGAGCAGGTACTTAAAGTTCCTCATTTTTATCCCTGCCCTTCAGGCTTAGGCCTTTAATCCTTATTGGGATTCTTTCCTTTACATCCCCCGGAACATCGGCTTCTACGAACATCTCCACGGGAAGCGAGCAGCCTTTCACCCGGTCAAAGCACAGTGCTACTCCTTTCGGGCGATGGAGAAGGGCCGCAAAGATCTCTAATCTCGGATCAATTTCCTTCTTAATATGGACAAGGTCGCCAGATTTTTCGAGGAGGCTGATCGTAGAACGAAGATCCTGCTCCATTTCATCCCTCTGCTGATGAATTAGGTGAGACAAACTTTCCGACACGGCTCTCTACAACTGTTTCATCCCGATAGACGATTTTTCCCCGAACAATGGTGATCATGATTTTACCTTCTATTTCCAGTCCGTCAAAGAGCGTCCACTTCGCTACAGACTCCATCTGGTCGCCCCGTAATTTCCATTTTCTCTTCATATCGATGAGCACCAGGTCTGCATCTGATCCTGGAAGTAGGCTCCCTTTTTGAGGATAGAGACCGAATGCCCTGGCAGGGTTTTCCGAAAGGAGTTGAACCATCTGTTTCAACGTAATCCTCCCTTTTGCTACACCTTCGCTCAGCATGAGAGGAAGCAGAGTTTGAACCCCAGGAGTTCCGGAAGAACAGTCGAAGATCGAATCCTTCTCCTTCTGTTCCGGAAACCATGGGGCATGGTCAGAGGTGACAAGGTCTACTTTCCCTGCGGCCAACAACTCCCAAAGACGAGCAGGTTCTCCGCTTGCTCGGAGGGGAGGATTAATCTTCGCGTATCCCTTAAATCGATCCATTGACTCTTCAGATAAGAGAAGGTAGTGGGGACAAGTCTCAGAAGTCACCTTCACCCCTTTCTCTTTATACCAATCGATCAGGTCGAAGTCCTGTGAGAGGCTGAGATGAAAGAGATGTAGGTGCACACCTGAATGAAGGGTGAAGTCCAACGCCTTGTGGATGGCCTCTATCTCTGAGACGGGAGGCCGAGTTTCACAGTGAGCCAGGGGATAGAGAGAACCTGCTTTTTTCCACTGATCCACCTTATACTTGATCAGTTCATCGTTCTCCGCGTGAACTCCGGCAGGGAGGCCAGTTCCCCTGATTTTTTCAAAGGCTTCCAGAAGAGGACCGTCGTGCATTCGAGAAAACCTTTGAGGGGCCGTATCGTGCATCAAGATCTTGAAACCACAGACTCCAGCCTTCCTGAAGCGTTCGATTTCGGAAAGGTTTGAATCGACAATTCCTCCAAGAAGAGCCACATCTACGAAGGATTCTTTTTCGATCACCAATATTTTTTTGTTGAGGTCCTCAACGTTCTTGATTCCGTTCGGGAAGTCAAGAGGATGGTCAATGATGGTCGTGACCCCTCCTGCCGCCGCTGCCCTAGTGGTATGGAAGAACCCCTCCTTGGGATTGCTAAAGGTGTGCACATGGGCATCAACAGCCCCAGGTAGGATCCAGACTCCTTTAAGATGAATTGTCTCTTTCGAATCAGGGAGGTTTGGAAATTTTCCTACTCCCACCACTTTCCCGCCGTCAATGATCAGAGACGTCTCCTCATGAAGCTCTCCGTCTTGATAAAGTGAGCCTGTTAAAATAAGGTCGACCACTTTCTTCATCCCTTATTCATCCCAATTAGCCAGCCTGAGCAAAGTCTCCGATAGAACCCGCACTCCGGTCTTGATGTCTTTTCCGTCGGTCCATTCTTGTGGGCAGTGACTTAACCCTTGGCGGCTGGGGACGAAAATGACAGCAGTCTTTGTGATTTTAGCCATCTGGGTGGCATCATGACCAGCCCAACTGGGCATTTTTAAATATGAAAGGTGAAAGTCCTGGCAAACATTCACGATAACACGGGAAAGATCCTCTGGCAGGGATACAGGCGGCTCGCCTGTACGTGGAGTTAAAGAGATCTCGAGACTTCTCTCGTTCGACACAGCATCGCAAGCCTCAAGGATTTCTGCATAGATCCTATCGAATAACTCATCATCGTGGGTGCGAAGATCCAACTCCAACTCTGCGCGGCCCGGCACCACATTCACTTGATTGGGCGCAAGCGTCATCTTCCCTACAGTCCCGACCATTCCTTCTCCCTTTGACTTGCAGATCATTTCAATTGCAAGAATGAGTTGGGCTCCGGCAGCAAGGGCGTCTTTTCTAAGGTTCATCGGCATTGTTCCCGCATGATCGGGTCGTCCCTTTACGGTGATCAGGAGTCTTTTGATCCCACATAGTGTAGACACGATCCCGATGGGAATCTTCTGAATATCAAGAAAAGGCCCCTGTTCTATATGAAGTTCAACAAAGGCAGCGACCTGGGATGGATCAAAACGTGCCCTTGAGATCTCCTCGGGTCTTCCTCCCCTTCGTGAAAGGAGTTCGCATAGAGTCAGTCCCTTTGGATCCTTTCTTTCTAATGCTCCCTCTGGCAAAGAGCTCGATATGGCCCGGCTTCCGACCGTAGAGAATCCGTAGATATTAGGTTCTTCAGCAGCGAAAGCGACGACCCTAATGCTACGGCGGATCTCGATTTTAGAAAGAATCAGCGAACGAACAGCCTCTAGGGCACCCAGGACACCAAGAACGCCATCAAGCCTACCTCCGTTTGGAACGGAATCGAGGTGGGAACCGGTTACGACTACCGGAGCCCCTCTTTCTTTTCCCCAGCAAGTCCCGGTCAAATTCAACGCAGGATCCACGCTGGTCTCCAAGCCAGCTTCGGCCATCCATTTTTCCACCAGTGTTCTGGCTTGACTTTCCTTGATTGAAAAACCCGGTCGGGTCACCCCTCCCTCGGGAGTTTTTCCAATTCGGCTGAGATGTTCAATCCTTTTGAGAAGGAGTTTCCCATCAATGCAAAGACTCATCTTCTTATTATCAGAGCCCGAGGTAGGCTCGACGCACCTCCTCTTTTGAAAGAAGGTCCTTTCCTTTTCCCTCTAATGTGATCGATCCATTCTCAAAAATGTGGGCTTCTTCAGCGATTCGAAGACAGGATTCTACGTTCTGCTCCACGAGCACGAGGGTGATACCCAATTTCTTAATCATCTCAAGAATCCGATAGATCTGGGACACCATTTTAGGGCTCAATCCAAGCGAGGGTTCATCCAGCATCAAGATCTTAGGACCGGCCATAAGCCCCCTCCCGATCGCAAGCATCTGTTGCTCTCCTCCGCTCAGCGTTCCAGCGAGTTGTGATTTCCTTTCTTTTAGGAATGGAAAGAAATCAAAGACCATCTGGAGGTTTTTATCCTTCCGCTCGTTCTCAGGCTTGGCGAAAGCGCCCAGCAGAAGATTTTCAAGAACGCTCATATAGGGGAAGAGCCTCCTTCCTTCAGGAACGAGGATAATTCCAAGTTTTACAATTTCGAAGGTAGCAAGTCTCTCGATGGAGACTTCTTGAAAACGAATATGACCCGACCGACTGGGCGTGAGAGCCGAGATGGTTCTCAGAAGGGTGGTCTTGCCCGCACCATTCGCACCCACAATTCCAATGAGTTTCTTCTCTTCAACCTTGAGAAAGATTCCCCGAAGAGCCTGAAATTCACCATAGAAGGTGTCAAGATTTTCAATCTCAAGCAGGGCCATATTCTTCCCCTAAGTATGCTTTGATGACCTCTGGATTTCGAACAACCTCCTGGGGAGGGCCTTCTGCGATCTTCTGACCTTGATCCATCACCACGATACGATCCGAAATCTTCATCACTGCCCGCATGACGTGCTCCACAGCAACGATTGCCACCCCCTTCTCGGCCCGAATTTTCCGAACCGTTTCAACCATGCCCTCAATTTCTGTGGCATTGAGTCCCGCCAGTGTTTCGTCCAGCAACAAAACCTCTGGTTGAGTGGCCAGTGCTCGCGCCATTTCCAGTTTCTTCTTTTGAGAGAGGGTTAGATTACCGGCAGGAAGGTGGATTTTGTCTTTCAAGCCCAAGAATTCAAGGATCTCCATCGAAGACTGGGTGGCTTCTTCATTAGACCTGGTTCGACAAAAGGCGGCCACCTTTGCGTTGTCGAGAACCGTGAGGGTTTGAAAGGGCATCACGATCTGGAAGGTCCGGACAATTCCCAGCTGGCAGATCTTATCGGGTCCCAGACCTACGAGGTTCTTACTTTTGAAGAGGATCTGGCCGCGCTGGGGAGAGTGGAAACCCGTAATCACGTTGAAGAGAGTAGTCTTTCCCGCTCCATTAGGGCCGATTAAACCGACGATTTCACCCCGTTCGATCGTCATGCTGAAATCCCTGACTGCCACGAGTCCGCCAAAATGTTTGTGCAGGCCTTGGATAACAAAAAAAGCCATCTTCGCTTATGCTCTCCTTTCAAACAAAGAACGATAGCGACGTGATAAGGGAGGAACAATTCCCTGAGGGGCGAACATCATGACAGCGACCAGGATTGCCCCGTAAAGAATCAGCTGGACTCCCGCATAGGTTCCGCCCAGATAAGCCCGCGTCATTTCACTGACCGGCGTCAGCATGAGGGCTCCAATGAGAGGACCGGTCAGTGTTCCTGCTCCCCCTACAATCGCCACGAGGAGGATCTCGATGGAGAGGGCAGAGCTGAAGAGGATCGGTTCAATATAGAGAAAAAACTGGGCATAAAATGTCCCAGCGGTGGCTCCGAAAAAACCACTGACAATCAGGGCGATCATTTTATACCTGGTCGCACTAATGCCAAGAGAACGAGCCGCTTCCTCATTGTCTCGAATGGCAGAAAGAAAGATCCCGAGTCTCGACTTCTCCATCCTTTTGTAGATAAAGAGAATAAGAAAGAGCATGGCCAAAATAATGTAGTAGTAGAAGGTTTTATCTGCGAACTGAAAGTTTAGGAAGGAGTTCCCTTTTCGGAGAGGAATAAGGATACCAGCCGCTCCTCTGAGGTCGATCCCTCCGATCGTCTCTGTTGTCGTCACAACAATCCTGAAGATCTCCGTGAAAGCTAAAGTGGAAAGGGCAAAGTAAGGGCCTCTCAATTTGAAGCAGGGATATCCAATACCGATGCTGACAAGGGAGGCGATCATGCCTCCAAGGATCATCCCAAGAAACGGCGGAATGTTCAGGTAGAGAAGGAGAAGTGTCGAAGAATATGCACCAATGCCGAGAAAGGCGGAGTGGCCGAACGAATGCTGCCCAGCCAAACCCCCGATGATGTTCCAGCTAGAGGCAAGGTAAGCGGAAAAGAGTATCATAATTGCTGCGTGGAGGAAATAGGGATCCCTCACAAAGATTGGAAAAAGGATGGCGATCAGAAGCGCAAGGTAGGGAAGGTTCCGTTTCCAGGCCATATTACTCCCTTCTTTTTCCCAGGAGGCCTGTCGGCTTCACGACGAGGAAAGCGATAAAGATAATGAAGATGAGGGACTCCGTCATCGCGGAATTCATAAATTGTGCTCCAAGGGATTCGATAACACCCACAATGATACCTGCCAAAAGGGCACCACTGATGCTGCCCAAACCTCCCAGGACGACAATGACGAAAGACTTCAGAACGAAAATCTCTCCGATCGCAGGATGGATATAGTAGAAGGAAGATAAGAAACTCCCCGCAAATCCCAGCATGGTTGTGCCGATGCCAAAAACAATTTTGTAAACTCGATAGTCATCAATTCCCATCAATCGGGCAGCCTCACGATCCTGAGAGGTTGCCCGGATCGCCCTTCCCAAATTTGTCTTTCTCAAATAGAGCTCGAGGAGAAAGACCAGGATAAGGGAAAGAAGAAAACCGATCATTCTTGGCTGAATGATCATCATGCCTCCTACGCTCCAGCTTTTCCCAGTATAAGACGTCTTCACCATCCGGTAGTCCGCTCCAAAGAGGAGGAGAGCAATATTCTCCAGCATGAGCATCAAACCCGAGGTGAGGAGAATCACGGTAAGGGGGGCAGTCTCCTTTTCCCTCTTGAGGATAGGTTCAATGAAAAAGTTTTGAAAAAAATATCCGAAGAAAAAGAGAAAAGCTGCCGCCAGAAGGGCTGCGAGGTATGGATCGATCTTGAGTAGAACCAAAATCCAATAGACAAAGAACATAGCAACCATAAGGAGGGCTCCATGGGCAAAGTTGACGATCTTGGCGACCCCGAAAATAAGACTGAGGCTGACAGCGATAAATCCGTAGAGCCCTCCCATTAAAATCCCGCCGATGGTAGCTTCGATCAAGCTGAACACTGACGTTTCATCCTCAAGACATTTTTTATTTTTACTTTCGGTCTTCCCATTTCGGAACTGGCCAAACAGGTTTAAGCATTGCAACTTCCGGAGGCCAGACAGTCCTCCGTTGGCCGTCTCGGTATTGAACGACGATCATCCGGGCGCCCTTGGCCTGGCCTTCTCCATCAAATTCTATAGGAGTCCAGGGGATAAGCATCGCAGGTCCTTTCGTGATTTTGATCTGAGCAAAGGCATCGCGGATCTTCTTGGGATCATAAGACCCGGCCTTTTCAAGAGCCTCATAGAGGATGTAAGTGCTTGCATAGCAGAATGCAGCACCTCCGTTGAAATCCCGATGATCTTTATTCCACTTCTTATAGGCGGCGTTTTTTTCCTGAACCAAAGGGGTGTGCTTGAGATCTGTCGACCATTCTGTGAGATCAAAGAAATATTCAGCCAGTTTACCTACCTCCCTGATGAAGGAGGGATCCGAGTAACCAGAGGAACTTCCGAGAAAAGCCATTGGATTAACACGTTGATCAGCAATGGTCCGGATCAAGAGAATGGCATCGGCGATGTAGGAATTGAGAATGATTACATCAAGGTTTGCCCCTTTCATTTTGAGAACCACAGGTGACATGTCAGAAGTTCGGGCAGGATAGCCCTCATCCAGCCCGATGGAAAGCTTCTTCTCAGGGGCCCACTTTCTCACGCCTTTTGCAATGGCCTGGCCCATATCGGTATTTTCATAGACAACCCCGATCTTCTTTGCAGCCCTCCCGGACTGCTTTCCCATATCCGCGATAAAATCAATTTGGTCCTTGGCCCACAGGGACCCTTTTCGTTCTACACGGAATGTATACTTAAACCCCCTTTCTGTAATTGCATCCATGAGGGAGTTGGGAACGAGATACGGAACTTGATACTTCTCGGCCACCTCAGTGCTAGTATAAGAAACGCTACTCTCGAAAGCCCCCATGATGGCAACGACCCCTTCCCTAAGAATAAGGCGTTCTGCTTCAGACATTCCGATCTTTGCATCTCCCCTGGTATCTGCATAGATCAGTTTGATTTTTGCGCCCTTCAGGGATTTGACGCCCCCAGCCTCATTGATTTCCTTGACAGCAAAGTCGTGTGCCATCTGGAGATTCTCCCCGATGACCGCCCGAGCCCCTGACAAAGGGATGAGGACCCCCACCTTAACTTCATCCTGTGAATATGCAAGGCTTGATCCCAAAAAAACGAACCAAATCATTGCCAAAAAAACCCTTCTTGTCTTCATCTTTTCCTCCTTTCTTTGTACAATCGTCCAATTTTGTTTTGCCCCGTTTCGCCATTCCTCGCCGCGATTGCCTTTGGGGAATATCCTAAGGCGTTTGATATCTTCTGGGCATATTGGACGACCAATTGGCTTAGGGAGCGAAATCTCTTCTTACTAATCCGATGGATTGGGCCAGCCACACTCAAACCTGCCACAAGCTTCCCAGAGCCGTCAAAGATAGGAGCGCCGACAGCCCTCACTCCGGAATCAACCTCTTGGTCGCTGATAGCGTAGCCTTTCCTTCGGATTTCCTTAAGATGAACTTTCAGCTTCTCGACCTGAGTGATCGTGTTGGGAGTGAAACGTTTCAACCCCTCTTTCTTAATAATCCTATCCCAGTCTTCTTCCCCAAGGTAAGCCATGAGGACTTTGGTGGATGCTCCCGAGTGGAGTGGCAGACTAGTTCCGGGTTTTAACGACAGACGAATAGGCCCCTCAGTCTCTATGTTGGCCAGGCACATTCCTTGAGTACCGTCGACCACTGTTAGAAGGACAGCTTCACACGTCCTGCTTGACAGCTCTTTCATAAAGGGAAGAGCGATTTCTGATAAGTTAAGCGTCTCCTGTCCGATGAGGCCCAACCTCACCGTTTCTAACCCCAATGCGTATTGAGGCCTCCCCGTGACCTGTCTAAGAAAACCAAACTCAACTAAAGTCCTTACAAGGCGGTAAGCTGTGGCCTGACTATATCCAAGTTGTTCCGTAATCTCATGGACGGTTAAAAGGGGGGAAGAAGAATCGAATGTCAGAAGGATTCTGAGTCCATTTGCTAAAGACTGCGTAATAACATTCTTCATACGTGATAATGTGTTCTCGAAATGTGACAAATTTTTTATCACGGCCATGATTTGTTGTCAAGAGGAAAAGTACAT
>Ga0187769_10000365_pt1 | contig 24882 bp, 21 predicted proteins | sample 0116_SJ02_MP02_1_FD_133140 | JGI IMG/M metagenome (GOLD analysis project Ga0187769, IMG submission 133140) | Tropical peat soil microbial communities from peatlands in Department of Meta, Colombia - 0116_SJ02_MP02_10_MG | ecosystem: Environmental > Terrestrial > Soil > Wetlands > Peat | place... | reverse complement strand
GGTCGTTCTGCGCAAGCTGAAGCATTTTCAAGATATGGGCCACACCGCGATCTTTCTGATCGGCGATTTTTCCGCGATGATCGGCGATCCCACTGGGCAACTGGAGACGCGTCCGCCGCTGTCGCGAGAACAAGTGGACGCCAATGCCAAGACCTACCTCGAACAGGTGTACAAGATCCTCGATCGCGCGAAAACCGAAGTCCGCTACAACAGCGAGTGGCTGGGGAAAATGGCCAGCTACGATGTGGTCCGATTGTGCGGGCACTATCGCCTGGCGCGGATGCTCGAGCGCGAGGACTTCCGTTCGCGGCTCAATAACAACCAGCCGATCTCCGTTCATGAGCTGCTCTACCCGCTGCTCACGGCATACGACGCGGTGATGTTAGAGGCCGATGTGGAACTGGGAGCCACAGAGCAGAAGTTCAATCTGCTCGTGCATCGCGATATCCAGAGGGAATATGGCCTTGCTTCCGAGGCCGTCCTGACGATGCCGATCCTTGTGGGGCTCGATGGCGAACGGAAAATGTCGAAGAGCCTGGGCAATTATGTCGGCATCAATGAGTCGCCGGGCGAGATGTTCGGCAAGCTGATGTCGGTTTCCGACGAACTGATGTGGTCCTACTACGAGTTGCTCACTGATTTCGCCTGGCCCACCATCACTCGCCTGCGCGAAGAGGTCCGCACGGGCGTCCTTCATCCGATGACGGCGAAAGGGCAGCTGGCGCATACGATTGTCGCCGGATTTCACGGCGAAGAAGCTGCGACGAAGGCGGCTGCGGAGTTCAAGCGAATCTATAGCCGGCGAGAAGCACCTGTAGATGCCCCGCGGCTCGACCTCGCCCGCAGCGGCCCCAAGCGATTATCACTGCTTCTGGTGGACGTAAAGGCCGTGCCTTCACGAAGCGAGGCGGAGCGCTTGATTAAACAAGGCGGCGTTGAGATCGACGGCGTTCGGGTGGACGACGTAAAGCGCGAAATCGATCTGTCAAAGCCTGGTGAGTATCTTGTCCGGGCAGGCAAGAAAAAATTCCTTCGCTTGGTCGTCGCCTAGCGCGAAGACCCTCTTGCTGTGCGGGCGGGATTCAGCTCTGAGATGCGCCAGACACGGAGCGAATGGGAATAGTGACGGCCTTCCCGGTTTCGGCGGGCGCAGGCATGTGACAGTGGCCGTCGAAGATCGCGCCTGCTTCAATCACCACGCACGGGCAGTGAATCTCACCGGTCACGATCGCGCTGGGCTGAATTTCGACGCGGGACTTCGCGTGAATGAGTCCATCAAAGCGGCCGGCGATGACGATCCGGTTTCCATGAATCTCACCTTCGATCGAGGCGTGCTCCCCCAGAACCAAGGTGTCCTCCGAGATGAGGTTTCCCTTCATGGTCGAGTCGATGCGAAACGTGCCGCTCGCCTGGAGCTTGCCCTCGATCTTTACGCCGCGCTCGAGGAAACCCGCCCACTCGGTTGAGTCTTGCCGTTTGCGATCGAACCAACCCCATGCCATAGGCCTTATTCTCTCATCAGTTGGTCGTAGAGGCGGGTGAGGTCGCGCGCATCGTAGTATTCAAATACTAACTGGCCCGGACGACCCGGCCGCAACGGATGAATCGCTATTTTCGTGCCGAATTTTCGCTCCAGCTCTTCGATAGCCCATTTTGTGTTGGGGTCGGCTGCGGCGGGGGGCGTCTCTGGCTTGGCGCGCGCGGCCCGAGCGGCATAGCGCTCCACTTGCCGGACCGTCATGCCTCCCCGCGCGATCCGGCGCGCCAGTTCGAGCCTGTCCTTGGAGTCCGCGACGGCAAGAAGCGCGCGGCCGTGTCCGGCCGAGAGCCGACCCTCCTCGAGCAGAACTTGAATCGGCTGCTCAAGGCGCAGTAGGCGAACCGAGTTGGCAATCGTCGCGCGGTCCTTCCCCGTGCGGTCGGCTACTTGCTCTTGTGTCAAATGGAATTCGTCGGTCAGCCGCTCAAACGCCCGCGCCTGCTCGATCGGATTGAGGTCCTCGCGCTGGAGATTTTCAACCAGGGTCATCTCGAGCGCCATCTCATCCGGAACATCCCGAACGACCACAGGGACGCGCCCAATCGCGGCCCGCTGCGCCGCACGCCAGCGGCGTTCTCCGGCAATCAACTGGTAGCGATGGCCAACCGCCCTAGCCACCAGGGGCTGCACGATTCCGCTTACCCGGATCGACCGCGCCAGCTCCTCGAGCGCCTCTTCCCGAAAACGGCTCCTCGGCTGAAAAGGGCTGGGGTCGATCAGGTCGATATCGACCTGAAGGAGCCCTTCAGTTGGGCTCGATGCCTGCGCTACTGCTGCTCCCACCGTTGCTACCGTTTCCTGTCGGACCGCCGACCGCGGTGGGGCCTGAGCTTGTGCCGACCCCTGCGGCGGCACTGGCTGCAGCTCCGGCTCCCTGATCAGCGCGCTCAATCCCCTGCCCAAGGCGTTTCTGGGCATTTGCGATAACCTCCTTAGCAAGTTGAATATAGCTCTCTGCTCCTCTACTATGAATGTCGTAGAAAAGCACGGGCATACCATGGCTTGGCGCTTCAGCAAGGCGCACATTTCTCGGGATTACGCTCTCAAAAACCTGGGATCCAAAAAAGCTCCTAAGGTCGGCAGCGACCTGCTTTGAAAGCGTTGTGCGGTCGTCGTACATCGTCAGGAGGATCCCCTCAATCGCGAGGGAAGGATTGATCGTCCGCCTGAGACGCATCAGGGTGTCGAGAAGTTCCGAGACTCCTTCCAAGGCCAAATATTCGCACTGAATCGGGACTAGGACCGAATCGCTCGCTGCCAGGGCGTTGACCGTCAGGAGGTCGAGAGATGGCGGGCAGTCGATTAGCACGTACTCGTACTTCTCGCGGGTGTTGGCAATCACCTCTTTGAGGCGATACTCCCGATTCTCCATCGAAACCAGCTCAACAGCCGCCCCGACCAGGTTCTTGTCGGACGGAACCAGATCGAGCCGATCCATCTTCGCATCTATTGTTATTCTCTCGATGGGCTCTCCGAGAATCAGAGCCTGATAAAGAGTCCTGCGAGCCGGATCCTTTTGAAAGCCTAGGGCGCTAGTGGCGTTGGCTTGTGGATCCGAATCGATAAGCAGGGTGCTTTTTTCCGAGGCTGCGAGGGAGGCTCCGAGGTTGACTGCCGTCGTGGTCTTCCCGACACCGCCCTTTTGGTTGGCGATGGCAATGATTCTTGCCAAGAAAACTTCCCCCAGTGAAAAAGGGAATGTAGCAGAGCGCTCTCACGCAATGCAATATGTTTCACGTGGAACATTTTGATTTTAGCCGATCGAAGCGTTCCACGTGGAACATTTCAAGGCGTCCACTTCGGTGAGCCTATGAGCAGCACTCTTTTTCGCGAGACTGGTATCCGAATCGGGCTTTGCCACTCCCAGCGATCATTGTTCGTAATCAAAATGGCATCCTCCTCACCCAACCACAGAACCAGTTTGCCCGAAGGTGTGAGAAACCGATGAGACCACTCGATCAGTTCGTTATGGAGCCCTAGGGCACGGGCTGTAATGAAATCGAAACCCTCGAGCCCCCTGGCAACATCGCTCATCCGGGACCTCACGACTGCGGCGTTTCCTAGATCCAGTCTCCGGACGGCCTCAGAGAGAAAGGCAGACTTCTTATGATTTGCCTCGATCAAGGTAACCTCGAGGCTGGAAACTGCCATCGCGATAGGAATTCCAGGGAAACCGGCTCCAGAACCAACGTCGGCGAGCCGACCATTTTCGATAGGCACACTCTTTACCGCAAAGAGGCTCTCGCCAAAATGGAACTGGATGATGTCTTGCGGCTCGACCACGGCGGTAAGCGAGATCTTTTGATTCCAAAGGAGAAGCAGTGAAATGTAGTCCCGGATCCGGCGACACAACCGATCGTCCGCCACGAACCCGAACGGGGCAAGTCCCGTGTTGATTTCAGAGTCGGAGACCAATCTATAGCTCTAAGGTTATGGTTTCGCGAGGCTCGAGTCGCTCGAGCCGACTCCCCCAATACGAGAAGGACCAAGCAGACCCGCCGTCAAATCAGCCGTAAAATGTGCCGCCATTGGCGCTACGAGGCTGCCTGTCCAGCTTCGGATCGACGCAAACAGCACTCCTACTATGAATGTAGCAATTAAACCCTGTCGGCCTTGATATAAATGTGCCACGGCGAATAGTAATGCAGAGCCTACAATCCCAACCAGCACGCTCTCGTGCCACGTGCTTTGAAAGACCTGCTGGGCAAAACCCCGAAAAATGAACTCCTCGCAGATGGAAACGGCGAAAACAACTCCGAGGAAGGCCAAGCGTTCCTGGTGGTCCTGTGGAAATACCTTACGCGCAAGGTGCGGGAGAATCGAACGGCTTTCGGCGGGCTCCCGCGCAAGGCGGCGAAGACTTAGGAGTTGGTTGGCCAGAACAAGCGCCGAAAGCAGAAGGGAGGTCGTAGCGACGAAAGGAGCGTTTGGGATGGCCAAGCCCAGACGGGAAGCTTCGACGCGATGGGCTACGGTGCGCCAGAAGATGACAGCCGCGGCGAGCCACTGGAAGGCGGCGGTGGAACGGTACAGGGCGAGACGGTTGGCTTTCGTTGTTTGCGGCACGCGCATGAGTTCGCGAATGCGTCGGCGCCCGACGAGGGGAACGGCGGTGGCAAGAAAGGTGAGGATCAGTGCGAAGTCCCAGGGCATGACGCCCGATCAAATCATGTTTAGGCGTGGAGAACAAGGAGCGGGGCACGTTAGGCCAAGGCGTATTCGTTTTGTTGCACAAGGCCGAGATTTCTGCTGCAAAAACTTCTTGTTTCGTGCATAGTAACGTGCGTCCGCCGGGACTCCGTTCTCACGCCAGAAACCCCGAAGAACAAGAAGAACTCCGCACGCCTTGACTGAAACCGCGGAACAATTCTGCCTAGAGCCCTTTGGCGGGATGGAGGCAAGAATAGCAAGAGCCATGAACATCGGTACCAACGTGCGCATCGGTCCGTTCGAAGTTTTCGAGCCTGCTCCACAAGCCGCCGAGAGATTCCCACAAAATGGCAGCCAGGTGTTTCCAGGCAAACTGTTCGTGGTAGAGGGAATCGACGGTTCGGGCAAATCCACGCAGTTGAGCCTGCTGCACAAATGGCTTGAGTCGAAGGGTTACGGCGTGGTGTTCAGCACATGGAACTCTTCGCCTCTGGTGAAAGACACGACGAAGCTGGGCAAGAAAAAGAAGATGCTGACGCCCGCTACCTTTTCCCTGATTCACGCCACGGATTTCGCTGACCGCATCGAGCGAAGCATCCTACCGCTTCTCAAGGCGGGAGCCGTCGTGCTATGCGACCGCTACATCTACACGGCCTTTGCGCGGGACGTGGCCCGTGGCATGGACAGACAATGGCTCCGCGAGCTGTACGGATTTGCTATGACGCCGACGGTGGCATTTTATTTTCGTGTTCCGCTGGAAACGGCCATCGGGCGGCTCGTGACGGCGCGCGACGGATTCAAATTCTACGAAGCAGGGCTCGATCTGGGGTTGAGCGACGATTCGACCGAAAGCTTCCGCCTGTTCCAGGGCAGAATCCTTCAGGAATACGAGCGAATGATTCCGGAATTTGGACTGACGGTCATTGATGCGACGCTGCCGGTCGAGGTTCAGCAGGCGCAGGTGCGGCAAATCGCCAAGATCCATCTGGATCGAGCGAACGAACTGAGGGTGAGGCCATGAGACAGACATACGGGAAAATACTGCCAGGCATGAAGCTGACCGATCTTTCCGGCAAGCTGATCGTTGTCGAGGGAACCGACGGCGCAGGACGCACCACGCAGATCAATCTGCTGAAGGGGTGGCTGGAAGAGCGAGGACATGCCGTGCTCGAGTCCGGCATGACGCGTTCTCCGCTTGCGGGGGAAGGAATTCGTCGGGCCAAAGAAGGCAATAATCTGGGGCGGGTCACGCAAAGTCTTTTCTATGCCACCGATTTTGTCGATCGGCTGGAAAACGAAATCGTACCAGCGCTTCGCGCCGGATTTGTCGTGCTCACCGACCGCTACGTTTACTCACTGATGGCGAGAGCAATTGTTCGCGGCATGGATCCAGCCTGGATCCGCAGCATTTACAGCATGGCGCTAGTGCCTGACGCGGTGATCTATTTGCGGATCGGCGTGGATGAGCTGATTCCGCGTGTGATTTTTTCGCGCGGATTCGACTATTGGGAATCGGGGATGGATGTTTTCCCAGGACAAGATATGTATGAGAACTTTCGGAGCTATCAGACGGCCCTGCTGGCGGAATTCGAGCGGCTCAGCGTGGAATTTCATTTTGAAACTGTGGATGGGTCGGCGGAAGTGAAAACAGTGTTTACGGAGCTTCAGAAGAAAATCCTTCGGATTGTGGAGAGCGATTCCAGGAGAGAGCATTTCTTAAAACCCTCCGAGGAGCTGGCTGAGAGCCTCCGGATGAAATTAGAAGAAAGCTGGGTTGCTCGGTTGCGTGAGATGCGGTCCAGGGATCTTCAGATTTTGCCTCGGACAGAGCACGGGTCCTCTAATGGCAACGGGCACCGGACGGCATGAGACGAAGTGAAAGAGGGATCGATTTTGACACACCCCCGGTCGCGAGGTCGGGGTAGCTGCTTTCGGAGGGACTTATGTGGAATAAGAACAAGAAAGTCACGGACTTTCCAGTAGACACGGCCGCAGCCCGCCCGACAGGGTGCCTGCCGTCCAGCCTGCATGTCAAAGGCGACATCACCGCCACCGAAGATCTTCTGATCGAAGGCTCGGTTGAAGGACTGATCGAGCTGGATGAGCGCAAGGTGACGATCGCACCGACAGCGAAGCTAATGGCTGACATCCACGCCCGCGACGTGGTGGTGTACGGCTACTTGAAGGGCAACGTGAGGGCTAAGAGACGGATCGAGATCAAGAAGGACGGTGCTGCGATTGGAAGTTTGGCAGCGCCACAGATCACGATTGAAGACGGCGCGGACTTCAAAGGCTCACTCGAAATCGAAAAGGGCCCAGCTGAAGAAGCCGAAAGGAACGTCGTCGCGCGAGCTGCGTCGGCTGTCGCGGGGCCGAAAAGCGTCTAAAGGCGGTTCGACCGCCAGAAGGCTTGCTGAACCTCTCCCCACGGTCCCCTAGGATCGGAACCGAGAGGTATGTCTCGTCCGAAACCTAGCACCCCTCTCCTCACCCCTCTGAATTCGAAACGGGTCAGCATCTATGCGGTCAAGTCAGGTTGACAGCCCCGAGACGGAGCCGTATCGTTTGTGGTTCTTTTGGGCGAGCGACCGATGAAGATACTCGTCATTGGCGGCGGGGGACGCGAACATGCGATGGTGTGGAAGCTTCAGCAGAGCCCTTCGGTTGAAAAAATATGGTGCGCGCCTGGGAACGACGGCATGGCTCGAGTCGCCGATTGTGTGCCGCTCGACGCGAAAGATGTGAAAGCGGCGGCAGATTTGGCCGAAAGATTGGGAGCTGAGTTGACGATCGTGGGTCCGGAGGCGCCGCTGGTCCTAGGAATCGGCGATGAGTTTCGGGCTCGCGGCCTGAGGTTGTTGGGGCCGGGAGCGATGGCGGCGCGGCTTGAGGGCAGCAAGATTTTCGCTAAGCGGTTTCTTGAGCGGCACTCGATTCCGACGGCTCGTGTGTACGGAATCTATGAGGATTCGCAAGCAGCGCGCGCTTCACTCAAGTCAGTGAACTGGCCCCTGGTGATCAAGGCCGACGGCTTGTGTGCGGGCAAGGGCGTGCTGGTGACATCGTCTGCCGACGAGGCTGTTGATTTCATCGTGCGCGTGATGGAAAAACGCGAGTTTGGTGATGCGGGGATGCGGGTCCTGTTTGAAGAAGGACTCCGGGGCGAGGAACTCTCGTACATTATTTTGACCGACGGCGAGGATTTTATCCGCATGGCGCCGGCGCGAGACTACAAGCGCGCATTTGACAACGACCAGGGGCCGAACACAGGTGGGATGGGCGTGTATTCAACCGATGAGATTTTGCCGGGCGAGCTCGAAAGAGAAATCATTCAGAATGTAGTGCGGCCAACCCTGAGTGGGCTCAAGCGCGAGAGGCTGCCGTACCGAGGATTCCTCTATTTCGGGCTGATGCTGACCTCGGATGGACCCCAAGTCCTTGAATACAACTGCCGTCTTGGAGATCCGGAAACCGAGGCGACCCTGCTGCGCGCAGATTTCGATTTCGCGCAGGCTTGTCTAAGGGCTGCAGCCGACAATCTCGGAAATCTCGAAACGAAATGGGTGGCGGGTGCGAGTGTGTGCGTGGTGATTGCCTCGAAGGGCTATCCGGGCGATCCTGAAACGGGCATCCGGATCGATGGGCTCAAGGAAGCGGCACAGGTCCCGGGCGTCGTTGTGTTCCACGCCGGCACGCGACAAAGCGGCGGCGTCTTTCGAACGAGCGGCGGAAGGGTGCTGATCGTAAGCGCTTTAGGCACGGACATCGCGGGTGCGCGGAAAGCGGCCTATGACGCAGTCGGACGGATCAAGATTGAGGGTTCACATTTTCGCAGCGACATCGGCCTCCAGGACGGGCGCGCGAGGGAGGCCGCCAAGGGCAAGATAGCGGAGACGGGAAAGAACTGAAGGTCGGTCGTGCCTTTCTTAAGGTGAGGAGACTCAGGTGACGACTTCGGGCAAACAGCGGCCCCTCGTGGGGATTGTAATTGGCTCGGATTCCGATTTCCCCGTGATGAGCGAGGCCGGGAAGACACTGAAGAAATTCGGTATCGCGTATGAGATGGAGGTCCTTTCGGCTCACCGAACGCCGGCACGAGCTCACGAATATGCGACGACGGCTGCCGAGCGTGGGTTGAAGGTTGTGATTGCCGCGGCGGGAGCGGCGGCGCATCTGGCGGGAGTAATGGCGGCAAGCACCTTGTTGCCTGTGATCGGTGTACCGCTCGGGACGAGTCCGCTGAGCGGTCTTGACGCCCTGCTGGCGACAGTGCAGATGCCAGGGGGAATTCCGGTGGCGACGATGGCGATCGACAAGGCCGGCGCTGTGAACGCGGCAATTTTTGCGGCAGAGATTATCGCCTTGTCAGACAAAGAGATCGCGCGCAAGCTTGTGGCGCACAAAGAAGAGATGGTGCGGTCAGTCGCCGAGAAGAACACGCGCCTGCAGAAGCAGATTTCCGAAGAGCTCTGACCGAGCCTCCCTTGTCTTATCCGGAAGTCTCAAGGCCCGCCTTTGAGGAGGCTCGGAGCATCGGCAGGGCGGTCGCTTGCTTGCTCGAAGCTCGACTTCGGTTCGGCCGGCGGCGCGAGAATCCAGTCGCAACCCTTCTCCTCGGTGATGATGGCCATGGTTTCACGAGCGCTCGGCGGTGCCGTCGCATCGAGAGCGGCTCTGAGGAACTGGGTGGCATCGGCGGCCGAGATCCTGTTGCTTTCACCGTCTAGGAGCTGACTCGCGACCTGGGCCATCTTCGGGTCAGAACTGAGAACTTTCGTGAGGCGCGGATCTTTCTGCCGCAGCAGATCGAGCAACGGTTCTGGCGCGTGGTCTGGCGGGTATGCGAATTCGACCAGCGTGTGCGGATGGCCCTTTTCCGGCGGCCAAAACTGAAGATAGGCCGGCCGAAGAACACGGGTTGTCCAATAGCCGGACTGCTCTTCTTGTTGTTTCATTCTGTAGTCGAGCTGCCAGACCTCTGGGCCGTAGCCGGGAAGATAGTCGGCAACGACCAACTGGAGTAGAGGCTCGTTTGCCGCCGTATCCATCTTGCCGTGCAAGTTCTGGGCAACATCACTGAGCCGCTCGAGCAGGCCCTGACCGATGCTTTCCATATCGGTCGCCTCTTCACCGCCTTGTTCGGCCTGAAGATGGGGGACCGCGGTGATGAGGTGGCTGTGCAATCGAGGGAGTTCTTGGTCGAGACTGGCAAGGGCAACCTTTGACGTAGGCGACCACCAAAAGACAGGGCCGAGGAGGATTCCCAGCCGAGCGCTGGCGAGCTCGACCGGCGTCGGAGGACGCGTTTCGACCTCGATGGGATTTTCGACGGTGGCCACGAGGATGGCGTTTTTGACGACGGCCACGACCACACGGCCTGCGGCTAAATTCGCGACCATTTCGTCGGTGGGAGTCGAGTTGCCTTGCGCAGCGAGGCGTGGGATGAGACCTGCGCAAAATACCGGAATCAGAAGGAAGATCGGCAAAACCCGGTGGCACGCACGCATGACGAACTCGACCTCAAAGTGGCAGCAGAGGAAAACGCTCACGCGCATTTTCAAAGCCGGAGGTCATCTTCTACGTTACCACGGAAGTGAGTATTCACAGAGAATGGTTCCAGCGTGCCAGCCGATTTCTAGTAGAATCCGAACAAGCCAGATAGCTGTGAGGAACGCTTCATGGGTATTTTGAGTGCACTCAAAGGAGGAGGGCTGCGGTCGCCCAACCGCATCCGCCACAATGGCCGGAGGGTATCGGAGATCCTCCGAAGCCATACCGGGTTTGTTCGCGGTGATCAGGCCGGTGTTCGCGCCGATCTCGCCGGGGCGGATCTTTCGCGCGCGAATCTCGAGCGCGCGAGCCTGACGTACGCCGATCTGCGAGGTGCGAATCTCGAGCGCGCGAATTTGCGAGAGGCAAAACTGAGCTCGGCGGATTTGACCCAGGCCTCTCTGCGGGGCGCAGATTTACGGAAAGCCGATCTGACCGAGGCACATCTGAAAAGCGCGGATTTGACGGAGGCGCAAGTGGGCGGGGCTGAGCTCTTCCGCGCCGATTTGCAACAGGCGATTCTGCGACGCGCCGACTTCGGAGCCACCAACTTCCGCGACGCACTTCTGAACGGCGCTGATTTTGAAGGCGCGAGTTTGAAAACCGCCATCCTGCGGGAGGCCAAGCTCGATGGCGCAGACCTTTCGCGTGCGGATATCTCAACGGCGCTGCTCCCACCGGGATACAGCCCTCCAGCCAGCAGATCATGACCAGAGTCGATGTACAACGAGGAAGGGCGTGAACCTGCCCTGGATCTTAGTTGAGGATTACCGCAAGGACGCGGGCTGGGTGAATCCCCAGCAGAGCGGTGCGCGATCCCGCAGCTGTTGCGAATCTCTCGAGAGTGGGCAGATCCTGTTGTTTACGGAGATGCCCTTTGCTCTGCCTCGAGAAGATCAGGAATTCTTGCTCGCGCAAGAGTGGTCCGAGCTCCGCTTGCACAAGAATGTTTCCTACCGGCCGACGGAGGACGTGCTGAAGGGTGTTTCCGCAAACGCGGAGACGATAGAACGTCTCCGCTTGATCTTCCGGAACTATTCGGCGGCGGTGATTGATTTCGTTGGAAAGCTTCTTCAGCCGTATCGAGGGAAATGTACGATTGATTTTGCAAGCTTCCGTCCATTTGCCGAAGAGCGGCGTGGCTTGCCGCTGCACAAGCGCAACGATCTGCTGCACGTGGACGCCTTTCCCAGCCGGCCCACGCACGGCGGCCGCATTTTGCGAGTCTTTACCAATTTGAATCCGACAAAACCGCGCGTGTGGCACACAACGGAACCCTTTGAAACGCTGGCTCAACGGTACGCCGAGCTGGCCGGCTTGCGACGGTTTGCCGAAGAATCCTGGGTGAGTCGGACGGTTCAGGATTTGGGCGGGAAACTGGGCTTTCGCGGTATGGGACGGACGCCTTACGACATGTTCATGCTGGGCTTCCATGATTACCTGAAGGAAAACGCGGATTTTCAGAAGGAGTGTCGAAAGATCCGCCTGGAATTTCCACCGCTTGCCACGTGGCTGGTCCTGACCGATGGAGTGGCCCACGCCGTGATGTCCGGTCAATATGCACTCGAGCAGACCTTTCTCGTGCCTCCGGAAGCTCTGGTTTTGCCGGACGAGGCACCGTATCGAATCCTCGAAAAGATCGCAGGCCAGCCGCTCGTTTCCTGAACCTTCTGAAAAACCACGATCGCGGAATAAAAAGCAAAGGTGCCGCTGACATCAAGCCTCTCTGATTGACTCTTAGGCGTTTCGCCTTCGATTTCGAGCGGGCGTCCCTCTGAGACTATAGCGTCCAATAACCCGCGATTTCCGTAAGCTTCGGGGCTGCAGTCTATCCGCGAGACGGAGGAACGCGAGACGAACTGCTGGAGGCGGCAGACCGCGCCCTGTATCGAATGAAACGGCGGCCATTCGAACAGGGGCACTCGGCCAATCCAACGGGGGAAGCAAGACGTAGCTATTTGCCGGCGGAGAATTCCGCGGGACCTTCGTTGTAGCCGAAGGCCGCTCCTCGGGTCGAGGTGGGCCGGCGGCGGGTCTCAATGCCGAGGCGCTTGATCTTCTGATTGAGGGTCGAGAGCGGAATTTGAAAGCGCTCGGCGGCTTCCGTTTGGTTCCAGTGTGTACGCTCGAGCATGTCTACAATAATTCGCCGCTCCACTTCCTCAAGAATTTCGAATAGCGAAGGAGGCGGGGAGGTACCCCGACCGGCTTCTCCTGGCAGGGGCGGCAGGAATTCAGCCAGCTGGAGATGCACGCCCTTCACGATTTCGCGCGTGCCCACGCCCTCGGGCAGCAAATCGGCATCCATCGCTTCGTGCGTTGAAAGCACGACGGCGCGTTCGACCGCGTTTTCCAACTCACGGATGTTTCCCGGCCAGTCGTAATCCATCAACAGCTTCATGGCTGCGTGCGTGAAGGTGCGCGGCGGCTTGGCATTTTCACGACAGAATTCCCCCAAGAAGCGTTCGACGAGAAGCGGAATATCTTCTTTGCGCTCGCGCAAGGGCGGCAGATGGACGGAGATCACGTTGAGGCGGTGATACAGATCCTCGCGAAACCGACCCTCACGCACGAGCTTGCGCAGGTCCTCGTTGGAGGCGGCGAGGATGCGAACATCAACCTTGATTGTGTCCGTGCCGCCAAGGCGCATGAACTCGCGCTCTTGAATCACACGTAGCAGTTTGGCCTGAGTTTCTGGACTGATCGTAGAAATCTCGTCGAAGAAAATCGTGCCTTGATCGGCCACCTCGAAAAGGCCTTTCTTCGAGGCCACCGCGCTCGTAAAGGCTCCCTTCACATGGCCGAACAGCTGCGATTCCAATAGATCGACCGGAATGGACCCGGTGTTTACGGGGATGAAGGCTTTGTCGGCGCGCGTCGATGCGGAGTGGATTGCTTTGGCGATGAGCTCCTTGCCGGTCCCACTTTCGCCGGAAATCAGCACGGTCGAGCGAGAGGGCGCGATTTGCGCCACGAGATCGAGCACGGCCAGCATCTTCTCGCTTTTGCCCACGATGTTCGGAAAGTTGTAGCGCTGCTTCAGCGCCCGCTTGAGGTGGACGTTTTCTTCGCGGAGCCGGCGGCCCTCGACGGCGAGAGAAATTTGAGCGATCAGCTCGTCGTTGTTCCAGGGTTTGGTGATGTAGTCCTGCGCGCCGCTTTTGAACGCCGCCCGGGCCATATCAATCGAGCCGAAGGCGGTGATGAGAATGATGGCGAGGTTCGGGTCGCGCTGACGAATCTCCCGGAGCATGTCGATGCCATTGCGATCGGGCAAACTCACATCGAGCAGGATCAGATCGAAGGGACGCTCTTCCAGCTTGGCGAGCCCGGCCGTGCCGGTTTCTGCAAGCGTGACCTCGAAGTTCTCAGAAGCCAGCAATTCCTGAAGGCCTTCGCGAATTTCCGCTTCGTCGTCGACAACCAGGATGGACCCTTTAGGCATGGACGGCTTTCCTGGCTACAGGAAATTCCAGACGGAAGGATGTGCCCTTGCCGGGCGTGGAGCGGACTTCCACCTTTCCCGCATGCTCCTTGATGATCCCGTAGCTGACTGAAAGGCCCAACCCGGTGCCCCGGCCGGTGGCCTTGGTGGTAAAGAACGGATCGAAAATTCGATGGAGATTCTCGGGGGGAATGCCTGTGCCGGTGTCACTGACCTCGATTTCGACCGAGCCGTTCTGCGCACCGGTGCGAACCTCCAGCATCCCCCCGTTGGGCATGGCGTCGCGCGCGTTCATAAAGAGATTCAAAAACACCTGTTGCAGGCGCGTGGCGGAACCGAGCACCGGCGGAAGCTGGGCGGTGTAGTTGCGAACGACGCTTACCCGGGCCGTTTTGAATGGGTGCTGCACAAGCGTCAGTGTCTCCTCGAGTACAGAATGCAAGTCCACAGCAACCGGCTCGGCACCGCCCGTACGCGAAAAGTTCAGCAGGTTGTTGACGATTTCACTGGCACGGAAGGTTTGCTTCACAATGCGCTCAATCGTTTTCTGGCGGGGATCGTCAGTTGGAATCTGCTTGGCCAGCATCTGAATGTAGTTGGAGATAACTGCGAGCGGCGTGTTGACTTCGTGCGCCACACCGGCCGCGAGCAGACCGAGCGACGTCAATTTTTCGGTCTGCACCATCTGGTCTTCCAGGCGCACACGCTGTGTGATGTCGTCCAGCAGCACGAGGTGGCCTAGCCGCGCGCCGCTTTTCCCGAGCAGCGGCGCGATCGAAACGTTAACCACCCAATGGTGGTTCGTGCGAGTGTTCAAATGAAAACGGTAAATGCCCGAGACGTGATCGCTCGGTGCGCGCGAAGCAATTTCAACCATAAGGTCATGCGGCAGGACTTCTTCTATCCGGCGACCGAGGGCTTCGCCCTGCGGAATTCCCAGTAGCTCTTCGAGTTGCGGATTCCATGATTCGATCCGATCTTCAAGATCGACGGTGAGAACTCCGATCCGCAACGACGCCACAATATTTTCGCTGAAATCCTTCAGCCGTTCGACCTGCAGAGCCTTTTGTTCAAGCGACTGGTAGAGGCGGGCGTTCTCCACAGCGATCGCCACGTAGCCCGCCATCGTCGACAGAAGCTCGAGGTCATCGCTCGACAAGTAGTCGCCATCGACCGTTTTGCCCAGACCCAGAATGGCGGGGGTGTGATCGTGGAAGCGGCAGGCGATGAAGTAGCTCAGATCGAGTTCCTCAAGGGTACGGCGAACCGAATCGTTCTCGGCTGTGGCGCGCGCCGATTCGATGAACAAACATCCTTGGGCGAGCGCCGGGCGCGATGGGTCGAGAAAACTGAGGTCGAGCGGTGCCTTCAGCTCGAGCCCCATCGAGCGCGTGAGAATATAGCGGCCCGGGTTGGCTCCATCCTCGAGAAAAACGGCCAGCCGATCGACGAGAAGGGTCTGCGAAAGCCGGTCCAGAACCGAGTCAAGCAGCGGGTCGATGCGGACCTCGTTGGCTAGCGTGCGGCCGAACTGGATCAGGGTGCGGCGGTAGTCGAGCCGGTCGCGATAAAAGAAATGGTCCAAGCGCGCCTGCACCCAATCGCGCAGAGGCTGGAAAAGGAACGCGGCGACGATGATCGCGCCAACAGCTCCGAGTGAGCCTGTGGGCCAGGCCGTGTGAGAGAGTTCGCCGATCAGCGCGACCGAACCAAAGTACACCACTACGACACCGGCTGTCGCAAACGTGTACGCCAATCCACGCTTGAAGATAATGTCCACATCCATGAGCCGGTAGCGGATGATGGCGTAGCCGTAGCACAACGGGATCAGAACGAGCGAAAACACAGAGAACTTCGTCCATGCAGGAACTCTCGTGCCGATAGAAAAAGGAACAATGTAAAGGATCAAAAAGGGACAGATTCCAGCGAGAGTGCCGCCCGCCACCCACTTCAATTGCTGGCGCAGAACTCCGCTGGGCGCGCGGAAATAGCTCGCCAGAAAGATGCCAGCGGCTAGCAGGAAGTAAATGCCCAGGGTGAAATACTCAAGCTGGTCAAGCAGCCGCTGGCTGGCGAGAGAAGGCACAAAGTCCAGAGTCCCTGTAGCCACGAAGACATGGAGTGCGAGGAGCGCGGTGGGGACGCTATAGACGGCAACCAGTTTTGGCCAGAGTAGGCCGCGGCGCTCAGGGAAAACGAGTGCGAAATGGACGAGCAGGGCGGGCTGCAACAAAAGAGCGATCGCGTTGCCCCAATAAATTGTCCAGTCGAAGCTGTTCAGCTTGCCCGTGTAATGGAAGCTGTACAGGATGAAAGAGACCAAGCAGAACACGTAGAAGTGAACGGCGCGCGGTGCGTTCCAACGGCGGGCGAAAATGAATAGCCCGATGAAGAGATACAGCAAGGCCGTGACCCGCAAGTAGCTTTCAAGCGATGACGCATTTTCCTCGGGCGCGGTAATCAGGGGAACATCGAGCGTCTCGTCCTTGCGAACGATCCGGTAGTGAACCTCCGCCCAAGGGCCGGCGTGCCAAACAATCCTGGTCACGTCCGTGGGGCGGTAGATCGGCCGTCCATTGACGGCTTCCACGCGGTCCCCCTCGTGGATTCCGGCGCGATCGGCCGGACCACCGGGAACCACGTGAAGAGCCACGACGCCGTGCTCGCTGTCGATCCAAGTGGCGCCGTCGGAAGGGGAAATAAAGCGCGAACGCTGCTCGAAATTCAGGACGGCAAAAATGACCGCGGTCAGCGTTACCAGAGCTAGGATGACGGCCCCTAACCGTGTTCGCAGCTGGTCATTCATACCGAACCCACCCCGTGGGACGCGTTGCCCTTCTATGCTAGCACGTTAACTTCCAGGTAATCATCGCTCCATTGGTCAGCTAAGGCTCTTATCCTTAATGCCTTATGGTGACACAATGAAGGGAGATTCTCTTCGCCTTTCTGTTTCTGGAAGGCAGTTTCCAATTCCGGTAGCAGAAGAACTCTTTAGAACTGTAGGCTCAAACCACCCTTGATGTATCGGTAAGAAGGGACAAGGATAACCCTCCCATCGCTCGTCGAGATCGGGACGTAGCCCTGCGCTAGGAGGTTCCCCATATCGGCCACAACTTCCATGTGGTATGGCAGGGGCTGGCGAATTCCCATGCTGAGGTACGGATCCATTTGATAGATCGATTCGCCGTACGGGTCGAGCTGCGAAACGACCGGGCCACTGATCCACTTGTAGCTCGCCGTGAATTTCGTTCCGACGCGGGGCAGTGTTGCTGAAACACCTCCAGCAAAGCTCTGACGATGTTGCGTGGCTAAAGAATCACGCAAGGGCCCAGTCGCCACATCGCTTGTCGGTGCCAGCGCGCCTGCGTAGGCATACACGAACGTTGCTTTCAGATTGTTTGTAAGACTCTGGCGATAGGCCACGCGAACACCGGTTGAGCTGGTGACGCCTCCATCATAGGCAAAGGCCTGGGACGTGTAACTCTGGAGGAAATCGGAGCCGAAAGGTCCGCCCCGTCCGATGACGGCCGTGTGTGTCGAGCGGTCATGAAAGACAGCCGCGTCCACGTCCGCGTGCTTCCCGACAGTGCGCTTCACCGCGAGCTCTTCGTGGAAACCGTTCTCTAGAACGGGGCGGCCGCCACGCATCATCAGTGTTGGGAACGCATCAAGCGTGTTGAGCGTAGCCTCGAGAGCGTCGCCCGAAATTGCCGCGCTCTGCCACGGCTCGCTCACCAGTGCCAGTGTAACCTGCCAATCCTGTGAAACTTGCATGGCCATCTCGCCGCGGGGCCGCATCCCTGAAGTCGTGCCATTAAACCCTGCCAACAAATACTCGGCGCCATAGCGGATGCTCACCCGATCACCCAGAGCGAACTGACTGTCGTGCGACATGCGCAGTCCGCGAAAGACTGGTCCATTCGGTCCCAGATGCGATTCGCGGACAAGGACCGTGGTCACAGGTCCGGTGCCAGATTCACCGGTCGGTAGCCACGCAGCAACCAAGCCTTCGGAGCCTGCTTCATCGTCGTAGTTGTACTCGCCTGCCATCAGCAGCCGACTCGAGCCCACACCGAAGGAATACGCAAAGGCCGTTGCCGGCGAATCGGCGAAATCGGAAATCGAGCCAGGATGGTCCGAACCGGAAGTCAGCTCGATGAGTCCACGGCGGGTTTGCCCCTGGCCACCTTCGCTTCCCGCACGCGTGCCGCCGGACGTTGCCGGATCTTCCTGCCATCGAAGGACAGAGCGGTCGGCTGAAGCCGATCGCACGACCCACGTCCAATCATCTGCGCCCGATGATTGATCGGGCTGGCGGCGAAGCTTCTCAAAAGAAGAGAACAGAGTGCCCAGAACGATTTCGAGCCGCGTCGCTTCGTGCTCGCTGATCAGCACGTGCTGCTCGATCGCCGGGATGAATCCGGCCAGCGTAACCTGGATCGAATAGAGTCCGTCGGGAATCGTGGAGGCGGAAAAGCGACCGTGATCGTTCGTTAAGAGCTGGATCGGTTTTACCGGCAGCAGCTGCTCGGAGGAAATCAGCACGGTCGCGCCCATCTGCGGCGTGCCGCTCGGATCGACGACCACGCCCGAGATCTTCCCGGCGCGGGCTGACGGTGCCAGGGACAGCAGGCACAGACCCAGCAAGCCCCCCCCACCTACGATCCAAATAGCTCGGAGCTTCAAACGTGTCACCTCCCCTGCGGAGCTGTCGCTGTTGCTGTCGCAGGTGACGGCTTCACCGTAAAATCCGTCGTCGGCGTAATCGTTTGCTTTGCGAGATTGTCTGTAACCGCCACGGCGAGCTGATACCTCCCGGGCGCGAGTGAACCGAGCGTGATCAATTGTTCGAGCGTCAATTCCTCGCCGTGCTGCGGCAGTTTATCCGCTGGCACTGCAAACCGCAACATCGGCTGTGTGTCTTTCTCTTTCGTCACGCGGTATTCCACCGACGTGTCGGATTTGTGCGTCTTGTCGTCCACTTTTAGGTTGTAGATCTGCAGGTAGACGCCCATCGCGTCGTTCGCTGTGAACGCCTGATCCAGTTTGGGGCGCACCTTCACATCTCCCAGAACAAACTGACCGAGGCCGATGTCTTTCGAAGAGACCCGCTGCATGTCGTCGGCTAGAATGAGGGAGCTCGAGCTCAGCTGGTCATCTTGGAACCGTGGCACAGGGAGCCGCGTGTTCACCACCCCCACGTTGCCGCTATTCACATCCTTCACCACGATATCGAGTCGGTAGAGGTTGGGGCTGAGCGGCACGGCCTTTTGATAGATCCTTGAGGTGCCGAGAGATTTCTGCAGCAGCGAGGTCGGAATGTCGCTCCGGAGCGTGTCCTCGAATGTTTGGACGATGCGGCCGCCTAGGCTCGTCACACGTACAAAGAGATCGATCGACGCTGAATCGACACCGTCTTTTTCTTGAAAGCTCAACTGCCGGACGGGAATCTGCACCGTAATCGGGACGAGCACGGTGTCGGAGGTGATGCGCAGGAAGTCAAAGCGATAGTCAAACTTCACCTGATCACGCACCACGCGAGCCGTTGCATCCGCTTCGAGGTCTTTGAACTTTACCGGCGGCGGTTGGAAGATCTCGGCATATTTTTCAAGCCGGTTGAACTCTTGGTCGTTCGTGTTCAGACCCATGGCCCCGGGTTCGTTTTCTGCCATGTGCGTGCCGTCGGTATTGCTGAAGCGCGAGGCTTTGCTCGCCAAGCCCATTTGCTCGGGGAGCGTAAGGCCAGCTCCCGGCACCATTAAGAGCGCGTCTTTTTCACTCGGATCCATCGTCAGGTGATATTCACCGGTCGAGGTGGGGTCGACAAACTCGAGCTCGACATTTTCACCCAATGCCGCGCCACCGGGGAGATAGCGATAACGCCAGGTCTCCCATGGGTAGGTGGTTGTTTCACCGCCCCCCTGGTCCATCGGTCGATCCCAGGTTCCACCCGTCGGGTGCGAGTCGACCTCATCCGGTGGGCCCCACATGATGTAGATCTTGCCCCGATCGGTCTTCCAGCCCGGGATGCCCGAGGCATAGTGCTCATTGGCATAGGCGATACGGCGGTAATGCTCCTCTTTGAAGGTGTTCTCCGGGGAATCCGGATCGGGATTGCGCCTCTGCCAGAAGGCCTCGATGAACTGCTCCCGCTCCTCGTTGGTGCTCAGGTGCAGGAACGAGCGCCGCTCTTCGGGCGAGATAATGTAGACGACATCCTCGTTTAGCCACTTCTTGTATTGGGAATCCAGCTCCTTGTAGAGGTCCCTGTCGCTCTTTTGCTTGGCCTTACCGTTTTTTTTGGTTTGCGTGCTTTCATCGGACTGAGCCGGTTGGCTTTGGTCGTCTTGAGGGGTGGCGGGTGTCAAACCCGGCAGAAAACAAAGCACAGCGATAGCCACCACGACCCACGGGAGGCTCTTCATAGAACGGCCCATATGGCACCTTTTCCGCTGTGGAATCTTAACCTGTACACTAGAACAGGTCAATCAAACTTTGCCCCTTTGGCTGCTCCTTGGCCCGTTGGAATCGCCTACTTTTCCGCGGGTTGCCTCGCCAGCTGCCCTCGGCAATCCGCCTTGACGGGGGCCATTTGGGACGCCCTTTCCTTCTGGACGAAATCGAATTAAGATAACTGCCTAAATGTTACGCTTGGTCATCTTTGCGCTGGAGCTTGAGCCATTGGGAGCCTGGGGTAGATAACGGGAGGTAGGACCGGTCCTCCGTCCTTAATTCGTACCTCGCCTGAAAAGCAAGAAACATTGTGTTCCGCCCGGGCGTATCTATCAAGTGGTGGGTACGTTTGTCAGTTGGGATCGTCGAACGTTTGAGGTTGGTGATGAAGACCTGGCAAAAGATCGGGATCGCGGCGGGGGGCGTGCTCGTCCTGGGAGGTATCGCCTGGTACAGCATTTACAAATCAAACCAGGACGTCGTCACGGTGCAGAGCGGGCGGGTGGTGCGCGAGGACCTGACATCGCTGGTCACGGCTTCCGGTGAAATCCGGCCCAAGAACTATACAAACGTCCTCGGCGAGGGCATTGGCAAGATTACCGACATTGTGGTCAATGAAGGAGATCATGTGAAGAAGGGGGATGTGCTGCTTCACCTGGAAAACATCCAGCCTGGGGCGGACGTTCAGGCCCAGCAGGCGAGCATCGATGCAGCCATCGCGGCGATGAAAGGCGCGTCGGCAAATTACGATTCCTCCATCGCGACCCTGGCGCAGCGCCAGTCCGACCTCGACAAAGCCAAGCTCGACTGGCAACGGTCACAGCAGCTCTTCAAGGAGCAGCTGATTTCCAAGCAGGACTACGACGCATCCAAGGCGACCTACGACGGGGCGGTCGCCGGACTCAACGCGGCCCAGGCGCAACTCGAATCCAGTCGAGCCACGCGCGACCAAGCCCGATTCAATCTCGAACAAGCCCGCGCCGTCCTGGCGCACCAGGAAGATGTGCTGCGCAAGACCACGTACCGTTCGCCGATTGACGGCATCGTGAGCTATATCGCCGTCCGTGTGGGCGAAAACGTGGTGCCAGGCATCCAGAACGCCAGTGGCAGTTTTCTGATGACCATCTCGGACATGAGCGTGGTGACCGCAGAAGTCAAGGTGGATGAGACCGACATCACCAGTGTCAAAAATGGCCAGACGGCGGACGTCACGATCGACGCCGTTCCCGACAAGGTGTTTAAGGGTCACGTCACCGAAGTGGGCGAGCTGGCTATTCTGCGCACGTCGGGTGAGGCGGCCATGACGGCGACGACGGCAAACACGCAAGAGGCGCGCGACTTCAAGGTGGTGATCACGCTCGATACCCCGCCTGCTTTTTTGCGTCCCGGCCTTTCCGTCACGGCCAAAATCCAGACGGCACAGAAACAGAACGTGTTGACGATCCCTATTCAAGCGCTGGCCGAGAGGACGCAGAAGGAACTGGACGATGCCAAGCATGGCACGAACAGTAGCGTTACGCTTGCGGCGTCTAGGAGCGAAGGGTCGAGCAACCAGAAGACCGAGATTCAAGGCGTTTTCGTGGTCCGCGGGGGCAAGGCCGAGTTTGTGCCCGTACACACAGGCATTACCGGAGTGACCGACGTGGAAATCACAGACGGTCTTCGGGAAGGCGACATGGTTGTCACTGGAAGCTTCAAGGCCTTGCGCTCGCTGAAACCCGGTGCCTCGGTCAAGATCGATAACTCCACACCCAAGGTCGACCAAACTACGTCGAGCTAGCGCGATCACTCGGGGAGTCGAAATGCCCATGGCAGTCGAAGAAGCCGGCGTCCAGAGCTTTCGACAGGATCTCGTGAGTGCGGGTGTCGTCATCCAGACCGAAGATCTCTGGAAGACCTATGAAATGGGAACGGAGCAGTTGCACGCCTTGCGTGGCGTTAGCATCCTCATCCGCAAGGGAGAATATGTGGCCATCATGGGCCCGTCCGGCTCCGGAAAATCGACGCTCATGAATCTGATCGGATGCCTGGACACGCCGACGCGAGGAAACTACTGGCTCGCCGGGCGTCTGGTGAGCCAGTTGGGGGATGACGAACTGGCCGCCATCCGCAACCGCGAGATTGGCTTCGTTTTTCAGACGTTTAACTTGTTGGCCCGTGCGACGGCGCTGCATAACGTCGAACTCCCGATGATCTACAACGGCACGCCCTCGGAAGAGCGTATCGAGCGCGCAAAAAAAGCTCTTGCGCAGGTCGATCTATCGGACCGCATGATGCACAAGCCCAATGAGCTGTCCGGTGGCCAGCGCCAGCGCGTGGCCATCGCGCGGGCGCTCGTGAACAATCCTTCGATTCTCTTGGCAGATGAGCCCACCGGAAATCTCGATTCCGCTACAGGGGAAGAAATCATGGCCCTGTTTGGGCGCCTGCACGAGGGCGGCAATACCATCATCCTTGTGACGCATGAACCGGATATCGCTGCGCACGCCGAGCGCATCATCCGCGTGCGCGACGGCAAAGTCGAAAAAGACGAAACTACGAAATAGCCTTACGAATTCGTGGCGTCGTTGACACTCCCTTCCTCGATCCGTAAGATCTCCTCACCGTTTCGGACGCGCGCCATGCACCTGACTCTGGAAAGCCACCACGCGGGAGGGGTCGTTGTCGTTCGATGCCGTGGTCGCATCGTCAGTGGCGAGGAGGCTCGCTTTCTCCAAAGCGAGCTCGAAAGGCTCGCCCAGCTCACGACCAACGTCGTTCTAGAGCTTGCCGAGGTCACCTACGTGGACAGCGGCGGGCTGGGAACGTTGGTTCGTCTGCTCGGTGTGCGGCGTGCTGCGCGAGGGGATCTCAAGCTTTGCCAGGTACCTCCGTTTGTTCTCCGGATCTTACAGGTCACAAACCTGCTGAGCGTCTTTCATCCGTACGCATCTGTGAAAGATGCGATCGAGTCATTTTCGGCGCGGCCACGATCGGCCGAGGAGGATTTTCAAGCGTCCAGCCACAGGATCGTCTGCCTAGACAGCTCGCTTGATCTACTGGCGTACTTGAGGGTGTTATTGCAACGCTCGGGCTTTGAGGTCTTTACCACGCAGTTCCCGTCCGATGCCCTGACGTTTGTCCTGGGGGCTTCCCGAAGCGTCGTGATTTGCGGCCCGGGCATGCGAGGGAACCAAACGGCCATCGAGAAGTTTCACCAAGGAGCCCCGAACGTACGACTCCTGCATCTTCCACCGGATTTTTCAACGTCGGCAGCCGACCAGTCGGGGCCAGATTTGGTGAATCAGCTCCGCTCGCTGCTGGCGCCTCCCCAATAGACGACCGGCGATCCTCCGACCCTCTGGTTGCCCGAGCGGTGAGTCTCGGGTTCATTGTGGACCGAATAGGCGGGGAAGCAGTTCGCCCGACTTGCCGAGAAAACATTTTGTGAAGGCAGAGGCGTTGGCCGGTTCTTCCGGGCCCACGTAGAAAGACTGCGCGTGACTGCGCACGTGGGCGACGAAGCTAGCTGCCGGCTCGACAACGCCTGATGTTCCGACGGCGATGAAAACAGTCGATTCGCTGAGCGCTTGAAAAATTCGATCTAGGTGATACGGTACTTCGCCGAACCAGCATATGTGAGGCCGAATCTGCCCGCCGCAATCGCATCGAGGAACCTCGGCAGGCGGATCGTAGGTTTCCGTGTCGGCAAAAGGTTTAAGGTCGCAGCGATCGCAACGGCTCTTAAACAGCTCACCATGCATGTGAACCGCGCCCGTCGAACCAGCTTGTTCGTGTAGGCTGTCCACATTCTGCGTGCAGAGAAACAGGCGGTCTTGTAAGGTGCGCTCCAGTCGAGCGAGTGCGAAGTGACCTGGATTCGGTTTTGCGGCGGCAGCGACGCGCCTGCGGGTCGAATAGAACTCCCAAACGAGGCGAGGGTCGCGTTGCCAGGCGCGCGGCGAGGCGACTTCTTCGAAACGGTAATGGCGCCAGAGGCCGCCGTCGCCCCGAAACGTCGGAATGCCGCTTTCGGCGCTGATCCCGGCGCCGGTAAGGATGAAGACGCGATCTTGTCGAGAAATCTCGATCACACGCTTCAGTTTAACTCGTCTCGGACGGGGTCGGATGAGCGTTTGAGACGAGGCGCACGGATCTTCGCGAGCGTGATACTGCTTCTAGCTGCGGGTTGCGGGGAGCCAACTCCGAAGACAGATGTCGAGCTGGGTCTGAACGCTCGGCAATCGAGTGGCCGGCGCGTCTTTGAGCGCGACTGCGCCGCGTGCCATAGCGCCTACTCATCGTCGGGGAGCAAAGGGCCGAGCCTTAAGAATTTATTTCACAAGAAATTCCTGCCGAGTGGATTGCCTGCGAAGGACCGCTTCGTTGAGCAGACGATCGTCGGGGGACGCAACATGATGCCGCCGATGGGAGAAGCCCTTACACGACAAGAGCTGGACGATTTGATGTCCTATCTGCACACCCTCTGACGATGTTCCTTCAGGTGGTCACTTCTCTCAGCCCGAGAAAAAATTGCGGATTACGAAGAAGACATTTGCAGGCCGCTCGGCCAGGCGCCGCATGTACCAGGGAAACCAAAACGTCCCATAGGAGATCAGAACATCACTTCGATATCCCTCTCGCGCCAATCGCAGCTGTTCGGCGCGTTGGATGCCATACAGCATGGCAAATTCGAGCCGCTGTTTTGAAATTCCCTCTCGGGCAGCCCACTCGGCGATACGCGCAATAAGTTTGCGGTCATGTG
>Ga0187769_10000364_pt1 | contig 24930 bp, 21 predicted proteins | sample 0116_SJ02_MP02_1_FD_133140 | JGI IMG/M metagenome (GOLD analysis project Ga0187769, IMG submission 133140) | Tropical peat soil microbial communities from peatlands in Department of Meta, Colombia - 0116_SJ02_MP02_10_MG | ecosystem: Environmental > Terrestrial > Soil > Wetlands > Peat | place... | reverse complement strand
GCAGGCCCAACCGTACAATTAGTAACGCGTTCCATAGATGAGGCGACCGCTGGGGGAGCACGCCTTATCGTCTATGAGCTTAACACTCCTGGGGGAGATTTGGGATCCGTTACAGATATTATGAATGCGTTCAACAGTTCGCCAATTCCGGTTGTTGTATGGGTTACCCCTTCAGGTGCAGCGGCTTGGAGCGGCGGGACGTACATTTTGATGGCATCGGACATAGCCGTGATGGCGTCCGGAACTACCATAGGATCAGCTCAACCGGTTTCAGCGACCGGAGAAGTCATCAACGAAACAAAAATCATCAACGCCCTAACCGGACTGATGCGGGACAATGCTCGGCTTCACGACAGAAACGAAACAGCGGCTCAGCAATTCATCACGCAGAACATCAACCTTGGCCCAGAAGAGGCGCTCAGGCTTCATATCATTGAATTTGCTGCTGACAGCCTTGACAGTCTACTCTCTCAACTTCAACCTTACACCTTGGTTCTTACGAGCACGCAGATGGGCACTTCAGTGTGGAAACTCGTTCTGACGTCCACGTTAAGCAACGTAACCTATACGAAAAGCTATGATTTCTCGGGCATATCGCAGGCACCGACGTACAACTATTCACCAAGTTTCAGCGTTCAGCTACTTACCCTCCTATCGAATCCTATCATCTCAGTTGTTCTCTTCATAGTTGGCATGTATGCGGTTATAATCGGTTTCAAAACCCCGGGCTACGGTGTAGAAATTGTCGGCGCTCTGATGGTCTTGTTTGCGCTGATAGGATTTGGAGCAATAGGAATCAACCTCGCTGCCATGCTTCTCTTCATTCTTGGTATAGCTCTCACCCTGCTAGAGCTCAAGACGCACATAGGCGTATTCGCCATAGCCGGGATCGGAATGGTAATCCTTGGGAGTTTCTTGGAGTTCCCTCTCCCGGGATGGGAGCTCCTTGCTGCAAGTTCTGTCGAATCGGCGCGGGAAACATTGATCTCGGTAGCCCTGGTGATGTCTGGAATATTCGCGTTCGTTGTTTACAAGGTGGCTCAGGCAAGACGAATGAAGGTAAAGGCCGGCCCGGAACAGTTGATGGGTAAGTCTGGGACGGCCGTGTCAGCTCTCGCCCCGCAAGGTGAAGTCAAGATAGAAGGCCAAATTTGGAAAGCCGAAAGTATTGGTGCCGAAGTGAAAGAGGGAGAACAAATCGAAATCGTGGGCCGAGAAGGGCTAACCTTAAAGGTGAAGCCAAAGCCAAGTCAGAAGTGAAGGATAAGGCAGTGGCACTTGAGGATTTATTGACGCCCGAGTTCATAGTGGGAGTCATAGTCCTACTCTTCGTTGTAATAGTCGTAGCATCCGGTATTAGGGTAATCAGAGAATGGGAACGAGCACCCGTTCTGCGTCTAGGCCGCTATACCGGGTTGAAGGGTCCCGGCCTCTTTTACATAATCCCTTTTGTAGATCGGATTCCGAATATCGTTTCAACGCGCGTACAAACGTTCCCGTTTAGAACCGAACAAACTTTCACTAAAGACAATGTTCCCGTGAACGTTGATGCAATAATGTTCTTCCAAGCTATAGACGTAGAGAAAGTGATTTTGAACGTGGAAAGGTACCTAGACGCTACCACTTTGGCCGCTCAGACAACCTTGCGAGAGGTTATAGGCAAAGTGAGTTTTGACGAATTACTCGCTGAACGCGAGAAGGTTGGCGTCGAGGCCCGGAACATAATTGACATGAAAACAGAGCATTGGGGGATTAAGGTGTCCTCTGTTGAGGTCAAAGATATCGGAATACCAGGGGCTTTGCAGGATGCCATGTCTAGGCAAGCCCAGGCTGAACGCGAGCGAAGGGCACGTGTGACGTTAGCTATGGCAGAGTATGAGGCGGCCCAGAAGATGGTGGACGCCGCCAATATGTACGAAAAGAACATACGTGCTTTGGAACTGCGTTGGATGAACATACTCTACGAGCTCGGCCTTCAAAGCAAAGGAACCTTGATGTTGGTGCCGACCAACACACCAACTGCGGGGGTTTCCATGGGATTTCCACCACTGGGTGTTGTAAGTATTCAGGATCTCGCTAAACAGAAGAAAGACGAGAAAACCTAGAGCAGTAGATCAGTGCGTTCCAGACCCGTAGATCTCCGCCAAACGAACTAACTGCTGTATCCTCTGCTTTGTCGGTGGATGGCGGCTCAAGAGTGTTCTGCCACTCCCTAGTATCGATAGGGTTCCGTAGGATCGAAGGGCATTCTTTGGAAATGCGTCAGAGATCTTCAACAATGCTGATGCAAGCGACAGCGGCTTCTTAGTCGTTCTGGCTGCGATTTCATCCGCAACCATTTCCCTCTCTCTGTGAAAAGCTGCTTCAACTAGCCGTATGATTGGATCTTGGGGTAGTGCGGTCTTGTACGCGGTGACCATAGCCTTCAAGGCGGTATCAGAGTTCTTTACGTGAGCTAGCTCGTGAGCCATTACGGCTTCAATTTCATCCTTCTTCAATAGAGATAGCAATTCCTCCGACATGACTATGATTGGTTTGTGAACTTCAACTGCGAACGAGATCGGGACGGTTGTCTTGGAGATCATTAGTTCGGCATCTGTTACTCCCATTGTTCTGCGGAGAGCGTCGAAGGAGATTGCGGTTGCTGGTTTGGGTGGTGAGAGGTTCTTCACCCTTGAAAGAACTATTCGGGGGGAAAACCGCGTTAGAAGTAGGGATAGTGGCAGACCGCCCAATACTGCAAGCAATAATGCGGTTCCGAAGACTGTTCGCAATGCGACTTCTGGTTGATACTCGTACAATTCTGAAAGGGTGTAACAGAGGATGAGGCTGAGGCCGATGAAGAGCCATAAGAAGATTGAAGAGAGCATCATCATGCCAAGGCTCCAAGATCGGGATCTCGGGTTCCTGCTTCTTCGGAAAAACAGGAATAACACGAGGATGGATGCGAGAGGTAGTATGATTGCGGCGATAACTCTGAGATAGCTGAAGTAATCCTCGTAGATTTGTAGGATCAATCGTGGCCTACCTTCTCGCTTTTTCCACCTTTCGCTTGAGCTCGTCGACTTCTTCCTTCGAAATTCGTTCGAGGTTATCGTAGATTGTCGGTACTATCGACGGTCCGAAGGCGTTTACGAGTTGGCTTAGCGCTCTCTGAACAAGATTCGTTTGAATGTCCTCGGAGGGCGCAGGATAATAGAGATATTTGGCACCACCACGTCCAATGACCTTGGTCCTTCGCACCAAGCCCTTTCGGTAGAGTCGATCGAGAACCGTTCCCACTGTCGTGTAGGCGACTTGCCGTGTTGTTCCAATCTCTTTCATTACTTCTCGAGCAGACGCCTTGCCTAGTCTCTGCAGAACGCCAAGGATATCGGCTTGAAGTTCGCCTAATGACATCGTGGTTCTGTATAAGCTCCTATAACTGTAGTATCTAAGAGTTTCTTCCACCAGGCGAGCGGAACATAACCTCGTTCCGAACAGATCCGAAGTAGATTTGGCTGATTAGGACTTGGTCAATTCTCGTTCCGCGATTGAGAGAGGTTTGCCTGTCCTTCTCTTTCGGCGCATCACTATCTCAGCCATAGTGCTTACAGCGACTTCTGCGGGTGTCTCAGCACCGATGTCAAGTCCGATGGGCGTTACGACTCTCCGCAATAGGTCGTCTGAAATTCCATCTCGCCTTAGCTTCGAGAGAATGCCTTTAGCTTTTGATTCGCTCGAGATCATTCCAATGTAAGCGGCCTTCGAAGCAACTATGGTTCTTAGAGCTAGCTCGTCATATTCTCCGGCGTAAGTTAGGATAATGATGTAAGTGTTCGAATCTATGCTGACTTCGTTCAGGGCTTTATCCCAATCATCAACGATGATCCTGTCCACCTCAGGGAATCGATCCTTCGTCGCATAGTCGGCTCGGTCGTCTATTACGGTAACCTGAAAGCCAAGCATTTTGGCCAGTTTTGATATTGGTTGGGCGACGTGTCCTGCTCCGACGAGAATTAGGTGACTAGGGGCATGGAAGACGTTTACGAAACAAGTTATGACACCTGCACAGACCGGAAGTGGTATTTTGATTGTCCTCGGTTTTCCTTCTTTAATTGCTTGTATAGATTGTTCGATCAGTTGAAGTTCGGCGATTGCTCCGCCAACTGTGCCTATGACTTTCCCTTCGCTGGTTACCAGCATTGATGAGCCCAAGTGGCGAGCACTCGACCCCTCTTGGTTGATTATAGTTACCCAAGCAAAGGGCTGCGAGGCTTGCATCAGGTTATGGGCCTCCTCAAGCAACGCCTTATCGGAGTAGACTGGTATGTGTTTCAAATTGTTTCCAGCCTTACCTCTTCTTGGATAGCTGTGCGGTTGTCCTCAAGCCGGTTAATACTCGATCGGGGGTTGCCGGTATCTCGTTGATTCTCACACCGATGGCGTTGTCGATGGCGTTCACAATGGCTGGAGCGGGCAGGACTATCGGAGGTTCGCCAATAGCTTTCGCACCATAGGGACCTAAGCGCCCGGGATACTCTACGATTATCGTCTTGATCTCAGGTATGTCAAGTGAAGTAGGAACGTAATAATCTCCCAAGTTCGGGTTAACGACTACGCCGTTCTTGTGAATCATCTCTTCCATTAAGGCGTAGCCTAACCCTTGAATCGTACCTCCCTCTATCTGGCCCTCGAGCGAAATCGGGTTGATGACTTTGCCTACGTCGTAGGCTGCAACCATATTCAGAACCTGCACTCGTCCAGTTTCAGTATCAACCTCAACTTCCGCGGTGACCGCTCCGTAGGTGTATTGCAGATACACTGTTCCTTGGCTGGTCTCAGGGTCGTATTCGCATTTTGGTGCTGTGAACGTGCCGGACTCCTTCAAAGAAATGCCCCGTGAGTAAGCATGAGCGACGACGTCACGGAAAGTCACTGAGTGAGTTGATTTGGAGTGGAAGATTCCTTCGGTTGACTTTATTTCATCTGCTGAGCAGTCAAGCATCTCTGCTGCGATTTCTCTTAGCTTCTGGCCAAGCTTTCCGGCAACCATCTGGGTAGCACGGCCGCCGATGGTTATCGTTCGAGAGGCAACCGTTGGCCCCGAGTCAGCGCAATGCTCTGTGTCCGACGGATCAAGAGTGAAGTAGCCTAAGGGTAGGTGCATTGTTTCGGCCGCGATCTGAAGTAGGCCGGATGGGGCTCCTGTTCCGTACTCGGTAAGCGCCGTTCTAAGCCTGATCTTACACTCGCTATCAATCTGCATGTGGACCGTAGCAAAATCGTTGCCTTCTGGGCCTAGACTGTTGCCGTGATACATGATGGCGATTCCTAAGCCTCGTTTCTTCGTCCCATTCAAACTCTGGAATTGTCGACGCTTATTGTACCAGTCCGATTCCGCAGTCGCTTTCTTTACGCACTCTTCGAGTCCGCAGCCTTCGTCAACCATTTGGCTTGTAGCCGTTAGTGTTCCAGGCCTAAGCATGTTCATTAAGCGAAGATCCAATGGATCCATGTCCAACTTCTTCGCAATCTCATCCATGTGGGATTCAGCAGCGAAATGAGCCTGGGGCCCTCCGAATCCTCTGAATGAGCCGGCCATGGTGTTATTCGTGTAGACGCAGTAGGCGTCGGTTTTGACGTTTGGTATTACGTAGGGGCCGGTTGCGTGGAAGCATGCACGGATGACGACGAGCGGACCAAGCGAGGCATAAGCGCCGGTGTCGGCGACCAATTTCGTCTCCCAAGCTGTAAGTTTCCCGCTCTTCTTTACGCCGACCTTCACTGAGATAACGAATGGGTGTCGCTTCGTGTGGCCTATCATCGACTCTTCTCGCGTATAGGCGAGGGCGGCGGGCTTACGCGTTCTAACGGCAACTAGCGCCGCCATCCCGAGTACGTCGACTGGAATTTCGTCGGACTTTGGCCCGAACGCTCCGCCGGTGGCTGCTTGAATGACTCGAACCTGTTCGGGCCTAAGCGACAGGATCTTAGCGATTCCCGTTTGCACATGATAAGGGCTCTGAATGGAGCCAACGCACGTAACTGAGCCATCGGGTTCAGGTATTACGAACCCGGCTTCAGGTTCTAATGGTACGGGTTCCTGAAACGGAGTTTTGTACGTTCCTTCAACAATCAAGTCTGCTTGTTTGAAACCTTCTTCCACATTCCCCTTTCGAACTTTCAGATACTTGGCTACATTTCCTTTTTCGTGAATCTGGGGCGCATCGGGTTTCAAAGCGTCGACCGGTGAGAATACTGATGGGAGTGGTTCGTACTCTATCTTGACGAGGTCAACGGCTTCCTCGGCGATTGAAGCGTCGTATGAAGCAATCGCCGCTATCGGTTCTCCCGCAAAGCGTACCCTATCCGTCGCGAACAATGGTTTGTCAGGGAGGAGGGCAGTCGACTCGTTGATTCCAGGTATGTCCTGAGCCGTTACCACAGCTACCACTCCTGGATGCTTTCGTGCATCCGATAGGTCCACTTTCTTAAGTAGCGCATGCGCAACACTGGACCTGACGACTTTCAAGTAGAGTGCGTTTTCGGGTACGAAGTCCATCGCGTAGATTGGCTTGCCAAGTACCTTGTCGAGCGAATCTACTCGCCCAACACTCTTACCAACTACCAGCATCTGTTGGCTCTCCGTGAGTTTCTTCACCGCTGCCTGATCAGTCAACTATTTTGACTCCCTCATTTCAGAGGCCGCTGTTTTCATGGCTTCGAAGATTTTCAGGTACCCTGTGCATCGACAAATGATGCCGCTGGTCGCTCTTCTGATGTCTTCAGTTGTGGGGTCGGGGTTCTTTTCGAGCAAATCCTTAGTTGCTAAGATCATGGCTGGAATACAATAACCACACTGGGAGGCGTTCCACTTCATGAAGGCACGCTGTATCGGGTGAGGTTTTTCTGCGGAACCTATGCCTTCGATAGTCAGGATTTTCTTGTTTCTGGCTTGGATGGCAAAGATCAGGCATGAGTTCACTAACTTTCCGTCCATCAACACAGCACATATGCCGCAGTCGCCTGTGCTACAGCCTTCCTTAGTTCCCTTCAGCCCTAACTTGTCCCGCAAAACATCCAACAGCCGCTCGTGTGATTGGACGACTAGGGCGTAGTCTTTGCCGTTGACTGAGAATTTCAGTAGATGTTTAGACAAGTATGTTCTCTCCAGCGAGCCTATCGGCGCATTTACCTACGGTACGCTTGAAGATGGCGCATGCAACCTCTAAGCGGTATTCTTCCGAGGCTCTGAAATCTGAGGTCAGCCTGAGTTCGTTTCTTAGCGTGGCGACTGCATTGGAAAGCGTTTGTTCATTCAGTTTCTTTCCGTTCAGTATTTTTTCAGTCTGCCGAGCTCTTTGCGGGATCTTTCCGTTAACTCGATTGAATGCGATCCGAACCTCATCACACAGCTTGTTCTCCGTCAGTTTCAAGTAGACTGCACAATTTACGAAAGCGATTATGAGTGAATTTCTCATTCCAACCTTTTCAAAGCCGCAGGCGGATCGTGGTTCTATCTCTCTGAAGCTCATCTCTTCTAGGATCTCGTTTGGTTTTAGGTCGGTCATGCGTTTTCCTTTGACGAAATCTTCCACTCGAATCGTTCGCTCTCCATGGATACTACGAACGTGAGCTTTCGCATCTAGGACCAGTAGGACTGGGAGCAGGTCCTCTGATGACGAGGCGGAGCAGATGTTTCCTCCGATAGTTGCCATGTTAATTATCGATGGTCCGCCGAATTTCATGGCAACCTCCCTGAAGACATCGTATCGCTGATCCATGACGGGGGATGCGATAAGCTCAGATACCGTGGTTAAGGCACCAATCTTAATCATCCCCTCCTCCCTCTTCACATACGTCAACTCAGGCAATCCTGTAAGATCAACCAACACTTTCGGGGTGACCTGTTTTCGTTGAATTCGGTTGATGAGGTCGGTGCCGTTCGCGATCAGGTGGACTCCAGCTTGATGTGAGTCGAGGTACTGAAGTAGATCGACCAGGTTCTCCGGTACGAACATGTCAAATCTGCGCAATTATTTTCATCCACCTGCTGCCGTTGGAACTAATAGAATTAGATCCCCGTCATTTAGCTTCCGTGTTAATTCGGGAGGATTTTGGGGGGTATTGTTAATGTAGAACATTATGTAGCTGCGCAGTTTTCCGTGTGCGTCGAAAAACAGTTCCTTTACGGAACCATTTAACGAAATCAAGGATTCTACTACGTCGTTAAGGGTGTTGGCTTCAAGTTCGATCTCGCTTTGGCCCAGAGTGGACCTTAGTTCATGGAATAGTCTAACTTTGACTCTTGCCGGCATCTTGATTCTCTTTCCCTGCGAGGGTTTGGAAAACGCGTTCTGGAGTAGCGGGTAGGGTGAAGAGCCTGGTTCCTGTGGCGTCGTAGATTGCGTTTGCGACGGCTGATCCGACGGGTATTATGCCGATCTCTCCTAAGCCCTTGGCCCCGAAGGGACCGATCTTTTCGTAGGTCTCTACGGGTTCAATCTGTATCTCTGGGACGTCACGTATAGTTGGTATGATGTATGTCGTGAAATTATTTGTCTTGATTAGTCCATTATCGATTTGTGTTTCTTCAGTCAACGCGAACCCTAACCCTTGCACGATTGCTCCCTCGCATTGGCCTGTGTACGATTGCGGGTTGATTACCGTGCCAGAATCTGGTGAGAGGTAAATTTGGAGGACTTTGGTAGCGCCAGTTAACGTGTCAACTTCCACTAGAGCAATGGCAGTAGCGTACATGTATGACCAATGGGGAATCTCTATCGTGCCCTCGACCGGTTTGTCGACTCGCGGAACTTCGAATCCTCCGACAACTTTTGTTTCCGAGCCTCTGCTATGGAGAAATTGCGCGATCTCAACGTATCTTACGGATTTCCCAGTCTTCTCTCTACTGGAAATTCTTGATTCACTGAATTCGAGATTTTCTTTCGGTTCTCCAGTTATCTCGCCGGCTGCGTCAAGGAGTAATTCATTCATTTTAGGCGCGGCAGCCAAAATCGCGTTTCCGCCTCTGACCAGGGCCATTGATGAGGATGAAGTTCCCGTATCAGGTGAGAGTTGCGAGTCAGCAGAGGCGAGGTATACGTCGGCGATATCACAGTGCAATGCCTCTGCAGCAATCTGGGAGTAGGCGGTGACCGCACCCTGGCCAATCTCCGGGCAACTAACTCCCACTACGAATTTGCCAGCCGGTGTAATTTGAATGGAGGCGGCAGCGAAATCGGGAAGGGCACCGAAACCGAATCCCTTGATAGCTGTTGTGACGGCGATCCCTCTCTTACACCATGGTGCTGACGCTTTGGATTTGTGCGACACTCTGTTCTTCCAAAGATCCGTGCGCTCGGCTTTCAGAAGCGTCTCATACACTCCGACGCTGCCGAGCATTTTGTACCCGAAAGCCCCGGTATCACCTTCACGAAGCACATTCTTCTTGCGAATTTCGAGTCTATCGATCCCTAACTTTTCTGAGATAATATCTATGTTTGATTCGATTGCAAAATTCACTTGGGGGGCGCCAAAGCCGCGGAAGGCACCGGCCACGCCATTATTCGTATAGACTGAGTAGGCATCGATATCGATGTTCGGTATGCGGTATGGCCCGCAGGAAGTTTCGATGGAGACGTCAAGGACGGTGGGACCGAGAGATGCATAGGCGCCTGTGTCGGCCACTATTCGGACCTGATTCGCTAGGATTCTTCCGTCCCGGTCGGCCCCCGTCTTCGTAGTTACGATCATCGGGTGCCGTTTCATTCCTGCTACGCCCGATTCCTCGCGCGTCCAAACCATCCTGACGGGACGCTTGGTTTTCATCGCTAGGAGAGCGAGGTGGATCTGGACGGTGTTCTCCTCCTTACCGCCAAATGCGCCCCCTACTGGAGTGGAAATTACTCTGATTTCCTCAGGTTTGATTCCTAAAGACCTCGAGATCTGCATTTGATCTCGGTATGGAGATTGGCCTCCACTGTAGAGAACGAGCCGTTCGTGCTCGTCTAGCATTGCGATTCCTGCCTCGGTCTCGAGGTACATGTGCATTTGCCGCCCGGTTCGGTATGTGTTCTCTACTACTACCGCGGCTTCGCGGAATGCTGCATCAACGTCTCCGACTCGGACAGTTGCGTGTCTGAGGATGTTGCCTTTTTCGTGAATTTTGGGTGCGTCGGGCTTCATCGCTTCTAGTGTGTCGGATACGACCGGAAGCGGTTCGTATTCAACTTCGATTGACTGTGCTGCTCTCTCTGCAGCTTCTAGGCTTTCGGCGGCGACAACGGCAACTGCGTCTCCGAGATACCTTACCTTATCGAAGCAGAGGACGGGTTGGTCAGGGATCAGAATGCCGAACGCATTGAGTGCTGGGACATCCTTGTGAGTCAGGACAGCTACAACGCCTGGAATAGTTTTGGCTTTCTCCGTGCTGATTCTTTTGATCAGCGCGTGCGGGTATTTGCTGCGGGCGACCTTTGCGTAGAGCATGTTTGGCAGTGCCATGTCCGAGAAGAATTTTGTCTCTCCCGTCACCTTCCCCCGGCCATCTTTACGTACGATTGATCTTCCTACCCATTTCGTCTCTTCTCGATTGATGCCCATTTGTTCGGTCGTTCTGTTAACCTCCTGCGATTGGTGGGACGACTAGGATTTCGTCGCCGTCGTTGATTTTAGATCTGGAATTGAGCCTAATTCCTTCCCGAACGACGTACAGGTAATATTTGTCTTTGACCGGCAGGGATTGAAGTAGGTCTTCGGTTGTTGCGTTGTCGTTTAATTCGATGATCAGCTCTTTTCTTTCGAGTGCGAGAGAAGGGGCGCCGAAAATCTTCACCTTGACTAGCAACCGCCCATCCGTCCTACTTCGCGTAGAGTGCTTGGTTTAACGCTTCGTAGACGAGGGAAGCTATCACGTCTTTTCTGTACTGAGCTGAACCGCGGATGTCGTCTATGGGTTTAGCATCTTTGGCCGCGAGGGACGCGGCAGTCTTTAAGACCTCGTGGTTCAGAGGTTTGTTCGTCAACACCTGTTCACATTCTCTGGCCCGTCTAATATTGGGCGCGACGGCTCCCAAAGCAACTCTCGCTTCAGCAAATGTTTCATTCTTGCCCCTACGTCGCAGTACTGTTGCCACATCTACGATTGAGATAGCGTTCGCTGCGCGGAGTCCAAGCTTCATGTATGCTCCTCGGTCCTGCTCACGTAGAGCGTTGAAGTATACTTGCTCGATCAATTCATCGGGGTTGAGAGCAGTCTTTCTGTAGGCGAGGAAGAAATTTTCGATTGGGATCTCCCGCCTTTCGGTCTTGCTTCGTGTGACTACGATTGCGTCGAGGGCGTAGAGGGGAGGTAGGCTGTCGCCTGCTGGTGAAGCGTTCCCTAGGTTTCCGCCTATAGTTGCCGTGTTTTGAAGTTGGGTTGCTCCAATCTGTCTTGCCGATTCCACAAGAGGCCATGCATGGTCCCGGCTAAGTTGAGAGTGAACAATGTCGCTATAGGTTGCCAGTGCTCCGATGTGAATCCGATCATTGTCTTTTCTCACAAATCGCAGTTCCTTGACTGACAATATGTTGAGGAGTTCCTTCGCCTTGATGACTCCATCCCTAAGTTGAACAATCACGTCAGAACCTCCGGCGATTATCTTAAGCCCATGTCGGTTTTCGTGGAGAATGTTTAGTGCCTCATCGAGGCTTCTGGGCGTTAGTACGTCAACTTCGGACCGCATCAACGATTTTAACGCCTCCACTGTTTGGCGGCTTCTTGAACAGCGGAGATGATCTTTGAGTAACCTGTGCATCTGCAGAGGTTACCTGAGAGGGCCGTGTGGATCTCATTTACTGTCGGGTTCGGATTGCGCATCAAGAGGGCGGAGGCGGAAACGATCATGCCTGGGATGCAGTGGCCGCATTGCACTGCTCCTTCGTCGAGGAAAGCCTCCTGAACCGGATTCAACTTTCCATCCTTAACGAGTCCCTCAGATGTTATGATTTCAGACCCTTCTGCCTGTGAAACGAGTACGAGGCATGAACACACAGGTACTCCATCTTTGATTACGGTACATGCGCCACATTCACCCTTGGCACAGTCTTCCTTTGGGCCTGTAATGTGGAGTTCTTCGCGGAGAACTTCAAGTAGAGTGTAAGCTGGCGGACACTTGACAGTAACAGGCTGTCCGTTGAGTTTGAAAGTAACTGTCTTTTCAACCCGCAAAGCTACTCCGTCCTAACCTTTGCAACTTTTCATAGTCTGCGAAACTAACACGATTCTATACGTGTAACCTTTAACCATTGACAAGTTATTTGCGATACAGACAGCAAGGCGGTTAAGAGGCGAATTCTGAACTCTATTTCGCTTAGCGGCCTTCATTTCGCCTCGTACCGTTCAGCCAAAGTGAGCCATGACCACCTCTCTTTGAGGCATACCACTCTCTGTTACGCAACTTGAAGCGGATAGTGCACGATGTGCGCTGGATCTTTTCTGCAAGTCCTGAGGGAATGCGTAGTTTTGCCTGAGGATCAGTTTTTGGAGTTTAGCTGGGCATCCGGAGCCTCTGGAGTTAACTGGAAATTTCCACGTTGCATATTCCGATGGTAGCCTCGAATTCACCTGCTGTCTGCTTTTTCGATGGTTCTAATTGTGGATGATAGCCCAACCCAATCGTCACATCGTCCTTGACGATACTGTTATCAAGCATGCAGGGCTCAGCAACCGGGTTCAATCCTACCGCGAACCAGCACAAATGATCGACTTGCATCCTTGCCGCGTTTCGTAGAGGGTGACTGAGCAAATCCGCGTTTTCATCAGCTACCCAACTCACAAGCCTACCTTTCTTGAAGGCTAGGCCCACGTCCTTGATGACCTTGCCCGCGAGGAGCACAGGCTCAGCGAAGTGCACCTCACCTTCGGCGGAATTCAGGAGGACCGCTGAAACCATCTTGCCAGCCGGAAGGCCAGTCTCTAGACACCCTCTACGCACATCTCTTGCGTCAATTATGCCGTCATCGACGAAGGGCGCGATGCCCTTGGTTTCGAAGCGCAGGTCTGTCCCAGAGTCGGAGGCTATTCGAACTTTCTTGCGACCCTTCAATTTCTCTGCCCACTCAATTCCCGCCTTTTGAATCTCACCTAGGTCGGCTGCTAGAGCAGCTTCGTAGCCTTGGCGCCACCGCGAATAATCCAAACCATAGGCTTGCGCACGCTCTTGGCAGACTCGCCCTATTGGCAGATCCACCCTTCGAACGCGTCGGCGCTGCCTGGGCTCATCCTGTCTCAGATTTCCGATGTTATTGGCATCAAACTTGTTCAGTGGAATGGAAGAGAATCGACGTGCGTCGCCAGGCCCGCCCAAATACACGTGCGCCGTAACAGTCTTGTTGATTGCTAACTCGACTTGTGATGGTTCACGCAGCCAACGAGTAGGTAACTCTTCCATGGATGTGAACCAAAGGTCATCTGTCATCAATGTGATGTGAGTGTCACTACCGGCTCGCCTGGCCTCCAATGCCAAAGCTTCGGCCAGAGGTATAGTTGGTATGTAACTGTAGATATCCAAGACATCTTTCCAGCGCAACCTAAGGGTTCTCTGGGCGACCTGCTTTGCGAGAGGAATCCACTTCACGAATGCTGGCGTAGAGGAACTTGCTAACTGCGTAGACGCCAAAAGCTATCCCGCCCCGCCCATTGTTCGTGTTCTATGCTTTATTCTCTACAGGTCAATGAAGCTTTGGCGCATCGAATTCACTGGAAACTCAACTCTTCCGGCCAATGTACAGTAAGTGCTCAGAGGCGCCATATGCGTCGGCGTCTTTTCCCATCGAGTAGCTTACTTCAACCCAAGCATCGAATAGACCGCCGGATAATTCATTGACTTTTTCATCAACCATACTTACAGCGCTTTCACAACCCACCGTTGTCAATGTCTCAAAACCCATACTTTCCATTAGAGGCCTCACCTCCGAAGGGCGCACAAAGTACGAGTCGGCCTTGCCAAACCGATACGCGTCGTCTCTGGCATTCCAAACCCCTGTTTCCAATATCCGCTTGGAGAACTCTAAATGGTATTGAGACGCGGGCTCATACCTCGCAGCCCATCTGACCGGAGCGTAACGTGTGATGAAGGACGCGCACATCAAGCCATTTTGTTTTAGAATCCGTTTCGACTCTTCGATTGCCAGTTTCCTGTCACTATCTAAAGATAGATGATACAATGGGCCCATCAATAGGGCTACGTCAAATGATTCGTTCGCTAGATCTGTGAGGTGAGTTGCGTTGGAGTGAATGTAACCTGCGAGTTCGATTTTATTTTCACGGGCTTTCTTCTTGGCGAACTCTATGCAAGCGTTTGATAAGTCGACCAGAGTTACACGATAGCCTTGTTTTGCTAGGGTGATTGAGTAACGGCCTGGTCCGCCTCCAACATCTACGACTGAGACGGGTGGAGTTGGAAGATAGTCTTTGAAGACTCTGAGGGTTACGGCGAACTCCATTCGGTGCCTGTCGAGTCTGTTCCATTCGTCCTCAGCGTTCTCGTCGTAGTATCTCTCCGTTGCGGTCATTTTCTTTCAACCTCTTGATCTGCAATCTCGATTCTCTACAACCTGAGAGTTAACTCATGAAGGTTCTTGATCAATTGTTCTACTGCGTCAGGTCGAACAGAATCGTCTGCCTCACCCTAATGTCCTGAATGAAGAATCATGGTTTGACGCCTGAGACGATGATCCAGTCAGGAATCTCTAATCCGCTTTTGTTCAGTTGCTTCTTGTATGCTTTATAGAAGCTCGCTCTCACTTCCCAACTTTTGAGGCTGCTCTCAGCGGCATCTGCTTTGATGATCAGATGGGACCTAATCGTGATTCTCCGAATTTGCTGAAAGCCAGAATCTCTCAATTCCTTAATGACAAGCTGTGGTCTCGGAGAGAACCATCCTTTTGGTGGGGTGCGCGTCCAGACTGGATTCGAGTCAGCTACGATCATAAGCCTCTGTCTAGAGTTTCTTGGAATGGGTGAAAGGAATGAATGTACTGTCACTCCTCTCGGTTTCAATAGCCTGTAGCACGCTTGCATGAAGTGTCTAACTTCAGCTGAATCGATTTCTGGAAGAAATTCGCTTGAGATCACGGCATCGTATGTCTCATCATTTTGTGCGGTAATCCATTTTGGATAATCTGCGACTACTATGCGAGTTCGTCCCTTCAGGTTCGCTTTCCTCAGATTCGACACAAGTAACTTGTAACTCTTAGAGTAGGAGCCTGTCTTTGTGTCTGCAAACCTATCGACAAGAACGAATTGAACGTTAGCCGCCCGTTTGGCTAGCGGGATCGTAAGCTGCCCTCGACCACATCCTATCTCTGCGACTCTCCTGTTTTTCTTTCCGAGCGCTTTGGCGAATATTCGAGCTAATCTGTCATATTGTTTAGACCAAGCAGGTCCCAAGTCTGAAGGTTTGGTAATAGTCTCTGATGCCGTAAGAATCAAGGGGGATTAGCCTCTATGTCCTCTGCGGCATAGGTCTGGCGATTATTGTAATTCTGTGCACTTCCGTTTCAATCCCGCGATTTGTCTTGCACACCTCGTCTTGTTCGACACTTCAAAGCTCTACCTAACCCATGCAATGTGAGAAGTAACTTATATCAGATCAAGTGGCTGTAAGACCAAAAGGGGGGAATAATCGATTGGTTGAGCGTGAGCTGATTCGTGACATTCTAGGCGAGAAGAAAAAGAAAAGAAGAAAAAGAGAGCGAGAAATATCCATTAAACTTTAGTCATCTCATTCGTCTTAGGCTTATAGCTGCCATGTGGTGCAGCGTGTTCTTCTAGCACCGACATGATTAAGAGAACTCGACCATAACGATGACCACAATCGAAACAGTTCATTTCGTGGCGTTATAGGATGCAAAAAGCGGAAAACAGTCGAAGAATTGCGCTATATCTTCAGGATAAGCACAGAATTCGCGAAGAGATGAAGCTCGTACAATATGCTGAACAGAAAGGGTTCGAAGCCATCTGGCATGCCGAATCACGGCTCGCTCGGGATGCTCTAACGCCCTTGGCGGCCATAGCGGCCGTCACCAACAAGATCAAACTTGGGACCGGGGTGATAAACAATTGGACGCGGAACGTGGCTCTGACTGCGGTGTCCTTTCTAACTCTCGATGAACTATCCGCCGGTCGTAGCCTGCTTGGGGTAGGCGCTTGGTGGGATCCGCTAGCGTCGAAGGTTGGGATCGAACGGAAGAAACCGTTGAAGGCAATGCGAGAGTACGTTACTGTTCTCCAGCGCCTCTTCCGGATGGAGAGCGTAACGTTCGAGGGAGAGTTCGTTAAAGTGCGAGACATACGGCTCGATGTTGTTTACGGCGATCCTTCTACACCCCGTAACATCCCAATTTACATAGGTGCCACTGGTTGGGATATGATTGAACTAACGGGCGAGATCGCTGACGGTCTACTGCTGAACTATCTAGTCTCCCCGAACTACAATCGCCAAGCCTTAGAACACCTCAAAATTGGAACGGAGAAGGGAGGTCGACGGTTCGAGGCTATTGACAGACCTCAGCTCATTGTGTGTTCGCTGGACGATGATGCTGACAAAGCTATTGATAGCGCGCGGCCGCTGGTCGCCCAATACCTGGGCCAACAACCCCACATTGCCAAAGCCAGCGGGGTGAAGGAATCCTTGATCGAGGAGGTAAAGTCTGCGTTGGGGGGTTGGCCTGCCAAACCCGGCGGCTTAGAAAGGGCCAAGCAGTTAGTAGATGATCAACTGGTTCGACTTATCACAGCCAGCGGGACCGCCGACGATTGCCTCAAGAAGGTTGAGGAGTATAACTCCACCGGGTGCACCTGTCCAATACTCTACCCCTTGGCCGACAACGTGCACGCCATGATTGATGCCTTCCAGGCCAACCTGTCGTCTCCAGGCCGCTGATCGCTTGAAATCTGAATTTGTGCGCGAGTGCACAAATCAATGAAAGGACGAAGGGGTAGGGACTCACGATGCACAAGTTCGGTTCATTCAATGATAGGGTTCACGAATTTGAACTGGACCGTATCTAAGACTCCTTTGTCAGTGATTCTTAGCTCCGGAATAACTGAGAGTGTAGTGAAAGAGAGCGTGATTGTGGGTGACGGCAGCTTTGATCCCAATTTTGACCATGCGTCCTTAAGCTCCGTCATCTGTTTTGAGACCGTTTCGACGGACTTGTCCGACATGAGCCCAGCTATGGGCAGGGGTAGATGTGATAGCGGTTCATTATCCTTAACCGCGACCATACCTCCGCCGCTTTGTGCTAGAAGGTTTGCAGCTGCAATCATGCTAGCGTCGTCCATGCCCGCGACTACCAAGTTGTGGCTATCATGACCTACCGTCGATGCCACCGCTCCCTCCACTAGTCCAAGTCCCTTCACGAATCCCACCGCCACATTCCCTGAACGTCTGTGTCGCTCAAAGACAGCTATCTTTGCCACATCCTCTCGTGGGTTTGCCAAGGCCTTTCCCTCTTTCACGGGAACTTCTGACTCTAGGTTGCGTGTGAGAACATTCGTCGGCATAACTCCAATCGCCCTAACCCTAACCGAGTCGTTTTTGGTCTTAGTCCTGACAGTCAGGTCCTCCAGGTTGGGTTGGCGCTTGAGATGCATGGATTGCATCACAGCTTCTGGGTAAGTCGGGGTCGGCAGGTTCGCGGTTAGCTTTCCCTTTTGACTTACTACTTTTCCGTCAGCGATGACCGTGTTTACGGAGACCGTTTCGAGTTTGTCGAGAATGACGATGTCCGCGAAACGGGCTGGGGCTATGTTTCCAAGTTCTCTGGCACACTCGTAATGCTCTGCGACATTGAGAGTCGCCATCTGAATTGCCTCGATCGGGTCAACTCCTTCTTGAATGGCTCTACGAACGACATGATCAATGTGCCCCTCGTTCAGCAGATCACTCGGTTCTCGGTCGTCTGTAACTAAGCAGACGTGACGAGAGTCAAGTTTCTTTCTTGTAACTGACGTGATTGTATGATCAATGTTTCTCGCACCCGATCCCTCTCTTAGCATCGCGTACATGCCATTTCTGAGTTTCTGGATTGCTTGAATTTCTTCAGTTGATTCGTGGCATGAGGTTATTCCAGCAGAGGCATACCCTCCCAAATCCCTGTCTAACAAATCGACCGCGTGGCCTTCCACCACCCGCCCGGTCTTCAGTGTCGCCGCAATTTCCCCGTGTACTTTCGGGTCGGACGCCAACACTCCGGGATAGTTCATCATCTCGCCAAGGGCCACAACTCCTTTCCAACTCATCGCGTCCTCAATCTCTTTCGGCCCAAATGATGCGCCACTCGTTTCGAAACTTGGGGCTGCAGGAACGCAGGAGGGGAATGTGACCAGTATCTTGAGCGGAAGTCCTTGGGCTTCGTTTATGAAGAACCGAACACCGTCCATTCCGAGGACGTTTGCCATTTCGTGGGGGTCTATGAAAACCGTAGTCGTACCGTGAGGAATCACGGCTCTCGCAAATTCTGTCCCTGCGACCATGGCGCTCTCTACGTGAACGTGGCCGTCAATGAACCCTGGAGCAACCCATTTTCTGTGCGCATCAATTACTTGAGTATCGGGCCCAATGGTGTTTTCCACATTTCCAACAAGCGCTATCCTATCGTTTTTGATCGCTATTCCTTGATTCTCAATGATTTCGCCGGAGTTTGTGTTTACAAGAGAACCATTTCGTATCACTAAGTCAGCTTTGCTGCGTCCCATTGCCGTGTCAACAAGAATGCGAGTGACTTCGTGCAAACGTGTCCTGCCGTCGACTTCAAACATTGCTTACTTCTCCTACGCAAGCACGAATCTCTCCATAATTAAGGAACCTTCATGATTTCGCCCTCGATTTATTCAAGCCCAGCAACCGAGCTGAAGAGAATCAGATCGCTCTCCTAGACGGGGAATTCGGAGGGATAAATTATAGTACACCCGCGGTTACTACGAAACTACTGAAGATGCGTAAGTATGCCTGACAAGAAGTTCACGAAGATATTCTTCGCAACTGACCTGCACGGGTCGGCACGTTGCTATGATAAGTTGTTAAGCGCTGCGAAGTTCTACAAGGTGGATGTGTTGGTTCTAGGGGGCGATTTGACCGGGAAGATGCTTGTGCCGATAGTGGATATGGGGGGCGGGTCGTTCAAAGCCGACTACGTTGGAGTAAAGACATTGCATGGACCTGACGAGGTCAAGGCTTTGGAGCAAGAGATCACGAATAGCGGCTACTATCCCTGTCACTGCAGCAAGGCTGAGATGGATGAGCTCAATGCCTCGAAGGAGAAAGTGGACAAGCTCTTCATGGCCGTTATGAAGGATACGCTGATAAAATGGATTGACCGCGCTGAACCCTTCTTGGCCGACTTGGGGGTTACGTGTTATCTAACCGGAGGGAACGACGACTACCAAGAGATTCTCGACGCTGTCAAGGATACGCCTCATGTGAAGAACGCCGACAATAGGGTGCTAAAGATAGATGGGCTTCACGACATGGTGAACCTTGGGTGGAGCAACCCCACGCCATGGAAATGTCCGAGGGACCACACCGAAGAAGAACTCGAAGCCGCCACAGACAAGATGCTTTCTTCTGTAACGGACATTCAGAATTGCGTCTTCAACATCCACGTGCCTCCTGTCAACTGTGGCCTAGACACCGTCCCAAAGTTGGACGCCTCCGTCTACCCTCCTAAACCTGTCTTTGAGGGAGGACAAGCAGTCATGTTCGGAGCTGGTAGTGCGTCCATTCGGCGAGAAGTCGAGAAGCATCAACCACTCGTGCACCTATGTGGTCACGTGCATGAATCTAGAGGAACGACGAGGATTGGTAAAACTCTGATAATCAATCCGGGCAGCGACTACCCTGAAGGTATGCTGAGAGGAGCTATCGTCAACATCGGGGACAAGAAAGTCCTTAGCTTCCAGCTAACTTCCGGCTAACCACTTTAACAAAGCTGCCCGCCGCATTCTGCCCGTGCTTGGGCAAAGATGGAAAGTGAATGTGGTACCCGGGTACCACATTCTTGTCAGGTCTTAGTCTATGGTTGTTCGGCGGTCTATAGAGGCGGTAGTTCCTTGTACGCTAAGGTGATGTCGATTCCGCGCTTGCCATAGTAGGATTTCGAGACGAAGTAGATTATGACTCCAACTATGAAACTGCCAAAAGCCCACGCATAGCCAAGCGTTGTTCCTCCCCAGATCGATGCGTAGGCGAGGAATTGGTAGGTTATGTACGCGAACACGATTGCCATTAGGAGGCCGGCTGTAGCCAAGATGCCTTTCGAGGTACCTTTCTCATTCTTGAGAGCGTATCGTAACGCGGCTATTCCGATGAAGAAGAAGTAAATCATTGACGCAATGACGGCTCCGTACAGCGCGACTAGGGTCCCGTAGAAGAATGAAGCCAACCCGATCAGCAGTAGGGTGCCGATTAGGTTAATCGTGAACGCCACGGTTGGGGAGTTGTACTTAGGACTGATGTAAGAAATCTTCTCCGGCAAAAAGCGGTCGAACGACTGAGCGAAGAGGTAGCGGGAGAGAACGATAATCGCGTACGCTATGATGGCGACGTTCCACAGGATCCAACCCAACCCAATGAACGCGGCCACCGGTGTGCTGGAAACTCCCATCGCCAGCGTCCAGAAGTTGAAGGACCAGTTATAGACTAGGTCCGCATTCGACAAGGCGCCGTTGATGAAGTTAAAACCGCCAGCGTAGTACATCGCTCCGAATGCGGATGTGACTATTATGAGGCTTACAACAGAGGAAATCACCACATTGTACTTGAGTGCAGACTTACCCTTAATTTCGGAAGCAACCGCAGGGCCAGCGTTTAGCCATGGATAAACAAAGATGGCGAAGAACGGCAGCATGAAGATAGTTGCTCCAAAATCGAATGTTGGGCCGGTGTATGAGCTAGCAACCGAAGCATATGTTTCTTTGGCACCGAGCGTCGAGTTAAGGAAACTCATGTAACCTTGAACACCCGTTGTTCCGGCCGCTAAGAGAGAGAAGATACCGACGAAGGTTGCAATTATCGCGACGATTACGGCGACTGCCACGATCTTGAAGCCTAGTTTTGGTTTGAGCATGTTAGCGGCTATCAGAATGACGAAGACCAGAGCTGCTATAACGAATTGCGCGGGTAAGTTCGCTCCGGGTATGTTTCCGGGTAAAGCTAGTCCGAGGCAAGTTGCAATCCCGCAACTCTCGGCTCCAAGTGAAAGCCCTACCGAACCAATTGCGACGACCCCGGCTAGGGCGATTAGGGCCATATACGCCATCGTTTCGATCGTGTATCCCATGAAGGAGAGTGGTCCGCCAAAAGTCCCGCCGTAGACTCTTGAAACCCATACGTAATCTCCTCCGGTCCGGCTTACCCGCGTGGTCATCATGGTATAGACAATGACTTCGGGGATTGTCAGTAGCCATGCGAGTATCGAGCCATATACTAGATTCACACCAGACATCGAGGTGAGCAACACGGTTGTAAATCCTATAGTTCCTAGGGCCGCTCCGCCTGACATGTTGCTCAGATTGAGACTAACTACATCCAGTAACGAAACGTCTCTACGTAGACCGGAAGCCTTTCTTACAAAAGCTGTAGGTTGGCTTGTCATGGGTTTAGGGTTCGTTGATTACCAATTTAACATCTTCGGCTACATTTGCACTACTGGTAATTAACAGAGTTACAGCCCATTTCGGACGACCCCAATATCAAAAATGCGACGCATCTCAAAACTTACCGCAACAAAGTTTCATTAGGCGATCATCGTATCGCTTCTTACGAGTTGATGCTCTTGTCTAAGTATGGAAATGCCAGCCCCGATTTTGTTGCAGAGGCAGAGAGAATCGTAGACGCTGCCAAGAACGAAGGCATATTGCTGAGGTTATTGGGTGCGCTTGCATTCCATATTCACTGCCCAAAATTCTCGTACATGCAAGAATTGCTTGGGCGAAGCTTCACAGACATCGATTTCGCCTCTTACCACAAAGAAAGTTCACGAATCAACAAACTCTTTGTCGAACTAGGTTACCAGTATGATGTTCGAGTCAGAACCATTTTCGGGTCCAGGCTGGTTTTCTATGATTCCAGTGGGACGAACAGGCATTGTGATGTTTTTCTAGACAAACTTGAGTTCTGCCACGACATCGATTTCGAAAATCGACTTGATGTGGACTATCCTACGATTCCCCTCGTCGAGCTGCTCCTAGAAAAAATGCAGATTGTCAAACTAAACGAGAAGGACGTAGTCGACACCATGATGCTTCTTAGAGAGCACCAGATCGGCGGGTCGGACAACGAGACTATCAATGCAGACCGACTTGCAAAATTAACTTCTCGTGATTGGGGCCTGTGGAAGACTATCACAATCAACCTACAAAACGTAAAGAGCGCGACTCAAAACGACAAGAAGCTAACGGAAGAAGACCGGAAAGACATTGATGCGAAAATAACCGCCCTAATGAAACGCATCGACGATGAACCGAAATCACGCGGCTGGAAGATCAGGGCCCAAATCGGTGAGAAGAGGAAGTGGTACCGGGACGTGGACGAACTTGTTCGCGCCTGACACCAAACTGCGCTTAGCGTCATCAGATATCGTTTAGGTGGGAGCTGAGTATAGGTAGAGGAGATGGGCGATTGACTTCTATTCTGATAACGGGCGGAACCGTCGTTACCATCGACCCCAAGCGTCGAGTGATCAGTGATGGTGCAGTTCTCGTAAGTGACGGAGTGATCGCAGAGGTCGGAAAATCAAGAGAAGTCAAACCACAGAGCCGCGCCGAGTTCGAAATAGACGCAAAAGGTAAGGTCGTGTTACCCGGCTTGATCGATATTCATGTGCACCTAGCACAGGCTCTAATTCGGGGCTGCGCCGACGACACGTCGCTAATCGACTGGCTGCAGAAATTTGTTTGGCCACTCCAAGGGAATTTTGATGCCGAAGATGGGAAGGCTAGCGCTCAACTGTGCATGCTTGAAATGATTGAGTCCGGAACAACCACTTTCTTAGAAAGTCTGCTCCATTCTCGGTACGGTTTTGATGGCATCGCCGAGTCTGTGGAGCGTTCGGGGATGCGAGGTATTCTCTCCAAGACGGTGATGGGTCTCCCGGGTTATGGGTCCGAGAAGAGCATCATGCACCCGGGGATGATCGAGGACGCGGAGACATGCCTTCGCGACGTCGAGACATATTTCAGACGCTGGAACGGGAAGGCGAATGATAGGATTAGGGTTTGGTACGGTGCACGTTCACTCGGCGGTTGCACACCTGAATTGTACGAACAAATCGCACGCGGCGCCAAACGCCTAGCATCTGGCGTAACGATGCATCTGAGCGAGGTCCAGGAGGACGTGCGCTACACAAACAAGGAATTCGGCAAGATGCCGGCAGAGTTCATGGATGACGTAGGTCTAGTAGGGCCAAACGTCGTATTCGCACATGGCGTCTGGTTGACGGATAAGGAATGGCGGATATTGGCCGGGAAGGGTGCGAGCGTGGCGCATTGTCCTTCCTCAAACATGAAGCTCTCCTCTGGGATCGCGAAGGTGCCTGAGATGATGAGCGCGGGAGTAAACGTCGGCATAGGGTGTGATGGCGGTCCCAGCAACAACAGCTACGATATGATTCGAGAAATGAAGACCGCTTCGCTCCTACAAAAGGCGCGAACCTTGGATCCGCTTAGCATGAGCGCTGAGACCGTGCTCGAGATGGCAACGCTCAACGGGGCAAAAGCTCTTGGCCTACAGGATCAGATCGGCTCAATTGAACCCGGCAAGAAGGCGGACTTGGTCGTAGTGACGATGCAGAGGCCTCATCTTGTCCCAACTTTCAACCCGGTTTCTCACATAACGTACGCAGCATTAGGGGCCGATGTGGATACGACAATAATCGACGGTAGAATTGTGATGGAGAATAGACACGTGAACACCCTCGACGAGCGCAGGATAATTGAGAACGCGAGCGACCGGGCAGTAAGACTCGTCGAGCGAGCCGGAATCAACATCACTCCAAAGTGGATTATTGAATAAAGTCCACGTACCTACGTTCGAAAAGTCTACTCTTCATTGGATGAGCACGGAAAACGTTGCAGCATTAAGTTCACAGCAGGCCCACCCGCCGGTTGAACTGGGTGATCAATTCATCTATCCTTGGCGTCAGCTGTTGTATACCTCCCCAGTAGTTCTCATAATCGTACCACTGACGGTCTAGTTCGGCGACATTGAGTTTTTGTTGTTCAATCCACGTGTAGTACTTCAGGTTATGTATCCTCTTCCGATCGGGGTATCTGAGTTCCATCATCGAATCTGTCTTGATGCCCGCCAAATGCAGTGAGTAGTCTCGAGCCGCGTCTTCTTCGCCGTAGTCTCCACTTTGTTTCCGCGCCTCCGCTAGCCTTGATTGATACAATTCCATTGAGTCAGTAAACACAGTGAGCACCACGTCGTCCCGGGTTAATTCGTAGTATTTCGCGAACTTGATTGCCATGAGCATGTTCGCTATGCTCGATATGCCAAGTAGGTCGAGGTTGGATACTATTCGCTCAGGAATACCTATCTCGTCGACTAGATACCTGCGGCCCGCAGGTGCGTTGAAAAGCCTGAGAAGATTCATGGCGTCATTGTCGTCAATCGCAATGACGACATCGGTGTTTCTTGTATCGTGTACCCATGGCACATGTTTATCGCCAATTCCTTCAATCCTGTGAGCTCCATACCCGTTGAGCAGGAGGGTCGGACATTGAAGTGCCTCACCCGCTGCGATCTTGGACGTTGGGTAGGCTTGCTTGAGGTAGTCGCCGGATGCGATCGTTCCCGCCGAGCCTGTTGTGAAGCATACGCCTCGAAAGTGTTTGCCTCCAGCCTCTTTCTTGATGACTTCCTCAATCGCGTGCCCCGTGATCTCATAATGGAAAAG
>Ga0187769_10000362_pt1 | contig 24980 bp, 22 predicted proteins | sample 0116_SJ02_MP02_1_FD_133140 | JGI IMG/M metagenome (GOLD analysis project Ga0187769, IMG submission 133140) | Tropical peat soil microbial communities from peatlands in Department of Meta, Colombia - 0116_SJ02_MP02_10_MG | ecosystem: Environmental > Terrestrial > Soil > Wetlands > Peat | place... | reverse complement strand
GAACACGGCGACCATCACGAACGCGGCGCTGGTGACGACGCCGGCGGTCGCCTTGATGCCGTGAGCGACCGCGTCAGCGGTGCTCATCCCGTGGTCGTGGGCCTCGCGAATGCGGCTGAGGATGAATACGTGGTAGTCCATCGAGAGACCGAAGAGGATCACGAACAGGAACAGCGGCAGCCAGTTGATGATCCCGCCGATCGGGGTGAAGCCGAGCAGTGACTGCAGGTGACCCTGTTGGAAGCCCAGCACGAGCACGCCGTACGCCGCGCCGACCGACAGGAGGTTCAGGACGATCGCGGTCAGTGCGATGACGATCGAGCGGAAGGTGACGAGCAGCAGCAGGAACGCGAGCCCGAGCACGAACGCGAACACGTACGGGGCGTGCGACTTCATCGTGTTGTTGATGTCGAGCGTCGTCCCGGCCAGTCCGGTCGTGTGGACGGTGACGCCCGGCACTCGGGCGATCGTGGCCGGGATGACGGTGTTGCGCAGCAGCCCGAGCGCCGTCATCGACGTCGTGTTGGTGCACGAGCCGGAGTTGTGCGACGAGCTGGTTGTCCGTGCGGATGCCGATCCCGGTAGTTCCGGCTGGAATGTCGGTAGGTGAAAAGTGAACGGTCGGGCACGTGTCTGAAACGTGAAGTTTTTAGGTGAATAGTGAACCCGGCGTGATACGAGTGAGGAGCAGGTCGCTCACGTGCTCTGACCTGCGGTAGTCGCGTCGTCCCGATAGGCGGTTCCATTGACGTCGCAAGGATTGCGGTTGCAACCATCTCGCATCGTCTCCGTAGAAACATGCTGCGGGTTCGCACGCTTGCCCCGATGAGTTGATCGCGCTCCGGGAGTTTGAATGATGGTGTGGCGAGCGTTCGCGGGATTGTTGCTGGCACTGCAGCGTTGGTCGATCAGCCAGCGGCGGCCGTTACGGCCCCACAGCCGCCGGCGTCGGAGACGGTGATTTCGGCGCGGGGGCTGCGGATGGCCTACGGGGAGTTGGAGGCGGTGCGTGGGATTGATGTCGAGGTGCGTCGGGGTGAGGTGTTCGCGTTTCTCGGTCCCAACGGGGCTGGGAAGACGACCACCGTCGAGGTTCTGGAGGGCTATTTGAAGCGGACCGGCGGTGAGGTCTCGGTGTTGGGAGTTGATCCTCAGCGTGGGGGGCCGGAGTGGCGCGAGCGGGTCGGAGTGGTGCTGCAAGAGTCGGCGGTCGAGCCCGATGTCACCGTGCGGGAAACCCTGGAGCTGTTCGCCGGCTATTACGGCGCGCCGCGCGACGTGGATGAGCTGATCGAGCTGGTCGGCCTCACGGGGAAGGCTGATGTGCTGGGTGGGCAGCTGTCAGGCGGCCAGCGACGCCGGCTGGACGTCGCGCTGGCGCTAGTCGGGGACCCAGAGCTGGTGTTCCTGGATGAGCCGACTACCGGATTTGACCCCTCGGCTCGCCGCGCGGCGTGGGAGATGATCGCCGGCCTGCAGGCGCTGGGCAAGACGATTTTCCTCACCACGCACTACATGGAGGAGGCCGAGCACCTCGCGGATCGCATCTGCGTGCTGGCGGCCGGCAAGATCGTGGCCGAGGGCACGCCGCAGACACTTGGGGGCCGCGACACCGCCCCGACCGAGATTTGCTTCACGTTGCCGGCGGGTGTGGACAGGACCAGTTTTCCGGCCGGGCTCGCCGAGCTGATGAGCGCTCAGAACCACGGGGGGACCGAACTGCGCAGCCAAGAGCCGCTGGCGGTTCTGGTGAGGCTGGCAGCGTGGTCGCGCGAACACAGCGTCGAGCTGACCGATCTTGAGGTGCACCGGCCGACGCTCGAGGACATCTATCTGCGGCTGACGGAGGGACAGAGGTGAGCGCCATCCCGGCAACGCGTCGCTTGACGCCGGGGCGGTCGCCTGTCGCGCTTATCACGCATGAGGTTCGCCACAACGTGCGGTCCTTCCGCCGCGACCGCCAGGCGCGGTTCTTCACCGTCGCGCTGCCGGTGCTCTTCCTGGTGATCTTCTGTGCGTTGTTCGGCAACGGAACCGTCCGCGTGCCCGGCGGGACCATCAAGGAATCCACGTACTACGTGCCCGGGCTGGTCGGCCTCGGTTTGATCCAAGCGTCATTCGCGAGCCTGGTCGTGTCCGTGGTCGCCCAGCGGGAGTCCGGGATCCTCAAACGACGGCGTGCCACGCCGGTGCGCGCTTGGGTCCTGATCGCCGGCCGGGCACTGACGGCCGTCGGGATCGCTGCGGTGATGGCCGTCATCCTGATCCTGATCGGCTGGCTGGCGTACGGCGCCTCGCTTCCAGGCCGCACGATCCCGGCCATCGCCGTCACGATCGCAGTGGGGGCGGCGAGCTTCTGCGCCCTCGCGTACGCACTGTCGAGCGTGATCAACTCGGCCGACTCAGCCCAGCCGATGGTCCAGTTCGTGCTGTTGCCCCTGTACTTCATTTCGGGGGTGTTCGTAGCGTCGGCCCAGATTCCACAATGGCTGCTCGACGTCGCCAATGTGTTCCCTGTCCGGCACCTCCAGGAAGCGCTGCTGGAGGCGTTCAACCCGCACACAGTTGGCGCGGGCTTTGCCTGGACCGACCTGCTGGTCCTCGCGATCTGGGGTGTGGCCGGGCTGGCGATCGCCGTGTGGCACTTCGGCTGGCAGCCCAAAGCAAGGTGACGAACCCGCCCTGAAAGGAACCCGATGGCACAGACATTCTCATATGAGTTCTCGACCTCAGGCACGCCGGAGGAGGCGGAGGCACGGCTGCAGGGCGCGATCAACGAGCGGCTTCGTCGTCCGTCGGGCGGCAGCTCGGCCAGCAACGCGCAGCGGCAGATGCGATTGAGCAAGCAAACCTCGACTTCGCTGTCCTATAAGCCAAAGCTCTTGGCTCCGCTGCCGATCTCACTTTCCATTTGGCTCGGCCGCCGGCTCCAGGGAGAGAACGTCGACGTTCAGTTCGCAGACGGAGGCAACGGACAGACCCGCGTCTCGGTCTCGGGGAAGGTCGGTCACGGGACGCAGGCGATCGCCGATCGGGACTTCTGGACCGGGGTGCTCAGCGTCACGCCGGATTCGTAAGGGAGTTTGCGATGAGCCACTTCACGCTTACTCGCCACCCGGATCGTGTCCCCACGCCTGGCGTTGACGGGACGAGTTCGAGGCCGCCGAGCGTTGAGCTGGAGACCGTGGTGCGGGTTTTCGGTCGCGGCGCGGGTGCTACTCGTGCGCTTGACGGGGTGAGCCTGCGCCTGGCGCCCGGGTCGTTCACCGCGGTGATGGGCCCGTCGGGGTCGGGCAAGACGACGATGCTCCTGTGCGCGGCTGGACTGGACCGCCAAAGCGACGGAAGCGTCCACGTCGGCGACGTCGTGCTTGACCAGCTGTCTGAGCGCGAGCGAGCGAAGCTTCGTCGCGAGCGGATCGGGTTCGTGTTTCAGTCGTTCAACCTGCTTGACGCGCTGACGGCCGAGCAGAACGTGACGTTGCCGGCGCGTATGGCCGGGAAACGCGTCTCTCGCAAGCGGGCGCGCGCGGCGTTGGCGCGGGTGGGGTTGGAGGAGAAGTCGGGCCGTCGCCCCGCCGAGCTGTCCGGTGGCGAGCAGCAACGGGTCGCGGTGGCGCGCGCGCTGGTCGGCGAGCCGGAGGTGGTGTTCGCCGACGAGCCGACCGGGGCGCTTGATCTGGCGAGCGGTCGCGCGGTGCTCGAAGCGCTGCGCGCCGCGGTGGATCAGCTTGGCCAGACGGTGTTGATGGTCACCCACGACCCGCGCTCCGCCGCGCGGGCCGACCGTGTCGTGTTCCTCGCGGACGGGCGTCTGGTCGGGGAGTTGCAACAGCCGACGGCAGATCAGGTCGCTGACTGGATGGCGAGCTTGGAGGGCTAGATGCTGCGGCTTGCTCTGTGGACGGTACGGGCGCGGCGCGCCTCGCTGGCAGGCGCGTTCATCGCGGTGCTGCTGGCGGTCGCGCTCACGACGGCGTGTGCGGTGCTGATGGCCTCAGCGCTGCAGGCGCCAGGCCCAGGCCCCTTCGCTGCCGCCGATGCGGTCATCACCGCCCACTCGAAAATCTACATCGGCTACGCAGCCGACCAAAACACGGGCGTGTTTCCCGCACCACGCCTACCGGCGACGACCGTGGCGCGCGCGAGCGGCGTGCCCGGCGTCGCGCGCGCGATCGGCGATATCAGCTTCCCGGTGGTTGTGTTCGACTCTGCGGGCCGCACGGGCGAGGGGAACAGCTGGGGCCACGGCTGGTCGAGCGCCTCGCTGGCCCCGTACCGCGTGTCGGGTACGCCGCCGGTCACCGCGCATCAGGCGGTGATCGCAAGCTCACTCGCCACGGCGCTCGGGGTCACGCAGGGAGGGCTGGTCCGGGTCAGCACGCCAAGCGGCCTGCGAGCCTTCCAGGTCACCGGCATAGCCTCCGGACCGGCGCAGGACGAGCACCCGGTGTTCTTCGCCGACGCGGTCGCGTCGACCCTGGCCGGCGCGCCCGGCTGGGTCAATTCGGTCGCGATCATCGCGCGGCCGGGTGTTGATCTCGCTCGGCTACAGGCGACGCTCTCCCATGACATCGGAGGGGGGGTTGTCGTGCTCGACCGTGCGAATGCCGCGCAGGCCGATCCCGGCAGCCAGGTGGCCGCCGACCGGTCAGACCTAACCGGGTCGCTAGGCGTGATGGGAGCGGCCGCGGCGATGACGGCGCTGTTCGTGATCTCGAGCACGTTCGCGTTCGCGGTCGCGCATCGACGGCGCGAAACCGCGGCGATGCGAGCGCTCGGCGCGACCCCAGGACAGGTGCGACGGTTGATCGTCGGCGAAGCGGTGCTCGTCGGCTTGGTCGGAGGCGCGGTCGGAATGGTGGCCGGGATCCCGCTCGCCGGCTGGATCGCCAAGCTGCTCGTGCAGCACGGGGCGGCCGCCAAGGGCTTCACCGCGCACGTGACGGTGGCCGCGCTGCTGATCGCACTCTTCATAGGCCTGCTGGTCTGCGTCGTCGCCGTGCTCGCCGCCGCCTGGCGAGCCAGCCGTGTGCCGGCAGCCGATGCGCTGCGCGAGCAGCGCGCCGGCTACCAGAGAATCGGGGTGGTGCGCGGCCTCGCGGGCGTCACGTGCATCGCCGGCGGGGTGGCGATGATCAAGGTGTTCAAGGGCACCTCCGCGCTGGTCTTCGCCTTCCCCACCGCGATGTGGTTCTTGTGCGGCGTCGCCCTGCTGGAGCCGCTTGTCCTTGGCGGGCCGGCGGCGCTGCTCGCGCAGCCTCTGCGCCTCCTTCACGGGGCGCAGGGACTGCTCGCCAGCACGGCGATGTCGGCGAACCGTGCCCGGGCGGGCGCGATCGCGATGCCGATCGTCCTGATCACCGCGCTCGTCGGCGCCGGTGTGGTCTTCGAACAGACCAACGTGCGATTCACCCAGCACGTGACAGCCAAGCGAGTCACCGCCCCCCGGGTGCTGATCGCATCATCCGGCGCCGGCCTCGCACCGAGCACCGTCATGGCGATACGCGCTCTGCCCGGCGTCCGCGGAGTAACCGGAGAGTTGGACACCCAGGTCTTCCTGCTCGACAAGGGGCTGACCAACAACGGCGACCCGCGCCCCGCGGCCGGGCTCGACGGCGGGCAACCCGGTGCGACACCCGGGCTTGACCTCTCCGTACGGGCCGGGTCGCTGACCCGCGTTCACGGCGACACGATCGCGATCGCATACTCCGTCGCGGCTCCCGCGCACCTCCACCTTGGCCAACTGTTGCACGCGAGCATGATCGACCTCAGCCGGGTCACCCTGCGGATCGGCGCGATCTACACCAACGCCGCCGGGCTGGGCGACGTCGTGATGGACCCGAGCCTCGCCCAGGCCCACACAACCGACAAGCTCGACAACGCGATCTACGTCACCGGCGGCTCCGCCGCCGACCGGTCGTTGGCGCGGTACACCCGCCTTCACCCTGAGGTCGCCGTCCAGTCGCGGGCGCAGTTCCTGGCGGACGTCCACGGGACCACGGTCAACGCCAGCTGGGTCGCCTGGATCATCGCCGGCCTCGCGGCGGCGTTCGCCGTGCTCGGCCTGGTCAACATGATCGCAATGGCCACCGCCGTGCGCGGCCGCGAGCTCGCGAGCATCCGCCTGCTCGGCGGCACCTCCGGCCAGTGCCTCGGGATCGTTACCCTCGAAACCGTGATCACCGTGCTGGTCGGCCTCGCGGTCGGCATCGTGATCGTCCGGGTCTCGCTCCTGAGTGTGCCGATCGGTCCGACCGGCATGCCCGTCACCGGCTTCTCCAGGCTCGCGATCCTCGCCCTCGCGGGGACTGGCCTGCTTGGCATCGTCGCCGGCACGCTCGCCGGGCTCGGCGCGCTGCGCGCCCCTCCCGCCTCCGCCGTCCGAGTACTCGCCTAGGAGCCACGATGCTGAGAGCCACCGCCAATCCTGTTGATCGGCGGGGGGTCGCCACCGGCGGGCTGCCGACCAGGACGGCCGCGGAACGCGCCCATCGGGTTGTCGAGGTTGCGAGCCTCCGCAAGGCGTACGGCACGACTGTCGCGGTCGAGGATGTGTCGTTCGCGATCGACGAGGGCGAGATCTTCGGGATCCTGGGGCCGAACGGCGCGGGCAAGACGACGACGGTGGAGTGCTTGTCCGGCCTTCGGGTGCCTGACTCCGGGACCGTTCGCGTCCTCGGGCTGGATCCGCAGCACAGCCGGCATGCAGTCAGGGAGTCAGTCGGGGTACAGCTGCAGGAGGGCTCGATGCCGCCGAAGCTGACCGTGCGCGAGCTGCTCGATCTGTTCGCATCGTTCTACACCGATCCCTTGGACGCTGGCGAGTTGCTTGCGCTGCTCGGTTTGACTGCCAAGCGTGATGACTATTACAAGGGCCTATCAGGTGGGCAGAAGCAGCGGCTGTCGATCGCGCTAGCTCTGATCGGCGACCCCAAGGTCGCGATCCTCGACGAGCTGACCACCGGCCTCGACCCGCTGGCCCGGCGGGAGACCTGGTCATTGATCGAAGGCGTACGGGACCGGGGGGTGACGATCGTGCTGGTCACCCATTTCATGGACGAGGCTGAACGCTTGTGCGATCGGATCGCGTTGATCGACTCGGGTCGCGTGATCGCGATCGACACGCCGGCAGGACTGGCCGAGCGCGAAGGTGGCGGCAACCACATGCGCTTTCACCCCAGCCGGCCGTTCGACGACGCGCTGTTGACCGCACTACCGGAGGTTGACCGCTTGGAGCACGAAGGCGACCGCATCGTGGTCAGTGGCAATGGCGACCTGCTGAACGCCGTTATCTCCGCGCTCGCCACGGCCGGTACCGAGGCCAAGGACGTTCAGCTCGAGAGCGCGACCCTCGAGGACGCGTTCATCCGGCTCACCGGGCACCCGTCGGGAAACTCAGATGAGGGCGGTGAGCGATGAGCGTGAATGCCGCGACCGGGCCGGCTCGACCGTCGCGCAGCGCGCTGCGAGCGCTGATCATCTCCGAGGGCAAGCTGGCGTGGCGTGAGCCGGTCGGGCTTGTCCTCGGCGTCGGCGTGCCGGTGATTCTGCTGGTCATCTTCGGGATCAGCTCAGGCTTTCAGAAGCGGATCGTCTCGACCAATCCGACTACTTACCGGACGCTTTACGTGCCGATCCTGATGGGATTGGTGCTCGTGCTGATCGCGTTGATCAGCCTTCCGATTCCGATCGTGGTGCAACGTGAGCGCAAGTTCCTAAGGCGCCTGTCCACCACACCGATTGCGCCGCTGTGGCTGCTCGCCGCGCAGGTCGCCGTCAACTTGGTGCTCGCGCTCGTGGCGATGGTCTTGATCGTCGCCGGCTCCGCCGCTTTCTTCGGCGTGCACGCCCCCTCACAGGTACCGGGATTCATTCTCGCCGCGCTGCTCGCCACCGCCTGCCTGTTCGCGCTTGGCCTGGTCATCGCCGCCGTCGCGCCGAGCGAGCGAGCTGCCGGGGCGATCGGCAGCGCGCTCCTGTTTCCGCTGATGTTCTTCGCCGGCCTCTGGCAACCAAGCCAGGCAGTTACGCCCTCGGCCATGCACACGATCAGCAATCTCACGCCGCTCGGGGCGGCGGTCCACGCGATGCTGCGCTCGATGCAAGGCACCTTCCCGACCATCGGCTCGCTCGCGGTGATGGCCGCTTGGGTGGCCGTGTTCGGAATCGCGGCAGTCAGGCTCTTTAGATGGGAATAGTCATTAAGCCGCGCCGCCGTCAGGCGGCGCTCACCTCGGTCAAGCTGATCCACACTCTCGTCTGGTTCTCGATCGAATCCTGTATGGCGTACGTGCTCTGGACGGGCTTCACGAGGCGATCCGACCGCCGAGCCGCGAGCGCGGCCGGCGTTGTCGGCGGCGAAACCGTGATCTTCGTGGCCAACGGGTTCCGATGCCCGCTCGCCCAGGTTGCCGAGCGCCTCGGGGCCGAGTCTGGCTCGGTGACTGACATCTATCTGCCGCGCTGGTTCGCCCGCAACCTGCCGGCGATCCACGTCCCACTCATCGTGCTCGCGGGGTACCTCCACACCCGAAACCTCCAAGAGAGAAGGGCATGATGAGCGAAGGCGTGAGTTCTCCGGTGGCCGAGCGCCGCGCGCATGAATCGCGAGCATTCCGCGGTCGCTTGTTTGACCGGCTGGAAGATGAGTTAGCCGCGGCGGGGATCCCCGGCGGGCCGGACGATGAGCGGCCGGTGACCGAGGCCGAGATCGTGTGGCTTCCGCGTGCGGTCCAGCGGTACCTGCGGTTCATGGGCGTCGTGGGTCGGTCGCGGGACTGGTCGTTCCAAGCTCGGGTCACGGGCCGGTTCCGGATGCGGCCGGGCATGGGCTGGATGCCGGCGGAGGGGTGGCAGTACAACTCAACCATCAGCGTGGCGCGGGTGTTCGTGGTGCTGGTCCGTTGCTTGAGCGTTGGGACGGTAAGGACTGGTCGCTTCAATCAGCTGCAACGATCGACGGCGGGTTCCCGCTCCTCTCCAGCATTTCGTGCGCCTCGAACAGGTTCTGCTTCGCGGTTGGCACCGTATTCACTGGGGATTACTCGAATGCGGCGGTCTTTGAACGTTGCGACGGTTCGGCGTTGTCGTTCCAGGGCACAGGGAGCGGATTCCCCGACGGTGAGCTAGGGGCGGTGTCGTGCGCGTCGCGGGTGGTCTGCATGGCTGCCGGGGCCGATAACACTGACGGTAGCCCGGAGGTCGGGCGATGGGACGGACGAGCATGGTCCGGGCAAACCACAGGCTTCTATGTGAACGGGCTGTCGTGTGTCTCAAGCAACGTCTGCGCTTTCGTTGGGCGACCCTTTCAGACCACCGGGCCGGCTGACATCTGCGCAATTGTGGACAGATAGCCGCTGGTCGCAGAATCTCGCTCTTCCGTGCGCCAAACATTCGCCCGTCGCAGGCCCCGAACTAGCGGCGGTGTCTTGCTCATCCGCTTCCGCGTGCGCCGCTGTCGGCTGGGCGGTCTACGGTTGGAATGGACAACGATGGACGATCGAGCGGAACGCTCTGCGCCATGGCGAGTCCGTGGATGGTGTGTCATGCGTTTCTCGCACTGCGTGTGTCGGTGTTGGCGCGCTGCGCACCGGCCAGACCACGCAAGCCCTCGTGAAGCGGTGGAACGGATTGCAGTGGTCAACCGTTCATGTCTCTAAATTGGTCGGCTCCCAGCTGAATAGTGTCTCGTGTACCTCAGCGAGGGTCTGTCGCGCCGTGGGGTCCTACACGTACTACATCAACGGCTACACCGCAGGGGACGCACCCACCAAATACGGATATTCGGCCCCGCTCGTCGAATCCAACGGTTAGAGGCCTGCCACCGCCATCGCGACCGATCACACCAAGGGGGTCGCTTACTCCATCGGCGACGGCGACCGCTTCGCCGGAGCCGGACACACTTTGGCTGGTGCGCGATTTGCATAGGAGCAACTCGTCGATAGGCGTCGCTTCCCGTTTGGTAGTAGGAGCAGCCGGCGCTGACTGCCGGATCCCCTGGCGTTTCGAGCAAGCCGGAGCGGGCTGACCGCGCTCGCGCAACGGACGAACAGCGGGCATCTCATGGCCGCGCGGTGATTGCGCCGCCGAGGCTGTCCCTAATCGATCAGAGCAGCACTCTGCTCAGGGCTGCAACGAGATGAGGCTCGCCGAACGCGGGGCCTCCGCACGTATCCAGAACAGAAGCGCTCGCCTGACAAGTAGGATGGCTGGCGTGGAGCTCGAGGGCTATACAGCTCTGCGCGTTCGCGTCGAGGACGGCGTGGCGTTTGCAACGATCGATCACCCGCCGATTAACCTCTTCGACGCGGCACTGATCGCCGACGTGGATCGCTTCGGCCGTGAAGTCGAGGTCGACTCGGAGGTGCGGGTCGTCGTGATCGACAGCGCAAACCCGGAGTTCTTCATCGCGCACGCCGACGTGAACCTGATCCTCCAGCTGCCGCGCGAGCCGCAGCCGCCGCCGACGAAGCTCCCGATGTTTCAAGCGATGGTTGAGCGCTTTCGCACGATGCCGAAGGTGACGATCGCCGTGATCGAGGGCCGTGCGCGTGGGGGCGGTAGCGAGCTCGCGCTTGGGATGGATATGCGCTTCGCAGCTCGCGGCAAGGCGCTGCTGGCCCAGCCGGAGGTAGGTGTGGGGCTCATTCCCGGCGGCGGCGGCACCCAGCGCCTGCCGCGCCTGGTAGGCAGGGCACGCGCGCTCGAGATCGTCCTCGGCTGCGACGACATCGATGCCGACCTCGCAGAGCGCTGGGGCTATATCAACCGCGCGCTGCCTGAGGATGAGCTGCGCCCGTTCGTTGACGCCCTCGCGCGTCGAATCGCATCGTTTCCCGCCTACGCAATCGCGCACGCGAAGGCTGCTGTCACGGCCGCCGAACCCGACCTCGTGCCCGGTCTGCTCGACGAGGCCGAGCGATTCGCTCAGACGCTCAGCGCCGAGGAGACCATCACCCGCATGGAGCGGTTCTTGGAGCTTGGCGGACAGACGCGCGAGTTCGAGCTCAACGCACCGTCGCGCAGACCCCGATGACTTAAGGTCGCCTCGGCCCGCTGGCGCCTGCGAGTTCCCGAGCGCTCACGGTGGTCGACGGCGATGACCGTCTCGGAGGCGCGCGATCATCCGTTGCTTATCGCTTAGGGCTATTTGCAGCGCTCTGGTTGAGGCTCCCCACGGAGACCGCTTCCGGTGACAGCGACAGTAAGAACCATGCTGTCGAAGCCCTCCAAGGCGTCTACTCGCACGGGGCAATGCGGGCGTCGCTTGCGACGGTGCCGCCTGGGACGAGGAGGGGCATTGTTGTCGGAGAGCTGCTTTACGTCGGAGCGGAAGCCTTCGGACGGGGCCGAGCTGTCGCCGCTGGGCAGCGAGCCGCGAGCCGCGGGTCTGCCGGACCCGGGCGCGTTGGTGCCCGGGCGCCACGTAGACAAGTGTCGAATGGACCGACAGCGCCGCATGGCGCACGGCGATACGGAGACGGCCAGTTAGCGGCGTTCATGGCGTGGGTGCGCCGCGACTCGACGGCGTCTGGGCACGCGTGTGCCGGTTCGCGCTCACCCGCGACGCCACCGCTCCAGGACCGCGTTGACCTGCTCGCGCACGCGGTCGCGGGCGCTAGCGCGGTCAACTCCTGACATCAGCAGCTCGTCGTACCCGGTGTCCTGGTGACGGACCGACGCCAGTACCGCCAGCTCGAGCGCCTCCCGACCCAGTGCCCGGCCGGCCGCGGTGCGTCCGACCTGACCGCTGCCGCGCTGCGCGGCGTGTCTGGCGATCGCCTCGGCCCGCTCGGGCGGGCAACCCGGGAACAGCTTGCCGATCTCGACCGCGTCGTCCATTCGATCGCCGACGTGCCCCCGCTGCTCGGCACCTGACACCCACAGGCCCAGTCATTTGCCGGGATCCGCCCCACGCCCCGATCCGACATCAAACAGCAGAAGCGTCGCGACCCAACGCGTTATCCGGGCATGCTCCAGGCTCAGGAGCACGGGTGGATCGGGCGAGAACCCCTGCTCCTCCAAGAAGCAGCACTGGCGCCTTACTGATGTCCTCGTCCTTGGCGGGAGCGGTGGAGGCGGTGATCAGCCGCTCGTAGGCTGTCGCATCGCGACGGACCAGTAGTGCCGAGTTCCTTTCGCCTTGCCCGGATAACAACCGCGAACTGCGTCAGCGCGCGTGACCGACGGTGTCCGTTTCCTGCACCTCGTCCCGGTCTGTGTAGCTCTCGTCGTCTTGCTTTGCGCAGTCGGCGGCGAGTCGATCCACGTGCGATGGAGGTGCGGCTCCATTGCGACCGAGCGGGAGACGGATAGCAACAGCCGGGAGGCACCGCTCGGCCCGAGGAACTTGAACCGCCGCGAGAGATCGGCCACCGCATCGGTCGGCTCCGCGAATGAAGACAGGACCGTCGCCTCGAGCTTGCGGACGTTGCGGATTACCTGGGGGTCTGTTTCGATCCTGCGAATCGCCGAATCGTCCATCGCCGCGACCACGGCGGGGTCGAACTGATGGAAGTCGGCGCGAAAGCCTGCCCACTTCGCGTCGACGACCCGCCAGCTCATGCCAGCCCTGAATACGGCCTTGCTCCTCGCGTGGCAAACCAGCAGCCCGATGTCCGATGAAAGAGCAATAGCGCGGGCGTCGGCTTACCTCAACGCGGCGGCTTGACCTTGACCTTGGGGGAGGCCGCAGACTTGTCGGGCAACTGTGATGTCGATGAGGAGCGAGCACGTGGATCAGATGAGCATCGGAGATTTCGCCAGGCGCTCGCGGCTGTCCGCCAAGGCGCTGCGGCTCTATGACGAGCTGGGTCTGCTGCCGCCTGCACGGGTGGATGAGGACTCTGGCTACCGCTTCTACGAGCCCGGCCAGCTCAAGCAGGCACGCCTGATCGCGGCGCTGCGCCAGCTGCAGGTCCCGCTGGCAGAGATCAAGGCGATCCTGCCGCTCGAGCCGGTCCAGGCGGCGGAGCGTGTCCGCGAGGTCTGGGCCGCAACCGAGGCCGCGCACACGACTCGCCGCGCGCTCGCCGCGTACCTGATCGACGAGCTGAGCGGAAAGAGGTCCGTCATGTACGAGGTCAGCACAAGGGACATTCCGGAGCGCGCGCTGCTGTGCATAAAGCGCAACGTCGCTGGCGAGAAGGCGGCATGGGCGTTCGGCAAGGAGTTCATCGCCCTGCTTCGGCACTATCAGCTGCCGCAGATACCGGGACGCGCTGGCGCGTTCTTCTGCATCTTTTGGGGTGAGGTCAGCGAGGACAGCGACGGTCCGATGGAGTGGTGCCGTCCCGTCCCAGCACATGAGGCGGAAGAGCTCGCCGCCCGCTGCCCGGAGTTGACCCTGCGGGCCGAGCCCGCCCACCAGGAGGCGTTCGTGAAGATCGGTGATGGGCAGATCGACGGCGCCGACTGGCAAGTGGTCTCACGATCGCTGGAGGCGTGGAGCGAGCAGCAGCCAGGCATACTCCCGACCGGTCTGGGTGTGCGGATCACGTATCTGCCCAGCGAAGTGGGGCAGGATAGCTACCAAGACTTTGCGGTCCCGTTCAACGGTCGGTCACGCGGATGACGGCGGTCGTCAAAGCCGAATCGTTGACCAAGCGGTTTGGTGAGGTCCCTGCGGTCACGGATCTGTCATTTGCGTTGGAGGCTGGGACGATCACGGGCTTTCTCGGCCCGAACGGCGCTGGCAAGACGACGACGCTGCGGATGATCCTGGGGCTGGCAGCACCGACGAGTGGACGAGCACTGGTGTTCGATCATCCTTACGCGGAGTTGCCGCGTGCGGCGTTGCGGATTGGTGCCGTGCTCGAGGCGACCGATTTCCATCCCGGCCGTTCGGGCCGCGATCACCTGCGGATGCTAGGACAGGCCGTCGAGGTTCCTGACTCACGTGCGGACGAGGTGTTGCGCCTGGTGGAGCTCGCAGACGCCGCCCGGCGGCGTGTGAAGGGATATTCGCTTGGGATGCGTCAGCGACTCGGGCTCGCGGTAGCGCTGCTTGGCGACCCGGAGCTTTTGATTCTCGACGAGCCGGCCAACGGGCTTGACCCGGAGGGCGTTCGCTGGCTGCGTGACTTCGTACGCAGGCTGGCCTCAGAAGGCCGGACCGTGCTCATCTCAAGCCATGTGCTCGCCGAGGTCGCGCAGACGGTTGACCGGGTGCTGATCATCAATCGCGGGCGGCTCGTGCTCTCGTCCCCGCTGGCAGACCTGACCGCCCGTGCCGGCGGTGCGGTTCGCGTCCGCAGTAGCGATCCGGAGCGGCTCACTACGGCGCTGCGTGACGCGGCCCTACAGGTGACTACGGGCACCGACCACGCGCTGCTCGTCCAGGGAGTATCGAGCGAGCGGGTCGGTGAGATCGCCTTCGCCGCCGGCGTCCCCCTTCACGAGCTGGTCAACGATGGAGGCTTGCTGGAGGGCATCTTCCTCGAACTGACCTCGGAGGCACCGGCATGATCGCGCAGATCAGGGCAGAGCTGCTGAAGATTCGCTCGACCCGGACCACGATCGGACTGATCCTCGGGATGATCGCGCTGATCCTGCTCTTCACGCTGCTCACCGGGCTGCTCACCCACCCAAGCGGGCTTGCCAGCAAAGAGGACCAGCGTCAGCTGCTGAGCCTGGGCAGTCTCGCGGGCGTGTTCTCCGCACTTGCCGGGGTGTTGCTTGTGACCAGCGAGTACCGCTTCGGCACGATCCGTCCGACGATCCTGTTTAACCCCGCGCGCTCACACGTCGCGGCCGCCAAGGTCCTCGCCGGCGCACTGGCCGGAATCGCGTTTGGGTTCCTCGGCGAGGCGATCGGCTGGGCGATCGGATACGCAATCCTCAGCGGGCGTGGCATCACCGCCGTGCTCAGCAGCGGCGACATTCTGCTGCTCACGCTCGGCGGGCTCGCCGGCGTCGCCCTGTGGGGCGCGATCGGCGCCGGCCTCGGAGCGATCATCCACAACCAAATCGGCGGCGTCATCACGCTACTCGCCTGGGGCCTCGTCGTCGACAACCTCCTGTTCGGCCTCGTCCCCTCGGTAGGGCGGTTCACGCCAACCCGTGCTTCGGACGCACTCATGGGCCTCCGAGTCCATCACCTGGCCTCGCCAGGCGCCGGCGCGATCACGTTGATCGCCTGGGCCGGCGCACTGGCGGTTCTCGGTATCGCCCTGTCCGCTCGCCAGGACATCAACTGACTCCCCGGGGTGGCCCGTATGGGGTCACGACTACGGAGTATCCCCTGGAAACGCCGCATCCGGCCCGCACCCCAGGTCGCTCGCACCCGCTTGCCCCCTCTCGCAACGCCAAACCAGTCCACCGCGCGAGGCTGACCTCACGCGCCGCTGCCCTTGTCGGCTATCGGGCTGCTGGTTCGCCACCGGCGCGCAGTTGGCGATGAGCGCGTCTCTCAGGGCTCCGCGCGAAAGACGCGAGTTGAGCGCAAACCGGGGAAGGCGGCCGTCCCCTGCTTGGCGGCAGAAGCAGCGGCCGGTTGACGGCTCGTGAACGCGGTCGCAGCCGTTCCAACTCAAAAGCACGGCTCGCGCCTTACGAGCGTTTCATTCGGTCGGGGCATTCCGGAAGTCCGGGCAGGGCAGGGCTCCGGTGGCGGCGCCATGCACCGTGCCGGGGGCTAAGGGAGGACGCTGACTCGCGGTCGTGTTCGGTAGCGCTGCGGTTGTCGTGCTATTAGTTGACGTCGACCTCGAACTCGACGCACTGGACGGTTTCCTTGCCGATTACCCACGCGTCGTGACCGGGCTGGATCACGTAGGGGTCGCCGGCTGCGAGCTCGACCTCGGTGCCGTCCTTGTGGGCCACGCGCAGCCTGCCTGATTGCACCACGCCAATATGCCGAAGCTCGCAGCTATCGCTGCCAATAGCCGGCCCGACGTCTTCCGACCACTTCCATCCCGGCTCTAACGTGAAGCGGGTGGCGGTCGTGGCGCCCATTCGGACGGCATCCACCCGCCGCTTCTCCGACGCGCGCGTCTCGTCGGGCGAATCGAAATCTCGTGCCTGTACACCAGCCATGCAATTTCTCCTAGTCCGCTCACGCGGTATCACTGACGCCGCGCTTGGTTTAGCCGTGATCAGACAACTCTCTGGCGATCAATTCTCTGACGACGTCGACGAGCAGGTCGACGTCTTGGCGCTCGGTCTGCCAGTTGACGATCGCGGGTCGCAAGGCGACCTTGCCGGCGTAAGTGGTGGTCCCCGCAAAGACACGACCATCGCTGCGCAATCTCTCACCTAACCGCTGGTTGAGTTCGTCGAGGCGGTCCTCGCTGACGCCCGGTGGCCGGGCTCTGAAGCAGACGATGTTGAGCGGTACTTCGGCAAGCCGCTCGAGCTCGGGCGCGGAGTCCACTCGCTCGGCCAGATGCCTCGCCAGCTGGAGGTGTCGCTCGACCATGTCGCGGTAACCAGCCCGCCCGTACGCTCGCAGCGTTGCCCAGACCGCAAGCGCCCGGGCGCGCCGCGAGTTCTCAGGTGAGATGAATCCAAAGTTGGGATGCGGATCCTCCGCCGAGGGCAGGTACGGAGCGCCGACGTTCAAGGCGCGAGGGAGCCGGTCGACCTCGCGGACGAACGCAAAGCCACAGTCATACGGCACGTTCAGCCACTTGTGACCATCGGCGATCACCGAGTCGGCGCGCTCCACGCCATCGGTCAAGCCCCGCGTTGCTGGCGCGAGCCGCGCGAACAAGCCAAACGCACCGTCGACGTGCAACCAAGCCTGGTAGCGGTCGGTCAGCTCGGCGATATCCGAGAGCGGGTCGAAGTCTCCCGCGTTCACCTCGCCAGCGTTCGCAATCACGATCGCCGGCTCACGTCGTCCCGCGAGCTCTCGCTCTAATGCCGCAAGGTCCAGCCGCCCGACCGCATCCCTGGCAAGGCGACGGATATTGCTCCGACCGAGACCCAGCATCCCGATCGCCTGGACCGCGCTTGGATGCAGATAACCGCTCGACACAACCAAAGGCGCCGGAAAGCCGCTGAGACCTTCGGACTCGACGTCTACGCCGAGTCGCTCACCCCACCAGTTCCGAGCCGCGGCCAACCCCACGAAGTTGGCCATCGTCGCACCCGTGATCAGCACGCCGCCAAACTCCTCGGGAAGCTCGAACAGCGCTCGCAGCCAACCGACCGCGACCTGCTCCAGATGCGCCGCGAACGGCGAGGACGCCCACGCGTACGCGACCTGGTCATACGCCGAAGTCAGCCAATCAGCCCCAAGCGCTGCCGGCGTCCCGCCCCCCATGACGAAATGAAAGAAGCGCGGACCACTCGAACGCGTCGCCGCCGCACGCGCCCGCGCCGCCAGCTCGGCCAACGCCGCCAGCGACCCATCGCCCTCCTCCGGCATCGGGTCGCCCCAGCGATCAATCAGCGCTTCGCTCCCAGGCCGCAGAACGAAGTCCTCCCGCAACCCGTCCAGGTAACTCCGCGCTTCGCCCGCCGCGAACTCAAGCGCCGCATCGAGCTCCCCACGATCAAGAACCGGGTCCGCCACAACACGATCCTCTCACGAACGCTCAACCACGGGGAACACCGCCAACGAGAGCGCTGAGCCGGACCGTTCGCGGCAGACTTGAGCTGGCTCCGGCAGGGAACGAACGGCAGAAGCAGGGACACGCCGAGCAAATCATGCTCGCCAAGAAGCAGAACGGTCCGTGAGCGCGGCGCGGCCACGGCCCGCTTGGCGTGTTCTGGGAGGCCGCACGGGTGCTAGACGTCGATGTTGACGATGAGTCCTCGCGCGCGGGCACCCGTAGGGGACACCTCGCCGAGCTGTTCAGGACGGCCGGTCTGCGCGACATCGAGGAGGAAGCCGTGTCGGTCGAGGTCGAGCATCGAAGCTTCGAGGAGTGGTGGGAGCCGTTCACGCTTGGAGTGGGTCCCGCCGGGGCGTTCGTCGCGCGCCTCGGCGCGACGGAGCAGTACCAGTTGCGTGAGCTGTGCAGAGAACGGCTGCCTCACGCGCCATTTGTCGTATCGGCGCGAGCGCGGGCGGCGCGTGGGCTGCTGTAGGGCCGGGTTATGGCTACCGGCGGCGGTTCCATTTCGGACAGAGCGCGGCACCGCCGTGCACGCCGTGGCTGGAGCTCGATACGGTCGCCGTGGTGGGTGAGGTGCTCACGGAGCAGATCTCTCTCGTGGGTGCGCGCGGCCGTCGGTGCGTTGATCGCGTCGTCGGCTTCATCGTGTGCCAGCGGGGCAGGTCGGGCGGTAGGCGCGATTGGGCAACACCTCCTGCCATTCCGTGCGGGTTAGGTTGCGTCCGGCGACGCGGCACGCGAATTGCATCCATGTGTTCACGTTCATCGGCCACTCGATCGCGTTCGACAGCAGCACGATCAAGAGCCGGCCGTTGGGTTCGAACAGCGGCGTCGGATCGGTCCCGGGGTACGGGCCAAACGTGTTACCCAGCCGCGTGCCTGACTGGAGGTCCCAGACGCTGGCGGTCTCGTCAAGCGAGGAGACCGCGTAGCTGCGCCCGTCGGGCGAGAACGAGACATTACTGATCTCCCCGGTCGCGACCTGGATGGGTGGCGCGGTCCGTCTACCCGTGCGGGGGTCGAGGAACAAGACCTGTCCACCTTCCGTACCGACGCCGAGCAGCTCCGAGCCCGGCGCGATGTCGAACGCGCTGGCGTTCACGCTGTCGCCCAGCTTGAACAGCTGCCGGCCACTGCGAACATCCCACGCCACCAGCGCTGACCCGGAGCCCGTCCAGCAGCAGCCCAGCGCCACGAGCTCGCGGCCGTCGTGAGTGAACTCCACACCGCCTGGCTCGTACGGCAGAGCGTGGCTCTGCAGCACCGCGCCGGTGGCGATCCGCACCACCTCGACATGGTTGTCGGGGCCGTCGGCCGGGCCGGTTTGGACGGCCAGGAGCCTGCCGTCGGGGCTGGCGGCGGTCCACCACACCGGCTGTGCGAACCGCAGCGTGCGCGTGACGCGACCGCTGTTCACGTCCCAGAAACCCAGCTGCCGGTTGGCCCCGCCGGTGATGAGCGTCCGTCCGTCGGGCATGAACGAGATCGCCGCTGCGCCGGAACCGTCGCGGGTGGGCAGCGTGCGCACCAAGCGGAGCGTCCGCAGATCGACGACCGCGACCGTGCCGTCAGCCTGGTCGGTCGCCATCAGCGACGATTGGCGATTGACCGCCATGCAGGGGTTGTTGCCGCATGACTGCTCGGGGGTGTTCCAGCTGAAGGTGCGCCCGAGGCGGCGCGCGCCGGAGAGGTCGAACGCGGTGAGGCTGCCGTCCTGCTGGCCGGAGATGAGGATCTCGGTATCCGGGTCGAGGGCCGAAAGGGAGTGCGCGCCCGCCTGCGCCACAGGGCTCAAGATGATCTTGCCCGACGCGACATCCCAGACGTGCACCCCGCCGGTCGACGCGCCGGCGATCTCCGAGCCATTGGGCGTGAAGGCCAGGCTCCGGATCCAGTTCTCGGGCAGGTTGGCGAGTAACGCCCGATGGCTGCCCGTGCGCAGATCGAGCAGCACGACCGAGGCGCTCTGGTCTCCGGCGAACGGACTGTTCTGGCCCAGCGCGACGGTGCGGCCGTCCGGCGCAAGCGCGGGCACTCCACCCAGCGGGAACCGGCGCACAACCTGGCCCGTGCGCGGATCCCAGATCAGCGTGTCGCCCTGCTGTGCGGAGGTCAGCAACATGCCGGCCGCGGTGAAGACGACGTACGGATCGGCCTGACCCGGACGCAGCGGGTAGCGTTGCCGCCAGCGGACACGACCCGTCGAGGCGTCCAGCATCACGAGCCGTGAAGCCGTCGGGATGAGGCTGTCGTCGGGCCAGTCCTCTTCTGTCACCGCCACCTGCGCGCTGTCCGGCGAGTACGCCACGGCCTCGAAATCGATCACGTCCTGTGGCGGGGACCCGTTCCACGACAGTATCCGCCGCGCCCGGCGACTGGCCACGTCGATCGCGTACAGCTCCGAACCGTGGGGGCCGATCGCCACGGCCATGACCGTGTGGCCGTCGGGAGAGAAGCTCAGGTCGCGTTGCCCGATCGGCTCGTCGAGCCGCACGAGCGCCCCCTGCGTCCTCCACGTGGCGAGATTTATGAACCGGACGGTGCCCGACGCATCGCCCACGACCAGCAGCCGTCCGTCCGGGCTGACGTCAAGCGCGGTGATCTCCACGTTGGACGGGCGGATCAAACGGAGCAGGGCGGCGTTCTGTTGCAGGTCGGCGAACAGATCGCTGCGCGTCTGGAGCCGATTTTGAAGCTCCACTCCGGTTACCGCGAGCAGGAGCGAGTGGTCCACGTTGGGGTCGCTCAACGCCTCGGCTCCGAGTCTCTCGGCGTCGGAGGTGAGGGCCTGCGCCTGAGCGTGGCTTCGCTGGGCTTGGGCCTGGCTGCGTTGGATCAGCGCGATGACTCCGGCGACTACCGCGATCAGGAGGAGGGCGAGGGCGCCGGCGAGTAGCGCGCGGAGGCGGCGGTTGGCGCGTAGCTGGGCGCGGCGCTCGCGGTCGGCTTCTTGGAGGCTGGTGTCGAGGAAGCGGCGTTCGGTGGCGTTGAGCTCTGCCTCATGGTGTTGGGCCCAGTCGGCGGCGGCGGTCAGCCGGGCGCCGCGATACAGATCGGACCGCTCCCGACCCCCGCTATCCCAGATCCGGGCCGCAGCGCCGAGCTGCCGGTGCAGACGGAGTCCCTCGCGGTCCTCCTCGAGCCAGCCGCGCAGGGTGGGCCACTCGCGGATCAGGACCTCGTGCGCGACCTCCGCGGTGTCCTCGCCGAGCGTCACGAGCCGCGCCTCGGCGAGCCGCTCCAAGAGCGTCTCGACCGCTTCGGGCGAGACGCCTTCGGGGACGAGCTCCTCGATGGTGGCGCGGCGGCGTGTTTCGGCCGCGCCGTCGCGCAGCTCGGTGAGCCGCAGGAACACGCTGCGGGCGATCTGACGCTGCTGCGGGGGGAGGGAGGCGAGCACGCTGTCGGCGGTCCGCGCGATCGCCGAGGCGACCCCGCCCGTGGCGCGGTACGCCTCGACGGTGAGCGTGCGTCCGTCGCGCCGCTCCCAGGTGGCGCGCAGCGCGTGCGAGAGCAGCGGCAGCGCCCCGGGCTCCCCGGCCACATCGCGCACGGCGAGCTCGACCAGTCCGGGCTCGAGCCGCAGGCCGGCCAGGCGAGCCGGCTCGGTCACCGCCCGCTCGAGCTCGTCCTCGCTCATCGCCCCGAGCGGAACCTGGTTGGCGGCCACCGCGCGGGCGAGCTCGGGATAAGACATGAGCTTTCCGTACATGTCGGCCCGCACCCCGATCGCCACCGGACCCCGCACCGCCAGGAGCGCATCGATGAAGGCCTGCCGGCGGTCCGGGTCCTCCCACAGGGTGAACAGCTCCTCGAACTGATCGACCACCACCAGCTGGGCCGGATCGTCCTCGACATCGACCCGCGGAGAGTCAGCCGGCGTCAATAGCACGGCGCGTTCCATGACGGCGACTTCGCCGGCGCGCACCGTCGCGATGAGGCCGGCGCGCAGGACCGACGACTTGCCGCTGCCCGACGCGCCGACCACCGCCACCAGCCCGCCGCGTTCCAGCCGCTCGATCAGCTCGCGGATCACCGCCTCCCGGCCGAAGAAATAGGCGCGGTCCTCCGGCTCGAAGGCGAGCAGGCCGCGATACGGGCACTCGGTCGCGGCAAGGGGGGCTGTGATCCCGGGCGCCTTGACCGCGCGGACCTGCTCGGGTTTGCCGAGTCCGCGCAGGCGATGGGGGCCGAGGTCGACCAGTTCGCAGCCCTCGGGAAGATGCCCGGCGACCAGCTCGGCCGTAGCTAACGAGAGGAAGATCTGCCCGCCGTCGGCCTGGTCACGCAGCTGGACCGCGAGGTTCACCGCCGGCCCGAGGTATTCGGTGCCTCGACGGTCGGCCTCGCCGGTGTGAATGCCGAAGCACACCGCGATCGGTAGATCCTCGGGCCACTGCTCGCCCGACAGCGCGCGCGTGGCCGCGACCGTGGCGGCGAGCGCGTCGGGCGCCGAGTCGAACACCGAGACGGTTGATTCGCCGATCGATTTGAGGAACCGGCCGCCACGACGCTCGACGCAATCCGCGATCAGCTCGTCGTGGCGCACCAGCGCCTCGGCCATCGCGGCCGGATGGGCATCCCACAGCGCGGGCGAGCCCTCGATGTCCGACAAACAGAACGTGATCACGCCCGTCGGCAGCGCCTCAGCCCACCCCGCGCGCAGGCGTTCGACCAGTTCGCCCGGGGTCGCCGGCCGACGTGCTGGGTCGGTTGCCATTCCGAGCCGGATGGCGGCCTCGAACTGCTCGGCCTGCGCCGGATCGATTCCCTCCCAGGCGGGCAGCACACCGGCCGGGGCGGACCCGGTCAGCAGCGCGAACGCGGTAGCGGCCAGCGCATAGACGTCGCTAGCGCGCGACGGCGCCCCATCCGTGGCGAGCTCCGGCGCGCGGTAGCCGGGAGTGCCAAGGTGGCGACGGAGCGCGTTCGGCGCCGACGAGATCCCGAAATCGACGAGCTTGACCCGCCCGCCCGTCGTGAGGATCAGGTTCGCCGGCTTCACGTCGCCGTGGATGACGGGCGGAACCTGCGCGTGCAGATGAGTCAGCGCGTCGGCCGTCTGCGACAGGTAGGCCAAGACGCTCGAGGGCGCCAGCCCGGGCCGGCCCCGCTCGCGCAGCAGCGTGGCGAGGTCGGTGCCATCGACCCAGTCCATCGCCACCACGTAGTCATCGCCATCGAAGAAGTCCTCGCGGACCAGCGGAAGCGCGGGATGTGAAGGGACCGCAAGCAGGATCCGCGCCTCGCTCAGCAGCTCCTCCCGCGCCTGGTCGTCCCTGACGGGGCGGATCTTTAAGGTCACCAACCGGTCGTGCCGGCGATCGAGCGCCTTGACGACGCGCCCCTCCCCGCCGACCCCGAGCAACTCGAGGATCTCGTACCGCTCGTTGATCAGCGTCGCCATCGTCCCGGTCCTTCACAAACCGCCTCGCGGTTCTCCTAACCTACTCACTGTGGGCGCGCGGGTCGAGGTCATATCCGGGGTGCAGAGCTGGCGGTTTCCTCTCGAGTCCGACCGAACGACGGTTGGCAAGGCGCCCGAGAACGACGTCGCACTGGCCGATGACCCCACCGCAAGCCACCTGCACGCGATGCTCGAGCGGTTCCCGGCCGGCTGGTGCGTCACCGATCTCGGCTCATCCAACGGGACCTGGGTCAACGGCGAGCGGATCTGGTCCTCCCGCCGGCTGCGCCACGGCGACGAGATCCGCATCGGCCAAACGCGACTGATCTTCCGCGATCCGCTCAGCGCGGCGGGCGCCCAAACGGAAGCCGAGGACGCGCCGCCAACCCTGACTACCCGCGAGCGCGATGTCCTCGTGGCCTTGTGCCGTCCCTTGCTGGACCGCGACATGTTCACCGAGCCCGCGTCCACGCGGGCGATCGCCGACGAGCTGGTCATCACCCAGGCCGCCGTCAAACAGCACCTCGCCAACCTGTACGACAAGTTCGGCGTCCCCGCCACCGACTCCAACCGCCGCGCCAGGCTGGCCAACGAGGCGCTCCGGCGCGGCGCCGTGTCCCTCGTCCAGCTGCAAGTACGCGACGGCGAATGAAACAGCGATAAGGCTTGGGAAATCAACCCGGGGTTCACACGAGGAATCATCCAGTCCTCGGGGAGCCATTGCCATAGCCCCGCGGCCGGGACGTACCGACCGATAGGTAAGGCGATCCTGGCCGCGAGGTAAGGCTCCAGCGAGGATCCTGGCGCCGCGGCAAGGTTCTCCTTACCGGAACGCGACTGGATTCACTCCCGGTCGGCGGTGGCACGACCCGCGGCGCGAGCCCATGATGGGCGCACACCAAAGCTCGGATCGTCGCCACCCGGCGGTCCACACAAGGAGGCAGTCACATGACTCACTCACCCATCACCCGTCGCGCTGCCGCCGTCGCTGCCGCGCTCGCCCTGAGCGTCGCCGGGTCAGCCGCCCCGGCGGTCGCGAGGCCGTTCAACATCACCGCGAACGGGTCGATGGTACCGGCCGGCAGCCCGAACACGGCCAGCCAGGCCAGCCCATCGACCGACGTGTACGGCACTGCTCCGACGATCGTCCGCGTGACCGCTCGCGATAGCGGGTTTGACTGGGGCGACGCGGGCATCGGCGCCGCCGGCGGCCTGGCTCTGTCGATGACCGCGCTCGGCTGCGGGCTCGCCGTCTCCCAGCGCCATGGCCGGCGCACCCGCCACAGCACCGCCTGACCAGCCGACCAAGCGAACCTAGCTGCACCTGGCGGGCGCGTCCACCGTCCGCCGGCAAGCCCCACCGGCGCTTGGTCGCGCCGCCCTACCGACGAGCCAACCACCACGACAAGTAAACCGCTCGAAACGTCAGCGAACCGCTCGAAGGGAGCAGAGTGAAATCACGATCGATCCCGGTTCTCTTCGCCCGCCACCGACGACAGTTCAGTTTGCCGAGGGTGAGGTTGCGCAGTTGGGCCGGCCGCTTCGTCGAATCAGCCGTAGTCCAGTGACCGTTTACCGACCGAGAGTAGGTTCTCTCATGATTCGTATCAACTACCCAATCAAGACCGGGCTGGGGGTCAGTCTGTCGCTCGCCGTGATCGCTTCCGTCAGCGCCGCGGCGACGCTTACATTGCGCCGGGTGCGTCGGAATCGCCGCTCCCGTCGGTACGGGTCGTGCATCTCTCATCGCACGATGGAGGACACGATGAGGTTCAAGATCGCACGCGCAGTCCTGATCGCGCTGGTCGGTACCGGCGCCTACGTGGGCGTGGCCCTGCTGTTCAGCGCGCCCGCGAGCGCCGCAACCAGTCCTTGTTCTGACCCTGTGACCAGCGCACCGACCGGCCCGGCGACCGTGTCGGCCGCATCGACGTCGGACTTCGGGAGGGTGCTGGTCGTCGGTTCGGGGGCCTACCAGGGTTGTTCTCTGTACCTGCTCACCTCAG
>Ga0187769_10000361_pt1 | contig 25023 bp, 17 predicted proteins | sample 0116_SJ02_MP02_1_FD_133140 | JGI IMG/M metagenome (GOLD analysis project Ga0187769, IMG submission 133140) | Tropical peat soil microbial communities from peatlands in Department of Meta, Colombia - 0116_SJ02_MP02_10_MG | ecosystem: Environmental > Terrestrial > Soil > Wetlands > Peat | place... | reverse complement strand
GTTCTCCTCGTCTTGATGACCAGCATGCTTTCACAAAGCGCCCATGCCCGTCCCCGGAACAGTCCAACCTACGTCGGCCAAGTCGATTTTGGACCGCAAATGCTCTACCTAGAAGATGGCTGCCTTTCGATACGCGGTACTGTAACCGCCGGAAGTTTCTTCGATGACCTCAAGCGAATCGACAATGGTGGCCAGCTTGAGTACAGAAAACATGGGAAGGTCGTGACGGAATATCCGGAGTCGCTAACCACTTCAATTCGCATCGCAGGCGATCCATGCGCTGCCATGCTCTATTCACCTTCTGCCATTTTTCGTGGTGATTCTTATTCGTTGAAGCTCGAAGTATACTGGAAACGCGGAATGGAGATGAGGCCCGCGGTCCTATCACCGGTTTTGGCTCGATGCGTTGGCTATTCCAGCGTCACGATTCCCGGTGAGAAGGCGACGATTCCGTCGATAGCGTGTCAATTAACGGTGGACAGTAGAGGAGTGCCGCTGGCGGATCATTTGATTGTGGCGGTTTTTGAGGCGAATGGAAGGGCTTTGACGCGGATATCAGCTGCTCCTTGATGGGCTCTCGGAGGCACGCCGGGCACATTGTTCGAATGCCGCTTTTCGCCGATCCGGAAATCCATCCTATAGAATTAATGAATTGGACGCCTGAGCCGTTTGGCATACCATACGAAACGGCTTTGGTTATATATGTACCCAATTAGGATCTCGACTGGTGAGAACGATCTCCTCTAAATCCTTCGCCCCACAGACGGCCTGGCTCGGACTAAAGCGACTGCTGGACGCAGGGGGCAGGCATCGGGGCAGTGGTCCCTTGGCTGCGGTAAGCTCCTACCAGGCTCCCTGGCAGCTTGCTAGAGCCCTACGGTCTTACGCTCTCGGACTTCTCGCAGTTCTAGCTATCACGGTCGTATATCGGCGCGAGCCGATCGTTAATATCACGACGGTAGGTTTCACCTTCTTGCTTGCCATCCTAGTGGCTGCAGCCGTGAGTGGTTTCGGCACGTCGCTTTTGATGTCCGTAGCTGCAGCAGCCGCGTACGATTATTTCTTCATTCCACCGCTCTATGAGTGGAATATTTCCGATCCTCAGAACTGGGTGGCTCTTTCGGCGTTCGTAGTAACGGCTGCTGTCGGAAGCGCTCTTTCCGTTTCAGCACGACAGCAAACTCGGGTGGCTCGACGGCAGCGGGAAGAAGCCGAGCAACTATATCATCTGAGTCAAAGGCTCCTGAGCGCGGGCGATTCGCTGGCGCTGTGCAACGCTATTCCTCAGGACATCGTCGAAGCCTTTGGCACGCGCGCCGCGGCCCTGCTGCTCGCTCCAGACCAGATGGTCTTCTACTCTTCCGGCGGTTCCCACCTGTTTGACGCCGCGGAACTCAAAGCGAGCCTTGCCGACAAAAGCGTTCGGATCGACGCTGCATCGAAGCTGTCGTATGTGCCCCTGCGGCTCGGGATTAAGGTGCTGGGAAGTGTTGGCCTGGCCGACATCGCGCTTTCACGTGAGACGCTGGAGGCGCTGGGGCCTCTCATAACCATTGCCATCGAGCGGGCGCGAGCGATCGAGCAGGTCGGTAAGATCGAAGGTCTCAGGGAAAGCGAAAAGCTGAAATCGGCATTACTGGACGCCATCACGCACGAGTTTAGAACTCCACTTACGGCGATGAAGATATCGGTTACGGGGATGCTTTCAGACCTGAACTTCGATCGAGAACAATGCCGGGATTTGCTAGCGATGATCGACGAGGGCTGCGACCGGATCGACCAGCTCGTGGACGAAGTTTCACAGATGTCACGAATCGAGTCCGGCGACGTCCAGTTGGAGCTGTCTCACCATTCGGTCGGAGAGCTGATCGACACGGCGCTTGCAGAGAGCCGCTCGATTTTGGACTCGCGGCCCATCGAACGGCGCATCGCAAACGAAGAAGTACCGGTTCGAGCCGATCTCCAGTGGGCGACCAAGATCCTCGTGCATTTGATTATGAATGCAAACCTGTACTCGACGCCCGGCATGCCGATCACCATCCGAACTGAAACGGGCAAAGGATTCGTTTTCTTCCATGTGGCGGACCGAGGCCCGGGGATTGAATCGGCCGAGATTTCGCGCATCTTTGAGAAGTTCTACCGAGGCAAGGAACATCGCTGCCGCATCCAGGGGACTGGGATGGGCCTACCGATTGCAAAGGCAATTACGGAGGCGCACGGCGGCACCATGTCCGCGGTCAGCAAACGGGGAGAAGGTTCCGTTTTTACATTTAGCCTGCCGATCGATCGCTCGTTAGAGTGACCCGACCAGTTCGCGCGCGTAGCAGACGTTGATTTGCTCGAGCTCCCAGGCGAGCGCACCAGCAGTCGCGGGCCGCTTGGCCAGGTCGTGCGAGATCGTGCAGCAGAGGAGTTCCTCAAGCCTGACGGGAATGTCTGGATTGACCTCGCGCGCGGGCAGCGGATCGCTGAGCAGTCTCAGCTCGATCGCTGAGTGGGAAGCCACACCTGAGAATGGTACCTCGCCCGTGAGCATCTCATAGAGAATCAAACCCAACGAGTAGAGGTCGCTTCGAACGCTGCACGGTTTTCCCCTAATCTGCTCTGGGGACGCATAGTCCGGTGTACCCATCCGCTTCGGCCGAAGCATCGCGAGTAGACCCGTTTTGGCTTCGCGCGCCAGGTCGAAATCGATCAGCTTAATGTCATCGTTGGCGCCAACGATGATGTTGTCAGGCTTCAGATCCAGGTGCACGACGCCACGGTCGTGAAGGTATTGGAGCACATCGCATATCTTCAGCGCGATTTGGATCGAGCGTCCGATTGAGAGCCTGGTTTGTTCGTCAAGAATCTGCCGAAGCGACTGTCCTTCAACCCACTCCATGACGACGTACCTATGGTTGGTGCCCTCGTTGGGAAACACCTTCACAAGCCCGGAGTGATCGAATTTCCTCGTTTTGTCGTAAAGGCGTTTCAGACCGAGCCGAGCGACTCCCGTTTTCGGATGAGGGATCTTGACGGCAACCGTGCGGCCTGTTTGGGTGTCCGTCGCCCGAAACAGGGACGCCATACCACCGATTGCCACAAGGGCCTCGATCCGGTAGTGATCGAGCAAATCCCCTGGACCGATACGAGCTGTGAGCAGGCTCATGCGATCTGGTCATGCTAGGCCCAGGCACCTACGAGATGCGTCAAAGAGTCGTAAGTTTTCCGTAAGAAACGTATTGGGACGGCAACGTGAACCGCGTGGGCCTAGGTAGGTGGAATCCGTTTACCCTAAGTACTCGCCTTCTCGCTCCGGAGGCTTTCCCTCCCGAGCACTTTTGACAAAACCTGCGAATCGGCGGCTGAGCTCACTGATCCGCTCCGCCTGTCTATGCTGAATGGCCGCTAGAGGGATCACTCCGCGACCGATTCCCAACCCGACAGCGCCCGCGAGGATGTAATGAGAGGCGGTTTGCTGGTTCACGCCACCGGCGGCGATGAGAGGAATCTGCGGATACATGGCATGAACAGATCGTAAGTAAGCTTCTCCGCCGATGTGTGCGCAGGGCACGACTTTGACGAAATCACAGCCAGACTCCCACGCCGCTATCACTTCGGTAGGCGTTAGAGCACCGGGAAATACGACAACCTCTTTTCTGGCAGCAAACTCGACGAGAGGATGATGCAGCCCGTCACTAGTGAGGAACTGTGCCCCCGCATCCAGACAGGCCTGAGCGGTGGCGGCGTCTCGCACGCTCCCCGCCCCGACGATGAGCTGTGGGATTTGACGCACCAAACGGGAGATCACCGCTGGGGCACCGGCTAACGTCAGGGCGATTTCGATAATCGGGAGGCCGCCGTGGTACACGGCTTCCGCAGCGAATACGGCATCGTCACCCGAATTCACCCGAATTGCTGTGACGACCCCGACTTCCACGATCGTGTTTCGAACTTCTTCTCTTTTCATGAACCCGACTTCTCCCTCCAACCGCTGTCAGGTAAGGCTTGGTATTCCACAGGGTTACCGAGAGGGCAGCGCGTGTTTCTTCAGCTCAGCGAGTTGACCACGGCCATCTTTGACGAACCGCACGAACCGTTGTGCGAGCTCGCGAATGCGGTCCGATTGCTTTAGCCTAAGAGCATCTTCGGGGATTAAGGCCCCTCCCACGCCGAGCGCATTGGCCCCTGCCAGAATGAATTTCTGTGCCGTCTGTTGATTCACGCCACCGGCAGCGATTAAGGGCACGTGCATAAGAGCTTTCTTGATAATCCTGATGTAGCTATCGCCGCCCACCGGCGCACAGGGAAAGACCTTCACAAAGTCCGGGCCAACCTTCCATGCCGTAATGATCTCGGTCGGCGTGAGCGCGGCGGGCCATACGGCAATCTCTTCCTTGTTCGCGAATTCGACGATACTCAGGTCGAGCCCATCGGTCGTCAGGAACTGTGCGCCTGCGCCGATGCAGCGCCGCGAGGTCTCGACATCGTACACGCTGCCGGCGCCGACAATCATGTCAGGCATATGTTTGACGAGGTAGCCGATCACATCGATGGCACCGGGCACCGTCATCTCAATTTCGACAATGGGGATTCCGCCGCGTGCGACCGCTTCGGCAGCAAAGCGTGCGACATGCTCTGATGACACACGAACGGCTGGGACGATGCCAATCTCCTCGATACGTGCGCGAACCTCAGCCCTGTTCAACGGCGCGCTCCTTTGGCGGATCTCCCGCCTGCGACGCGACATTCGGCCTATATCGTTCGCTGGAAATAGGTCTCACGGTAGGTTTCTCGTACCCACTGCTTCGCGAAGTTGCTCAAGCGCGGTCAGGTATGAGGCCAGCGCCTGGCGATAGGCTAGCTGGGTGGCACGGTAGGTCCGCTCGGCATCGAGAAAGTCAAGCAAGCTCGCACCGCCATGCTGGTAGGCAAATTCGCTGATTTCGCGGTCTCTTTCCGCCATGTCCAGATATCCCGACCGGTAGAGCGTGACAATACGATCGTTCTCGCGAAGTCCTGCGTAGGCGTCGTGTACGTCCGTCATCACCTGATCGGTCGACCCTTTCTCTTGTTCCTGCGCCTGGGTGATGGCGTAGCGCGTCTGCGCGATGTTGCCCTGGTTGCGATTGAAGATCGGAACGGGAACATTCATGGCCACAGTGGCGGCATTAATGCCGTTGACGTGCGAGTAGTTGGCTGACACAGTGACATCCTGCTTCCCGATCGCTTTTTGCAGCTCCCACTGGCTCGTCGCGGCCGTCACACCTTGCTGCGCCGCACGCAGGTCCGGGCGATTCTGCAATGCTTTGAGTTGAAGGTCTTCGAGGTTGGCCTTTAATGGCTGGTAGTCGAATGGGCCAGCGACATCGTAGTCGGCGGGCACCGACTCATATCCGAGCATGTTTCGCAAATCGTCAAGACCCTGTTCCCGGGCCAGCACGGCCTGCTCGTAGTCGGTCTGGTACTGAAGCAACTGCAGCTTGATCTTTAGCAGATCGTCTTCGCTCATGCCTCCCGCTTTGTAGGTGACTTCGCTGATGTCTACGGTCTGTTGAAAGCTTTTCACGTCTTTCGTGGCGAGTTCGAGGGTCGATTCAGCGAGCTGGACGCTAAAGAACTGAGAGGCGACGTTGAACGTCAGACTGCGCCCGTTGTCTGCCACGAGAGAGCGCGTCTGCGCGGTAATGTCCTGTTGCGCCTGCAAGCGATGCTGGCGTTTCTTGCCGCGCTCGAACAGATAACTCAAGCCCATGTCCGCCTCCGTGTTGTTGCCCAGATACTGGCTTAGGGGATAGGGCGGTGGATACAAGCTCGGGTTTTGCTTGGAAGGCGAGCCGAAGATGGGTAGGTACTCCCAATCGGTGAAGAAGGTGGGATTCGGCCGCAGGTCGGCCTGGACTTCTAAGGCTTGGCTTTGCAGGATCGTGGTTTGAGCGGCTAACAAGGCGTGGTTGTGCTTGAGCGCCAATTGAATGGCGTCGTCGAGCGTGATCTTCACCGACCCTGGCGTCGGAACGGTCGCCTGCGCATTAAGCGCCGACCCACTTCCGGCTGAAATCAGCGCCACCCAAAGGATAAGGGGGCCCATGCTGCGCCAAGCCACGGTTCGGCGGTGGCCGAAAAAAGAAAGTTTAGGTCTCAAAGGATTCCTCCGGAGCCGGAAGCTTGTCGCCTTCCCGGGCAATCCAGGCATACAAGGTCGGCAGCAGAAAGATGCTGAGAACCAGATCGGCAATCAGACCGCCCACAATCACGATCGCGAATGGACGCTGCGAGTCGGATCCAATGGCGTGTGACATGGCGGCGGGCAGGAGCCCAAAGGTTGCCACGAGCATCGTCATCATGATGGGACGAAGCCTCAGGATGGCGCCTTCCACCGCGGCGTCGGTGGGTGTGTAACCCCTGGCTCGCAATTGATTGATATATTCGAGCATGATGACGCCGGTTTGTACGGACACGCCGAACAGCGCGAGAAAGCCGACTCCCGAGGACACACTGAAGAATGTGCCGGTGACGAGAAGTGCGACCAAGCCGCCAATCCGGGCCATGGCCACGTTGACAAGAATCAGAAGTGCCCACTTAAAGGAACGAAACATCGTATAAAGAATGACGAAGATCAAAAAGACGGTGAGCGGCACGATGAAAAGGAGCCGGGCCTCGGCCCGCTTTTCGCTCTCATATTCTCCCGACCACTGGATGTAATATCCGCGCGGAAGTTGCACTTTTTGATTGATCTTGTCGATCGCTTCGCGGACCGTCGTCCCGAGGTCGCGGTCCCTGACTTCGAAGCGAACCGCGACATAGCGGGAGTAGGCTTCCCGGTAGATGTCGTACGCGCCGTCCTTGATTGCCACTTTGGTTAGCTGCGTCAGCGAGACCCGCTCACCGGAGGGAGAAAGCAGGCGAATGTTCTGGATGGCTTCCTTCGTATCACGATAGGGCTTCTGGTAGCGGACCACCACGTTGTAGACTTCCTCACCCCGCAGGACTTGGGTGACCGCACCTCCACCGACAGCCGTCTGGATCGCGTCTTGCACGTCCGCCACGTTGATTCCCCAGCGGGCGCAGGCCAGACGATCCACAGCGAAGTTCAGACTCGGCTGACCAGTATCGCGCATCACTCCGAGATCCTTGATGCCGGGAATTGTTCCCATTACGACCTTCATCTCGTCGGCCTTCTCTTCGAGAAGTTGTAGATCCGGGCCGTAGAGCTTGACCGCCAGCCCTCCCTTCGTGCCCGTGAGTGTTTCATCAACGTTGTCCTCGATGGGTTGTGAAAAATTCCAGAACACCCCAGGGAGCTTTGAGACTTCGCGATTCATCGCTGCGATGAGCTTGTCTTTGTCTTTATGAAAAACGGGCCGCCACTGGTCCTTTGGCTTCAAATCAACGAAATACTCCGTATCGCCGAATCCTCCCGTGTCGGTCCCATCGTCGGGCGCTCCTGTCTGGGACACGACCGTGGTGACTTCCGGAAAGGACGCGAAGATAAGGCGCGATTGATTCGCGAAGCGGGTACCCTCTGTATAGCCGGTGCTGTTTGACAGAGTTCCGCGCGCCCAGATCGCTCCCTCGTCCAGGTGCGGCAAAAACTCCGCCCCGATAACTCCGCTGAAGGTGAGAAACAGCGCCACAAGCAGCGAAGCGACGCCGACCCCTACGGTAAAGACCCGATGCTCGACTGCCCACCGCAGCGACTTTCTGTATCGGTCGGTGAGGAAGGTCATCACCGGATTTCGCCACTCCCTTACTCGACCGCGGAAAAGCAGACTGGCCAACACGGGTGCGATCAGAATGGAAAAGGTCATGGCGCCCAGAAGCGCAAAAGCAACCGTCCAAGCCATAGGTCGGAAGAGTCGGCCCTCCACGCGCTGCAGGGTGAAAATCGGCATATACGCCGTGATAATGATGGCGATGGCGTAGAAAACCGGGCGTTGAACTTCGTGACAAGCCTCGCGAATGGAGTCCATCGCGGTCTTGTCGACCGTGCCGTTCTTCTGGTGGCTGAGGTGTCGAACAATGTTCTCGACCATCACTACAGCGCCGTCCACAACCATTCCGAAGTCCAGCGCGCCCAGCGAGAGCAGGTTGGCCGGAATATGGCGTAAGTCGAGACAGATCGACGCAAACAGGAGGGAAAAAGGAATCGTGAGTGCAACGATGATCGCTCCGCGGAGATTACCTAGAAAGAGCAGGAGAATGATCGTCACGAGGATCATGCCCTCGCCGAGGTTGTCCAGCACCGTGTGCAGCGTGAAGCGCAACAGATCGCTGCGATCCAGCATAGGGACGATTTTCACTCCTTCGGGCAAAATTTTCGTATTGAGTTCATCCACCTTTTTGTGAATGGCCTCAAGGGTAGGACCTTCCTCGGCACCCTTGAGCATCAGCACTGCGCCCTGGATCACGTCATCTTCGTCGACGATCACGCCATCGGGCCGGTGGGTGGCCCTGGCCATGTGTCCCAAACGAATTCTGGGACCCCACTGGGTTACCGCAATGTCCCTAATCCGAACCGGTGTCCCAGACTTGGTCGTCAAGACGGTCTGATCGATGTCTTGCGTGTTGCGAAACAGCCCAAGCTCGCGGACGTTCACTTGCTGCATACCGGCCTCGATAAAGCTCCCTCCGGCATTCGTGTTGTTAATGGCCAATTGCTGCTCGACCTGGCCGATGCCCAATCCATAGGAGATGATCTTGTTCGGATCCACGCGGACCTGATATTCACGAGCCGTGCCACCGAAGTCGCTAACATCTACGACGTTGGGGACGGACTTGAATTGTTTCAGCAGCACCCAATCCTCGATGCTCCTCATGTCCATCAGATCGTATTGTGGGTTTGTGCTCCGTATCGTGTACCAATAGATCTGGCCCGTAGTGCTCCAGTCCGTGCCGATTTGGGGCTGAACGCCTGCCGGCATGGTGGCGAGCGTGAGCCGTTCGAGAACCTTTTGCCGGTTCCAATCGTTGACGGATTGATCGTCAAAGATCAAGGTCATCAGGGAAAGGCCAAAGATGGATTCCGAGCGCATGATCGTCATGTGCGGAAGTCCGGCCATCTGGATTTCGATCGGGATCGTTACCAGCTGCTCCATTTCTTCGGCGGAGCGGCCCGGCCACTGGGTGATGATCGCGACGTAATTGTCGGCGATGTCGGGATAGGCCTCCACCGGCAAGGCGTGGAAGGAGAAGAGGCCCCAAATGGTCAAGAGTATGCCAAGCGCCAACACAACAAACTTGTTGTTCAGAGCAAAATCCACCAGAGCGCGGATCATTGTCTGTTCCCCGTTTTCAGCGGTGCGGTTCGCTCGTCACTCATTGTCGATGGCCGTCTGCAGCGACAGTGCGTTGGTCACAACCTTTTGGCCAGGTTGAAGCCCCGAAAGGATCTGTTGCATCTGGTTCGGCAGCTGATCTCCGCTCGTGATTTCCACACGCTGAAACATCTGGTTGGGTGCCGGCACAAAGACCCAATCGCGATCGTGAAGATGCAAAACGGCGGAGGCCGGCACTGACGTGTAGGTCTGCTTCTTCAAACCGTAGAAAGTAGCTGTCGCGAACATACCCACGCGCATGATCCCTCCCGGATTTCGCACCTCGATGCGGACTTTGGCCGTGCGAATATTGGGATCCAGAATTGCTCCGATATTGCTGATCGTTCCCTTTAGGACTTGGCCGGGATACGCGTTTAGGTTGATATCGGCCGTTTGGCCGAGTTGCAGAGTGGCTATATCGTTTTCGTAAACATCACAGAGGACCCAGACGTACGACAAATCCGAGATGGTGAACGGGTTGGCAGAGTAACTTTGGATGGTGCTGCCCATGACGACTTCCTGGTCAGTAATTTGCCCCGAGATCGGGGATGCAATATCGACAATTCCTCCAGGATGTTCGGGATCATTTCCAAGCAGCCGCAGGTGCTCAGTGGCCGTATCGAGCGTGGTTTTCGCGTCATCCTCGTTGTCTTGCGCGGCTTCGAGATCCTGCTGCGCGATGGCTCCGTGCTCGTACAGAATATTTGCGCGGTCCAGTGCCTTGCGCGCGAAAAGCTCATCGGCGACAGCCTTGCGATAGGCGTCGTAGCCCCCAGAAACGTCGTCGCTTCGAATGCGCAACAGCAACTGGCCCTTCTCGACCGTGTCACCCAGGCGCGCCCGAATATCGACCACCCGCCCGGACGCCAATGTGACGACGGGCACGGTCCGAGCGATGTCTGGATTCACCACGCCCGTTACGACCAGCTTCGAAGGAGCCAAGTATTGGTCGGCCGTGGCTAGCGGATACCTTTCCGGGTGGTCTACGGCAAAATGGGACACGTCGACACCGGGGATCACCGTTGCCGGAGGCGGCGCTTCTGCCGCCACATCTTCCCTCGTTCTGCATCCGGCCACGATCAAAACCCAGACCAGAAGAGGCCACAACTTCTTTACCTCAGCTTTGCGCATTTTCACCTCCCAACGGCACGTCGGCCTATTTCGTTGCCATTCTCCGGGGCGAATACACCCTTACCGTGCCGGGCCTAAAACTAGGTCCGCAAATTGGGACTGCGGGGCATCGTGCTTGAATAGACTTTAAGAAAATGCCGGGGGGGCTCGGTTCGAGCAGAACTCGAGGTATAACTGCAAGGAAGCTCGTCCGATTGCACGCAACGGCGAGCTTCGCTGCTCTGCTACCGAGCGTCTCGACCCGAGTTGACACTCGATCGAATGAGGCCCGGAAACGACCGCGGGAGCGGGGCAGCACTGATTAGCCGATCTCAATTCAGAATCAGAATGAACTTCTACGAGATTACGAGAAGAAGGTACGGGCGCGCCCGCAGCAAAATGGCCACAGCCGTCGTTCAGAAAAACGGCAACCGGAATCTGGGATCCGACCACGCGAACTACGAGATCGACTGTTCCATCTCCGGTCACGTCCTTGGGCGTTACGAAAAGCCCGCCCGGCGGGCCCGTTAGGCGCAGTAATTGATGGCCACCCTCGGTAAGTTCAACTTCGATCAAATAACGCGCACTGGAGGAATCGAATCGATCCAGCTTTACAGTTACAAGATCAGGTCGATGGTCGCCTGTGAAATCCGCCATGGCGAGACCCACAGGAATTGCGCTCGATCGAGCGGGAATGTTGCCTGCGGCAGTTATCGCAGGCTCACATGTAAACAGAGAAACTGAAGAACCATCGAGCGAAGTAGGTCCGACATTCAAGGTGAAATCAGTCGAAGTAAGCGAGGACTTCGGGCTCATCCCACGCGCGAGACTCGCGGGGACGAATGCGCTCGCGAACAAAGCAAGCGCTGCTAACGCCTTCGGTAAGGCGCTCTTCATTTAGAATCCGTCCTCTTCATGCGTCGAATGAGTAAATCTCTCCTGCCCTACGGAATGGATAAGGAATGCGTAAGCTGTTTGTAAAGCTTCCGAGCTCCAAAAAAGACGCTGCATCCTTTCGGACCGCGATGGGAGGCAATCGCACCAGAGTCGGTGTAACTGTAAGTCCGGCGCGACTACAAGGTTCTCTAATCGTCCGGATCGAGCCTCGTATCAAAATTTCACCATGATCGCGACGATGTTCACCCATTGGGTCTTGCGAAGATCTGGCTGCCAGAGAGTCCAGGGGCTGCCATATTGCGTGGCGCAGGATACGGATACCGCCGTCGGGAGGTCAAAACCGGCGGTAGGACCGAAGCCCTGATAGAGCCCCTTTGTTGACGGCGAATAATCGGAAACCGCAGACGTGGTTCCGTTGGTGCAGATGTAACTCGCACCAGTGCCCACGCTGTTTCCGTAAGCCACCGGTGCGACGTTCCCACCCGGTGGCGTGATACCACCTCGGCCAGACCAGTAAGGTGTATTGGAGTAGCGGTATCCCGTCTCAAAGCGGAAGGTTACGAACTGAGAGGGCATCCAATCGGCCGTCACCGTGGCATCCCAACCTTTGAATATGCTCCCGGGATATTCCGCGGAGTACGGTGATCCAGAAACAGCAGTTGCCCCGTTGATCGGCTGCAGCAATGTTAGGTAGCGACCCGGATTGTCGAGCACGCCGCCGCCGACCGTTAGCCCGAACAGATCCTTGTGGAACCAGAAGCGGTTGTACAACATCCAGCCCATAAAAGACTGCTTGGGGTGACCATTACTGTTGTTATGGCAGCTTACACCGCCGCCGTATTCACATCCGAGGTCGCCTGTGAGCGAGAACGCCATTTTGTCCAGGCCGAGCTCGTCGGGACGATTGAAATACCGGACCTCGATGCTGTCATCGGTGTGAAGTCGGGAACGTCCTGGAACGCCGAGCGTATCGGTGCCGTTGCCGTAGTTGTTGAAGACCATGGAAACCCACGGCTTCGGGCGCCACAGAATCTGACCGCCCAAGCCCCTCGACCCGTTGTACTTGGCGTAGGACTGCCAGCCGTTGATGATCCAAGGCTCGATCTTCAGCTTGTCAGTCGGGAACCACTGGATTCGCACGCCGTTAAAGAACCACGGTGTGTTGGAGGAGACGAAGGAAGGCTGATACGCCCAGTTGTCGAAATTGTAATAGCTGAACAGTCCGATATACGACACGAAAATCCCGGCATCGATGTTCAGGCCGTGGTTTACGTTGAAGTGATATCCGCCCCAGGCTTCGGAAAAGTACCTGTAGGCATCGTTCAAGGCCCACTGACCGACGCCGGCGCTCCCGTCATTGCGCGGCGTGGTGGTGGCAAATAGTCCGAACATCGACAGGAATCTGGCGCGCACGTTGTCTATGCGGAGGTCACCGCCAACGCTCATTTGCTCCAACTGGACCTCGCCGTTTCGGAAGCTTTCGGTCGACCCGCCCATGGTGTGGTCCTTCGGCTGGTTGTAGTCCTCGATGAAGTTGGTATCGACCCGGATCTCTGGCGTAAAGTATTTCGTCGCCAAAGGGGTGTCCTCGGTACGGGCGTTGCCGTTCAGCCAGGTCCAGTCCGCGTAAGCGAAAGGCTCCGATTCTGTCTGCTTCTCGGTAAAGAATTTCGGGTTGGGGGGTGCCACCGCTTCGGGCTGTGCCGGTGCATGGTCCTGGTTGGGGCTGGCCGGGATGGCGGCCGGCGCCGGTGCCGCAGCAGGCTCGGCGGCCGGCTGTGCCACCGCATCGCGCGCCTTCAGCGCAGTTTCGAGTTCCTCGATGCGCTTCTCCATTTCTTCGAGTTGTTTTGCGACTGCGGGTGGAATCTCTTCCTCGCTCGAACTGGCGGGGCCAGAAGACTCCGTAGTGCTGGATGAAGCACCGTTCGTTGGCGGCGGGGGCGCCGGGTCATTCAGCCTGGCGAACTGCTTTGGCGCGGAGGCCTGCGAATCGTTCTGCGCCCAACCGCTGGGAGCTTGCAGAAGTGTGAGGCAAAACAGTAGAGCCAGCGAAAAGGCGGCGCCGAACCAACACCTACTTCGACGCGCTGTGCCCTTTCCGCGGCGACGCATGTCTAATTCCGTCTTCGACTGCATTGTTCGCGATATCCACTCCCGCTGAGTGATCATTCGTTGCGTCTCCCTTTTCCTGGTGCTGTGAAAACAGAATGAAAAACCACTTACTGCAAGAGAATGTGCAGGCGCCGTGGCCGAGGCGGCGCCCGCGTCCGCGATGTTCCTGAATGCCGGGGACACTATGGCCGGCACTAGGTCCCAACGAAGACTCCGTTGCAAATCGTGTCTGCGTGTGAACATCCCATTTCGTTAAGGAACGTGCCCTGACCTGGACCCTCTCTGCTTCTGCTGCCATCTCACACCGCTTCACCTACGAGACTTATGAGAATCGAATAAGCATTTCGTAAATTTTCGCGCCTTCGATTTCTTGAACATGCCCAGAACACCTCGATGCGAGCGCTTAGGGGTGAAACGATGGCCCACACAAGCAGCACGGTCCGCAGCAATCGGCCCCTGACTTCGCTCACTATTTCGGACGTTTCAAAATGTGGGCCACACACTACGGTCAGCCGTGCATCTGGTCAAACTCAATTAACTGATGATCTGCATTCACTTGTGACAAAGATTCGCTTACGGAAAGGGGAAATCCTTTTAACACCAAAATACTTACAGAATCCTTAGAAACCACTAACGACTCCCTTATCTATTTCGATGGATCATGACAGTCGTTGAGCATTTTCTTACTCCGTCTGAGGCGATCGTCACAGCAATGCCAAACTCACTTGAGTTGTCACCGGCACAATCTGCCGTACGAAATGTCGCGATGAACACCGCAAAGATCCTTCTGGTAGACGACGATGCTCAGGTGCGTCGCGCCTTGCGGACCACTCTGACCAGCGCGGGATACACGGTCGTAGAGGCACGGACGGGCGAGGAAGCGCTGGAGGAGGTCCAGGCGGAAGGTGCCGTAAATATGGTCCTGTTGGACTTAAAGATGCCTGGGATGGGCGGCATTGAAGCATGCCGCAGAATTCGCAAGATTTCCGATGTTCCCATTCTGGTGATCAGCGTTCTCCGCACGCAAGAGGAAAAGGTGCAAGCATTCGATGCGGGAGCCGATGATTACCTTGTAAAGCCATTCGGCATTCAGGAGCTCTTATCGCGCATTCACGCACTGCGACGCAGGGTATCGGGTTCCGAGCCGATCCCTCCGTTTGAATCAGCTGATTTGAAAATTGATTTTGAAAGACGCCGGGTGACTGTCAGCGATCAGCCGGTGCATCTGACGCCGAGCGAATTTGAGCTTCTGCGTTATCTGGTTTTGAACGAAGGCAAGCCCGTTTCGCATCATACGTTGTTACAGTCATTGTGGGGCCCTGAGCATGTGGGTGAGATTCAGCGTCTGCGTGTAACGATCAATCAGTTGCGCCGCAAAGTAGAACCTGACCCGGAGCGGATTCGCTACATTCATACTGAACACCAGTTCGGGTACCGCTTTGAGCCGATCGCGCAGAAATCAGGAAAACGGAAATCGAAATTGTGAGCTCTTTCTCTGTGAGAATTAGAATGGTACAAAAGGAACCCAGCAACGACGGCGGCTTGTGGGGGCCCACATTTGCGTTTCCTGTGATTCCGCCTAAATCGATGAACACTGAGCTGATTCTCATTGTCGATGATAACCCGCAGATTCGTCACGCCCTGCGGGCTGTGCTAGTTCCTCGCGGCTTCACGATTCTGGATGCACGCAGTGGGGAGGAAGCTCTCGACCTAATTCGGCGCGAACGCGTCGACCTCATCCTTCTCGACGTAAATCTTCCCGGCATGTCCGGATTCGAGACCTGCCGGGAAATCCGACGCACGAGTGAAATTCCAGTAATCATTTTGAGTGTGCGTGCCAACGAGCGAGACAAGGTTCAAGCATTTGATGCAGGTGCGGACGACTATGTCGTGAAACCCTTCGGCGCCGAGGAGCTTGTTGCCCGAGTGCGCGCGACGATGCGTCGAGCAGGACCGGAGGACTCTCCCACGTTCGTTTCTCCCAACCTCAAGATCGATTTCGAACGTCGGACCGTTTCCGTCCGGGGTCGCACGGTGCGGCTGACGCCGAAGGAGTTTGAGTTGCTCCGACAGCTGGTTATCAACAAGGACAGAACGCTTACACATCGATGGCTTTTGCAAACCGTTTGGGGGCCCGATTACGGCGAAGAGACTGAATCACTGCGCGTGCTCGTCAATCAGCTGCGTAAGAAGGTAGAGCCGAACCCCAATAAGCCGCGCTACATTGTGACCGAGCCTTGGGTGGGATACCGCTTCGAGAGCTCCGAAAGAAAGTAGCAGAAATAGCTACGCGTCACCGAACGCTCCAATTCCATGTACTGCCGGATGTTGAGGCGAAACGGCCGGAGCTCGGGCTGATTTACGACCAAGGCGACAAAAGCGGGCGCATGAAGAGGAACGATGGGCGTGGGCAGCGCACTACTTTTTTCATACTTTTCCTCCGGATGGCCCGGTAATTGGGTCTTTGCCGCTTAGGAATTCTGTTCGGTAGGGTACGCAAGCGGTGACGAGTGGAAGGATATACCTTTTATGAGTGACTCCCCCGAGCCTAGCGAAAGAATGGGCGTGTCCCGTTCGCCCCGTCCGGCTGAACTCAATCAGCAACTTCGGCCGGCGCTCCTAGCCGTTGTTGTGTTAACGCTACTGACCGGGTGTGGTTTCCCTTTGTTGTTGTTCGCCATTGCTCGGCCGCTGTTTCCACATCAAGCCGGTGGAAGCATGCTAGCGCGCGGCGGGTTGGTCATCGGTTCAAGGCTCATTGGTCAAGAATTCACGCGACCCGAATACTTTCAGTCCAGACCTTCGGCAGCCGGCAGCGGCTACGATGGAACAGCTTCTGGTGGTACGAATCTTGGCCCGAATAATCCTAAGCTGAAGAATGGTGCCGCCGATTTCACCGGCATTCGACAACTGGCTGAGGAATACCGCCAGCACAACAGCCTCTCTCCGGGCACGGCTATTCCTATCGATGCGGTGACTCGCTCCGGCAGCGGGCTTGATCCCGATATCAGCCCTGCTAACGCGGCCCTGCAAGTACCGCGCGTGGCGCGTGCGCGGGGCCTAAGTGAAGAAGTGGTCGGTCGCCTGGTGGCAATTCACACGAGGGCGCGCCAATTTGGTTTCCTGGGTGATCCGCGCGTTTCGGTACTCGAGCTGAATCTAGCTCTGGACCAATTGTCGGACCAAGCGGCACCCCTCAGGTGGCGGTAACTCCTATGCGCTGGCTGGAGTATGCAGTTTTTCTGGCGGTCGTTCTGGGATTGGCTCGGCCGTTAGGTTTGTACCTTGCGCGTGTGTGCCAGCGCGAGCGCACCTTTCTGGACCCGGTGTTGAGCCCCGTTGAATCGATGCTGTATCGCCTGCTCGGTGTGAGCTCAGAACAAGAGATGTCAGCAAGGGTTTACATCCTTTGCTTTCTGCTGTTTGGCTTAGGCTGTACAACCGTCTTGTTTCTGCTGTTGGTCTTCCAACATTGGCTCCCCGGCGGCCCGGCAGACACCTATCTAACGACCCGCATGACCATGGATCTGGCAGCAAACACCGCTGTGAGTTTTACCACGACCACAACGTGGCAGGCCTATGGGGGAGAAAGCACGCTCCGCTATTTCGCGCAGGTGGTTGGCCTCGTGGCACAAAACTTTCTGGCTGGTGCCGCAGGCCTGGCGGTGGGATTCGCTTTCATCCGAGGCATCACCCGAGAGCGCTTTACCACGATCGGCAATTTCTGGGTAGACCTGATTCGATCATTGCTTTGGGTGCTCTTACCGTTAGCGCTTGTGGGCAGCGTCGTTTTGATCTGGCAAGGGGTTCCGTTGAATATGGCGCCCTACAAAGTGGTTCATACCCTTGACGGAGGGACCCAGACCCTCGCGCAGGGACCTGTGGCCGCTTTGGAATTCATCAAGAACCTAGGCACAAATGGCGGCGGCTTCTTCAACGCAAATGGGGCGCATCCTTACGCGAATCCGACGCCGTTCACGAATTTTGTTGGAATGCTTGCTATCGTTGCATTGCCGGCATCGCTCATGGTCACGTTCGGCCACATGGCCCACCGGCCCCGTGCGGGATGGGTATTACTGATGGTCATGGTGGCGTTATTCATAGTGGGCTTGGTGGTCTGCGATAGAGCGGAAACCGCACCGCCGCCGCAGCTGGCCGGCCTGCATGTAGTTGGCGGAAACATGGAAGGAAAGGAAGTAAGGTTCGGTGTCGGTGACTCCGTTTTAGCGGCAGTCGTGACGTCGAATACGTCGACCGGCTCATACAATTCTATGCATGACTCCTTTCAGCCCCTCGGCGTACTGGTGCCTCTGGTCTTCATGCTGTTGGGCGAAGTGGTTTTTGGGGGGCTCGGAACGGGCGTATACAGCATCGTCATGGCAGCCCTGGTAGGCATATTTCTCGGAGGATTGATGGTTGGCCGGACTCCAGAGTACTTGGGCAAGAGGATCAGTTCTTTTGAAACACGCTGGATTGCACTGTACGCGCTGTTGACACCAATGGTGGTGTTGTTGCTGACCGCCGTTGCAGTCGCTGCAAGCGCTGGCCGGGCAGGGCTTGTAACCAACTCCGGATCGCGCGGCTTCACCGAAATACTGTTCGCTTATGCTTCCTGCATGGCCAATAACGGCCAAAACATGGCGGGACTGAATGCCAATACCGTTTTTTATAATGTTACGACGGCGATCGCCATGCTGGCCGGCCGATACGGGTTGGCTGCACTGGCGCTGGCGTTGGCCGGACGGTTTGCCGCCCAGAGGCGTATGCCGACTACTGCCGGGACTCTTCCGAGTGATACACCGGCCTTTGGGGCACTCGTTTTCGGCACCATCCTGCTGCTCGGGGCTCTCTGCTTTTTTGCTGCTCTTGCACTCGGTCCCATCGCGGAGGCCGTGGGGCGGTCCTCGTGAGCTAAACCTTGGTCGTGGGTCGGGCCGTTTTCTTTAGGAAGTCCAACAAATAGAAGGATATATGCGGAAGAAGGGACTCGAACCCCTACGGCCTTGCGGCCACCAGCTCCTAAGGCTGGCGCGTCTGCCAATTCCGCCACTTCCGCGTTCGGTTCGAAGCCAGTATAGCATCGCGTCGGTCCCGCTGGGCAGAATGGTCTCACGGCGCGAGCCGGCCTCTGCGCTCGTCGGCCAACAAGACCACAAGGCGTGCGACTTCATCCGGTTCCATGGCTGTACTGTCCACCAGGACGGCGTCGTGGGCCTGGACCAGTGGCGAAGCGCTTCGCTCGCGGTCACGTCGATCGCGCTCACGGACTTCCTCCAGCGTGCGGGCAATGTCGATCGCGTCACCTTTCTGTTGGTGCTCGCGCCAGCGCCGCTCCGCCCTGATTTCGGGAGACGCAGTGAGAAAAATCTTCAGTTGCGCATCGGGGAAAACCACACTACCGATGTCGCGGCCTTCCATCACCACGCCGCCTCGCTCTCCTGCGCGGCGCTGCTCGGCCACGAGTACTTTGCGCAGTGCAGGCACCACGGCGATCTTCGAGGCCGCCTGCGCCACCTCGGGCGTGCGAATTGCGACCGTGACATCTTCGCCGTCCAGGAAAACCCGTTGCGTGCCATCTTCGGCGCGGAGGTCGATTCGCGTCTCGCGTGCGAGCGATGTCAGCTGCGTCGTGTCATCCAGCGAAATCTGTCGTCGCAGCGCCTTGAGCGCCACGGACCGGTACATCGCGCCTGTGTCGATGTACGTGTAGCCGAGCAGTGCGGCCACGCGCCGCGCAAGCGTACTCTTGCCCGAACCGACCGGGCCATCGATTGCAATGATGAGGTTTGGCAAGACTGCCTCGAACATCACATGCGCCCGAGAGGCAACAGAATCCCTCCTTCGCCCTTTCAGCCGGCATGGGCTTGTCAGGTGCGCTTGAACGCCCGCTCGATTTCGCTCACCGAATAGTGCAGTACGACAGGGCGGCCGTGCGGACAGCTCATCGGGTATTCGGTTTTCGCAAGTTCACCCAGCAACCATTCCATTTTGGTCACGTCGAGCGGGGTGTTTATTTTGATGGCCGCATGGCACGCGGTTGAGGCGGCGATTTTCGCCTGCAGCGAATCGATCGAGATCACCCGATTTTCGCGAGCGACACCGTCGAGGATTTCAAACAGCAGCTTTTCTGCATCCCCGCCAGCGATTCCCGCGGGAGTGGCGTGAATGGCCACGCTGCGCGCTGCCATCGGATCGGCCTCGAATCCGTTTGCACGCAACTCCTCATGGATCTGCTCAAACGTGGCAAGCTGCCGGGGGTTTAGCTCTACGAGGGCTGGCACCAGTAGGCGCTGTCCACCCAGTTCGCCTTCGCGACGGGCGCGCAGGTGTTGCTCGAACAGCACGCGCTCGTGCGCCACGTGTTGGTCGATGATCCAGAGCCCTTCACCGTTCACCGCTACGATGAAACTCGCGTTCACCTGACCGAGAGGCTTCAAATCGGCGATCGCCTCAGAGCGCGGAAGAACGGTCCTTGGGGTCTCCGCAGTCGGCAGCGCGCCCGTCTGAGAGGGTATCGCAAAGGGTAGGGCGGCCTCGGAATTCAAACCGAATCGCCCAGCAAATAGCCTGTCGGCTGCACCGCTCAACTCGAGCTCCTCCGCAACGACGCCTCCCGATTGAAACGTCGCTGGCATCCCCGCGCAGGGCGCCGGGAATGCGCGGTCGTCTCGGCTAGGCGGAGAGCTGTGCAGCAAACCTGAAACCGGTTTCGTACTTGGCGCCGAGGCCATAGCGGCCGCGAGGGCACGCACCGCCGGAAAGTCCGGAACGGGTCTCGCGTTCGAAAGTGCCTGACGCAAGGCGTCTCGTGTGAAATCGTGGACTGATTGCGGTTGACGAAAACGCACTTCGATCTTCGCCGGGTGTACATTCACGTCGACCTCTGCGTACGGCACCTCGAGGAACAGCAGCACAACCGGAAACGCGCCTGGGGGCGTCACGTTGCGGTATGCCTCGCCGATTGCGTGGAGCAACAGCCGGTCGCGGACGAGGCGCCGGTTCACAAATAGGTAGATTCCATTGCGATTCGTACGCTGCACTTCTGGCCGGGATGTAAATCCCCGCACGCGAAGTGCAGCGACCGGCTCGCCCGCATCCCCCTCCGCGGCCGTTGAGTTCACCGGCTGCGCGCTTGCGGGAATTTCTACGAGCTCGTCGAGAGCCTGCCGGCCGAAGACCTGATAGACGCGCTCGGAGAGTTTGTCTACTGGCGCGCAATCCAAAAGGAGTTGCGAAGATGTCTTCAGGAGGAACCGGACTTCCGGATGAGCGAGCGCGTAGTGTGTAACCAGTGACGCAATGTGACCAAGCTCGGTTGCCTCAGACTTCAGGAATTTTCGCCGCGCGGGTACGCAATAGAAAATGTCGGAGACGCTAATCGAAGTCCCCGTCGGAATCCCCGCTGGCTGTACGTTGACCAACCTTCCACCGGCGAATTCGACTTGGGTTCCCTGCTCTTCATTCGAGGCGCGCGTCTCAAGCCGTAGCCTTGAGACGGCGGCGATGGACGGCAGCGCCTCGCCGCGGAAGCCGAGCGTTCGAATGGAGAGCAAGTCATCAGCCGTCTGCAACTTGGATGTCGCGTGGCGTTCAAACGCCAACAGGGCGTCATCGTGGTTCATGCCGCAGCCGTCGTCGATCACACGGATCAGGCGTTTACCGCCCGATTCGGCTTCAATTTGAATCGACCGCGCGCCCGCATCGAGCGCGTTTTCAAGCAACTCCTTCACAACCGACGCGGGCCGCCCGATCACTTCGCCCGCCGCGATTCTGTTGGCGACGCTCTCTGGAAGTATTCGTATCCGCGACATCAGAACTCCCCATCCTTCAGGAAGAAAGAGACGCGAAAATGGGTCGCTGGGTTCACTGCCTACCGACGCTGTCGTCATCCAGTTTGATACCCAACTCTTTGAGCTGAGCGGCGTCGACCTCGGACGGCGAGTCAGCCATCAAATCCTGTGCTTTCGCCGTCTTGGGGAACGCGATGACGTCGCGCAAAGATTTCTCTCTCGCCAGAAGCATCACCACCCGATCGATTCCGAGCGCGATGCCGCCGTGCGGTGGTGTGCCGTAGGTCAACGCATCGAGAAAAAATCCAAAACGCTGCCGCGCCTGCTCATCCGTTAAACCAAGCGCCTTGAACATCCGGGCTTGCACGTCTGGCCTGTGAATTCGAATGCTGCCAGAGCCCAGCTCGTTGCCGTTCAGCACCAAATCATAGCCCTTCGAACGGCACTCCCATGGCGCGGTCTCCAGTTTGTTGATATCTTCTTCGATGATTCCTGTGAACGGATGCTGCGCGCTCACCCAGCGGTGTTCGGCTTCGCTCCATTCAAAAAGCGCAAAACCTGTGATCCAGAGAAACTCCCACTTGCTCCGATCGATAAGCCTCAATTTATCACCGAAATACAACCGAATCTGGCCGGCAACGTTCAGAGAGGTATCGCTATGTGGAATTTGCTGTCTTGCCGCCGTGGCGACGATGAGGTCGCCGGGTTTTGCGCCGAGCGCCTCGGCGAGCCTCGTCAGGTTGTCGGTGCCAAGCTGCTTTTCAAGCGCAGACGAAACTCCCTCTCCCGTCACCTTCGCTGTGTAGACTCCGCGTGCGCCGGCCGATTTCGCGAACTCCGCCAGCTCATCCAGCTGCTTGCGCGACCACGCCGCAGCGCCCGGTGCAACGACTGCTTGTACGTTGCCTTCCAATTGCAGCACTCGACGGACCGGCTCGAACCAGTGCGTGACGTTGTGCAATTCCATGCCAAAGCGCAAGTCAGGTTTATCGGAACCAAACCGGCGCATGGCATCCTTGTAGTCGAGGTGAGGGAATGGGCGTCTAACTTTGACGCCGACAACGGCGCACACACGCTCCATCACCCGCTCGATCACCTCGAAGATATCCTGTTGGCGTGGAAACGACATTTCAAGGTCGAGCTGGGTGAACTCCAGCTGACGGTCGGCCCGAAAGTCTTCATCACGGATGCACTTGCAAATCTGAAAGTACCGGTCCATGCCAGAAATCATCAGAATCTGCTTGAAAATCTGGGGCGATTGCGGCAGGGCGTAAAACTGCCCGCGGTGAATGCGGCTCGGCACCAGGCAGTCCCGCGCCCCTTCTGGCGTCGAACGCGTCAGCAGCGGCGTTTCGATCTCGAAAAAACCAAGCTCATCGAGCGTCTTACGGATCTCGAAGACGATATGGTGCCGCAGCTCGATGTTGCTGTGCAGGCGCGGGCGACGCAAATCGAGATAACGGTACCGCAGGCGCGTCTCCTCCGTCGCGGTAACCTCGTCCTCGATTTGAAAGGGCGGTGTCTTCGAGTTGTTCAGGATATGTAGGCGCGTGGCCAGCACTTCGACTTCCCCTGTCGAAAGTTCTGGATTCGCCTTCTGCCGCCGCACAACGCGTCCCTCGACGGCGACGACAAACTCTGACCGCAGCTCTTCAGCTTTCGCGTGCGCTTCGGGCTGCTGCTCTTGGTTGAACACAATCTGCGCAATTCCTGCCCGGTCGCGCAGGTCGATGAAGATGAGCTGGCCCAGATCTCGCCTACGATGCACCCAGCCCATCAGGACCACATCTTGATCGGCGTCCGATGCGCGCAGTGCCCCGCAGGAATGCGTTCGCTTCAGATCTCCCAGCGTCTCAAGCACCTGAGCCTCTTCGTTCCGATTCCAGAAATTCCAACAATTCGTTTTCTCTCAGCCTTTTTTGGTCGGCGTCCGCAAGCCGTTTCAACGTGAAGGTCCCCGAAGCCACTTCGTCTTCGCCGATGATGAGCCCATAGCGTGCGCCGAGCTTGTCGGCCATGCCGAGTGCTTTTTTAAAATTCGTCTCCTCCGGTGGCAGTTCGACGACCAGCCCGCAGGCGCGCAGTTTCTTGGCGATGTCGACGGCCACCGGATATGCATGCGCGCCCATTCGCGCAATAAACACGCTCAGTCCCGGCAGATGCGGCAGATGGCCACCCGCTTGAAGGGAGAGAACCGCTCGGTCGGTGCCGATGGCAAAGCCGATACCCTTGACGCCCTCCCGTCCCCCTAACAGCTCGACGAGGCCATCGTAGCGCCCGCCGCCGCAAACGGCATTCTGCGAACCAAGGCCCGTAGCTGTCACCTCAAACGTGGTGCGCGTGTAGTAATCCAGGCCGCGGACAAGCCGCCAGTTTTCTTCAAAGCAAATCTCACGCAGGTTCAGCTCGTCTTTCAGCTCTGAGAAGTGCTGCCGGCAGGCGCCGCAAAGATGATCCGAGATGCGCGGAAGCTTTTCAATCACCGACTGCTCCTCAGCGAGCTTCGAATCGAGCACACGCAGTGGGTTGGTTTCGATGCGGCGCTGGCTATCTGGGCCGAGCTGGTCCTTTGCTTTGCGCAACTCCTGGCGCAGCAGCTCAACATACTTGGGACGGCATTCCTTACAGCCGACCGAGTTGACGTATAACGAGGTATTCTGAAGCCCCACCTGCCGGAAAAGGACCAGGAGCATTTCGAGAACTTCGGCGTCGATGGCGGGCGCATCGGAGGAACCGAGCACCTCCGCACCGATTTGATAGAACTGCCGGTACCGACCTTTTTGTGGGCGTTCGCGACGAAACATGGGGCCGACATAGAAAAGCTTCTGATTTCCCGGCAGTAGATGCATCCCGTGCTCGATGTAGGCGCGACAAACAGAGGCTGTGGCTTCCGGACGCAGGCTGATCGATGACTCGTCTCGATCTTCGAACGTGTACATCTCTTTCCCCACCACATCCGTGTCCGCCCCAATGGACCGGGCGAATAGCTCCGTCTCCTCAAAAATCGGTAGGCGTATTTCGCGAAAATTGTACGTCTCCAGAACCTCAAGGGCCCTCTGCTCAAACCAGTTCCACAGTGCGGAATCGGGCGGCAGAATATCCCGGGTACCTCGGATGGCCCTGAACTGCTTCTGTGACCCCATGCCTGCGTATTCCCTCTCTGATGAAGAAGGAGTTGGCGACGACGCGCCAGGCCCAAAAATGCTCCCGCCGGATCGTCTACACATCCCCTCGCAATTCTGTGATTTTCTGAGCAGTCCAGAATACATCGAGAGGGCCGCCACACCTAGTCACTAGCCGCTGGCCCCATAGTTTTGGGACACAAACGCGTTTTTAAATCCGATGTAGTGCTCAGCAGAACGTGCGATCGTCGCGCGCTCGGCTTCCGTGACCGCGCGACGCACTTTTCCCGGCACGCCCATGACGAGGCTACCGGGAGGAACCTCCATTTGTTCAGGGATCAACGTGCCGGCGGCCACGATGCTTCCCGATCCAATCCTCGAGCCATTCAGCAAAATCGCACCCATGCCGATCAGGCAGTGCGACTCAACCGTGCATCCATGGAGGATCACACCGTGGCCCACGGTGACACCGTCACCGATCGAGAGTGCGTAGCTTTCCCCCTGGATGTGCAAAACACAGCCGTCCTGAATGCTGGTGCGCGCGCCGATCTCAATCGAGTGGTAGTCTCCGCGCAGGACAGCGCACGGCCAGACGCTCGAATCCTCACCGATGACAACATCTCCGATGACAACGGCTTGCGGATCGACGTATACGCTCGGAGCGATCCGCGGCTGACGACCCTGAAAACT
>Ga0187769_10000360_pt1 | contig 25079 bp, 23 predicted proteins | sample 0116_SJ02_MP02_1_FD_133140 | JGI IMG/M metagenome (GOLD analysis project Ga0187769, IMG submission 133140) | Tropical peat soil microbial communities from peatlands in Department of Meta, Colombia - 0116_SJ02_MP02_10_MG | ecosystem: Environmental > Terrestrial > Soil > Wetlands > Peat | place... | reverse complement strand
GATACCCATTTCTACGTTGTAGGCCTCGCCCGCAAACATTTCGAGCGACTTATTCTGTGCCTTCCAGCCGAACCGAGAAATCGTCCCGTCGTTACCGTTATGATTGAAGGTACCGCTAATCCCAAAGGTATTGCCCGCTGCAGCCGTTCTGACACCCATCAGGGTGGAGTCGTCAAGGTTTTCAATTAGCCCCGCACCAAAGACCGGTGTGGGAATACGGAAGATGATGTCATTGGTCTCCTGCGCCAGCGAGAAGTTGGGTTGTTCCAAGCTGCAACTGCCTGCGTCGGCCCTACCCGACACCGTGAACAGGTCCTCCACTCCTCCGTTGGGGGCGCTGGTATCAGGGCTGCCGCTTGGGTTGAAGAAGAACGGAAAGCGCGCTTCACGCGTTGGGCCATTCGCGGTGATGAAGGACGGGATGGTGTTGGTCGAGCCACTCACCACGCCGTTGGCAATCACCTGGAATTGGAGATTGCTGGCGGGACCTGATCCTCCGACGCTCGGCTGCGCATGGCACCCGGAGCACTGATTGAGGTTAAACCGCGGTCCCAAGCCATTGTTGGCGCCGTTGGCGACGACCTCAATCTCCTGGAAGCGGGCCAGCCCATTTTGAAAGAACTCGAGCGAACCGGTGGGACGATTTGCTTCCACCGATGGGAGCGGGAGCGGGTTGTTCAGAGTGGCCCCTGGTTGCCCGTTAACCGCTCCGGAGCGAACACCCGGGTCGCTCTGCGCAAACGCCATATGCGGAAACAATAAAGCTGCCAGCCATGCCATAGCCGAGGCGAGCCGTGTCGTTTTCATTTCGCCGTCCTCCGTTCTCGAAGCAGACCATTGCGTTCCTTTGTCGCCCTTCCACCGCCATCCGCTAGCAATGAGGAAACCTGCTGCTGGATACAGGGCACCATTGCTCGAAGCGGTACATATCGAGAAGTGAAGATTTTCTACCACCCACCGCGTGGCGCTCACAAGGTGAAGTGGTTAGCATAACCGGTCTTTCGTTAGCATTTTTCGCAGTCAATGTGTTTCCGGTAGTGCGCCGGGGCTTGCGAAAAGCGTCGTCCAAACGCTCGAACGAAGCTGGAAGCGTGCTCATATCCTATGGTGTGGGCAATTTCTTTCACGCTCATGTAGCTGTTCGTCAGAAGGTGGGCTGCGCGCAGCAGTCTTTGTTCGTGCAGCCATCCGCCGATGGAAACTCCGGTTTGGTGTTTGAACAAACGCTGCAGATGAGAGGGACTCAGACGAACCTCCAGGGCCAGATCACGCACACGGAAGGTGTTCCCGGACTCAACTGCCCGCAGGATTCTTTGTACGCGTTCCTCCACAATTCTGTCTGTCACTGGCGGTGCCGCCCAGCTCGATATGTCTCGGTCGGTAAAGGTGACCTTTGCATCATCGCTTCCCACAAAGCTGACTCCAGAATTCAAAGTGCGCACCGGGACCTCCGGGAGAGAGGAAAGGGATCGCGCCCGATCGCCAGCTTGGCGCCCGGGCAGGGTGGGCCACCGATTCGAAACTGCCGTTAACGAATCTTGCGAGAAAAATACGCGCGCAGGAGAGCGGAGTCAACGCTCGCGAGGTACAGTCTTTGTACAGGCGAAAAGAACCGTCCCGACGACCCGGACGGTTCCTTGCCGATTACGCGGGTTTGCGCGCGGCCATCCAGAGAGAGTCACTCGTCGGCAGACAATCGAGCAGGGGCCGAGCGAGTGGCTCAAACCCCGCGCTGCGAAGCAACCGTGTGAGCGTCCGCGGAGTGAAGTAATTGCAGTGCCCGGGAAGATGATAACCGCACCAATTGAGGCCACGGATGTGGCGATTCCAGCTGGCATAGTTCGGGGTCTTGATCACAGTGATGCCTCCCGGCTTGAGCAGGCGGTGCGCCGCGCGCAGCCCTGCCAGCGGACACCATTCGTGTTCGATGTAACCGAACTGTGTGACCACGTCGAAGGCCGCGGCGGGCAGCTCTCGTTCCGCAACCTCGGTCACCGGCCCTTCGAAAATCATGGCCGAGGGCACCTGCCGCCGCGAAATCTTCGCACTGCGCGGGCTGAGCTCGATTCCCGTGAGATCGAAATAGGGCGCGGCGCAACCAAGAAATCCTCCCTCGCCGCAACCGAAGTCCACGAGCCTGCCTTCGCGCCGGAAGCGAAGGGTTTGCGACAGCATTCGGCTGTTCGTATCCGGTCGTAGAGGCCGCAACAAGCGCGAGAAATACAAGATCACCGGCTGTCTCTGCTGTCGGCGCCGAAACTCTTTCGCGTGTTCGTCCGCCCAATCGTGCTCGCTCGCCTGCGCCGCGTAGGAAAGATGGCTGCCGATAAATACCATTCCGCAGCCCGCGCATTCAACCATCTCCCAACCGTCCTGACGGAACAAGAGCCGGCGCTCCAGCCCGTCACACAGCGGGCAACGACGCGGTCTCGCGTTTGACGATGCGCTAGCAGCGTTCACGTTTTCGGTGGGCAACACCGGGAATGTGCCATTCTATCACGCGATGAAATGGCCTACGCCGCACTCGAACATTTCTTGACCTTCTTTCACAAAGAGGAAGGCGCTCGATCGGGTCACGGCCGCGTTCGGACCTTTCTACCTCGCACCGGTTGGCCTACCCGCCGTAATAGGGAGCCGCAAGAGCTCAACATTCGCGAAATTTACAGCGGTGGCCTGGGTTGGTACATGATCAACACGTCCACGACGACGTTTTTGCTCGGCGGCATTAACTACAGGCACGAGAGTTACGGCGCCACCCCGACGACTCCTGCGCCCCACCGTGACCCGGAACCTACCGGGAATCACCGCAGGCGAGGAGTGGGTGCACAAATTCACCGGGGGTTACAACACTCACAGCAATTTTTTCCTCTATCCCGATTTGAGCGGCCTCAGTCAATACCGATCTGCTCTCAATGCCGGATGGACCGTGAGCGTCAGCGACCGCTCCGTCACCAACCCACCGGTTCGCAATACCAAATCGAACGACGCGATCCTTTCAACGGGCCTAAACATCTCTTTCAGCCAATGAGGTCGATACAACGGAACCGAGGTTGGGCGTACCCGAATCGGCCAAGCTGGTTTAGAATGAGAAACACATGGCTTCATCGGGCGCGACAAATTTCGTACACCTGCATCTGCACACGGACTATTCCCTTCTCGACGGTGCCTGTGAAATCGGCGAGCTCACAGCGGAAGCGGCGCGTCGTGGGATGCCCGCCGTTGCCGTTACCGACCACGGCAATCTGTTCGCCGCCGCGAACTTCTACCACCAGGCCACCACGCACGGGGTAAAGCCGATCATTGGCTGCGAAGTATACGTCGCGCCGGATAGTCACAAGAATCGTGGCGCCGACGCGGAGCGATCGAACCATCTGGTTCTGCTCTGCGAAAACGAACAGGGCTACCGAAACCTGATTCAGCTCGTGTCCACCGGCTTTCTGGACGGCTTCTACTACAAACCGCGCGTCGATCACGAGCTGCTGGCACAACACAGCCGGGGATTGATCGCGCTTTCCGCATGCCTGCGCGGTGAAGTCGCCGATGCCCTGCTCGGAGAAAAATACGACCAGGCGCGCGCCAACGCCTACCGCCTGCGCGATATCTTCGGAAAAGGAAACTTTTTCTTGGAGGTGCAGGATCAGGGCCTGGAGATCGAGCCACGCATCAACCGCGATCTCGTGAAGCTCTCACGGGAAAGCGGCATTCCGCTCGTCGCTACGAACGACTGCCACTACTTGACCAAGTCGGATGCGCATGCCCAGGAAGTCCTCATGTGCATCCAGACAGGCAAGACCATGAGTGACAGTCAACGGATGAAGTTCGCAACCGACCAGTTCTATTTCAAGACGGCGGAGGAGATGGCGCAGGTCTTTCGCGAACTCCCGGATGCGATCGCGCGCACAGTCGCCATTGCCGAGCGATGCAACGTGAAGATTCAGCGCGTAAGCAATCCTTTCCCCGAGTTCAAGGTACCGTCAGGCGAGACCACGGATTCGTATTTCGAAAAGGTCGCGCGCGAGGGTTTCGCCTCCCGGGTGCCGCAGCTGGAGCGCCTGGCGGCACAAAAACAGCTGCGGCATTCGCTCGCCGAGTACGAGCGGCGCCTCACCGACGAGATCCAGATGATTCAGAAGATGCGGTTCGCTGGATATTTTCTGATCGTTTGGGATTTCATTCGCTATGCGCGTTCCCAGGGGGTCCCGGTGGGACCGGGGCGAGGATCGGCTGCGGGAAGCCTGGCGAGCTACGCGCTCAAGATCACCGATGTCGATCCATTGCAATATGACCTGCTATTTGAACGCTTCCTTAACCCCGAACGCATATCCATGCCGGACATCGACATCGATTTCTGCATGCGGCGGAGGGGTGAAGTGATCGATTACGTCCACAAGACGTATGGCGAAAAAAGCGTCGCGCAGATCATCACCTTTGGAACCATGGCCGCAAAGGCGGTCCTCAAAGACGTGGGCCGCGCGCTCGACATGCCGTACGGAGAGGTGGACAAGATTGCTAAGCTGGTCCCGACCACACTCAACATCGAACTCGAGGATGCGCTCAAACAGACGCCGGCACTGGAATCGCTGCGCAAATCGGATCCACGCGTAAAGGAGCTGGTCGAGGTCGCCCTGCGGCTGGAAGGGCTGGCCCGGCATGCGTCGACCCATGCCGCCGGCGTGGTGATTTCTCCCCAGCCGCTGACCGACATCGTCCCACTCTACAAATCGAACAAAGAAGAAATCGCGACGCAGTACGACATGAATGCCCTCGAGCGCCTTGGTCTGCTGAAGATGGATTTTCTGGGTTTGACGACGCTCACGGTTCTCGACGATGCGGTCCGCTTGATCCGGCAGAACCGCGGAGTCGAAATCGATCTGGCCACTCTACCGCTCGCCGACCCCGCTGTGTACGCGCTGTTTTCGCGTGGCGACACGACCGGCATCTTCCAGTTTGAGTCGCACGGTATGCGCGACATTCTAAAGCGTTATCAGCCCACACGCCTGGAGGACCTCACCGCACTCAACGCGCTCTACCGTCCGGGTCCGATTCAGGGGGGAATGATCGACGATTTCATCGCGCGGAAGCATGGCAAGAAAAAAGTCGCTTACGATCTGCCGGAGCTTGAGGAAATTCTGTCAGAAACGTGGGGCGTGATTTTGTATCAGGAACAGGTGATGCAGATCGCCAATCGTCTGGCCGGTTTTTCGTTGGGCGATGCGGACCTTCTGCGCCGCGCGATGGGGAAGAAAAAGCCGGAGGAGATGGCCGCACAGCGCGAGAAATTCCTCACCGGGTGCCATGCGCGCAAAGTGCCCGGCAAGAAGGCGGAGAAGATCTTCGACCTCATGGCCGAGTTCGCGGGCTATGGCTTCAACAAATCGCATTCTTGCGCCTACGCCCTGCTCGCTTACGAGACGGCGTGGCTCAAGACCCATTATCCGGTCGAGTTCATGGCCGCGATGCTCACGTCGGAAACGGGCAATTCCGAAAAGGTCGTGAAGTACATCAACGAGGCGCGCAGCATGGGCATCACCGTGCTTCCGCCGGATGTGAATTCAAGCGATCTGGATTTCACACCGGTCGGCGACAGCATCCGTTTCGGGCTGGCGGCGATCAAAAACGTCGGCGAAAACACCGTGAAGGGAATCTTGGCGGCCCGCGAAATGCTGGGGCGCTTCACGCACTTCTTCCAGTTCTGCGAGGCGGTCGATACGCGACTAATGAACAAACGCGTTCTCGAAAGCCTCGTGCGCTCGGGAGCGCTCGACGGCTTGGGCGCACACCGTGCGCAGATGATGGCGATGATCGATCGGGCGATCGAGCGCGCGCAGAAACTCCAACGCGCCAAGGACAGTGGCCAGCATGGCCTGTTTGGGGGCACGGAGGCCGCGACCCCGGCTGCTTCGGAAACCCTTTCCGAAGTGGACCCGTGGCCCGAGCACGAGCTTTTGGCAGCCGAATACTCGACGCTCGGCTTTTTCATCTCCGGGCATCCGCTCGATAAGTACGCGGGACGTTTAGAGGAGTTGCGCGCCGTCGAGCTCGCCACGCTGGAAGGTCGGCACAGCGGCGAGGAGATCGTCGTCGCGGGAATCATCGTGCAGGCCCGTCCCATGCGCTCGCGCCGGGGAGCGCGGTGGTCGATTCTCACGCTACAAGATCGCACCGGAGTCTGCGATGCACTGGTCTTCCCCGAAGCGTTTCAGAAGTTGGAGACGATCTTGAAGGCGGCCACGCCGCTGCTAGTGAAAGGGCGGGTTGCCGTCGAAGATGTGGGGACGCGCGTGATTGTTTCCGATGCGCGACCGCTCGACCAGGTTCGCGAGCCGCGTGCCAACGGCACGCCAAGCGTTTTGCGCGTGCGCGTAAACCGCAACGCGATGGATCGAGGCGTGATCGACCGACTGCACGAGCTGTTTGTCAGCCATCCGGGCCGCTGCCGGATCAGCTTCGAACTGGTCGAAGAGGACGGCACGGAGGCGACGATTGATGCGGGCAGCGCCGTCGAAGCGGACCGAGACCTTGTGGAACGCGTTCGGCAGATATGCGGCGGCGACGCCGTAGCCGTGGTGCAATGATGGACTCGAACGAAAAGCGCAAGCTAGCTCGGCAGCGTCTCAGGCGAATGCGGGCGCTCGTGAGGCAACGCAAACTCGAGGAGAAAGAAAAAGGAGCCGCGAAGGCGACGCCGGCCGAGGAACCTCAACCCAGAACGGCCTCGGCGCCGAGTGCAGGCAAGTTGGAGAGGGAACGAAACGAGCGGCGCCAGATGCAAATCAGCCAGCTCGAGCGCGATGTGGAGGAATTGAGCCGTTTGTCGGATCCGACCGATCGAACGGCAGGAGACATTGCGCGTATCCGACTCGAAGTCGAGGAGCTCAAAAAGGATTTTTATGCCCATCTGGATTCGTGGCAGAAACTCCAGCTGGCTCGTCACCCGCAGCGCCCCTATACGGATGATTTTATCCGCCTGCTGTTTGAAAACTTCAGCGAGATTCATGGAGATCGAAACTTCGCAGATGATGCCGCATTGATCGCTGGCATGGCGCGGTTTCGCGGCCGGCCAGTTCTGGTGGTAGGCAACCAAAAAGGGCGTGATACCAAACAGCGCTTGGCTCGAAATTTCGGACAAGCCAAACCGGAGGGTTATCGCAAGGCCCTGCGCGCCATGCGACTGGCGGCAAAGTTTCGACGGCCGATCTTGGTCTTCGTCGATACGCAAGGAGCGTATCCGGGCATCGACGCCGAAGAACGCGGGCAGGCCGAGGCGATCGCCTACAATATTCGCGAGATGTCCCGTTTGCCGGTTCCCATCGTGGTAGCCATCACCGGCGAGGGGGGCTCCGGTGGCGCACTCGCCATCGCCGTGGGCGATCGGGTGTTGATGCTCGAGAACTCGGTTTACTCCGTGATCTCGCCAGAAGGTTGCGCGTCGATCATGTGGCGTGATTCAACCAAAGCCGAAATGGCTACCGAGGCGCTCAAGATCACAGCACGGGACCTGCTCGAGCTGAAGCTGATTGATGAAATCGTGCCGGAGCCGGAAGGAGGTGCGCACACGGACTATGCCGCCACCGCGCGCTGCCTGGGACCGGCCCTTGCGCGCGCACTCGATGAACTTTCGCGGCTTTCCCCCGACGAGCTGCTCCAACAGCGCTTCGAAAAGTTTCGGCACATCGGCCAGTTCTTCGCCTGAGTTTCCGTTTAGATGACGGCCTTGCCGCTGCCGTTACGGAACGTCTTTCGATCCTGCTCGCCAGAGGATCAGGAAGGGGCATGCCGTTTCCCTTTCTAGCGAAGGCTTCACCATTGGAGGATTGGGCACGGGACGATCGTGTTCTGGTTGCTCGTTTCGTCCCTTGTCATTTAGCTTCGAATCAACTAGGGGGATTTATCCAATGCCAGAGGGCGAGGCGCCGTTGATGTCGGAAGTGTTCCGTCCGTACGAAAAGCTTGTAGAGATCACGATCATGGGAAAGACGTTTCTGGTCCCTGAACGAAATTCCCTTCTCCGCGCCTTTCAGTTCATCAGCCCGGAAACGGTTCCGTACGGGCGATTCTGTTGGAACCAGGAATGTCAATACTGTCGGGTGAACTGCCAGCTACCGGACGACGATCAGTCTCGTCCCATTCTGAGCTGCAAATTCATCGTATCGGAAGGAATGGCCATCTCAGATCTCGCACCGGAGCTGGTCGGATGCCTGCGCGCCAAGCTCGGTTTGAACGGAAACACTTCCTTGAACTCCCCGGACGGATCCAACACCCACTAAAACCACAATAGATAGCCGCCGTCCGAGGTTTGGCAAAACCGCAGCGAAAATAGGTATTTTCGTTGTTGCGCACATTTATCGCCGGTCCACCCCTGTGTTAGAATCCTCCCGGCCACGCATCGAAACGGGAGCTTACTTTGAAGGCCCAGAAAAAATTTCTGGTCGGTTCGGCTGTTATCGTACTAACCCTTTCGGCGCTCGCCTACGTCGGATATACCCAGAGCAAGACTTACTACCACACGATCGCTGAACTTTCGACACTGCCAGCTTCTGCGCTTCATCAGCGCATGCGCGTCTCGGGCAACGTGCGCGCCGGATCGATTTCTCATCGCAATGGCCGGATCGATTTCGTGCTGGAAGAGCAGGGGCAGGCTCTGCCCGTGAGCTACGTGGGCACCGATCCTTTGCCGGATACGTTTAAGGACGGCGCACAGGCACTCGTCGAAGGCCGCTTGGCGACCGATGGAGGGTTCGTTGCAGAGCAGGTGCAGGCAAAGTGCGCCTCGAAGTATGAGGCATCGCCGAACGGTGCCCCGACCCAGCCCCCGCCCAGCCCAACGCCGGGGCAATCGATGAATCAATCCGCGGGCAGGTCTACCGGAAAAGGCTAAGAGGGATCGCTTGGACATTTTTGGTTCGTTTGCCCTGCTGGTTGCGCTTGGGGCTGCCGTGTATGCGTTCGGCGGCGGCATCGCGGGCATTTTGACCCGGCGCCCCCTGCTGACGAAGACCGCACGCAATGCGGGCATGGCTGTTTTCGGCCTCGTCACACTGGCGGTCGCCACCATCGAGTACGGCTTTTTTACAGACGATTTTTCGCTTTCCTACGTCTCGGCGCACAGCAATCGAGCCCTTCCGCTCTACTATAAATTTTCCGCGCTGTGGGCCGGCCAGGAAGGATCGCTGCTGTTTTGGACCTGGCTGCTGTCGACTTACGCGTTTTTGGCCCTGCTGCTAAATCGCAGAAAACATCCTGAGCTTATGCCCTATGTGGGGGTGACGCTGGCGGGCGTGCAGATTTTCTTCCTAACGCTGAATAACTTCGTCACCAGCCCGTTTCGCGTGTTTGGCGGGGCCGATCCATCAGGCGCACTGCACGTGGCCCGGCTTTCCGATGGTAGCGGGCTGAACCCGCTTTTGCAGTATTACGAGATGGTGATCCATCCGCCGATCCTGTATCTCGGCTACACGGGATTCACGGTGCCGTTTGCGTTTGCGATGGCGGCGCTGCTGGGCCGGTACCCGGGTGAAAAATGGATTCATATTACGCGCCGCTGGACGATGGTCGCGTGGTGTTTTCAGACCGTGGGGATTCTGCTCGGCGCACATTGGGCCTATGCGGTGCTCGGCTGGGGTGGATACTGGGCGTGGGACCCGGTCGAAAACGCTGCACTGCTGCCCTGGATCACGGGTACGGCATTCCTGCACTCGGTGATGATGCAGGAAAAGCGCGGCATGATGAAGGTGTGGAACGTGTGGCTGGTGTTTGTCACCTTCATGTTGTGCATTCTCGGAACGTCGCTGACCCGCACTGGCGTCGTCAGCTCGGTGCACGCCTTTGCGGAATCTTCCATCGGCAGTTGGTTCTTCACTTTCCTCGGAGTCGTCTTTCTGGTCTGCCTTGCAGCATGGTGGAAGAATCGCGACTACTTGCGCAGCGACAACCAACTGGATTCGCTCGTTTCGCGCGAGTCGAGTTTCCTTTTCAATAACTTAATCTTGCTCGCGGCCTGTTTCGCCGTTCTGTGGGGAACCCTGTTTCCGGTGCTTTCCGAAGCGGTCACGGGAAACAAAATCAGCGTGGGGCCGCCCTTCTTCAATCGAGTCAACGTGCCGATCGCCCTGTTTCTGCTGTTTTTGACCGGAGTCGGCCCGCTGCTGGCGTGGCGTAAGACCTCTTACGACGCGCTGCGGAGGAATTTTGCTTGGCCTCTTGTGGGCGGCATCGCTGCGGGCGTGCTTGCCTTGGCCTTGGGATTCCGCGATTTTTACCCGCTAGTTTGCCTGATTCTTTCCGTCTTCGTCACACTGACGATCCTTGCCGAGTTTTACCGTGGAGGGCGCGTGATTGCTTCTCGCGACGGGACGAACATACTCACGGCGGTCGGCGAACTGACCATGCGCAACACCCGCCGCTACGGCGGATACGTGATCCACTTCGGCATGGTGCTGATTTTTATTGGCATTTCGGGCTCTGCGTTCAACCAAGACCAGCAGAAGGAAATGAGCGTCGGGGACGCCCTGTCGCTCGGGCCTTACACGATCCTCTGTCAGAATTTCGACCAGCCATCGACCGCCAACTACACTTCGGATCGAGCGACTTTGGAAGTCTTCCGCGACGGCAAGTCCCAGATGATGCTCTACCCCGAGCACCGCACCTACCTGGCGAGCCAAGTTTCCGAGACGATTGTAGCGGTGGAAAGCACGCCTCTGCGCGACCTGTACGTCGTCTACGCGGGGCACAGTCCGGAAACGGGCAGGCCGGTCATCCACGCCTATCTAAATCCCTTGGTGAAATGGATTTGGTTCGGGGGGATTGTGGTCGTTCTCGGCACGGGACTCGCGATGTTTCCCAACCGCAGCTCGGCGCTGGTACTTCGCACGGCCACCGAAAAAACTTGGGGCGAAAATCGCTCCCCCCAGGCCGCGACGGCCAGCGCGCCGTTTCTCCAAAGAACGGGTCATGATTAGCAGAGCCTCTACCCGCGGCCGATCGGGAGCGCTTCTTGCCGCACCCGTTGTATTGGTCCTCGCGCTTTCACCCTTTCTGGGGGCGCAGCAAACCGACCGCGCCAAGCGCCTCGGGCAAAGAATGATGTGCGTGTGCGGTTGCAATCAGATCCTCACGGCGTGTAATCACGTGGGCTGCACATATTCGCACGGGATGTTGAAGGAACTCGATGACCGAATTGCGCGCGGAGATTCTGACGAGGTGATCTTGCAATCGTTTGTGCAGGAATACGGTCCGACCGTGGTGGTCGATCCGCCGAAGACCGGTTTTACAGGTCTGGTATGGCTCGTTCCGATCGTGGCGCCGCTGCTGGCGCTCTACCTGGTTTGGGAACTCGTCCGGCGCTGGCGACAGCGCGCCACGCCCGCGCCCGCCGCCGAGCCCTCCCTTCCTCGAGAACTGCTGGACCGCGCACGTCGGGAAGCAGGCCCACAAACCGATGAGTGAACTCGATGTCGCCATTGCCTGCGCTTTGCTGCTGATCGCCACCCTAATCTTTATCTTCGGCGTTCGCCGGGAGCCTTCCGATCTCGCCCCCCACCGCACGAAGCTCGATCAGCTTCTCGATCGACGCGATGCCATTTACGACAACTTACGCGATCTGCGCTTTGAGCATCGCGCCGGAAAGTTTTCCGAAGCTGACTACGATGAGATCAAGCAGTCGCTTGAAATCGAGGCCGCCCGAGTGCTTGGAGAGATGGACACGCTGACGGGCGGTGCTCCCACGCCCGCTACGCGGCAAGCCGCTTCCGAGAAGGGGCGTCGCGCATGAGACGGGCTCGATGGTTTTGCGGACTCGGGAAGACCGCTTTTCTTCCTTGGCTCATGGCTTCGGCTTGCTTCGCAGGGACGGTGACGGGCACGGTTACCAATGGCACGACGAGAAAACCTGCCTCCGGTGTCGACGTCATCCTCATCGACCTTCAAGGCACGATGCAGCCAGTCGCGCAGACGAAAACCGATTTGAATGGACACTATGAACTCAACCATCCCGCTCTCGGCAATGGGCCGATGCTCATCCGTGCCGTGTATCGCGGCGTGAACTATCACGAGCCTGCCACGCCGGGCAAGACGACCGTCGATATCGAAGTTTTCGAGCCCAGCGAAAAGTCCAACGCATTGTCGGTGACGGCGCGCGCGATTGTGCTCGAGCCTGGTGACACGAGCCTCGTCGTGGACGAGGAGTATTTGATTTCCAATAAAACGCAGCCTCCCGTTGCGTTCTACAAGCCGGGGGGCTCGTTTGAGTTTTCCCTTCCGGCAGATGCACAGCTCGGTGATGTGGCGGTGGTCGGCACAAGCGGCATGCCCGTGAAGCAAACCCCCCTTAGCAAGGGTAACGGCGTGGGAGCGATCGATTACCCCTTCCGTCCTGGCGACAGCAGCGTCCGACTTTCTTACCGAGTTCCCTATCCCGACAGTCACACCTCGCTGAAGTTTTCTTCTCGTTACCCGATCAGTCGCGTTGCAATCTTTGCGCCGCCGGCCGTCGAGGTTTCCGGAAGCGGTTTTGCCGCCGCTGGGCAGCAGCAAGGTTTCAATGTCTTTATGAAGGAGTCCGTGGCTGCGAACACTGTCGAGGCGGTCTCCATAGCGGGCACAGGTCCTATGCCGCAGCCCCAAGCGGACGCAACCAACGATGGAGCCGGCGATGGCACACAGAATCCCTCGGTTAACTCGCGAGCCGAATCGGCTGCGCCGGTAGCAAGCGTCACCACCCTTCCGGCGCGGCTCGACAGCGTGAGATGGTATGTGGTGGGCGGACTCACCGCCCTTTTCGCCCTCGGCTTGCTCTATATCTGGCGGCAACCGCAGGTTGGGTTCGCTCCCTCACCCACCGAGACGGCAGTCCGAGTCCCGCCCACTGCGGAAGCAAAGCCGACGCGCGTTACCTCTTCGGTCGCGTCCCACGAGACTGCGCCACCTTCGTCGAGCAACGGAGCGGCGGCAAGCCTAGATCGCGCGGTTCGTGGCAGCCTCGATGAATTGAAGGATGTTTTGCTTCGCCTCGAATTGCGTCGGGAAGCCGGCACCATCTCAGAAACGGAATACGCGAGCGAACGGGATCGCATTCAACAGGTCTTGCGCGGCTTGGTGAAAGGTTAGGCATTGTCCGGTACGCTATCGGTTCGAGCGCCTTCGACCTCCGTGGTTACCAGCTCTGGCAGCACGGGCCTGGGAATATCGTTCGAACAAGTCGAAAAGCGCTTCGGCCCGATGTTTGCCCTGCACAGCGTGGTGCTCGAAATCGCGGCCGGAGAGTTCGTGGCGCTGCTAGGTCCGAATGGCGCCGGAAAGACAACTTTGCTCCGGATCGCCGCGCTCCTCATGAAGCCGACCAAAGGCACGGTGTCCTTTCCCGAGACCCTTAGCGACGACCAATTGAAACAACGGATCGGCATGGTGGGTCATAGCACGCTGCTCTATGACGATCTGACCGCGGAGGAAAATCTGGCGTTTTTCGCGCGGCTCTATGGCTTAGCGGACAGGGATGCGAGCGTGGCTCAGTCGCTCGAAGCCTGTGGGCTGCGGTCGCGGGCGGGCGGCTTGGTCAGAACCTTTTCGCGCGGAATGCGGCAGCGGCTGGCGATTGCGCGCGCCCTGCTGCACGATCCCCGCCTATTGCTGCTCGATGAGCCTGCCGCGGGGCTCGATCACCAGGGTCTTCGATGGTTCACGAGCACGCTTGCGCAGTTGCGCGATCGTGGCACGACCGTTCTCATGAGCACGCACGCGCGCAACGAATCGCTCGACCTCGCGACGCGCGCCGTCTCGCTCGCGGGCGGCCGTGTCGAGCACGATAGCGGCAAGGGCGGCGACCCACGCCCGTTGCTGGCTCGGCTGCGATCGGAGCCACCGGCGTGACGACCGCGCGCGTCGCCGCCATTCTCCTTGCCAAGGAGCTGCGGCTCGAATTCCGCACGCGCGAGCTGCTCAACGCAACCATCGTCTTTGCACTCGTGGTGGTCGTGCTCTTCAGTTTTTCGTTCGATCCTACCTCGGCCGAATCGCGCCGGCTCGGCCCCGGTCTACTGTGGATCGCCTTTCTGTTTTCCGGCTCGCTGATGCTACACCCCTCGTTTGCACGCGAGCAGGCGAATCAAACGCTCGATGCGTTGCGTATGGCGCCGATTTCGTCCTTCGCCATTTTGCTGGGCAAGATGCTGGCGAATTTTCTTTTCCTATCCGCCGCCGAAGTGGTATTGGTGCCGGTGTTCGCAGTGCTCTATAACGTCTCGCTCACGGGAGTGCTCGGTCGTCTGGCGCTCGTCATCGTGCTAGGGACTCTCGGGTTGTCCGTCACAGGCACGGTCTTTTCGGCAATCGCCGCGCATGCGCGGATGCGGGAACTTCTCTTGCCGCTTCTTTTGCTGCCGATTCTTGCACCCCTTCTGATTGCCGCGGTCGAAGCCACGGCCTCGCTCCTCGCCGTCGAGCCCACGCTCGAGCGAGCCTGGCTCGCATTCCTCGCGGGGTTTGATATCGTGTTCCTTACGGCTTCGTGGGTTTTGAGCGACTTTCTCTTGGAGGAGTAAGAGGACTTCATGAAGGCTCGCATGCTCATCACGATCTTTGCGGTCGGGCTCGTGTTCTTTGCAGGCTACGCAGCCCTGTTTATCGCTCCGGATGAGCGAACCATGCATGAGATTCAGCGTATCTTCTACTTCCACTTGGGATGTTGGACTGCCATGTTTACCGCGCTGATGATCGCGTTTGTGGCCAATATCGGATGGCTTGTCGCACGTAAGCCGCACTGGGACTGGCTGAGCGTCTCTTCCATCGAAGTTGGCGTGGTTTGTTGCACAGCCGGTTTGATCACGGGGATGCTTTGGGGTAAACCCGCATGGGGCATCTGGTGGACTTGGGATGCGCGCTTGACCACGTGCTTCATCCTCTGGCTGCTCTATGTCTCCTACCTGCTTTTGCGTGGATTGATCGAAGAACCGGGACGGCGTGCGACTCTTTCCGCCGTCTTCGGCATTTTTGCGTTTTTGGACGCGCCGCTCGTCTACGCTTCGAACCGCCTATGGCGAACGCAACACCCTGCGCCGGTGCTGTTTGGCGGACCCAATTCCGGGCTGGATCCAACCATGGTCAAGGTCTTGATGATTTCGATGGCTGCGATGGTTGTGGTCACGGGGATCGTGCTCGTGGAACGGTACCGACTCGAGCGCTTGCGGCATGAGCTTGACGAACTGCGCGTGGCTTACGAAGCACGCGCCGTGCAGGCGGGTTCGGTGCTTTCACGAGCCTCCAGGAGCTGAGGATGCGGAACTTTCACTTCTTGTTCGCTGCGTGGATGGCAGTCTGGGCGGTCTTCTTTGTTTATCAGGTGTCGGTGGCCCGCCGAGTTTCCCAGCTTCGTGGCGAAATCGAGCGGCTCAAGCAACAGCTTCGGGAGAGCTAAGACCCGGCGCTCAGCGTGCCCGACTAGACGAAAAAGCCAGTGCCAGCGAGAAACTCTTTCCGCCGTCGCGCCATCCAACCCATTACCTAGGCGCTCTTGCCTGGGTCGTGTATAATGCAGGCAGGGTTGCGCCAGGAGGTACCGATGAAGAACTCATTTTCGGCTAAGTGGGTGGCGACCTTATTGGCGGCTTCACTCGTTACCCTGCCAGCAGCCGCCCAGCAGGCCCAGCAGCAAGCGCCCTCACAGCAGCAGCCAGCATCGGATCCTTCATTGCCGACCGACCAACAGACTGGTCAGCAGGCGCCGGCTCAGTCAACCGATCCGAAGCCGATTCCGCAGAAAACGAACCCGAGCGTCAAGCCAGGCAGCGAGGCCGACGTTAGCGCCATCGGCAATCGAAACGTGGGGAAGGGTCTTGATTTCTACTCGCTCGAGCGAGAGATCGCCCTGGGCAAGCAGCTTGCGCAAGAAGTCGACAAGACCGCGAAGTTTATCAATGACCCAGTGATCACCGAATATGTCAATCGTGTGGCACAGAACCTGGTGCGGAACTCCGACGCGCGCGTGCCGTTTACGATCAAAGTGGTCGATTCCGACGTGGTCAACGCCTTTGCACTGCCAGGGGGGTTCTTCTACGTCAACAGCGGCCTGATTCTCCATGCGGATGAGGAATCGGAACTCGCCGGTGTGATGGCACACGAAATCGCACACGTTTGCGCACGGCATGGCACAAAACAAGCCACCAAGGGCGAGATCGTGAACCTCGCCTCGATTCCGGCAATGATTTTCATTCCCTATACCTGGGCCGGATATGCGATTTACCAGGGCATGAACTTTGCCATTCCCCTAACGTTTTTGAAGTTCTCGCGCGACGACGAGCGCGAGGCCGACTACTTGGGCCTGCAGTACATGTATAAGGCTGGCTACGACCCGAACTCCTTCGTGGCCTTTTTTGAAAAGGTAGAGGCGGACGAAAAGAAAGAGCCTGGAACGATCCCGAAGGTATTTGCAACCCATCCGCCGACGCCGGACCGCATCGAAGCCGTTCAGAAAGAAATCGCTACCATTCTTCCAGCGCGCGATGAATACATCGTGTCCACTTCGGAGTTCGACTCCGTTAAGTCCCGTTTGCAATTGATTGAAGCCAATGTCAAGGTGAAGGACAACAACCCGAACAAGCCGACCTTGCGCAAGCGCACCGCGCAAAACAAGGGTGGAAATACGACGGCGGACGGTGGCAGCACACCCAATGGAGGCGATCCTTCAACGACCTCGACGACGACGGATCAAAGCTCCGACGACAGTGACCGCCCGACGCTCAAGCGGCGCCCGGATGACCAGCAGCAACAAAATCAATAGAGACCGATTCCAACCGTTGGAGGCGCTCGATTTCGAATTCGGGCGCCTTTCGCTTTTTAGGGAATAACGGAAGCACCTAGTGGGCGTGTGTCTCGGCAACGCCCAAACGTTTCAGTCCTTCGGAGTAGTATTTCCGATAGAGGATGTCCCATTCCTCGCTACCTTCGAGGATTTCCTTCTTCTGCGAGCCAATCTTGGCGCGAGCCTCGGTGTCGATATGCTCCTCAACCTTCAGCAGGGCCGTAAGGATCGCTACGATTTCCTGACGAATCGTGTCGCGGTCTTCGATGAAGTCAACGTCGGAGCTGGATACGAGAAAGTCAATCACGCGGTGGGAAAGTCGGACCGTCTTTTCGCGGCTCAGTCGCATCTTAGCGGAGAATGAGTTTCCTCTCGCGGGCGAGCTGGCTTTTCACTCTCTTATACATCTCCTGATACGACACACCGGTTCGTCGCATTTCCTCCGAGTAGCGGCTCAAGATCTCGCGGGCTTCCTCATTCAGTCTGTCCTCGACCGTGACTTCATCGGCCATCACCTGCCGGACATGCTGGGTGAGAGCTTCCGGGTCCTTGGTTTCGATCATCTTGGCAGCCAGCAGGCGCTTCACCACTTCCTTGGCCATGTAGCCGACAAAATCCCTAGAGAGAAGCATTTCGCCTAGCTCCGCAATCCAACCCTAATTCAGTCTAGCGGTTGCATCAGAAAAGTTCAAGGCGGGTAAGCACAGCAACTGCAGGGCTTAAAGCACAGCAGCGGCAAATCTTGCAAGGTTCAGCGCGGCGTCGGCCGATCGGTCGGTGACGATGAAAACCACCACATCGGGGCTCTCGACAAAGGCAACATGGTTCTGGTCGAAATCTGCCGTACACAGCGGCTTGCCATTCGCGATTTCACGCACCGGTTCCGACCCGACCTTGGCCTCGCGCGGGCGCAGATAGAGGGAAAATTCGCCTGTGCCATCAGAGAAAACCAGATGCAGAAAGACGCGGTGGTCCAGGTAACACAGCTTGCCCCGAACCAGGCGATAGGGTCCGGAAACGATCCGATTCAGTGCGGCCGGTTGGATGGCTTGCTGCTTGGCGAGCAAAGCAATCTGCTCAGGATCGGTGAGCCATGACCTCGGCTGGTGCTCGATCACTTCGAGGCGGTGATCGGTTGCAGCGTCGGCATACGCACGGGGGAGGTGCGTACCAAACGAGCGATACGCGACAACAAGCAAGACCAAAGCTGCCGCGAAGCCCGCCGCCACGGCTGTCCAGCGCCGCCTAGTCCCGAACGCAGGCAACTTGTGCCCTATGGCTTCGGCGGCGATCAAGCCGCGGACGCGCCGATCGACTTCCGTAACGTCGGTCTCGGCAGCAAGAATCACTTCACGGAGGCGGGCGTCCAATCGTGCTTGCTTCTCGATTTCTTCGATACAGCTAGAGCAGCTTCGGAGGTGGGCATCAAACTCGGCCGCGCGCTCACCCTCCAGCTCGCCGGAAATGTAGAGCGGCGCCAGCCGGATGATGTCACGGCAATTCACGAGCTTCCCTTTCGGAACATACGGCCGATCGCACACGCCTCGATAACGAGTCGGCCGGAGCCAGCCGCTCCCGGAGCGCTTGGCGGGCGCGGCTGAGCCTGGACATCACCGTACCTATAGGGATGGACAGAATTCCCGCGATCTCACGACACGTAAATCCCTCCACTACCCCCAGAAAAAGAACCGCCCGATGCTCTCGTGAGAGTTCACCGAGCGCCTGGGTCACGGCCGCCGCATCGCTCAAACCAAAACTGCCCCCACCGGGCAGATCGAGCTCAGCTCCGACGTGATCGAGCGAGACAAGCAAAGCCCGGCTCCGAGCCCTCCGCCCCTGGGCATAGAAGCGATTGAACATGATCCGGAAAAGCCAGGCCTTGGCATTCGTGCCGGTCTGAAACTGGTCAAAGCTGCGCCAAGCCCGCAGCAAGGTGTCCTGCACTAAATCCTCTGCTGTGGGTCGATCACTTGCCAGACGCCTGGCCACCCGGAGCAGGCTGCGCGAGTGAGGCATAGCGACCCGCTCGAACTCGTCGTGTCGTCGAGTCATAGCCGCGGTAGTCCGGTCCGACGAAAAGGCAGGCTCGTCCTCTGCCTGCCCCATAGATACCACGGCCCGAGGTCCACACCTATTGTTTCATTTCGCCCTTTTCGAGCTCCGTCAAGGCGGCCAGGACCTCCTCGCTGTGTCCGGTCGGGTTGACCTTGATGAATTCCTTCACAATCTTTCCACTTGGATCGATGATGAACGTGTTGCGCGCAGCCACGGTTCCGAGTTGCGGCGCCTGTGGAATTGTCATCGTCGAACCATACTTGCTAACAACCTCCTTGTTCACATCCGACAGCATCTTGAAGTTCATGCCGTCCTTGGCGCACCACTCCTTGTGCGATTCAACCGTATCCACGCTGATGCCGACAACCACGGCGTTCTTTTGCTCATACAGCGCCTGGTCGCGCTGAAAGGCGTGCGCCTCAATGGTGCAACCTGGCGTCTGGTCCTTCGGGTAGAAATAAAGCACCACCCATTTGCCGCGCAGACTGTGAAGGCTGATCGGCGTACCCTCTTGGGATGGCAGCGTAAAATCTGGCGCCATGGTGCCGACGGCAGGAATAGCCTGCTCATCCGCTTGGGTTGCGGGCGCCTGGACGAACGGCCGCAGGAGTAAAACTAGCGCCGTCGCCAAAACCAGATACGATGCGGCTCGAGTAAGGAAACTTCCCGAATTCTTCATCTCTTGAACCTCCTCCTTGTCTGCGAATCGGCTTCTCCCAGATCGATGACACATACTGTAAAACGCTCCGGGACCTGTCACTCATCCCCGCATTGGATTCAGCCGTCACCCTGTTGGTTTCTCGGATCGTCCCGCTCCCTGCGAATGGGCGGAAGTTCTGCTATCCTAGCGAGTTGAACTCTGTAGAGTCCGACCTTGCTGAAATCGAGAGGGCGAGGAATGGTCACGGTGCGAACGTCGACTCCAACGGAACGCGACCTACGGCGTGTTTTTAACTTCAATCCAGGCCCCGCGGCCCTGCCTCTGGCGGTACTCGAACGTATCGGTGAGGAACTTCTCAACCATGGTGGCTCGGGCATGTCCGTTATGGAGATGAGCCATCGCTCTCCCGAATACGAAGCCATCCACGAGAAAACGGAACGGGACCTACGCCGCATCCTCTCCGTTCCGGACGATTACGCAGTGGTTTTCCTACAAGGTGGCGGCAGCGGGCAATTCGCGATGGTCCCGATGAACCTCTATTTGCCCGGTCAACCGGTCGACGTGCTGCACACGGGGTCCTGGACCAGCAAAGCGATCGAGGAGCTGAAGAGGCTTGCCACCTGCCGGATTGCGTGTTCGACCGAATCGGAAAAATTCGCGCGCATTCCGGGGAAGGCAGAGATCGAGCTCTCCCAAGAGGCTTCCTACGTGCACATGTGCACGAACAATACCATCGAGGGCACACAGTGGACCGAGATCCCCCATACGGGGACCGTCCCGCTGGTCGCCGACATGTCCTCCGACATCGCATCGCGGCCGATCAACTTCGGCCAGTTCGGATTGATTTTCGCCGGTGCGCAGAAGAATCTCGGACCGCCGGGCGTTACCATCGTGATCTTGCGCCGGGATCTGGCCGAACGTGCCAGCAACCGGACCGCGAAAATTCTTCAGTACAAAACGCACATCGCCGAGAAATCGCTCTACCACACACCGCCAACTTTTGCGATCTACATTGTCGGCCTAATGCTGGACTGGATTGACGCTGTAGGCGGAATCGCGGCCATCGAGACCAGGAACGATGCCAAAGCGAAGTTGCTCTATGACGCAATCGACGCCAGCCGATACTACCGCTGCCCGGTTGAAAAAGGCTCCCGGTCAAAGATGAACGTGATCTTTCGCTTGGCCGGCGGCAACGAAGCGATCGAGTCGAAATTCGCTACACAGGCCCAAGAGGCAGGTTTGGTTGGCGTAAAAGGACATCGGTCAGTCGGCGGTATGCGCGTTTCACTCTACAATGCCGTCAGCCTCGAGGCCGTCGAGGCCCTGGTCAGCTTCATGCGTGAGTTTGAACGCAAGAATGGTTAATAGAGGCACTCGACTCAACAATCCCCTTTCCGCGTTCCGTATTCTGCTCGAACAGAAAAGCCACATCGATGTGGCGAAAAAGCCACATATTGGCTTGACTTGCCGTCTGCTGCCCTTTATCGTGAAATTCCGTGAGAGCTGCAACAAAACTGGCCTTTCTTCCGCCTTCCGGAGCTGCTTCGTTTGCGCTGGCGAGCCCGAGACCTCGGCCCCACGAGCCGGATCTTGCAGGGTCTGGGTCCCTTCGAGGCCACCCGCCGCTCGATGAGTATTACAACTCACTTCTTACTTCCCTTGGTCCGCAGCACTGGTGGCCGGGCGAAACGCCGTTTGAAATCATCGTCGGCGCCATTCTGACGCAAAACACGGCCTGGAAGAACGTTGAGATCGTCATCGGGAAGCTGCGGGCGGAGGGGCTACTGTCGCCCAGGGCAATCGAGCGGGTTTCTTTGCCACGGCTCGAGGCGCTCGTTCGCTCTTCTGGCTATTTCCGGCAAAAGGCTAGAAGCCTCAAAGCCTTCTGTCAGTTTCTCCGCCGCGAGTACAAGGGATCGCTCCGGCGCATGTTCGAAACTCCCACGATGGAACTGCGGGAGAGACTCCTCACAGTCTTCGGTGTGGGGCCTGAAACAGCCGATGCGATTCTCCTCTACGCAGGCGAGCACCCGGTGTTTGTCGTAGACGCCTATACCAAGCGCCTGTTGAGACGCCACGGCTGGATCGGCGAAAGGGCCGAATACGAAGACGTTCGATGGATGTTTGAGCGACATTCGCCGGGCAACCGTCATTGGTTCAACGAGTTCCACGCGCTGATCGTGAATGTCGGCAAGAACTTCTGTCGAAGGCGACAACCGCTGTGCCGGCAGTGCCCGCTGGCACGCTACCTTGAGGAGAGCCGCTAGGATGCAGCATCCAGGACAGAAGCGCCGATGGTGGCTGATCACGATCTCGATTGTGGTTGTACTGTTGGCGGCCGCTGTCATCACTCTGGGATCGTTTCGGGTTCCGCTAGAGCCCGGGCAGAGAAACGCCTACTCCGTATTGTTCGCGCTCTCGACCCTGATTGCCGCCTCTCTGCTGATCTTCGCATCGATTCTGCTGCGCTATCTGGTCAAGCTTGGGTTTGAACGGCGCAGCGGACAGCTCGGCTCGCGATTCAAGGTCAAGATGCTGCTGGGCGCGATGGGCGTCTCGTTGCTTCCGGTGGTCTTTCTGTTCTTCTTTAGCTACGCGCTGATCAATCGCACCCTGAATCTGTGGTTCCCTCGCCCACTAGAAATCGCCAACGAGCAAAGTCAGACCTTGCTCTCCCATTTCGAGGCTTCCGAGTTCGGCCGTTTGAATCGGCTGGCAGCGGCAGCGGTCGTCAAAGGCTCGCCAGATGGTGCCTTCCTGGCCCGCAGCCAGTGGGTGGACACGTGGTGGGTTGTTGACCCCAACGGGAAAGTTACTGCCAGCGCTGGTGTGGCCACAGTGGGCGGCACCGGCGCCGATGCCCCAGAAACGCCCGCGGACCTGTCGCAGACGATCCTGCCCGAAGCCGTACAGACCATTCGCAGCGGGGGTCAGGTGTGGAAGGTAGGCGGACAGCTCTATCTCGCCGGCACTGCTCCGGTGAAGGCCGGAACACTCTACGTAGCAAGGCGTTTGCCGGACGATTTCCCAAGCCGCTATGCGGAGATCGAGACACAAACCAGCACGTACGTGGGTCTTAAGCAGCAGCTGCGAGCGTATAAGCGCATTCTTCTTCTGATTCTTTCCTTCATTACGCTGGTGCTGCTTTTTGTGACCACCTGGGTCGCGCTGTTCTTATCGAAGCAAGTGACGGTGCCCATCCAGGCTCTTGCCGAGGCCACCCGTGAAATCTCACGGGGGAATTTCGATCAGCGCATCGATGTTCAGGCGCAGGATGAACTCGGCACGCTGGTGCGCTCGTTCAATCGGATGACCGAGCAACTCGGGGAAGGCCGGCGGCAGATCAACGAGTTCACCAAAAGCCTCGAGCAGGCCATCGAGGAACGGGAGCGGCGTCGGAATTTGATGGAAACGATCCTTGAAAACGTTCCCACGGGTGTCGTTTCGCTGGATTCTTCCGGCGACGTCGCCCGCGTCAACAGCGCGGTCGTCACCATTCTCGGCGAATCTGCACGCCGCGCACGTACTTTGTCCGATCTACTCGGGGAAGAGGCCGCCCGAGCCGTGTTGCATCTGATGCGGCGCTCTCTCCGGATGGGCGCGGCGTCGCGCGAAATTGAAATTGCCGCGGGCGGGCGCCTGGTGCGAGCAGCGGTGACGGTCAGCTCACTGGGCCCGCGGCGGTCCAATCCCGGATTTGTGATTGTGATCGACGACTTAACCGAACTGTTGCAGGCGCAGAAGGCGGCTGCCTGGCAGGAGGTCGCTCAGCGCATCGCCCATGAGATCAAGAACCCGCTCACACCCATCCAGCTTTCCGCGCAGCGACTGCTCCGCCACCTGGAGCGCAACGGATCGGCACATCCTGGACTGGCGCGATCGGAATTTGAAAAACTTGTCGCGGAGTGCGCCGGCCTAATCGAACGCGAGGCCCAGACACTTTCCAGCCTGGTGAGTGAATTCTCGCAGTTTGCTCGATTCCCCGCGGCGCGTCTGGGGCCGGCCGCCGTAAATTCCATCGTGGAGTCCGCGCTCGGCCGTTTTGACGGCCGCCTGGAGGGCATTACTGTTTCGACGGACTTGGCCCCTTCGCTTCCGTTGGTCAAGGCTGACCCTGAACTGATGGGACAGGTGATTGCTAACCTGATTGACAACGCCGCCGAGGCGATGGAGGGGGCCGCCATACGGCGCCTCAGCGTCCTCACGCGGGCCGTCGCCGATGGCGACGCCGTAGAAATTGCGATCTCTGACAGCGGGCATGGGATCTCGCCAGAGGACAAAGAAAGGCTCTTTCTGCCGCACTTTTCGACCAAGGGCCGCGGCACCGGGCTCGGCCTTGCTATCGCAAGCCGCATCGTTGCCGAGCACAACGGCACGATTCGAATCGAAGACAACACGCCTGTGGGGGCGAGATTCGTCATGCGCTTCCCGGCCATCGAAGTGGCTGTGCCCACGCAGACCGTGTGAGGAACCGCGTATGTCCGCCAGCATTCTGATCGTTGACGACGAACGGGGGATTCGTGAATCCCTCGGCGCGTTGCTACGTGACGAAGGCTACGAGGTTGAGACCGTCGCTTCAGGCGAAGAGTGTCTTGAGCAGATCGCACAGCGCAAGTTTGACCTCCTTCTGCTGGATGTTTGGCTGCCCAATGTAGACGGGCTCGCTCTGCTCGAGCGGCTGCAGACGCTCGATGCCACCCCGATGGTCGTCATGATTTCCGGCCATGCCAATATCGAGGCCGCGGTGCGAGCTACAAAACTTGGCGCCTTTGATTTCATCGAAAAGCCTCTGTCGCTGGACAAAATCGTGGTCGTCGTGCGCAACGCCCTCGAATACATCCGTCTGGAAGACGAAAACCGCCGGCTCCGCGCCGAACTTGAAGAGCGACACCAGATTCTCGGCGGGAGTGTACCCATGAAGGCCCTCCGCCAGCAGATTGCGCTCACCGCTCCTACGACGGGCCGCGTCTTAATCTACGGGGAAAGTGGCACGGGAAAGGAGCTGGTGGCGCGCGCGCTTCATGCCAACAGTTCCCGCCGCCAACAGCCCTTCGTCGAAGTCAACTGCGCGGCGATTCCCGAGGAGCTGATCGAGTCAGAAATGTTTGGGCATCGCAAGGGCAGTTTTACGGGCGCCGGTGAAGACAAGGTCGGCAAGTTTCAAAAGGCCGATGGTGGGACACTGTTTCTCGACGAAATCGGCGATATGAGCCTAAAGACGCAGTCGAAGGTGTTGCGCGTGCTCGAGGAGCAGCGCGTCGAACCGCTCGGCTCGAACCGACCCGTGACCGTGGACGTTCGCGTGATTGCCGCGACCAACAAAAAGCTGGAGGAGGAGATCGCACGCAATGCGTTTCGCGAAGATCTTTTCTACCGCCTCAACGTGATCCCGTTTTACGTTCCGGCGCTCAGGGAACGCATGGAGGACATTCCCGTGCTCGCGGCACACTTTTTGAAAGAGTTCTGCGAGGCTTACGGAAAAAAATCAAAAGAGTTCACCCCGTTGGCCACCGAGGTCCTGCTGGCGTATCCGTGGCCAGGCAACGTGAGGGAGCTGCGCAACTTGGTCGAGCG
>Ga0187769_10000359_pt1 | contig 25125 bp, 15 predicted proteins | sample 0116_SJ02_MP02_1_FD_133140 | JGI IMG/M metagenome (GOLD analysis project Ga0187769, IMG submission 133140) | Tropical peat soil microbial communities from peatlands in Department of Meta, Colombia - 0116_SJ02_MP02_10_MG | ecosystem: Environmental > Terrestrial > Soil > Wetlands > Peat | place... | reverse complement strand
CCGAGCTCGGCCGCGAAATCCGCGCAGCCTTCGTCGCTGGGCCAGGTCGTCTGCTACTCTCCGCCGACTATTCGCAGATTGAACTGCGTATTCTTGCGCATCTTTCGGAGGATCCGGTGCTTGTCGAGGCATTCCGCCGCGGAGAAGACATTCACTCCCGCACCGCGCAAGAGGTTTTTGGCGTTGCACCTTTTGCCCAGACACCGGAGCACCGCCGCATCGCCAAGGTCATCAATTTCGGGGTCATCTACGGGCTTTCCGCGTTTGGCCTGGCGCAGCAATTGGGAATCGATACCCGGGAGGCGGCAAAGTTCATTGGCGCCTACTTCGAGCGGTACCGTGGCGTGAAAAGGTATCTCGACCAGCAAATCGCGGAGGTCCGGAAAACGGGATTCACCCGGACACTGTTCGGACGCACGCGGCCGATCCCGGAAATCAATTCGCCGCAGCCGAGCCTGCGCAGTTTCGCCGAACGCACGGCCATGAATACGCCGATGCAGGGCACCGCAGCCGATCTGATCAAACTTGCCATGATTGAGCTGGATCACCGTCTCGCGGATGATTTTCGCGCACGCATGATCCTGCAGGTTCATGACGAGCTGCTTTTCGAAGCGCCCGAAGACGAGCTTCCGCAGCTGATGAACCTGGCAAAAGAAGTGATGGAGGGAGTGCACGAGTTGCGCGTTCCTCTGGTGGTGGATACAAAGGTCGGGGCGAACTGGAGGGACATGAAGTGACGTGCCGCCAAAAGTGAATCGAGCAGGGAATAAGGTGAGAACCCTATCGTCGCTCTATGCCCCGTATGGTACTGTTTTTTCCGGATGAGGTGAAACGATGGCACAAGATCACTCGGAAGGATTCTTGAATCTTGTGAAGGACGCCAAGACACGCGTTCAGGAAGAAGGGTTTCGCGAGACCAAGAAGCGGCTCGACGCTGGTGAGAAGTTCGTTCTCGTCGATACGCGCGAAGACTCGGAATGGGTGCGGGGCCACATTCCCGGCGCGATTCACCTCAGCCGAGGGACGATCGAGCGGGACATCGAAAAAACTATCCCTGACAAGAATACGCGCATCGTTCTGTATTGTGGCGGCGGCTATCGTTCGGCGCTCGCTGCCGACAACCTGCAAAAAATGGGATATCGCAACGTGATTTCGATGGATGGTGGCTGGCGTGGTTGGACCGACGCAGGCTTTCCAGTCATCCGGGAGTAATCGCATCTAGGACATCGTTCGCTCTTGAGAAGGAAGTCGACATGCCGCGCCGCATCGTGACAGGCCATGACAAGAACGGAAAATCGATCATTGTTTCCGATGGGCAGCCACCCAATGAGCTAAGGATACCGGAACGCGGTATCTCCTTCTTCGAAATCTGGAACACCCACGCCAGCCCAGCCCCCATCTCGACCGCCGAGGTCGAGCCCACCGCCGGGCCGGTCGAGTTGGTGCCGAAACCGAACGGGACAGTGATTCGAATCTTGGATTTCTTGCCGGGCTTTTCACAGAAAGCTGGCACCCAACCTTTCATGCACCGCACCGAAACCGTTGATTACGGACTCGTGCTGGAGGGGGAAATCTTCCTTCTTTTGGATGACTCCGAGGTGCAGCTCGGGGCTGGAGATGTTGTCATTCAACGGGGCACCGACCACGCCTGGGAAAATCGCTCTGACAGGCTCGCGCGTATGGCATTTGTGCTGGTGGATGGTGCGTTTTCCGAGGAAGTGAAGCAGTTGCTGCCCAAAGGGGCGCTGAAGAGGGTGATTCGCAGACCCTGGAGAGCCGCCAAGGGCTAAGAGAATTGGCTGGGGCGGTTGGACTCGAACCAACACCATCCTCATTAACAGTGAGGTGTCCTACCGATTGGACCACGCCCCAACCGATTGGAACTCATTCTAACCAAGATTGTTCGAATACCGGAGCGAACTTTTCCGAGTCAAACCAAGAGCGGTCTTTGTGTTTTCTTCGGGTGGAAGAAGGCCATGCACCTCTGCCGCTGCTTCGAGAGGGGGCAATCTGGTCTCCACGGCGGCAGGAAGTGGCCGGGGGAAGGAAGCCGGCCCAGCCCTCAATCCCCTAAAGGGATCCTCGGCTTTCCTCCCCCTGACACGGCTAGGTGTGGCACGCGAAAAACCAAACTCAAGGCTGTGAATCGCAATGAGTTAGTGTCTGGGTTTCGGGTAAAAAGTCCCCGGCGCTAGTAAAAATTCCGGCCGGTTTTTCCGAGATCCCGACTCCTACAGTATTTCCCTGACAAAAGGAAAGCGAAGTAGGACCGGCCTCCTTGACCCTTCTTGATTTCTCTTGCTATGTTCGTAGATTACGCTGGGCTCATTCTGCCCAGTGTCGAAGGGCCTCGCCTGTCTGGGAGCGCTCCAGCCATGGGTCTGAACAAAATCATCATCCGCGGAGCGCGGCAGCACAATCTCAAAAACATTAGCCTGGAAATCCCGCGCAATACGTTGACCGTCATCACCGGCCTGTCTGGTTCGGGTAAATCCTCACTGGCCTTTGACACGCTCTATGCCGAGGGTCAGCGCCGCTATGTCGAGTCGCTTTCCGCGTACGCGCGGCAATTCCTTGACCAGATGGAACGTCCCGAGGTGGATTCCGTCGAGGGGCTTTCGCCCTCGATTGCCATCGAGCAGAAGACGACCACGCGCTCGCCTCGCTCGACCGTCGGCACGATCACGGAAATCTACGACTACCTGCGCGTCGTCTATAGCGCCATTGGCACACCGCACTGCCCCCGATGTGGCAAGCCCATTGCGCGGCAATCCACCGAACAGATCGTGCAGGCCGTAATGGCGCTCAAGCCGGACGACCGCATCATGGTTCTTGCACCGGTCGTTCGAGGCCGCAAAGGCGAATACAAAAAGGAACTCGAAAAATACGCGAAGCAGGGTTACGTCCGCGCGCGCGTGGACGGCACACTCGTCAGTCTGGACGAGCCGGTTCCGCTCGACCGGCGCAAAAACCACACGATTGAAATCGTGGTCGATCGTCTGCTGCTAAAGACCGGCATCGCTCAGCGGCTGGAACAATCGGTCGAGACCGCGCTCAGGCTTACGGGCGGCCTCGTGACGATCGCCGTGGTGGGGGGCGAAGAGCGCGTGTATTCAGACAAGCTGGCGTGTTCGAGCTGCGGAATCTCGGTGCCACAACTGGAGCCTCGCTCGTTCAGTTTCAACTCGCCCTTCGGGGCCTGTCCCGAATGCCATGGCCTTGGCTCGAAGTATGAGTTCGACCCTGCCAAGGTTATTGTGGACTGGACCAAGCCTCTGTTTGAAGGTGGCCTTGGACCGGGTTCAGCGACCTCATCGCTTCAGCGTACGCTCGAAATCGCCGCTGCGGCCTACGGTTTCGATCTCGGAACACCGTTTGAAAAATTCTCCCGCAAAACACAAAATTTGATTCTGTATGGGAATCCATCAAACGGTGGGTCGCGCCAGGGTCTGAACTTTCTCGGAGTGCTTCCGTTTCTGGAACAAAACCTCGAAGAATCCACATCCGACACCTACCGCGAATGGCTCACGCAGTATATGTCCCCGACTCCCTGCACGGCCTGCAAGGAACGCCGGCTGCGTCCGGAAAGCCTGGCTGTAAAAATCGCGGAGTTTTCGATCGCGGACTTCACGGCCCTCGCGCTCACCGACGCACGCGCCGCTGTGGACGAAATCCGAGCCACTCTGACGTTGCGCCAGAAAAAAATAGCCGCTCGCCCGCTTACGGAGGTTGCTGAGCGCATCGATTTCCTTCTCGCAGTCGGCCTGGGCTATTTGACACTGGCGCGCTCGGCAGCCACGCTTTCCGGCGGCGAGGCGCAACGCATACGCCTGGCCACGCAAATCGGCTCGCGCCTGCGCGGCGTGTTGTATGTCCTCGACGAGCCATCGATTGGCCTGCACGCACGCGACAACGGCCGCTTGCTCTCCACACTCGAGACGCTGCGCGATCTCGGCAACACCGTCCTTGTTGTCGAGCACGACGAAGAAACCATCCGACGTGCCAACTACGTCGTGGATCTCGGCCCGGGAGCGGGAAAGGCAGGAGGCCATCTCGTCGCCTCTGGCGCGCCCGAGGAGATCGCCAGAAATCCAGCTTCGCTCACGGGGCAATATCTCGCGGGGAGAAGGTTCATCGCCGTACCGGAGGCGCGCCGCAGTCCGAATGGCAAGTCGCTCGCGATCCTTGGCGCGCACGGCAACAATTTGAAGAATATCGATGTGTCGATTCCACTCGGCCTGCTCACTGTCGTGACCGGTGTTTCCGGCTCAGGAAAATCGACGCTCGTAAACGACATTCTCTATCGCGCGCTCGCAGCCAAGCTCTACCGCTCCCGGGAGAATCCCGGCGCGCATCGCGCCATCTTAGGCGTCGAGCATCTCGACAAGGTCATTCAGATTGACCAGGCGCCGATCGGCCGCACGCCGCGCTCCAATCCTGCTACCTATACGGGCGTGTTTGCGCCCATCCGCGAACTCTTCGCCATGCTCCCGGAGTCACGGGAACGCGGCTACAAGCCCGGGCGCTTCAGCTTCAACGTTAAGGGCGGGCGCTGTGAGGCGTGCCAGGGCGACGGGCAGCGGCGCATCGAAATGAATTTCCTGCCGGATGTCTACGTCACGTGCGAAGTCTGCCGAGGCAAGCGGTACAACGCCGAAACGGTTGCAGTGCGCTACAAAGGCCTTTCCATATCCGATGTTCTAGAGCTTCCGATCGAAGAGGCCTCAAAGGTCCTGGCGAACATTCCGACCATCCAACAGAAGCTTGAAACGCTGGTTGATGTGGGGCTCGGCTATGTCCAACTCGGTCAGTCCGCCACCACGCTTTCTGGCGGCGAAGCGCAACGCACGAAGTTGGCACGAGAGTTGTCGCGCCGTCAGACCGGCCGAACGCTGTACATTCTCGACGAACCTACCACCGGTCTGCATTTCGATGATGTGAAAAAGCTGCTCGACGTGCTGAACCGGCTCGTCACCCTGGGCAACACAGTTCTCGTCATCGAGCACCACCTCGATGTGATCAAGCAGGCCGATTGGGTTATTGACCTCGGGCCGGAAGGCGGCGAGGCGGGTGGGCGCGTCATCGCTCAGGGAACACCCGAACAGGTGGCGCGCAACAAGAGATCCCACACCGGACAGGTGCTCGCTCGAGCACTCAACGGGAATCGGTCAAACTGAGGAAGACGTGCATTTCGACGACGACCCCCAACCCTCTTCGACCTCTGACGAGGTTGAGGCCTTGTCCTCACCCGTAGAGGCAGGGCCTGAAGAGCCTCTCTTTGCAAGACGGGCGGCCACCGGACGCACGGCCGCCGTTCGATTCGTGCCCGACGACCTTCGCGCCCCATGGGGCTGGGTGGATCTGCTGTTATTCGCGTTGATCGCCATCGCCGGAACCGTCGTCCTAGGCGTGATCGTACTTCTCGGATTTGCGGCATTCGGCGTGAGTCTTCAGGAGCTGCGGTTTCCTGGCAGGATACAGGGCATCTTTAATATCGTCTGCGAGGTGCTGCTATTCGCTGGACTGATCGGCTACCTGGCTTTGCAGATCGGACTGCGCTTTCGCGCACCTTTCTGGCGGACCATCGGCTGGCGTCCGCTTAAAGCTCGGCGCTTCCCGCGCCCGCTCACGTATGTTGGATGGATCCTGGGAGGATTTCTTCTGGCCTTCGTGGTGCAGGTGGCAGCGGCTGTTTTCGGCACCAAAGCCAATCTGCCGATCGAGGCACTTTTCCAGGATCGGCTCACGGCGCTGCTCATCCTGCTGCTCGCCGTCTTGCTGGCGCCTTTCGTCGAGGAAACCATCTTTCGCGGCTACATCTTCCCCGTCGTCGCTCGCTCGTTCGGCCGGAGTGTGGGGGTCGTCGTTACGGGAATTCTTTTTGGACTATTGCACGCGGCGCAGCTGTGGGGCGGCTGGACAGAAATCGGACTGCTCGTTTTTGTTGGAATCGTCCTTACCTACGCGCGGGCGGTCCAGCAAACCGTCCTGGCAAGTTATCTGCTCCACGTCAGCTACAACTTTGCTGTATCGCTTGCGTTTCTCATTGGCTCCCACGGGCTGCGCGTCCTTCCGCCAAGCCCTTGAGCTGTGCTGTTTCTTCTCTTGTGGGGGAATCGGCTAGAATAGGACCAAGGGATGCGCCCTCCGGTCATCGCGGCGCCGGACAAACGGAGAAAATTTTGTTGCATACGGTCGAACCGATTCGCTGGACGCCCGAAGGTGTGGTCATGCTCGACCAGCGGCGACTGCCACGCGAGGTTATCTACCACACCTACACCGATTACCGCGACGTTGCCAAGGCGATCCAGGACATGGTGATTCGTGGTGCACCGGCCATCGGTGTCGCGGCGGCGATGGGCGTGGCGATCGGCCTCAAACACTCGAAAGCCGAGAGTCTGGACGAGCTGCGCGCCGAGTTTAACCTCATCTGTAACACGCTCGCACAGACGCGCCCCACCGCCGTAGACCTGTTTTGGGCCATCGAACGCTTCCGGCGGCGCTTCGCTGAACTAGCCGAGGCTAGTGAGAACAATGGCGCGGGTGGATTGGCCCGCATTCAGGCGGCGCTCGCCGAAGAGGCACAACGAGTCCACCAAGAGCGACGCGACGCCGATCTTGCGATCGGCCGCTTTGGCGCCAAACTGCTGCCAAAGAGCGGCCGCGTGATGACGCAGTGCAACGCCGGCGCACTCGCTACGGGTGGCATCGGTACGGCACTCGGCGTGATCCGCATGGCGGTTGAGACCGGACACCAAATTGAAGTGCTGGTTCCAGAAACCCGTCCCTACTTGCAAGGAGCGCGGCTTACCGCTTGGGAGCTCCATCAGGATCACATTCCTTTGACCCTGATCACGGACAACATGGTCGGGCACTTCCTGAAGACGGGCGGCGTGGGGGCGGTTGTGGTGGGTGCAGATCGGATCGCTCGCAACGGCGATACAGCCAACAAAATCGGCACCTACGGAATCGCTGTCCTGGCGCGCGAGCACAACATTCCCTTTTATGTGGCGGCGCCGATTTCGACCCTGGATCTCTCGCTTCCTTCGGGCGAGCAGATTCCTATCGAAGAACGATCCCAGGAGGAAGTCACTCACCTGGCGGGCCTGCCGATTTCACCGGAAGTGCGGGCTGCACATCCGGCGTTTGACGTAACGCCGGGGCGATTTATCACGGCCGTGATCACCGAGCGCGGCGTCGCGCGCCCACCCTATGAAACGTCCTTGCGTGAGCTGTCCGCTCACTCGTAGCGAAGGGCTTCGACGGGATTGAGCAGCGAAGCTTTCCACGCCGGATAGACACCGAAGAAAACGCCGATCAGACTCGCAACGGAAACTCCCAATCCCGCCAAAAACATGGACACCGACGCCGGGAAAGAGGGAAATGCCAGCCGCACGGCCAGCACGATCGAAGACCCGAAGATCACGCCGATCGTTCCGCCGACGCCCGCAAGCGTCACCGCTTCCAACAGGAATTGCCAGAGAATATTAGCCCGGCGCGCTCCGATTGCCTTGCGCACACCGATCTCACGGGTCCGCTCCGTCACGCTTACCAGCATGATGTTCATCACGCCGATTCCGCCCACCAGCAGCGCCACGGACCCGACCGCGAGCATCACGATGAAGATTCCGTTGGAGATCTCATTCCAGGTCTGGACAAACGTGTCCGTGGTCATGATTTCGAAATCGTCCTTCTTCTCCGAGGAGAGCCTGCGCACGCGGCGCATATATTCGCGGACCTCATCGACCGCAATAGGAAGGTCGGCCGTACTGTCCGCCTTCGCCAGCAAAATCACATCTTTGAATTCCGGGTGCATTTTTCTGAGTACAGAAAATGGAACGCAGGCCATGTTGTCCTGAGGATTGTCGCCCGTTCCGAGGGCCTGTTTCTGCTCCTCGAGCACCCCGACGACCGTGAAGACATGCCCCTCGACGAGTACCTCCTGGCCTACGGGGTCCTCTCCGTTGGGAAACAGAGTGTTGGCGGTGGTGTGGCCCAGAACGACAACCGAGGAATGATGCTCGTTGTCCGTCGCATTGAAGAATCGGCCGCGCTCCATATCGAAGTTGCTGATCTGGGCTACGTCCGGGCCGTCTCCCTCCAGGATGACATTCTTGGCGCGCAGATTCGCTCGCCTCACTTCACTGGAACCAGCGCCCACTTCGTAGTTTGCAATCTGGCCGGCGGGGGTGGCGGCGACGACGTGAGGCAGCTGCGCGAGGCCATCCGCCCATTCTGCCTCGATATTCCGTCGTTGTAGCAGCTCCATCGATGGTCGCCCGAACGTGGCCCACGAGATCCTGGACACGATGATCGTGGTCGAGCCAAGCGACTGGATCTGACCGAGTACGTTCGAGTTCAGCCCGTTGACCACCGCGCCGATCACGATGATCGTGGTGACGCCGATCATGATGCCGAGAACCGTCAGAAACGAGCGCAGCGGATTGCGGCGCAACACGTCAAGTGCAAGGACGACGGATTCCTTAATCTCTCCGAATCTTCTCGTCACGCGCATGGCCTCTACTCGGACCTCAGCGCCACCACGGGGTCGAGGCGCGCCGCCTTCGCAGCGGGATACACGCCGAAGAATAGACCCACGCTCGTCGCCACGATCAACCCCACTACAACAGACCAAAGCTGAACGGAGCTCGGTAGGGCCGTCGTTAGCGTCACCAGTTTTGCGAGCAGAACCCCCAGAAAAACGCCAAACGCCCCACCGATCGCCGCGAGCGTCGATGACTCGATCAAGAATTGCATGCGGATGTCGCTCTGCCGGGCTCCGAGCGACTTCCGCAACCCGATCTCTCGCGTTCGCTCCGTGACGGAAACGAGCATGATGTTCATGATGACGATGCCGCCTACAACGAGTGCGATCGAGGCGATCCCGATCATGACACCGAAAAATGTGCTGCTGATACTGCCCCAGAGCGAAAGGAACGATGCGTTTGTTTCCATCGCAAAATCGTCAGGATCCCTGTAGGCGACGTGGCGGCGGCCCCGCAGAATCATGCGGACCTCGTCCATCGTGGGATTGAGAGCCTCGGTGCCAGCCGCCTTGACCCACAGGCGGACCGAGTCATCTCTCGCGTACATCGCCTGATACGTCGTGATGGGCATGATGACCCAGTTGTCCTGCGATTGCCCCATGACCGAGCCGCGCTTCTTCGCCACGCCGATGATTTCGCAGCTTCCCGTATCCACACGGATCTGCTTGCCGATGGGGTCCGAGCCGGGAAGCAGCTTATCCACGATGTCGAATCCCACGTCGCAGACCGGAGCGGCGCGCGCGACGTCGATCCGCGTGAAGTAGCGCCCCATGGCAAGCTCGCGACTGTAGACTTCGGGCATTTCGTGTGTGAATCCGATAACGGCCGTGTCGGAGAGGTATTCGGTGCCATATTTCACCTGGCCGGCCTTGTTCAAGTTCGCAGCAACGGCCACACAGCTTCGGCACGCGTCGCGAAGCGCTTCGTAATCATCGAAATGAAACTTCTTTCGCTTCTGGGCCGCTTCCCATTGGTCAACGTTGGTAATGATCGAGGGCGAGCGATTGATCATGAAAACATCCGCTCCCAGATTGAAAACTCTTTCGGCAACGTACTTGTTCAGACCATTCACCAGGCTGACCACGGCAATCACTGACATGACGCCGATCACGACGCCGAGCAGCGTCAGTGCGCTGCGCAGCTTGTGCGACCAGAGGCTGGCCGTGGCGATTCGCACCGCCTCGCCCAGCGCCATCGACGTTTGTGATGTTTTCCCCGGCATTTGCGCTCATCCTATCATACGCGCGGAAGGCGCTCGAAGTTGCACCCCACCGCGCACATAACTTACGTGATGAGAGGCAGTTCCGGGAGCAAGAGACGCTCGCACGAGGAGTGGGGGCTCGGTACCCACCAAACACAAAGGGCGCCCGCTTTTGCGGACGCCCTTTGTCGAGGTTCTTTCCTAAGCTAGAAGTAAATCTTGGCAGCCAACTGCATCTGACGTGGGGCCAAGTTGTTGGTCTCGGCACCGAATGCCGGCCCGAAATTGATGTCGGTAAGGATGCCATTGGGGTCGAACTGCGCATGATTGAAGACGTTGTATGCTTCCCCGCGCAGCTCTAATTTTACGCGCTCAGTGATCTGGGTGTCTTTGTACAGTTCAAAGTCCCAGTTGTTTATGCCGGGCCCCTTCAGGTAATTTCGAGGTGTATTGCCATAAAGTAGTGGGAGCGTGACGGATCCCGCAGCAGGTGTCGGGTAGGCCGGTGTGACCGCGAATGCGCTCGGCAAGAACCAGGTGCCCGTGCGCGGATTCGTGTATTGAACTTTCCCCACAAGATCGGGCCCATCCCAGCATGCGAAGTCCGATTGAGCCGCTTGGCAGCCCAGCGAGGGATCGGCACCGTTCCTGACGTCCAATGGGAAACCGTCCTGGAAAGTTGTGATACCAGCAATGGTCCAACCGTTCGTCAGGCGGTCGACCCACCAGTTCTTGTGGGTGCCCGGGATCTGATAGAAGTAGCTAATGACGAGTCGCTGCCTCGCATCATAGGAAGAACTCGCATAGTCGCACCCCGGCCAGCAGTATGGATTGGAGGCGCGCGCAAAACCGAAGGTGCCGAACCCTCCTCCGCCTCCCGCGAAACCGGTGTTCTCAAACCCTGACCCGTTGTCGAGGCCATGGGCCCAAGTGTAGGACACCATGAGCTCTAACCCTTTGGAAAGCCTCCTGTTCACGTTGGCCTGAAAAGCGTTGTAGATGGACTTCCCTATACTGAAAGTCGTATCGATGGGCCCGTACTCATTGGCTGCATACAGGAAATCGTTGGGATGTGCGCCCGGACCTCCTGCGTTCGTCTGCGTGAACACATTGCAGTTGGCATCCAGCAAGCACGGGGTGATGTTGTTCGCGGTATTGACGGGAAGTCCCACACTCAGCTTATGGCCACTGGACCCAACGTACCCGAGTGTCAGGATGGTGCTGGGATCCAGTTGCCGCTGAATGGTTAGGTTCCAGTTTTGCACCATAGGATCTCGCGTATCCTGATCGACACGCCCGCAACAGAATGTGAAAATAGGCAAAAAGCCAGGGGTGGTCGCAAAGTCGATGTTGGGATTATCGACGAAAGTGAACGGGAACGGATTGACTACTGTAACGGCCGGATTTTGCAGGCTAGCGAAGGGATTGGCAAAGCCGGGGTTTCCGACTGAGCCATAGCCCAGCGAAGAGACCGCAAAAGGCGGCGTGCTGGCGCTGACTTGAGAGGATTGTTCGGTTTCCGATCGATCGTAATAGATGCCGAATCCGGCACGAATGCTCGTCTTACCAGGGCCGCCCGTTAGCTTTCCAAGCATTCCGCCCCAGTTGGGACTGTAGGCGAGGCCGAGCCTGGGACCAAAGTCAGAAAAGTGGGTTTTGCCCGCCGGATTGGCATTGAAGTCGCCCCCGTAGAGTATTCCGACGGGAGCATTTGTAAACACGGTGGATTGCTGTCCTGCTCGGAAGGTGACTTGGCCGTGGCCGTCGTAGGCCTTGTCCAGCATGGGAGTGTCGATCGTCCATCCTAGGCCATAGGTCAGCGTCAAGTTCGGGCGTATCTTCCACGCGTCCTGGATGTAGCTGTAATACTGCTGAGCCGTGTCGAGCAAGACTTGGCCGCTGCCCTGCGCATAGCTGTCTGGGATGCCGAGAAGGAAATCGGCCCCGGGAACGCCCGTGCTATACGTACCAGCTCCGGCGAAATTAAAAAATCCGCTGTTCTGAAACAGAAACGGATTCCAGACCTGCCACCAGCGTACATCCATTCCAAACTTGAGGGTATGTGCGTTGTGAGTCCATGAAAAGTTGTCAACTACCTCGTATGTTTGGTCAATTCTCGGTTGCGGGGCATCTTGCGAAAAACCGAGGTTAAACAGGCCAGCGACATCTATAACAGGCAGTCCAGCCCCTGCTGGATCCTGCGGGTTAATCGAGAACCCAACAGCCGAGGGTAGCGTGGGAACCTGCGGATTCACGGCATTGAAATTGAAGCGATTATAGCCAGCCCGCAGTTCATTCACCATCCGATCATTGAGAACATGCGTCCAGGAAACGGTCAGAAACTTGTAATGAACGTCGTCCACCTCTCCAAACCCAGGAATGTTCGCACCGGTCCCGACGAACGGGATTGTTTCTGTCGTGGGGTTCCCCTCCTGTATCCACGTCCCCCACAGCGTGTCCTTCTGCCCAATGTTCTGATTGATCTTGAACATGTATTGGCCGTACTTATTCTTGACGAAGGGATTGAAGGTGAACGAATTCAATGCTCCGCCCGGCCCCCCCCCGTTTAACACCGAATTCGCGGTGGGGACGTACTTGTTCAGCAGAGTCGTTGAGACCGCATTAAAATCCTGAGTGGGTATGTTTCCGCTCGCGAACAGTGTGCTGTACGGCGTGCCGGCTGGGCAGGGCGCTCCTGTAGCTGGGCAAGGATCCCCCCACAATGGGAAGGGTGACACGTTCGTAGAACTCGCGAAGGTACCAGCGCCAAAGGCACCGCCACGCTGCGCATTTGTATAGACACCAACGTTGGTGCTGAGAACGACCTGCGGCTGTGTGGCTCGGAGGCCTTCATAGGAGAAGAAAAAGAAGGTGTGGTTCTTGATGATGGGTCCGCCGATCGTGCCGCCGAAGACGTTTTGCTGATAGGGCGACACCTCTTGGCTCACAAAATTGCGCGCGTCCAAAAACGTAGACCGATAAAACCAAAAACCGTCTCCGTGGAAGGAATTCGTTCCTGACTTGGTGACCCCGTTCACAATGACGCCCGAAGCGCGGGCAAATTCGGGATTGATTGTGCTGGTTACCTCTTGAAACTCGTTGAGAGCGTCCGGGCTCAAGTTGAACGTCTGTGTGTTCAGCACGATATCGTTTGTATCGGTGCCGTCCACTAGGTAGCTACCGAATTGCGTTTGCGTACCATTGGTTGAGAAATTGCCTGCCTGTGCGCCTTGGCCAAATCGATCCGATCCCGACACCACCCCGGGTTCCATCTGCTGTAGTTGCAGCCAGTTACGACCGATCAAAGGCATGTTTACGATCTGGTTGGAATCGACAACGGTGCCCAGCTGTGTGGTCGTGGTCTCGACTTGCACGGCCGTTGCTTCCACGGTCACTTGCGATGTCACGGCGCCAAGCGCCATCGTGATGTCCTGCACAAAATTGGTGCCGACATCCAAGTGAATCTTCGCGACTGCATATGTCTGGAAGCCGGTTTTTTCGGCCTTGAGCGAGTAATCCCCGACGAGTAGCTGGAGAAAGATAAATGAGCCGTTTGCCTGGGTTGTCACCTCCTGGGAAACGTTGGTTGCCATGTTGGTAGCTGTAACCTTAACGTCGGGAAGCGTGCCGCCAGAGGCATCAGTAATGGTACCCCTAATGGTGCCGTAGAGATTATCCGACCAGGCTACGCCGACATTGACCACAAACAAAGCTGCCAAAATCATAATCGCAACCAATGCTTTGCGGTTCATGTTCCCCTCCCAAAAGGTCTAAGAGAAGCTTCCCGCCCTGAGGGAACGCCCCTGTTCACGGACACACGCCTGTCTACTTCACCGCACGTCTGGCTCCAATGCTAGGAATCTGTAAGTCTCCACTTTTCACACACATCTCGTCGAGCGAAATACGGCACGTTGGCCCCAGTACGATTTCGTGTATATGCAAATTGGAATAGATCTTTGGTGTTGGAGGTCCTGCAGTAATGTGGCAAAGATGAGTCAGAGATATCTGACAAACTCTATTGCATCTGAAACTGTACAGTTACTACGGTCTTGACCTCGATCGGTTTCCCACTAAGCCGCGTCGGTTGATACCGCCATTGCCGGACAGCAGCGACGGCGGCAGCAGCCAGAGTCGGGTTTCCGCTCATGACTTCAAGGTTGCGTATGGAGCCATCGGTCCCGATGATCGCTCGCAATTGCACGGTTCCGGTGAGATGGATCATCCTTGCGGTCTTCGGGTACTCCGGCTGAACGCGGTCGATGAGTCGGGCCTCCATCACACCGGCACTCATCGCAATGGGGCCCATCGAGCGAGGCCCCGCCGGTCGGACTACATTCGTTACCTCTGTGCCGTCGCCATTGATTTCTGGCCCAAGCCCGAGCGGCTCGATGGATATCGACAGATCGGTTGGTGCTGGCAGCTCTTGATCAGCATCGACGCGAGCTGGGATTCGGGGAGGCTGATAGAGCGCGGGGCGGAGGAGGATGATGGACTGTCTCGGTTCAGTACGCTCGGCCTGCCGCACGGGCAGCGGGTTCGACCGTGGAGTTCGGTGGAATACCGGCACGGGAACTGGCGCGCGTTCGAGAGGTAGTACGGATGTGCTCAGGAGCGGCCAGAGGAGCAGGCAGGCCACGGCAGCCGCTTCCAAAAGCATCGACGCTGCCAGCGCACGGCCTGAGCGGCTCCGTCGATCACACACGATGCACTGCGCGAGATTCACAAGATCGCTCACGGATACACACCTCCTCGGTTCTCAGAAAACCGAATCACGCAGAACGTGGGGACCGGACGTTCGACGTCTGGGAGGTCGCGATCTCTCGTAGGAATAGACACCGGCCTGGCCGCTTCAGGTTCCTGGTGCCGCAATCTCTACGGCCGTTCGAGGCTAAGTGCCGTTCGAAGAATAAGTTGTGTAATTACACAAAAACACCGTATCGAATTGCGCCCGTGGCGCGTCTAAACTGGCGTAGCTCCCCTAAGTCTCGGGGGCTCGCGACACGAATCATACGAGGTGGCTATCATGAGTCGGACCACTCTAGAAACCGTAGGCGTTCGTTATACCGGATGGGCGGCACTAAATCGCGACCCGCTGGAGGATCAAGTAGAATTCACTTGTCCTCACTGTGGGGCTCACGGCGCCAAGGCTGCTCGGCGGCCTCGCTCGGCATATCACTTCACGGACGGGTTCGTCCAGGATCTCGAAGGCGAAGCGGGAGTCTGTCGGACCTGCAAGCAATCGGTGCGGCTGACGCCCATCGTGTTGGTTCACGATCGGGACGAGCAACGCCGGTTCCATGCCGTTTTCGAGGCTGATACGCAAGTCTCGAAGAACTAAATCCAGCGGGCCCTAGCTTCCCTGACCGAGCAGAGGTGTCTCGGAAGCTGCTTTATCGTCTGCCTTGGCCGCACGCTTAGTTAGTCGATTTCGAGCGCGAGGTGGTATTTCTCCATTTGCCGTCGGACCTGTTCGAAAGCGTCATCGACGGTGTCCGCAAACTGGAGAAGCTTGCAATCGGCCTCGCTCATCGTGCCAGTGTGAACCATGTGCCGCCAGTTCAAGACCTTGTCCCAATATTCCCGTCCGTAGATCAGAATCAAGTGTTTCGAGGCAAGTTTGCCGGTTTGCATCAGCGTGAGCATTTCCCAAAGCTCGTCCATCGTGCCAAAGCCGCCCGGAAAGACGATCAACGCTTTGGCCATTTGGGCAAACCATAGTTTGCGCATGAAGAAGTAGTGGAAACAAAAATTCAGTTCCGGACTGATGTAGGGATTGGGCCGCTGCTCATGTGGCAATTGAATGCTCAGGCCGATCGAGGACCCGCCTGCCTCGGCGGCGCCGCGGTTCGCCGCCTCCATGATGCCCGGTCCACCGCCCGAGCAAACCACAAACCGTCTGGGCTGCGTTCCGAGCGTCATGGCCCACGAGGTGATGCGGCGCGACAACTCCCGCGCCTCTTCGTAATAGCGGGACATGTTGAGCATCGATCGCGCAGACGCTAGCTTCGTGCGCCATGGACCGGTGCGGCGGCCGCGCGCAGCGCGCTGGACTTTCCGTAAATTCGCGAGCGCCACATCACGCGCATAAACGCGTGCAGAACCGAACATAACAATCGTGTCTCCGACTCCGGCACGCCGCAGCCGGTTCAGCGGATCGATGTACTCGGCCAAGATGCGGAGCGGTCTCGCCGGGCGGCTCTCCATGAATACGGGATCCTGGTAGGCCAGGTCGGGCATCGGCAGATGGCCGGAACGCTTCATGACTCCCCCTCAAGCGAAAGAAACATTCTAACGTGGCTGATCGGCTCCCGTGTGTTCACTTCGCGCCCCGATGCGCGATCCCGCAACGCGGTCGACCGGAGGTTCACTCTCTCATTCCAATTTCGTTTGGGATGGGGAGAAAAGGGCGGGGAGTTACAACGCGCTATGGGCGCTCCCGGCGGGCCTGGGCGATTCGGCGAGCAGTTCACGTGCCGTAAAGATCGAGCGATAGTTGTATTTGATGCGGAGCGCGTCCGAGCCACCCTCTTCGCGATCAACCAGGCTAATCACGGCGATGACTTGGCAGCCCGCGCGCTCGGCCGCGTCGATAGCCTCTTGCGTCGATCCGCCCGTGGTGCAGACCTCGTCGACGATGACGACTTTCTTGCCGAGGGGGTTGTCGAGCCCCTCGATCTGGCGCTGCCGGCCGTGCTTTTTCGCCTCCTTGCGGACGAGAAAACCCGCGAGCGGTCTCTTCTCGATGGCGCTGACCACTCCGGCGGCTGTAACCAACGGATCGGCACCCATGCTGAGGCCGCCGATGGCGTCGGGCTTGAGCCCCATTTCATCGAGCAGTTCAAGAAGGCAGTAGCCCGTCAGAAGCGCGCCCTCCGGATCGAGCGTGGTGAGCTTGCAATCCAAGTAGTAGTGGCTCTTCTTGCCGGAGGACAAGGTAAAGTCACCACGCACGAGCGATTTCCCGCGCAGCAGAATTGCGAGTTGTTGTCGATGGCTGGTCATGGGCCGGCTTGGCTATGGTTGGGGGTTACTTCTTTTCCGGTCCGGGGACGGACTCTTCTTCCTCAAAAATCGCTGCGGCCGCAGCGATGCGGTCGCCTTCCTCCAGCCTGAGCAAGCGGACGCCCTGCGTCGAGCGGCCCGCTTCCCGAATTTCCGCAGCGTGGACCCGAATCACCTTGCCGTGCCCGGTAATGATCATGACGTCGGAATCTTCGCGTACTTGCAGCCCGGCCACCACCGGTCCATTGCGGTCCGTTGATTTCAGGTTGATGACGCCCTTGCCACCGCGCGACGTGACGCGGTATTCGGCCAGTGGGGTGCGCTTGCCGTAGCCCTTTTCCGCGACGGTGAGCATCAGCGAGGTCAGCGATTCGCGAATCTCGTCACTTTCCAGTTCGTCGAGATCTTGTGTGGTTTTTTTATACTCTTTGGCAATGATGCCGAAATCGGGTTGGACAGCATCCATCGAGACAACGAAATCGTCCTTGGCAAGATCCATGCCGTTGACGCCGCCGGCGTTGCGGCCCATCGAGCGTACTTCGGTCTCGCGGAACAAGATGGCCTGACCATCGCGGCTGGCCAGGAACACCATCTGCTTGCCGTCGGTGAGCTTTGCCCCGATCAGTTCGTCGTTCGCATCGAGGTTGATGGCGATGATCCCGGAGGGACGCGGGTTGGAGAATTCGGCAAGCTCGGTCTTTTTCACCGTGCCGTTTTTGGTAGCGAAGAAGACGAAGCGACCCGTCTCTTCCAGATTGCGGGCCGGAACGATGGCCTTCAGAGTTTCCCCTTCCTGAAAGCGGACCAGAGTGTTGATCGCCTTGCCGCGGGTGGCCGCGGCGGCCTCGGGGATTTCGTAGACCTTCAGCCAGTAGATGCGGCCTTTAGAGGTAAACAGCAGGATATAGCTGTGCGCCGAGGCGATGAAGAAGTGCTCGACAAAATCGTCTTCGCGCGTCTTCGCGCCGATGCGTCCCTTGCCGCCGCGGGACTGGTGGCGGTAGGTCTCGACCGACGTGCGCTTGACGTAACCGGCATGGCTGACGGTGATGGCCATTTCCTCGTCTTTGATCAGGTCTTCCAGCTTAATCTCTTCGACACGATCCACGATCTGCGTGCGGCGGTCGTCGCCATAGTCCTTCACGACTTCCCGCAGTTCGGCGACAATGACGGCCTTTAGCTTCTTGTCGCTGACAAGAATTTCCTCCAGCTCGGCAATGCGCTCGCGAATTTCGGTAAGTTCCTTGAGGATCTCGTCGACCGAAAGCTGCGTGAGGCGGTGCAACTGCAGCTCGAGGATGGCGTCGATCTGGAGATAGCTGAGTCCCAAACCCTCGCCGCCTGCGGCCGCCGCGGTGATGCCATACTTTTTGGCATCGAGCTTTACGCCCTTGATCGTCGTTTCCTTGCCCGCGACCATGACGCGAACCGACTTGTTCAGGAAGAATTCGTGTAAATTCTCGCGGGCGCTGGCGCGGCTCGACGAGCTCCGAATGATGCGGATCACGTCGTCCACGTTGTCCAGGGCGATGCGGTAGCCGAGCAGGAGGTGCTCACGTTCTTTCGCCTTGCGGAGCTCGTATTGCGTCCGCCGGCGGACAACGTCCACGCGGTGCTCAAGGAACAGGCGCAGCAGATCGAGCAGGCCCAGCTCGCGCGGCTGGCCGCCCACGATCGCGAGCAGAATCATGCCGTAGGATTCCTGCATCTGGGTCATCTTGAAGAGCTTGTTGAGGATGATCTGCGGCTCTTCGTCGCGCCTTAGTTCAATGACAATGCGCATGCCCTCGCGGTCGCTTTCGTCGCGCACGTCGGCTATACCGTCGATCTTTTTGTTGTTGATGAGTTCGGCGATGTGCTCAATCAGCCGTGCCTTGTTGACCTGGTAGGGCAGTTCGGTGACGACGATATCTTCGCGGTCCTTGCCGCGCTGCTCAATGGCGGCTTTGGCACGCACCTGGAACGATCCGCGGCCTTTCTTGTAGGCTTCTTCGATTCCTTCCCGACCATAGATGTAACCGCCGGTCGGAAAATCCGGGCCGGGGATGGTCTTCATCACCTGCTTCAGCGTCGCCTCGGGATTTTCGATCAATGCGATGGCAGCTTCGATGGTCTCTCGTAGGTTGTGAGGAGGAATCCGAGTGGCCATGCCGACGGCAATGCCGTCTGCTCCGTTGACCAGCAGGTTCGGAATCCGGGCAGGCAGGACCGTCGGCTCCATGCGGGTTTGGTCGAAGTTCTCGACGAAATCGACCGTTTCCTTCTCCAAGTCCTGGAGCATTTCCTCGGCAATTCGGGAAAGGCGCGCTTCGGTGTACCGCATGGCGGCGGGCGGATCGCCATCGACCGAGCCGTAATTGCCCTGGCCGTCGATGAGCGGGTAGCGCATGCTGAAATCCTGGGCCAGGCGCACCAAGGCGGGATAGATGATGGCTTCACCGTGCGGATGGTAATTTCCGGAGGTGTCTCCGCAGATCTTGGCGCACTTGCGAAAACCTCGGTTGGAAGCCAACCCGAGGTCGTTCATAGCGATGAGTATGCGGCGCTGGACGGGCTTGAGGCCGTCGCGGACATCCGGAATGGCGCGCGCCAAAATTACGCTCATGGCGTAATCGAGGTACGACTTCCGCATTTCCGATTCGATATCGACCGGCATCAATATCGGCTGGTCAGCCATGAAGACCCCTTTGTCAGTTTTGATACCGGCTCGTGATTAAGACTCTCCGTGCGAGCCGTAGGCAGCCGAGACCCGGTGAAGAGTGCGACGGCTGGTGACGACACATCTCCGACTAAATGTCCAAGTTAACCACTTCCAGGGCATTTTCTTCGATGAACTTACGGCGCTCTTCGACGTTCTCTCCCATGAGCGTCGCGAAAATCTCCTCTGCAGCCACGGCATCTTCCAGCCGGACCTTGAGCAGCGTGCGCGTCTCGGCGTTCATGGTGGTAGCCCACAGCTGCTCGGGGTTCATTTCGCCGAGGCCCTTGAAGCGCGTGATCGTAAACTCCTTCTTGGCGTCTTCCAGGACATAATTCAGTAACTCGAGCGCAGTCGCTTTCGTCGTCTTGTCGCCGTTGTGCGTAACGGTGAAGGGCGGCTGGTCGTTTTCCTCGATTGCCTGGCGGAGCGTACGGAGGCGCTTGTATTCGGGCGACGCAGCGAGGGCCCAGTTGATCCGCTTTTCGCCGCCATTTTTGAGCACCACTTCGTGCAAGCTGTGCTCTTCGTCAAATTCGAGTTTCGCGTCGACGTCGAGCTTGGCTCGCTCGATGGCCTTGACGAGCTCCTGCAGCTTTTTCTTGTCGGTGAAGTCGGCCTTCTTGTCGAGCTCGGCTTCACCGAGCAGCTCGACCAGCCTCGAATCACGCAGCCGCCGGCCCAGCTTTGATGAGACTTGGCCGTATTCCTGGATATTCAGCAAGAACTGCGTAAGGTCGCCGCCTTCCAGTGATTTGCCGGTTTTGCCCTTGACCACGTGCTCTTCGGTCGCGCGCTTCATGAGCTCACGCGAGAATTCACGCTCATCGCGGATATAGCGGTCCATCTTGCCGCGCTTGACGCGATAGAGCGGCGGTTGCGCGATATAGACATGATCTTTCTCGATGAGCTCGCGCATATGGCGGAAGAAAAACGTGAGCAGGAGCGTGCGGATGTGGCTACCATCGACGTCCGCGTCGGTCATGAGGATGATTTTGTGATAGCGGAGTTTGGCGGCATCGAAATCATCTTTGCCGATGCCGGTGCCGAGAGCCGTGATGATGGCGCGGATCTCCTCGTGGCCGAGCATCTTGTCGTAGCGCGCTTTTTCGACGTTGAGGATTTTGCCCTTGAGCGGCAGGATGGCCTGATACCGCCGGTCCCGCCCGCCTTTGGCGGAGCCGCCGGCCGACTCACCCTCCACGATGAACAGTTCACACCGCGCGGGATCGCGCTCTTGACAATCGGCGAGCTTCCCGGGCAGGCCCGAGGAATCCAGAGCGGACTTGCGCCGCGTGAGTTCCCGAGCCTTGCGGGCCGCTTCGCGGGCGCGTGCGGCATCGATGCACTTGCCGATGATCTTGCGGGCAATCGAGGAGTGCTTGTCAAAATACTCGCCCAGCTTTTCGTTGACCAGCGATTCCACCAAACCTTTGATATCGCTATTCAACTTGCCTTTGGTCTGACCCTCAAACTGTGGTTGAGGGAGCTTCACGGAAACAACGGCAACAAGCCCCTCGCGAACGTCGTCGCCCGTGATCGAGATTTCGTCCTTCTGCTCCTTGAGCATGCCGAAGGAGCCGGCGTAGTAATTGATCGTGCGCGTGAGGGCTGAGCGGAAGCCCGCCAGGTGCGTGCCGCCGTCGACGGTGTTGATCGTATTGGCGAAGGCGAAGATGTTCTCGGCGTAGCTGTCGTTGTACTGGAGTGCGATCTCCATATCGACGGTGCCGCGCTTACCCTCCATGTAGATCGGCGAGTCATGCAGTGTCTGCTTGCCGCGGTTCAGATGTTTGATGAATTCCGAGATGCCGCCGGTGAAGCGAAATTCAGCTTTCTTGTTCGAGCGCTCGTCCTCGAGCGTGATTTTCAGCCCTTTATTCAAAAACGCTAGCTCGCGCAGGCGCTGGGAAAGGGTGTCGAAACTGAAATTCGTGGTCGAGAAGATCGAAAGATCGGGATGGAAAGTGATCTTCGTGCCGGTCTTTTTCGTCTTGCCGGAAGACTTGAGTTTCGTAGTCGGAATACCCTTTTCGTAGGACTGCTCCCAGACTTCGCCATCCCGCCAGATTTCCAGATCGAGCCAATCGGAAAGCGCGTTGACCACGGAAACACCAACGCCGTGCAGGCCACCGGAAACTTTGTACGTCTCGCTGTCGAATTTCCCGCCTGCGTGCAGAACCGTCATGACCACTTCGGCAGCGGGTTTTTTTTCCGTGGCGTGCATGTCCACAGGGATGCCACGGCCATTGTCAACCACCGTGACGCTGTTGTCGTCGTGCACCTGCAGGTTGATCTCGTCGCAGAAACCAGCCATCGCTTCGTCGACCGAGTTGTCGACGACTTCCCAAACGAGATGATGAAGCCCCATCTCGCCCGTTGATCCGATGTACATGGCCGGGCGCTTACGGACGGCTTCCAGACCACCAAGGACTTTAATGGAGGTCGCGTCGTACTTGTGCCCGGCTGACGGACCGGCACTCCCAGGCCCTTTCGGGGCCGGATTCTCTTTGTCACCCATGGGTCGTGCGTCTCCTCGAGAAGCGGCCTCAGGTCCATAGACCTGAGCTACAACCGAAAAACTTCGACGATGCTTGAGTCCTACCGGGAAGGCGGTCGCGCGGATCGGCTCGACTTACCTTGCCCATTGGTCCCATCCCTACCAAGCGCGGGGCGCCGGAGCTGGGACTCGAAGGGTTTTTCTGAGCTCCATCCCGTCCCGTACCGACATCTCGGGTGGACGCGGCGAAGCTCCCCTCAGAAGAGGAAGCCAGTTGCTTGCGCCCAGCTGTTTGGAACCGCCAGTTCTGGCGCTGGCGACGATGGAGCGGGCGCAGACTCGGTCCGAAACTTGCCATTCAAGAGGAATCCGGAACCAACTAAATTTTACCGGAACGGATGGACTTTCACAAGGCGATTCTCATAGGTGAGAAATGGGATAGAACATTTACTTTCAAATGCTTAGCGAGGCCTCCGGGGGCTCGTCGGCGAGATTTTCGCCCCGGATGAGGCCGTTAAATGCGCATCGGCATCACGACGTAGCGATAGCGGCTGGACTCGTCGGCCAACGGGCGAAGCTGGCCGGCCGACTGCTCATCCTTGAGCTCAAAGCTGATGGGGCCGTCGGGTGCGGCGGCAAGAAAATCGAGCAAGTATTGAGCGTTGAAGCCAATCGAGATCGGCTCACCTTTGAACTCTTTCTCGATGGCTTCTCTTGCTTCGCCGTACTCGGGGCTCGAGGCGGAGATTTCCACGCCCTCCTTGGCAACCGTGAACTTCACCGCATGAGAGCGCTGATCGGCGAGCTGTGAGACGCGGCGGAGCGCATCTTGTAGTTCATTGCGCTCAATGACCACATTTCGGTTCGTATCACGTGGCAACACGGCTTCATAGTTCGGGAATTGGCCGGTCAGCTTGCGACAGGTCAGCAAGCGGTTACCAAACTGAAAGAAGAGGTGGCTTTCATCCTGCGCAAAGTCCGCCACATCTTCATTGCCGGCCTCAGCAGCCAAGCGCTCCACCTCGTTCATGGCCTTTTTCGGAATCAGCACACGCGTCTCAGATGTAAAGCCCTCGAATTTGTGATCTACTTCCACCATAGCCAATCGATGGCCGTCGGTTGCGACCATCGTGATGGTTCCCGGCTTCAGCACCAGTAGGGCTCCATTGAGCGTGTAACGGGATTCCTCCTGCGAAATGGCGAAGGTGGTTTTCGCCATAAGCCCTGCCAGGAGCTTCGCCGGAATCTTCACGAGCGCGTGCGGAAAGCTCGGCAGCGCCGGAAAGTTATCTTTCGACATTCCCACCAGCTTGTAGCTTTTCCGATCCGAGGTAATCTGCACCCAGTGGTTTTCCAGCAGCTTGAAACGAATCTCCTCTTCCGGGAGCAACCGCACCAGTTCCAGGAGTTTTTTTGCTGGGATCGTTCCCGCACCATCTTTTTTAATTTTCGCTTCGCAAGAAGTACGGATACTCAGCTCCAGATCCGTAGCCGTAATGATCAGCCGGTTGCCTCTTGCCTCGCAAAGAAGATTGGAGAGGATCGGAATCGTTGTTTTCCGCTCGACAACACCCTGCGTGAGAACGAGCTCCTCCAGCAAATCAAACTTCTTGACGCTAAATTCCATCTCGTGTGCAGTCCTTACGCTCGTTTCTGTGGTCATGTTCGGCCTTTGGGTACTCTACTGCTTTTCCTGATTCGTAGAAAGAGAGAAACCGCCGTCGCCGTCGCAACTGTGGATTTGTGAGAAAGCCACGGATCGAGAGCAAGCGAGAGGATTTATTTTGCGCACGCGGTTGTCGAAATTAGAATCTGGCTGTGAAATTTCAATGCTTGGCCCAGTCCCTTCACAGATCATTCACAATCCTTTCACAAAGGAAAGCTGCGGTAGCCCTCGGAAGCTCTATTAAGTCTAGCCAAATGAATCGAGTAGCCTGTTAATTGTCCTGTTTAAATCCTTGTCCCGCTGGCGAAGGCTCTCGATCTTGTTGATGGAGTGCAGCACGGTAGTGTGGTGCTTGCCACCGAACTGCTTGCCGATTTCCGGCAACGAAGCTGTGGTGAGCTGCTTCACGAGAAACATGGCAATTTGGCGGGGGAAGGCGATGACTTTCGAATTGCTTCGGATTTTTAGATCCTGTGCGCGCATACCAAAGTGCTCGCTGACGCGCTTTTGAATCTGCTCGATGGTGACCTTTTTTTCCTGCGTTTCGATGATGTTTTTGAGCACTTGTTGGGCCGTGGCCTGGTCAATCTCGGCGCCGGTTAGTGAGGAGTATGCAATCAAGCGAATCAGCGCGCCTTCTAGCTCGCGGATGTTCGACTTAATGGAGCGGGCGATGAATTCGGCCACCTCATCCGGCAGATGGACTCGTTCGCTATCCGCCTTTTTCTGTAGGATAGCGATCTTTGTTTCCAGATCCGGCATCTGGATGTCAGCGATCAAGCCCCACTCAAAGCGTGAGCGCAACCGTTCTTCAATGGCAGAAATCTCCTTAGGGGGGCAATCGGATGAAATCACGATCTGTTTTTGCTGATCGTAAAGGGCATTAAACGTGTGAAAAAACTCCTCCTGGGTGCGCTCGGCGCGCGCGATGAATTGGATATCGTCTACCATCAGAACATCCATGTTGCGGAAGCGGTCGCGAAATCCCGGCATGCGCTCAAAGCGGATGGCGGCGATGACTTCGTTCGTGAACTTCTCGGCGCTGATGTAGGTAAGCCGCAAGGCCGGATTGCGCCGCTTGAGGGCATGGCCGATCGCCTGCATCAGGTGCGTTTTGCCCAGTCCCACTCCGCCATAGAGGAAAAGCGGGTTGTAGGATTTCGACGGCTGTTCCGCCACAGCGATGGCCGCAGCATGGGCGAACTGATTCGATTTGCCGACGATAAACTTGTCGAACGTGTAGCGTGGATTGAGCTGAGTGTCCGATGAGTCGAAGTCGAGCTTGGCCTGAGAGGTCAGCGCCGCGGGCGGCGCCACCGGTTCTGCTTCTGCGCAGACGAATTCGAGCACAAGCCCAGGCCTGCCAACCTCGGCCAGAACGGCCTGCAGAAGCTCCCCGTACGTCTCCGTCAAGCGCTTACAAAATAGGCGGGTAGGAACTCGAACCACCAAGCGGTCGTCCTCGGCTCGCTCCTGCCGGGTAGGGCGGAACCAGGTGGCGAAGCTATGGGG
>Ga0187769_10000357_pt1 | contig 25170 bp, 21 predicted proteins | sample 0116_SJ02_MP02_1_FD_133140 | JGI IMG/M metagenome (GOLD analysis project Ga0187769, IMG submission 133140) | Tropical peat soil microbial communities from peatlands in Department of Meta, Colombia - 0116_SJ02_MP02_10_MG | ecosystem: Environmental > Terrestrial > Soil > Wetlands > Peat | place... | reverse complement strand
CGCCCAGCAAAGCCCGCAGCAGGTCGTGTGTGAGCTCCAGCTGCTTGAGCAGCGGGGGCAATTGCTCGCGCGCCTGGGCGAGCGCCGACTCCTGCGCAGCCACGTCCAGGCGCATGACGTAACCCAGATGAAATTGACTGCGCAAAATCTCCAACGCCTTAGCGTTCTGGTCGATAAAGCGCTGCGTCGCTTCAATCTGCGCGCGCAGCGAAGCTTCTTGTACCGCCGCCGCCACGACGTTGCCGGCGAGCGTGATATAGGTCGCCTCCATTTCGTACCGCAGCGTATCGGCCTGTGCCTGGAGCGACTCGACCTGCCGGCGGTTGGCACCAAAGACATCCGGCGTGTAGCCCACGGTCAACTGCGCTGTCTGGAAGTTATAGAACAAGGGTTCGGCGGGAGCGCTCGGTGCAATGAACTGGCCGTTACCCTGTAGACCCGGTGCATTGGTCGTAGCGATGTTGCCCGGCAGTTTTTGTCGCTCAAAGCTGTATTCGGCCGACACCGTTGGATAGAAAAAGCCGCGCTGCGCCGCCGTGTATTCCTGTGCCTGGCGCAACGCAGCCCGCGCAGCAGTGATGGTCGGGTTGGCTTTGAGTGCCCGCTCGACCAAAGCATTGAGTTTGGGCGATTCAAACAGCGTCCACCACGCAAACGCTATGTCCCGGCCCATGACAAAGTGCTGTGCATCTCCGCCAACCACGTCCGCGGAGGCCGTCATCTCCGCCATAGGCTTGGGCGCATAGCCGTCGACTTTGGGAGACGCAGGCCGTTGAAAGTCCGGTCCCACCGCACAGGCGCAGACCAATAGCGCGGTGGCTACCGCGGCCCAGACGCACCGCCCCAATGAAATTGTGCGCATTAGCACCTTCAGATGTCCGTGGCCCCGATTCACGCGGGTCCATTAGCTTAACTACAGGCGTCGATTCTACGGCTCAGGACAGTGTGCACACCACCGTGATAAATCACAGTGCGTACTGTGATTTATCACGGTAGACAGTGTCCGGCCCCAACCGGGAACATATACGTTCTTTATAAAGAGGCGGGTTATGCGAATTGGACACAAGCTCGGTGGTGCAGCGAGCGCATTGGCCACGTTGGCCGTGGTGATGGGAATTGCTGGCTGCTCTGGCGGTGCCTCCAAAGATGCATCGGAGGGCGCCAAGGCTGAAGCCGCAAAGCCGGCAGAGGGCAAAGAGGCAGGAGCTCAAGGCGCCCAGGCCAGCGTGGACCTGAACGACACACAGGTCAAAACCATCCGCTTTGCCCCGGTCGGTGCTCGCACTTTTCCTCGGCAACGCATCGCCGTAGGCAATATCGACTTTAACGAAGATCTCGCAGTGCAGGTTTATTCTCCGTACGCGGGCCGCATCATCCAAGCCTTCGCCCAGTTGGGCGATGAGATCGAGAAGGGCAAAGCGCTTTTCACGATCGATAGTCCGGACCTCGTGCAGGCCGAATCTACCTTAATTGCGGCTGCTGGCGTCTATGAGCTAACCAGCGCGGCCTTAACGCGCGCCAAAGGACTCTTTGAAACCCAAGGCATCGCCGAGAAGGACTTGCAGCAGGCGATCTCGGATCAGCAGAGCGCAGAAGGAGCACTCAAAGCGGCCCGCGATGCGGTGCGCGTTTTTGGTAAATCGGAGGCGCAAATCGACGAGATCGTCGCCAAGCGCAAAATCGATCCGGCGCTCGTTGTTCCCTGCCCGATCAGCGGCCGCGTCACGGCGCGCAACGCCCAGCCTGGTTTGTTCGTGCAACCGGGCAGTCCGCCCGCACCCTATGCCGTCGCCGACCTATCGACCATGTGGATGCTAGCCGACGTTACCGAAAGCGACATCCCCATGTTCCGTTTGGGACAGTCGGTGCGCGTGAAGGTGTTGGCTTTCCCCGACCGTGACTTCGAGGGAAAGGTGACCAACATTGGTGCGACCGTCGATCCCACGACACGTACCGTCGTGGTGCGCTCGGAAATCCGCGATCCGAAACACGAACTGCGCCCGGGTATGTTTGCAACGTACGTCATCAACGTCCAGGCTCCGGTAAAGGGTCTCGCCGTGCCGCTGGCGGGCATCGTGCGCGAGGGCGATGGCACGATGACCGCATGGGTCACCATGGATGGACACCATTTCACTAGGCGCATCGTCAAAGTGGGCCTGCAGGAAGGCGGGTTCGACCAGATTCTCGAGGGCCTGCAGCCCGGCGAGCAGGTCGTTACCGACGGAGCAGTATTTCTGAGCAACATGGTTGCCTCCGCCGGAACCGAAACCTAAGCCTCCCACGTCAAGGAAGTACCCGTGTTCAAAACTGTTCTTGCCTTTTGCTTGACGCGCCGGGCCGTCGTGATGATGGGCCTGCTGGTGCTGCTCGGTGCCGGGGCCATCGCTGTCAACAAGCTCAACATCGAGGCTTACCCCAACCCTGCGCCGGTGATTTTAGAAATCACCGCGCAGGCTCCGGGCCTGTCCGCGGAGGAGATGGAGCGCTATTACACGACCCCCATGGAAATTGGGCTGTACTCGACGCCGGGAATTTCGAATATCCGCTCGACATCCTTTTACGGTCTTTCCTTCGTACGCGTCACCTTCAAATACGGCGTCGACTACTTTTTTGCGTACACGCAGGCGGCGTTGAGCCTGCAGCAAAACGTCAACCTGCCCGGGAGTCAGGTTCCGCAAATCCAGCAATCGAGCCTCGTCGGCGAGGTCTACCGCTATCAGGTCGTCGGCCCCCAGCATTTTGGATTGACCAATCTGCGCACGGTGCAAGACTGGATCATTTTGCGCCGTCTGTCGACAATCCCCGGGGTAGTCGCGATCAACAGCTGGGGCGGCACCACCAAGGAATTCGACGTCAAGATCGACCAAGGCAAATTGCAAGCCTATGGGCTCACGGTGCCGCAGATCATTACCGCCCTGGGCAACGCGAACATCAACGTCGGCGGACGTGAGATCGCAATTGGCCAGCAGTCCATCAACATCCGTGGGGTAGGACTGATCGACAGTGGTGGCAGCGACGATCTGACCAAAGGCTACAAGGTCGAGGACATTGAAAACGTCGTCCTGACGCAAAACAACGGTGTGCCGGTGTTGGTGAAACATGTCGCGCAAGTCGACGTGGGATACGTGCCTCGGCTGGGCATCGCCGGGCGTGATCACGAGGACGACATTGCGGCGGCCATCGTCGTGATGGGCCGCACCCAGCACACCAACGAGATCGTTCCGCGCATTAAAGAGGTCGTGGAGAAGATGAACCACGACGGAAGCTTACCTCCGGGAGTGAAGATCGTCCCGTATTACGACCGCACTTCGCTGGTCGACGTAACCACCCACACCGTATTTCACAATCTGGTTTTCGGGTGCCTGTTGGTGTTTCTGATCCAGTGGATCTTTCTGGGTGACCTGCGCAGCGCGATCATTGTTGGCGTCAACATTCCGTTTGCGCTGCTCTTTAGCATTATCTTGTTGGTGCTGCAGGGCGAGGACGCCAACTTGCTTTCGATCGGAGCCGTGGACTTTGGCATCATCGTCGATTCCGCGGTGATCTTGGTCGAGAACATCTTTCGCAACTTTCAGTCGAACAAGGACGTCCGGCGTCGATTGCTTGAGGACCTCGCAGAAGGCCAGTTGGGTAGTGATCCGACACATTTTCGGGACGTAAATCATCGCCGTACATGGAACAACCGCCTGCGGCTGATTCTGATCAGTGCCTTGCAAGTGGATCGCGCCATATTGTTTTCGGTCGCAATTACGGTGGCCGCATTCGTACCCTTGTTCACCATGCAGGGCGTCGAGGGCCAGATCTTCGGTCCCATGGCCAGAACGTATGCCTATGCACTGACCGGTGCATTGATTGCCACTTTTACCGTCACACCGGTGCTGGCCTCCTTCGTTTTACCAGCGCATGTGGAGGAAGTCGAAACCATCGTGGTGCGCGCGATTCGCTCGGTGTACACCCCGCTGCTTCGCTGGTCGCTGTCAAATCGGGGAGTCGTGGTCGGCGCCGGAGTGATCTTTCTCGTGCTAACCGGGCTGTTGATCGGGCGACTGGGTTCGGAATTTTTGCCGGCCCTTGAGGAAGGTAACTACTGGATACGGGCTTCCATGCCACCGACGATGTCGCTGGAAGCGGGCACTCGTGCGGCCGGCAAAATGCGCGAGATTCTAATAAGCCACCCGGAAATCCTGACCGTCGTCTCCCAGCACGGGCGTCCCGACAACGGCAGCGACGCATCGCCCTTCTCCAATGTCGAGCTGTTTGCTCCCTTAAAGCCCTTTGACGAATGGCCCTCCGGTTTGACCAAGGACAAGCTCACGGAACAATTGCAAAAGCAATTCAACGACGAGTTGCCCGGGGTGACCTTTAACTTCTCGCAGTACATTCAGGACAACGTCGAGGAAGCCATCTCGGGAGTCAAAGGCGCCAATTCGGTCAAGATCATCGGACCTAATCTCGTTGTACTCGAGCAGATTGCTGCGCAGGTGATGGAGCAGATGAGGGCCGTGCGCGGCGTGGAGGACCTGGGGCTGTTTAACGTCCTTGGCCAGCCCAATCTGAACGTTAAGGTCGACCGAGCCAAAGCGGCGCGCTATGGCTTAAATAGCGGAGACGTCAACACGGTGATCCAGGCAGCGATGGGCGGCGTAACCGCCAGCACAGTGCTGGAAAACGAGCGTCAGTTCAACCTGGAGGTACGCTTTTTACCCAAGTACCGCGACAGCATCGAGAACGTAGGCAACATTCGGGTCGGCTATCAAACGGCTAGCGGCGCCACCGGGTATGTCCCTTTACGCGATGTAGCAAACATCAGCCTGGATACCGGTGCCTCCTACATCTATCACGAGGCAACCCAGCGGTTCATTCCGATCAAGTTCAGCGTGCGGGGGCGCGATTTGGGCGGCACGGTGGCCGAGGCGCAAAGTCGCATCGCGAAGAACGTACCCCTGCCCACCGGCTACCGCATCATCTGGGCCGGTGAGTTCGAGGACCTGCAACTAGCGCAAAAACGCCTTGAGGTCATTGTGCCAATCAGCCTTGCGCTCATCCTCATGCTGCTGTACGCGCTGTTTAATTCGCTGCGCGACAGCCTGCTCGCGCTGTCCGGGATTCCTTTTGCCATTGGGGGCGGAGTGTTGGCGCTATACATTGCGGGACTGCCGTTCAGCATTTCGGGGGCAATTGGCTTTATTTCGCTGTTTGGTGTTTCGGTAATGAACGGGATTTTGCTCATTACTTACTACCATCAGACGCGCTCGCACGGTCTTAGCAATATCGATGCGATGTTTCTTGCGGGAGAGCAGCGTATGCGGCCCATGCTCATGACGGCACTCTCGGCCTGCATCGGTTTGTTGCCGGCCGCCCTGTCCCATGGCATTGGCAGCCAAGTGCAACGGCCCCTGGCTACTGTCGTCGTCGGCGGATTGTTGCTCGGACCGATCATGCTCTTGGTCGTGGTGCCCGCCCTGCAGACGCTGTTCATGGGTCGGGAAGATCAGATGCCACCGGCAGCGCACGAGACTGCGCGCGGAATTGACGCCGAATGAGCGCGCGGGGAAACAAGGCCAATGGGGCAGCCGCCTTCGTGGCGCTGGTTGTCGTTGCGCTCACGGCGAAGGCTTGCCTTGCACAGCCGCTGCATCAACCGCTTGAATCCCGCCACGTCCTCACGCCGCATCCTTCGGCGGCGGTAATTGGCGGACCCGCACGGCCCACCGGTGCAAGGCCAGGCGAGGCGCGCTTTCCCGTTTCGCCAGCTGGTGCCGTGCATGCTAAGGCACCGCTCGCACCAAGAGAATTTCCGCATGTAGCCGCAAAACAAGTGACTGCAAGCAGTAAACCCGCCCAATCGTTGCAACTACATAAACGGCAGGAACCAGCGTCCGGGCAAAATCACGCGGCGCCAGTGCACCACGCCAAATGAGCTCTTACGGTTCGATCAACCCGCCCGTCGCCGCCTTGACCGCCGCCTGTATTCGAGACGACACACCGAGTTTGCTGCGGGCATTATCGATATGAAAGTCGACGGTGCGTTTGCTCAGGCCCAGTATCGATGCAATCTCGTCGGAGGTCTTCCCGCGCGCCGACCATGTCAGAGTCTCGATTTCGCGCTGGCTCAAGTCGACTTGTTTCGACCAAATCTCCAGGCGCGCCACACGCGCCAGGCGCGCGCTGAGGATGCTGGCCAGAAGGTCGAAGTCGATCGGCTTGGTGACATAGTCATCGGCGCCCAGCCTGCGCCCTTTGAGCTCGCTGTCGCGGTCGGTGAGCGCCGTTAGGAACACAAACGGCATGTTGCGGAAGTTCGGAGCAATCGCAGTTAGCGCCTCTAATACCTCGAATCCGGACATTCCGGGCAGGTTAATGTCGCACAGTACAAGGTCCGGGCGAATGCGCAAGATCGCGGCAAAACCGTCGTTGCCGTCGTGCGCCAAGCTCACGTCGTAACCGCGCTCTTCTAGGTCCTCGCGGATCAGCGCAGCGCTTTCTTTATCGTCCTCAATGCAGAGGATTTTCTTACGCTCTTCTACCATGGCAAGCCAAAACCAACATTTGCTCGGGCGCAGCGCACGCCCAGCACCCCCGGTCTGCGCGCAAGCGACAAGCGCCCGGGTGCCGTATTCTATTGCCCCCGGCCAGGCGAAGGAACTCGCTGGTCAAAAGGGTTCGGTCGCCGCGACTTGGGAAGTCGAGCACGAACACCGGCCGCTCGGCGGAAAGCCAACGAAAGTCGTGACCCAACGTCATTCCATCCGAATTCGCTTGTCCCTCGCGTTCATCCTCTTGGGGCTGCTGGTTCTCGTGTTGGGCCTGTTTAGCGTCTGGTGGCTAAGCGACGTCAACGCCGCGTCGGCGGAAATCCGCGATCGTTGGTTGCAAAGCTCCCACTTGCTGGGCGACTTGAACAATTTCACATCCGACTATCGCGCCGCCGAGGCCAGCCATTTGCTGGCAACCAGTAAAGTCGAAATGGCGGCAAACGATAAGGAACTTTTGTCCTTGCAAAAGGCGATCAACCAGGCATGGCAAAGCTATGAGAAAGTTCCCCATGACGGGGAGGAAACGCGTCTGTGGAAACAGTTCACGGCGGACTGGAACCATTACCGCCAAGTCTCCGACCGGGTTCTCGCCTTATCGGCGCAGCGCCCCAACGCCCTTGCGATCACGCTCTATGAAGGTGACTCGAAGATGGCGTACGGCGCGGCCAGCGATACGCTAGGCGGGCTTACTGAGCTGACCGTTACGGGTGCGCGGGCCGCAAGCAATCGTGCGGACCAGGTCTACCGGCATGCGCGCATACTGATTTTTGGCGCTATCGCTCTTGCCGGAGTGATGATCCTGATCGTCATGAGCCACATCACGCGCTCCGTTTCCCGACCCATACTCGAACTTGCCAGTCGAATGCACACGCTTGCTAAAAGCGACACCAATATCGAGATCTCCGGCACTGAACGCAGTGACGAGATCGGGGAAATGGCCCGCGCCGTTGTAGTGTTCCGCAATAACGCGATCGAACTTGCCCACAGCCAACGGGGATTGGAGCAACAGGCCTCGATGCTCGCCGAAAAACTCGAACACGAACAGCGGCTGACGACTTTGCAGCGCAATTTTGTGTCGATGGCCTCGCACGAATTTCGCACCCCCCTTACCATCATCGACGGGCAAGCGCAACGCTTGATCAAAATGGTGGAGCGAATATCACCTGTCGAACTTGGCGAACGTGCCGGAAAAATTCGAACGGCCGTTCAGCGCCTGACGAATCTTCTGGAGTCCTTGCTCAACTCCTCCCGTCTGATGGAGGCCGACCAGAAGCTGTATTTTCATCCGACAGAATTTAACCCCGCAGCACTGCTCCACGAGGTATGCCAGACGCACCGCGAGATCGCAGCGGACGCTTGGGTCATAGAGCACATCAACAATCTGCCCTCATCCATGCTAGGTGACCCTAAGCTGCTGTACCAGGCCTTTAGCAATCTGGTCTCCAATGCCATCAAATATTCCGCGGTCGGCAAACCGATCCAGCTCGACGCAGTGTTTGATAAGGATCGGCTGGTAGTTACCGTGCGTGACGAGGGCATCGGGATTCCTCAAGAGGATTTGCCAAGAATGTTCGAACGATACTATCGGGGCAGCAACGTTCATGGCATCGTCGGAACCGGAATCGGCCTGTACCTGGTCAAGACCGTTGTCGCCTTGCACGGCGGCGATATCACGGTCGAGAGCCGCGAGGGCGAGGGATCGAAGTTCACCTTGTGGCTACCGCTTCGTCCTACAGTCGCGTCCACCGAAAGCGCCTTGGCACAGGACGCAGTCAACGCATAAGCCGACGCCAATCCGGGTGCGCAGCGCGCCAGGGTGATTTCTGGCTCTTATGTGGTGCGCGCCGGGCGGCTAAAAATCAGGGTACTCGAATAAGCAGTCCCACGGTAATACCAACGGACTGCTCCCCGGTCTTCGAGACGACGCTCCAATCGGGTTGGACGTACCAACCGAGGTCTTTGTGGGGCCAGAACATGAAATCCAAATCGACTTCGGCACCATTGGCTGTGCCGCGATCTGGTCCACTGAAGGTTTTTGCGTATTTCGGACCCGCACCGATCATAAATTCCGAGCTCTCTGAAAGTTCAAACGGCTTCTTAAATATTAGCGAGCCGGAGAGCTCCGTGTGCCCGGATGTGCCAAGCAATGCCCCGGCAAGCTCCATCTCGAGCCAATGTTCAATGAGCGACACCTCGAAGCCCGCTGCGGCGCCTGCGTTCACCTCGCTGCCGCCGCGCACAACCCATTCACTGGTCGGGCCGATTTCCACCACTGCGCCTTCCCCCTTTTGCTTTTCCTCGGAATCTTGTGCGTGCGCCGCGACGGGAACAAGAGTGGCCAAAGCGCAAACGGCGGCCAAGTGCACCAAGCGTTGCATCATGATGTACATAACAATTCGCCAAATTAGAAAGGTTGGGATCGACGCAAATTCGCCCGATCCTACCGGAGCCTCCCAGAGCGGGCAATGTGTGGCTGGCACTGTGTGCGCTAGGCAACGCCCTTGCCGTGAGCGGGAAGTTGGGGGGGTCGATTGCGCAGGCATTGCTTCGGAGGAAGTGGAAAAACGACGATCGGCTGCAGCTTTGCTTGCCCCGCGCCTTGTGTGCCCGTAGTTCGCTGCCGCCAATGTCCGGGCCGCGCTTTAGGCGCTGCAGCACCCTGCGCGAGCGTCGAAAGCAGATCGATTTTTGACAGTTTTTTTTCGCGCCTTTCGCCGATTTTTGTCCTCATTGATGCGCTCGCGACTACGATTGCTTGTCCATGTCCACTACTGCTTTTGCCGCCCTCGCAATTGCGGCGCGCCCACGCGGCGCGCCCCCGGTGGGTCTTTCGCCAGGGGCCCAGTATTGGCACGCACAGGCGCAGGATCAAATTTGGGTACGCCTGCTCTTTGTGCCGGAAAACAAGATCGAGGTTGATATCTGGTGGAATCGACTCGTCCGGCATCCCGATGTTCAACTGGTCTTCGGCCTATATCGAGACTGGGTCGAATTTGGCAGTCTTACCGGAAACGGCTTTAACGCACCCGGATTTCATCGCCTGGGCTTTGGCACCTTTGCCGTCAATATCGCGATCCAGGCATTGAAGGTGGGATTTGACCCCTCTTTGCCAGTGCTCGGTGTGCTCTCCAACACGGACGAGGAACATCTTGCGCCCGAGCAGCGTCGGCCACTGGAGGAAAGTCGACGCGCATTTTGGCGACGCTTCGGTCTGGAAGTAGAAACGCGCGGTGATCCTCCGCTTGACTATCTCCAAGGCCACATCAGCAACCTGCACGTAGTCACGGCAGGCATGTTGGCCGGTGAGTTTCCACGCTGCATTTCACTGCGCGACTTCGTCCGCCAAGCGCCGACCGGCTTATAAGGTTCAACCGTTCCGATGACCGTTTTGGTCCTTGCGCGAGCCCATTTCGCGCGGCGTTGCTCGGCGTTGTTCTCTGACAAGCAACAAAGAACAGGCTAAGTTAGCGCGCGGCTCGACGGCCGGCTCGAGTCGAATCGAGCGGGCAAAATCCGATGACGAGGCGCAAGCGGCGTGAAAAAAGCAAGTCGGGGGTTCACCGTCCTCGCCGTTGCATTGGCCGGATGCGACATGAAGTGGCTGCAAAAGTCGACCGCGCACCTGCCAGCAGGCAATTTTCCACAGCGTGTCGAGGCTGCCGTTACGCAAGTGCCGGGTGTATCGATTGACCACGCGCATTTGACGCAAAAAAATCTTGTTCTGGCCACAGCGCTGCATTCGGGCAGCCACCGTCCTTTCGCGCACGTCCCATGCGGGGAGGATGTCGGGAAATGGTCACGGTGCAGGTGCGTTTTGGGCAGTTCGGTATGCGCGAACCGGAGCGGGAGCGCGAACGCATTGCACCGCTTCTAAAAGCGATAACGAGGAGCCCGGAGCGTAATTGCGAGGTTTGAGAACTCCTGCTGCGCGCGGCGAACCCTGGCGCTTTTTCCGGTAGGCTTGCTGCCGCTGAGCCGACGGCCGAGCCGTTTCAAACGAACCACGGTTGCCATGCATCAAGGCCAAAGGCCTCTTTGGTGGTCTTTTGCGACCATCCGACTAATATTTGCCGGCACATTAGTGCGAGACAAGGACAAAGGCGCCGAGAAACGGCGAACGACGGAGGATAAAATGCTTCGCCCCTGGATGCTCACCGCGATCGTGCTGCTGGCTGCAACATTCGTGGACGCGCTTGCCCAGCCGGTGGAGAGCCCAAGCCGGGGCCAGCTGTTGTACACAACACACTGCATTGCCTGCCATACGGCCCAGGTCCACTGGCGCGCCAAAAAGCTCGCCACCGACTGGGCCAGTTTGAAAGCGCAGGTTCGCCGCTGGCAGGCAGTGCAAGCGCTGGGTTGGAGCGATGGCGACATCACTGACGTTGCAAGCTACCTCAATATTCTCTATTACCGTTATGCCACGCCCGATTAATTAGTTACCCGGCCCTCATAAAGTAGATGCGAATGCGCCCTGTACAGGCAGCCGCCGCGCATAACGCAAGACCGGTTCCCCCTTTGCTGGAACATTTGCTAGAAGGTAAATCCCATGACAAGCCTGCGGCCCGAGATCGACCCAGACGGACTGCTCGAATACTCGGTTGTTTTTACCGACCGTGCGTTAAACCACATGTCGCAAAAGTTTCAGCGGGTGATGCGCGACATTTCCCAGATACTTAAACAAACCTATAACGCACACACAGCAATCATCGTTCCCGGCGGAGGAACGGTCGGCATGGAAGCCGTGGCGCGTCAGTTCGCGACGGACCGCCGGACGCTCGTGGTGCGCAACGGCTGGTTTAGCTACCGGTGGACGCAAATTTTTGAAATGGGCCGCATCCCGTCTGCGCAAAGCGTGCTCAAGGCGCGCCCAGCGACATCCGGCCGGCAGGCGCCGTACGCGCCTCCCCCCATCGAGGAGGTCGTGGCGGCGATCGGTGAGCAGCGGCCCGATGCGGTGTTCGCGCCACACGTGGAAACCGCATCGGGGATCATGTTGCCCGAAGGCTATCTTCGTGCCGTATCCCAGGCCGCGCACAATGTTGGTGCGATCTTTGTGCTCGATTGCATTGCCTCTGGTGCGATCTGGATCGACATGCAGGAAATTGGAGTCGACGTGCTGATCAGCGCGCCGCAGAAAGGCTGGAGCGGGTCACCTTGCAGCGCGTTTGTCATGTTGAATGAGCGCGCACGCAACTTGATGGCAAGTACGCGAAGCACAAGTTTTGCGGCGGATCTGAACCGCTGGCTGCAGATCATGCAGGCCTACGAAGGCGGCGCTCACGCGTATCACTCGACGCTGCCAACCGATGCGCTGGTCAAAACGCACGAAGCAATGGTCGAGACGCACGCCTATGGATTGGAGAAGCTGCGTGCACGACAACTGGAACTGGGGCAGCGCGTACGCTCGCTGCTCTCTGGCAAGGGACTGCGTGACGTTGCCGCACAGGGCTTTCACGCGCCCGGCGTAGTCGTGAGCTACACGGACGACGATGGCCTGCACACCGGCAAGGCTTTTGTCGCCGCGGGTTTGCAGGCCGCCGCGGGTGTACCCTTGCGCTGTGACGAACCCGCGGATTTCAAGACGTTTCGAATCGGACTGTTCGGCTTGGATAAGCTCTATAACGTCGAGCGTACGGTAGCGAATCTTGACGCCGCGCTCGGACGCGTGCTGGCCAAAGCGTCTTAGTCGCTTGGCTCTTCGCGCGACCACGGCCCCCTCGGCTCCCAACGAAGGTGCCCCATGAACATCTCCGGCCTAAAGGATCAAGTCAGTAGCGAGGAATGGCAACTGCGCTGCGATCTTGCCGCCGCGTACCGGCTGGTGGCGCTGTACGGCTGGAGCGATCTTGTCTTCACGCACATCAGTGCAAGGCTGCCTGGGACAGGGCATCGGTTTTTGATCAATCCCTACGGGATGTTGTTTGAGGAAATCACGGCGTCCTCGCTGATCCGCGTCGACCAAGATGGCAACAAACTGCAGGACAGCCCGTTTCCCGTCAATCCGGCGGGCTTTACCATACACAGTGCGGTACACGCGGTGCGCGAGGATGCGCGTTGCGTACTGCACACTCATACGCGCGCTGGCGTCGCGGTGGCGGCCCAACAATGTGGCGTGCTGCCCATTTCGCAGCAAAGCACCTTTGTACTCGCTTCCCTGGCGTATCACGACTATGAAGGCGTGGCGCTGCGCGGCGACGAAAAGCCACGCCTGCAGGCGGACCTGGGTGATAAAGACTTCTTGTGCCTGCGCAACCACGGATTATTGACCGTCGGGCCGACCGTCGCCGATGCCTTTTTGCGAATGTATGTGTTCGAAAGCGCTTGCCAGATTCAGATCAGCGCGCAATCAGGCGGCGCCCTGGTGCCCGTGCAGCCCGCCATCGTGGAGGGCGTCGCCCATGCCATGAAGGTGCAAACGGGCGGCATGGGCGGGGAATTCGTCTGGCCAGCATTGATACGCAAGCTCGAACGCGAGCAGCCGAACTACCGTCTCTGACGAATTAAGACACAGACTTTGCCGCAGCGCATGCGCCAAATGCAATGTGCCACATTGCTTGCGGCACTGCAGCAGCAGAAGGCGCAACACCGAAGGAAAATATCCATGGGATGATTGCGTCGTGCAAAGGCAGCTGGCCTTTGACACAGGCACAGGACCCCGCTCGAAAGGGTTCACAACGTCCGCCGAGAAGTGCAAGTATTTGCGAAGGCCGTGGCGGGCCGCAAGGAGAACCTCGTGGCACAGGAGGGTATGGCGCCGACGGCGGCCGATACGTTTCCCAAGCTGCTGATTTGGCATGCGCGGGTTCGGCCGGACCACCCAGCTTTGCGTGAGAAAGATCTGGGCGTCTGGCAAACCTGGAGTTGGTCGCAGTTGGCGACCGAAGTGCGCCTGCTCGCCGGCGCACTGCATACGCAAGGGGTAGTGCGCGGCGATCACGTAGCGATCATTGGCGAAAACCGCCCACGCTTGTATGCGGCCATGCTGGCCAGCCAAGCCTTGGGCGCAGTTGCAGTGCCAATGTACCAGGACGCAACTGCGCCGCAGATGGTGCACGTGTTCCAAGATGCGCAGATCGCCTACGCGATCGTCGAAGACCAAGAGCAAGTCGACAAGATGCTCGAAGTGCGCGAGCAGTGTCCGGAGCTGGCGCACATCGTTTTTGATGATCCGCGGGGACTGCGCAACTACGACCAGCACGGGCTCGTATCGTATGAGCAGCTGCGCGAGCGCGGCATTGAATTTGCGGCCGCCAATCCGCAGTTCTTCGACGAGCAGCTAGCGTTGGGAGTTGCGAGCGACACCGCGGCGTTGTTTTATACCTCGGGGACCACGGGGCGGCCCAAAGGCGTCGTTCAAACTTATGCGGCATTGATCGACCGGGTGCGTGCCGCAACCGAATTCGACCAACTGGGCCCCGATGAGGACGTACTGGCCTACCTGCCACTGGCCTGGATCGGACAGAACATCTTCTCGTATGCGCAGGCCTTGTATACCGGCTACACGGTGAACTGCCCCGAGTCACCCTCGACCGTTTCCAACGACATGCGCGAGATAGGCCCTACCTATTATTTTGCCCCGCCACGGGTCTTTGAGGGCATGCTGACGCAAGTGATGATTCGCATGGAAGACGCCGGCCGCGTCAAGCGCAAGCTTTTCGAGCATTTCATGCAATTCGGACGCCGCATAGGCGGTCGAATCCTAGATCAGAAGCCCGTCAGCGCGCTTTGGCGCCTGTGGTATGCGCTGGGCGACATACTTATCTACGGACCCATACGAAACCAGCTCGGTCTGAGCCGCGTGAAGGTCGCGTACACGGCCGGGGAGGCGATCGGACCTGACCTTTTTAGCTTTTACCGCTCGCTGGGGGTGAACCTCAAGCAGCTGTATGGCTCAACCGAAACCGCAGTGTTCGTTTGCATGCAACCCGACGGGCAGGTTCGTGCTGACTCGGTCGGACCTCCGGCCGCGGGAGTTGAGCTGCGTATCGCCGACAACGGTGAGGTGCTGGTACGCAGCCCGGGGCTGCTGAAGGAATACCACCACAACCCTGAAGCTACGGCCGACGTGCTCGACGCCGAGGGCTGGTTTCATACGGGCGATGCCGGGCTGCTCGATGCCGATGGGCATTTGCGCATCATCGATCGCGCGGCCGACGTCGGCCGCTTGGCCGACGGCACGCTGTTTGCGCCCAAGTACATCGAGAACAAGCTCAAATTCTTTCCTCAAATCAAGGAAGCGGTCGCATTTGGCGATGGCCGCGCGCAGGTGTGCGCGTTTGTCAACATCGATTTTGAGGCGGTTGGCAACTGGGCGGAGCGCCGCGGATTGCCCTACACGGGTTACGTCGACTTGGCCGGCAAACCCGAGGTGCTGGACCTCGTCGCCGGCTGCGTGGACAAGGTCAATGCAGACTTGGCGGCCGATCCGCTGCTGGCCAATTCACAGATCCATCGCTTTTTGGTGCTGCACAAGGAGCTCGATCCTGACGATGACGAACTTACGCGAACTCGCAAAGTGCGCAGGCGCTTTATCGCCCAAAAGTACCAAGTGCTCGTTGATGCCCTGTACGGCGGGCGTGCCTCACAGTACGTAGAGACGGAAGTGCGTTTCGAGGACGGCCGCGTCGGCAAAGTTGCCGCAACGTTGCAATTGCGCACAGCCCGGACTTTTTCACCCGTTGCGCGAGCCGCATGATTGCCTTCTGCGACCGCCGGCACAACGCCCGGGCCCTGTGCGCGGTCGGAGCCTGGGCGCCGTGAGCCGCACGCGACATCACAATGAGTCGGCCTTGCTCAAAGTCGAGCGCGCGTCGCTCACCTTCGGGGGCGTAAAGGCGTTGACCGACATCAGCTTTGACGTGCGCGAGCACGAAATACGGGCAATTATTGGCCCCAACGGCGCCGGCAAGAGCTCGTTGCTCAATCTCATCAACGGCGTGTACGCGCCGGTCGCTGGCTCTATCAGCTACCGCGGTCAGGTGCGATCGCGGATGCACCCACACGAAGCGGCACGCATGGGTATCGCACGCACCTTTCAGAGCTTGGCGCTCTTTAAGGGCATGAGTGTGCTCGACAACATCATGACGGGTCGAACCCTGAAAATGCGCTCCGGACTGTTAGCGCAGGCACTGCGCATCGGTCCTGCGGCACGCGAGGAAATTGCCCACCGCAAAGTGGTCGAACGCATCATCGATTTTCTCGAAATCCAGGCCTATCGGCGCCAGGCTGTGGGCACACTGTCCTATGGACTACAAAAGCGTGTCGACTTGGGCCGCGCGCTTGCGCTTGAGCCCGAGCTGCTGCTGCTCGACGAGCCGATGGCGGGGATGAACCTGGAGGAAAAGCAGGACATGTGCCGCTTCATTCTGGATGTGAATGAGGAATTTGGCACCACCATCGTGCTAATCGAACATGATATGAGCGTCGTTATGGATATCTCCGACCGGGTTTTGGTGCTCGATTACGGACGCAAGATCGGTGACGGAACGCCCGACGAAGTGCGTGCCGACCAAAATGTCATCAATGCCTACCTGGGGCTTGCGCACTAAGTGGCGCAACGCAAACGAGACGACCGTGCCAACAAAACCGTCCCGACTTCAGCAACTGCGCCACGCTTGGCCCGTCGTGGTGCTCGCAACGCTGCTCGTGGTGGGCCTGGCCGCGCCACTGGTCTTTCACGCGTCGACCGTGGGCTTCTTTCTGGAAGTGCTGTTGGGTGGTCTGATGGCCGGCGTGCTGTATTCCCTCGTCGCGCTGGGGTTCGTTTTGATCTACAAGGCCTCGGGTGTGTTTAATTTCGCGCAAGGCGCGATGGTCTTGTTCGCCGCGCTCGCAACGGCCCGGCTGGCTGAACATATGCCCCTAGTGCTGGCAGCCGTTGTGTCCTTCGCGCTGATGGTCGCCCTGGCCTGGCTTGTGGAGCGTCTGGTGCTGCGGCCACTGGTAAATCAAAGCGCCGTGGCGCTTCTTTTGGCGACCTTGGGGATCAGCTTTTTTCTCGAAGGCTTCGGCCAAGCGATATGGGGCAACGATATTTACAGCATCGACCTGGGATTGCCCAAGGAGCCGATGATTCTTGCGGCGCAGCTCTTTGAGGGCGGTATCTTGGTGAGTCGCGATGACCTCGTCGCTGCAAGCATAGTAGCCGCGCTGGTGCTCCTCCTCGGCTTGTTTTTCCAGAAGACGGCAACGGGCCGAGCGTTGCGCGCCGTTGCTGACGACCACCTTGCGGCCCAGTCAATTGGCATCCCGCTAAACCATATCTGGGTCATCGTATGGTCGGTCGCCGGTTTTGTCGCGCTTGTCGCGGGACTCGTGTGGGGATCGAAGCTGGGAGTGCAGTTTTCGCTGTCGCAAATCGCACTCAAGGCACTACCCGTGGCAATCCTCGGCGGACTGACCTCGATACCGGGCGCGATTTTGGGCGGCTTGATCATTGGCGTTGGCGAAAAATTTGCCGAAGTGTTTCTGGGTCAAGCGCTGGCGCATTGGTTTGCGCTCTCCGGTGGCGGCATTGAGAACTGGTTTGCCTACGTGCTGGTGCTTGCCTTTTTGCTGGTGCGGCCCGAAGGACTGTTTGGCGAGCGCCATATCGACCGTGTCTGACTAATCTTCCATTCCCATGCTGTACCGCGAAAACGGCCAGTTCAAGACCAGCTACAGCGCCGATCAGCAGCTGCTGCCGATTGCGCAGGACCGCTGGTTCATGGTCGGTCTGGTTACGCTTTGCTTTCTGGCGGTGCCGCTGCTTGCCGGTGACTACGCATTGCGCGCCTTGATTATCCCGTTTTTGATTTTGACCATTGCCGCCATCGGTTTGAACATACTCGTCGGTTACTGCGGGCAGATCTCGCTAGGAAGTGCGGGCTTCATGGGAGTAGGTGCGTACGTGGCCTATAACCTCACGGTGCGAATGCCGCAGCTCAATATGCTGTTGGTGCTGCTGCTTTCAGGCAGCAGTGCCGCTTTGGTCGGCAGCGCCTTTGGGATTCCGAGCCTGCGCATCAAGGGGCTGTATCTGGCGGTTGCCACGTTGGCGGCGCAATTTTTTCTCGATTGGGCCTTTGTGCGCATACCCTGGTTTACCGTGGGGTCGACCTCAGGATCGGTTTCGACCAAGCCCATCGAACTGTTCGGCTGGATCGTCGAACGTCCGGTCGACAAATACCTGTTTGTGCTGGGCGTGCTGTTCGTGTTAACACTTGCGGCAAAGAACCTGACGCGCTCGCACATCGGGCGCGCCTGGATGGCCACGCGCGACATGGACGTAGCCGCCGAAGTAATTGGAATCCGCCCCGTCGTTGCCAAGTTAAGTGCCTTTGCAGTGAGCTCGTTTTACGCCGGTATCGCGGGCGCACTCTGGGGATTTGTGCACCTGGGTTCCTGGGAGCCCTTGGCCTTTGATGTGGGCATGTCATTTAACGTTTTATTCATGATCATTATCGGCGGCCTGGGCTCCATGCTTGGCAGTTACTTCGGAGCGGGCTTTTTCGTCCTGCTGCCGGTACTGCTAAATCGCATACCCGAAATGCTCGGAATCGATGTGTCAACGGCGATGAAATCCCACATGGAGGCGATGATTTTCGGGGGCCTGATCGTATTGTTTCTTGCCATTGAGCCGCGCGGGCTTGCGCGTCTGTGGGCAATCGGCAAAGAAAAACTGCGCATCTGGCCGTTTCCTCATTAAGCTTCGCGCTCTGGCTGGGCGATTTGAAAACAAGGAGACCAAAATGAAAACGACAAAACTAAAGTGGATCGGTACCGTTGTCGCGGGCGCCTGCGCCGCGGGCTTAACGGTTTGCGCCGCAGCCGCAGATACCGGCGTCGTCAAAGAGCAGTTCATGCCACTGCTGGTCTATCGTACCGGCGCCTACGCGCCCAACGGCACGCCGTGGGCCAACGCCAAGCAGGACTATTTGAAACTGATCAATGCGCGCGACGGCGGTGTCAACGGCGTCAAGCTTGTCTACGAGGAATGCGAGACCGCGTACTCTGCCGATCGGGGTGTCGAGTGTTACGAGCGCCTAAAGAGCAAAGGTCCGACGGGAGCTGCGCTGTTTGACCCGCAATCGACCGGAATTACTTTCGCGCTTACCGAGCGCGCACCGGTGGACAAGATTCCCATGTTGACCGTGGGTTACGGTCGCTCCGAGTCGCAAGATGGTGAAATTTTCAAGTGGAACTTTCCGCTGCTTGGCACCTACTGGACTGCGTCCGATATTTTGGTGCAGTACATCGCCAAGCGAGAAGGCGGGTTTGACCACCTGAACGGCAAGAAGATCGCATTGGTCTTCCATGACTCGCCCTACGGCAAGGAGCCAATTCCCTTGCTCGAAGAGCGCGCACGCATGCATGGCTTTGAACTGCTCAAGATCCCCGTATCGCCAGCGTCGATGGTGGAACAAAAAGCCGTCTGGTTACAGGTCCGCCAGTTGCGGCCCGATTACGTGCTGCTATGGGGGTGGGGAGTGATGAACTCTGCGGCCCTGAAAGAAGCCCAGGAAACGGCGTTTCCGCGCGACCACATGCTGGGGGTGTGGTGGTCCGGTGCCGAGCCCGATGTCAAGGATGTGGGCGAGGGCGCGAAGGGATACAGCGCGCTTACGATCCAATATGGAGCGGGTTTGAGCAAGGTGCAAAACGACATCCTCAAATACGTGCACGACAAGGGTCAGGGTACGGGCCCGCGCGAGGAGGTCGGCACCGTGCTCTATAACCGGGGGCTGATCATCGCGATGCTCAGCGTCGAGGCGGTACGTCGTGCGCAGGAGCATTTTGGTAAGGGCAAGCCGATGACCGGGGAGCAGGTTCGCTGGGGACTGGAGAACTTATCGCTCGACCAAAAGAAGCTTGATGCGTTGGGATTTGGCGAGATGCTCAAGCCGATCGCCACCTCATGCTCCAACCACGTTGGGGCTTCTTTTGCTCGCATCCAGACCTGGGACGGAACCAAGTGGGTGCCAGGAGATCTGTACGAGGCAGATCAAAAGATCATCACACCGATGGCACATAAGTTCGCCGACGACTACGGTGCCAAAAATGGCATTACCCGTCGCACACCGCAGGACTGCCAAAGCTAAATAGCAATGCGGGCGGCAATTGCCGCCCGCTTTTTTTTATGAGCGCGCAGCCTGCCACCGCCATACCATCGACCGATGGTGCATCGACTGCACTGCTCACCGTCAACGGCATCGAGGTGATCTATAACCACGTCATATTAGTGCTCAAGGGGGTGTCGCTGACCGTGCCGCGCGGTGGCATCGTTGCCTTGCTGGGTGCCAATGGAGCAGGCAAGACAACTACGCTGCGTGCCGTCTCCAATTTGTTGCGCGGCGAGCGCGGAGAAGTCACCAAGGGTAGCATCGTCTACGATGGCCAACAGATCGAGCGGCTGTCGCCCTACGATCTGGTGCGGCGGGGCGTTGTCCAAGTGATGGAAGGTCGGCGCTGCTTTGCGCACCTGACGATCGAAGAGAACCTGCTAACTGGCGCCTATACGGGTTCGGCCCGCGGCGCCTTCCGTGCAAGCAAGTCTGCGCGGCATGGCGCAAACGAGGATTTGCTCGATCGGGTCTACCGCTACTTTCCGCGCCTCAAACACCGGCGCACGAGCTTGGCGGGCTACACCTCGGGAGGCGAGCAGCAGATGTGTGCGATTGGCCGCGCGCTCATGGCGCGCCCATCGATGATTTTGCTCGACGAACCGTCGATGGGCCTGGCACCTCAGGTTGTTGCGGAGATTTTCGGCATTGTTCGCGATCTCAACGAGAAAGAAGGCGTGTCGTTCTTACTGGCCGAACAAAACGCACACATTGCACTGCGCTATGCGCGCCACGGCTACATCCTGGAAAATGGACGTGTCGTGATGGACGGTGATGCAGCCTCACTGGAGAGCAACGAGGACGTGAAGGAGTTTTACTTGGGTCTGTCGCGCGAGGGCCGCAGAAGCTTTCGCGACGCAAAGTTTTACCGGCGCCGCAAGCGCTGGCTCGCCTAGTTCGCCTTTTCTGGAAGCAGCGCTTTCATGTCGGACCATTACGATGCGCTCGAGACTCGCGAACCCGCGGCGCGCGAGCGCGATCTGGCATTACGCCTGCCACTGCTGATTGCTTCGGCGTTGCGTGCGCCAGGTTGGAGCAGACACCTGGGTTCCATAGATCCGATGGGTGTCGATTCGCGCGCTGCGCTGGCGCGCTTGCCGCTGTTGCGCAAATCCGCGCTGATCGACATGCAGGCGCAGTCGCCGCCGCTCGCGCAACTCGTACCCGATTCCTTGGCCGATTTTGGGCGGGTTTTCGTCTCGCCCGGCCCAATTCTCGAAGTCGAAGGGCGCCACGAGGATTGCTGGCGCTCGGCGCGCGGCTTGTATGCGGCCGGAGTTCGCGCCGGCGACCTTGTGCTTAACACGTTTTCCTATCATCTGACGCCCGGCGGATTCATTCTGGATGCTGGCGCGCGCGCGCTGGGCTGCACGGTCATCCCGGCGGGTCCTGGCAACACCGAGCAGCAGGTCAAGCTGCTCGCGCAACTTAAGCCCAATACCTACTGCGGCACGCCCGACTTCCTGAAAGTCTTGCTCGACGCCGCCGATCGCGCCGGCGTTGCGAATTCCCTGCGCAAAGCAGCCGTCTCTGGAGCTGCACTTCCCACATCGCTGCAACGGGAGTTCGCATCGCGCGGTGTCGACGCCTATCAGATGTACGCGACGGCCGACCTGGGACTGGTGGCCTACGAAACGCCAGCGCGCGAAGCGCTCGTGGTTGCCGAAGACGTGCTTTTGGAGATCGTGCGTCCGGGCACGGGTGATCCGGTCGCCGATGGCGAGGTCGGGGAAGTAGTGGTCACGTCCTTTGACTACAACCGACCCTGGATCCGGCTGGCCCTAGGCGATCTATCGGCGGTCGCCCCGGGCATTTCGCCCTGTGGGCGCACGAATCAGCGTATACGCGGCTGGCTGGGTCGGGCGGACCAAACGACAAAAATCAAAGGCATGTTCGTTCGCCCCGAGCAAATCGCCGAACTCTTGCGGCAGCATCCGGAAGTCGAGCGTGCGCGCCTTATCGTCACGCGCGCGGACGAAGTCGATGTTGCGACCTTGCGCATCGAGGCTGCGGTGTCGCCGGGCCTGCAAACGCGGCTCGCCGATGCTTTTCGCTCGATTACCAAGATTGGCGGAGAAGTCGAGTTCGTTGGCCGCGGTACGTTGCCAAACGACGGCAAAGTGATCGAGGATGCACGTCCCGTGCAATCCGCAAATTAGCCTGTCAGGGACGCTTTTTCCCCCGCGTTAAAGTGCATCGGCGCACGCGCCTCGCTTTGGCTGCTTCGCCCAGATGGTGGCCGCCCCAGTCCCAGCGCCTCCTTTAGCGCCCAGATTCTGCTTCTGCCGACCGGCACGCGCGGCGAATTGTGACCGTCCATCACGACAATGTAGTTCTCACCCTCGCGCTCGATGGTCTTGGCGTGTCGAAGATTGATAAAGTAACTGCGGTGCGTGCGCAAAAAAAAGTTTTGATCCAGTCGCCCCTCAAGGTCACCGAGCGATAAATTGCAGAAATACTGCTGATCGCCTGTGTGCACCGTCGTGTAGTGCGCCTCCGATTGCATCCATACGACCTCATCGAGCGAGAGCAGCAGCACGCGGTTGTGCAGGAGCACGGGCAGCTTTACAAGCTGTCGGGGACGGCTCGACCGCTCCGGCAGGTCGCCAAAATTTTCCGCTTGCGTCGTGATGTCGGTTAGGTCGTAAAACACCAGGCACGAACCCACCAGCGCGCCGTGCCCCATCAGCTTGGTGACCTTGATCAGCAACACCCGGTCGGGTATCGAGATCATCATCGTCATCGGCGGCGGCGAATCCATCGGACAGCGCGCGGCCTTCTCGGCCGAGTCCAGCAGGAGCTGGATTTTGTCGCGGCTTTTTTCCGGGTGAAACTGCAGTACTTCACGCCCGATCGGATCGCCTTGAATGTCGCCAAGGACACGATGGGCGACTGCATTCATCCCGGCGATGCGATTGTCCGCATCTAGCATGACGACGCCGGGATCGAACTTTTGCAGCTTGTAGTAAAAGCTCTCCATTGGCTCTCTACTCTATGCCTTTTGCGCCCTCGGGTGTGCCCTCTTTGCGCGCGCGCGTGCAACCAGAGCCAAGACGCGCGCTGCAGCTCAGAACTTGTTAAGCCACTAGGGTTGTTTTCGCCTCTGCTCCGCTTTTCGTGCAGCAGGGCTGCAGCTCGTGCGCCAAGCCCGTACTTCCGTGAAATTGTGCACGACAGCAAGCTAGCGGCAAAAGATACTCTGATTGATTTATCTGTCCTATGTAGCAATGCGCCTGTCGCACGCCTGTGCGGTTCGATTCTCTTGCCGTAGCCGACCATAGGAGGAAGTGTGATTCCACGACCCTTTGAATACCACGCGCCGGCCAATTTGCCCGACGCGCTTTCCTTGCTGCAACGCTACGGCGAGCAAGCAAAGTTACTGGCGGGTGGGCACAGCCTGCTGCCAATGATGAAACTGCGCTTTGCCGCTCCGGGCCACTTGATCGATTTGGGCAAGATCGGAGAGCTCAGGGGAATCCGGCAGGTAGGCTCGGAAATCCACATTGGTGCCATGACGACCGAAAATGAGTTGATCTGGTCGCCTCTTTTAGCCGAGAAAATTCCCCTGCTCGCGGAAGGCGCGGGGCTCATATCGGATCCGCAAGTTCGCTACAAAGGCACCATTGGTGGCGACATCGCGCATGGCGACCCAGCTAACGACCACCCGGCGCTGATGCTCGCGTTGGATGCGAGCTTCGCGCTGCGCAGTCCGATGGGCGAGCGCATCGTCCCGGCGGATGGCTTTTTTGTTGGACCGTTCGCCACGCAGATGGAGCCGGGGGAAGTGCTCACGCGCATTCAGATCCCGGTTCCCAGTGCAGGCACCGGCTGGTGCTACGCAAAATTAAAGCGCAAGACCGGGGACTATGCCGCCGCGGCAGCTGCCGCACTGCTTCGCGTCCAAGCCGGGCGCGTCGCGTTTGCTCGTTTGGCCCTTACCAATGTCGGCCCGATCCCCCTGAAGGTGCGCGCGGCTGAGCAATATCTGCAGGGCCGAGCGCTGGATGATGCGGCAATCAACGAAGCCGCGCGGCTTGCAATGAGTATTTGCGAACCGACTCAGGACCAGCGCGGGGACGTCGCCTACAAGACGGCGATGGCCGGGGAGATGACCCAACGGGCGCTGCGCACGGCGCGCTCGCGCAGCCAATAAGCAAAAACGGTCAACACCGTCAGGAGCCCAACATGGCAATCTCACAGAACGTATCGTTCACGCTCAACGGCAAAGCCGTGCAAGTAATGGTCGAACCGCGCGAGCTGCTCATCCACACGCTGCGCGAAAAACTGCATCACACCGGTCCACACATCGGCTGCGAAACTTCGCACTGCGGGGCCTGCACGGTCGACATCGATGCCATGTCCGTAAAGTCCTGCACCGTGCTCACCGTGCAGTGCCAGGGCGCCGACGTTCTGACTATTGAAGGCTTGGAGCGAAACGGCCAACTCCACGCGCTGCAGGAAGCCTTTAGCCAGGACCACGCCCTGCAGTGTGGCTACTGTACGCCAGGCATGATCACGCGGGCATATCGGCTGCTGCAGGAGAATCCCAACCCCTCGGAGCAGGAGATCCGCTACTGGATGGCGGGCAACCTGTGCCGATGCACGGGTTATCAAAACATCGTCAAGGCGGTGCAGTCCGCGGCGCAAAAGCTCGCGGCGCAGCCCGCCTAGGCCACGTTGCGCCAATTTCATAGCGCGCATTGCCAGCCAGATCAACGTCTCTAACCCGGGAGATTGCCACATGCCTGATACCAACGTCGTTGCGCGCGAGCGCCAAGACAAGCTGCAGGGAATGGGGTGCTCGCGCAAGCGCAAGGAGGACGCTCGTTTCATTCGCGGCCAAGGAAGCTTCGTTGACGATATTCAGCTGCCCGGAATGCTCTTTGGAGCCATGGTGCGCAGCCCCTACGCGCACGCGCGCATCAAATCGATCAACAAGGCCAAGGCGCTCGCGGTGCCGGGTGTTGTTGCCGTGCTGACCGCCGATGATCTAAAGCCGGTGAACCTCGCGTGGATGCCGACGCTCGGAGGCGACGTTCAGGCGGTACTCGCTGACAAAAAGGTCTGCTTCCAGTACCAGGAAGTCGCGTTTGTCATCGCAAACGACCGCTATGCCGCGGCCGACGGTGTCGAAGCAGTAGAGGTGGAGTACGAGGAGTTGCCCGCAATCGTCGATCCGCGTCGGGCGATGGATAGAAATGCCCCGATCATCCGGGAGGACATCGCAGATAAGCCCGAAGTGGGCCACGGTCCGCGCACGCACCCCAATCATATCTTCACCTGGGAGGCGGGCGACCAGGGCGGTACCGACGCGGCCTTTGACAAGGCCCCCGTAATCGTCCGGCAAGAAATTCTGAATCCTCGCGTACACCCTTGCCCGCTGGAAACCTGCGGCTGTGTCGCCTCGTTTAACAAACCCACGGGGCAGCTGACGGTGTACATGACTTCCCAGGCACCGCACCTCGTACGAACCGTCGCGTCCATGCTCTCGGGCGTTGCAGAGAGCAAGATCCGTATCGTAGGTGGCGATATTG
>Ga0187769_10000355_pt1 | contig 25191 bp, 21 predicted proteins | sample 0116_SJ02_MP02_1_FD_133140 | JGI IMG/M metagenome (GOLD analysis project Ga0187769, IMG submission 133140) | Tropical peat soil microbial communities from peatlands in Department of Meta, Colombia - 0116_SJ02_MP02_10_MG | ecosystem: Environmental > Terrestrial > Soil > Wetlands > Peat | place... | reverse complement strand
GTGACCGGCTTGTCGGGATAGCCGCCGCCGGATTGCGCGTGCGCGGCGACCGCGGCCGGCATTGCCGTCAACGCCAGCGCGGCCGCACGCAACCAGAACCTGCGGTCTTTCATAACGTGCTCCCGTGACGGCGCCGGGCCGACGCGCGCCAAGCTGAAATTAAGTTTAAGAATACGCATGTCGCGCGCGCCTTTCCACCGCCGCGCCTGCGCCAAACCGACACGTCGTTGCGCCAAAGCGATACGTGGCAATGCCGTTGCGAGACACCGGTTGTTTTTACGTTAACGCGGCGTTTGCAGTGCAAATTTAAGGCTTTTCTACTACGAGTATTGCGTTGGCTCTCACCCGGTCCGGTCGCAATAGTGACACGCGTAACACCATCGACGACATTGCGGACCGCGCGCTCTACCGTGAACATCCCTCGGGTTGATTTGGCGCAGGCCGCGCTGGCGCGGCTGACGAACCTGTCGCGCGAATTCGCAACCGATCTGAGCTTTGACATCCATGCCGGCTTCGACACGATCGAAAGTGAATGGCGTCGGCTCGAACAGGTCGCCGAGTGCACGGCGTTTCAGACGTTCGAGTGGCTGGCGACTTGGTATCGCCACGTCGGCAAGCGCAACGGCGTCACGCCGGTGATCGTGGTCGGGCGTTTCACCGACGGCCAGATCGCCTGCTTGATGCCGCTGGCGGTCGAGCGACGGCGTTTGACGCGGCGGCTGTGCTGGCTCGGTCAGGAGCTGTGCGATTACAACGCGCCGCTGTTGGCGCGCGATTTTTCCCAGCGCGTCACCTCCGATCGCTTTCTGGCGCTGTGGCGCGAGCTGCAACAGCGTCTGCAGTCCGATCCGGCGCTTCGCTACGATTGGATCGAATTCGAGAAGATGCCGCAGACGATCGGCGTTCAGAACAACCCCTTCGTCGCTCTCGACGTCATTGTCAACGCCAACAGCGCGCACCTCGTTCAACTGGGCGACGATTGGGAGACGTTCTACCGTGTCAGGCGGTCTTCGGCGACGCGGCGGCGCGACCGCGCCAAGCGCCGACGCATGGCCGAGTCCGGTGAAATTCGCTTTGTCACCGTCACCGAATCCGCAGAGTTGCAGCAGGCGCTGCAGACGCTATGGGCGCAGAAAAAGAAGATTTTTTCGCGCAAAGGCATCGCCGACATATTTTCGCGGCCCGGCTACCGCGAATTTTTCGCCGACTTCGCGTCCAATCCGGATTCGCGGCACCTCGCCCATGTCAGCCGCGTCGACATCGGCACGACCTGCGCGGCGGCGAACTTCGCCGTCACGTTCGGCGATTGCTACTATCACGTGCTGTCGAGCTATTGCGACGGCCCGCTGAGCCGCTTCGGCCCCGGCGTGCTGCACCTGCGCGAGCTTCTGGCCTACGCCATCGGGCGCCGCCTGCGGCGCTTCGATTTCACCATCGGCGACGAACGGTACAAGCTGGAATGGTCGGATCTGCGGCTGCCGCTGTACGATTACAGCGTGGCGGCGACCTGGCGCGGCTGGCCGAACAGCCGGCTGTTCAACGCGCGGCGCCGGATCAAGCGTTTCATCAAGCAGACGCCGCTGCTTTGGCGCGCGGTGTGCGGCCTGCGTTCCGCACTCGGGCCGCTTTTGCACCGGCAAGCTAAGGAGCCGGAGTCCGTCGCACCTGCCGACAAAACCGCGGCGCGGCCGGCGACCGCCTGCGTCATGGGCGATATGGATCTGGTGGCGCCGATCGCGATGGCCGGCATTGCGTGCGGCGTCGTGGCGCGACCCGGCTCGCCCTCGTTCTATTCGCGCTTCGCGCGGAAGCGGCTCAATTGGGACTGCGCTCAAGAGCCCGAACAGCGGCTCGAAGCGCTGTTGAAATTCGGCGCCAGGCAAAGCGAGCGGCCCGTCCTGTTCTATCAGGAGGACGAGCAGCTTCTCCTTCTCTCGCGGCATCGCGGTCGGCTAGCTTCGGCGTTCCGCTTCGTTATCGCCGACGCGCCGCTGGTCGAAGACCTTCTCGACAAGGCGCGGTTCGCGGCTCTGGCGCAACGGCATCGCCTGCCGGTGCCGGCGGCGGTGCAATTTCACCCGGCGACGACGCAGCCGGCCGAGCTCGGTCTCGATTTTCCGATCATCATCAAGCCGCTCACCCGGCTCAAAGGGTGGAACACGACGTTTGGCCTGCAGAAGGCGCTGGCCGCGGAAAGCCCCGATGCATTGCGCCGGCTGTGGCCGCAATTGCGGGCCGTCGATGTCGAGCTGTTGGCGCAGCGGCTTGTGACCGGCGCCGAGGCGCAAATCGAAAGCTATCACTGCTATGTCGATGCGCAGGGCGCGGTCGCCGCCGAGTTCACCGGCCGCAAGATCCGCACCTATCCGCTGGCCTATGGCCACACCACGGCGCTGGAAATTACCGGCGCCGAAGACGTGCAGCGGCTCGGCCGCGCCGTCGTGGAGCGGCTCAATCTGACCGGCGTCGCCAAGCTCGACTTCAAGCGCGATGCAAAGGGCGAACTTCACCTGCTCGAGATCAATCCCCGCTTCACGCTGTGGCATCACGCGGGCGCAGTAGCCGGCGTCAACATTCCGGCGCTGGTTTTCGCCGATCTGACCGGAACGCCGCGACCGCCGGCTTCGCGCGCCAAAGCCGGCGTGCACTGGTGCCGGGCGTGGCGGGATTTGTCGGCCGCGCGCCAATCCGGCGTGCCGCTGGTGGCCTGGCTGCCTTGGGTGCTTGGCTGCGAGGCCAAGTCCTCGTTGTCGTGGACCGACCCGATGCCGGTTGTCGGCGCAGCGCTGCATCTGGCCGCCGCACCGTTTTTGGCGCGGAACGGCGCCAAGCCGTGAAGCTTGCGCTCATTTCCGACATCCACGCCAATCTCGAGGCGCTGGCGGCCACGCTTGCCGATATTTCCGCGCAAGATGTCGACCGCATCGTCTGTCTTGGCGATATCGTCGGCTACAATGCCAATCCGGCCGAATGCATCCGGCTGATCCGCGACTGCAACGCGCTGTGCGTTGCCGGCAATCACGACTTGGCGGTATGCGGCAGCATCACGACGGAAAATTTCAGCAGCGTCGCGGCGCGCTCGATCGAATGGACGCGGCCGCAGTTGACCGCCGACGCGCTTGTCTTTCTGGCCGCCCTGCCGCTCAAAGCCACGATCGACAGCCAACTTATCGCGGTGCACGGCGCGCTGCACCCCGAGACCGGCTGCGAGCGCGTGCGGCTCGACACCGAAGCGCGCCGGATGGAAAGCTTTCAAGCGCTAGCGGCGCATCCGTCCGGCGCGCGCATCTGCGCCTTCGGCCACACCCATCGCGCCGGCGTTTATGAGTTCCGCGACGGCGAAGTCGTGGAGCGGACCGGCGAGCAAATTCGGCTGTGTGACGACGGCTATTATCTGATCAATCCCGGTACCGTCGGCGAGCCGCGGGCGCGGGATCGCCGCGCCAGCTACATGGTGCTCGATCTTAAGCGGCGCGTGGTAACGCTGCGGCGCATCGATTATGACGCGGACATGCCGTTTCTCGCCGCGCGCGAAGCCGGGCTGGTGCCGCGCTTCGGTTTCTCACGGCTCAAGCAAACGCTTCGCGACCTCGTCGAAACCTGAACGCGCTAGCGCTCGATCCGATCGAGATTGGCGGTCATCCGCGCCATGATGCGGCGGAACGCGGCGAGTTCGCCCGCGGCGACGCCGGCTTCCGCTTCGTCGGTGATGCGGCGCGCCACGCCAAGGAGCTCTTCGCGCAGCCGTTTTGCCTTGGCGGTAAGAAACACCCGCACCTTGCGGCGGTCATCGGCGCCGCGCCGCCGGCGGATCAATCCTGACCGCTCCATGCCGCGCAGCGCGATCACCGTAGTCGGCTCCATCATGCCGACCCGCGCCGACAGTTCGCGTTGTGACAGCCCGTCGGCCGTCCACAATACGCGCAGAAAATACCACTGGCCGCGCGTCACGCCGTACGGCGCGATGCGCCGCTCCAAGAGCCGCTGAAAGGCGCGATGCGCGTCGCGCACCAGATAGCCCGACGACAGCCGCGGCGGGAATTGCGCCGCGCGGCGCGCGTGGCGTGATCGCGAAGGCATCGGCGTTGACAGCTCGGACGGCCCGTGCAGATAATTCCTTAGAATTCTATGCAATGGGAACGCCGGTAATGCAACAACCGCTGCGCAAAGACCAACACGACGCGCCCGCAACGCCCAACCAGGCCTTCGACCTGCGCTCGACGCTCGATTGGCTGCGCGCCGCGGGCGAATTGATCGAAACCGACAAGGAGGTCGATCCCGATCTGCAGGTCACCGGCCTGCAGAAGCACATGGACGGCGGCTGTCCGGTCCTGTTCAACACCGTCAAGGGCAAGCCGAACCATCGCGTCATCACCAACCTGTTCGGCGACATGGCGATCATCAACCGCATGTTCGGCTGGAAGGACGACGCCGACCGCGTCAAGAAGCTCGCTTACGCGTTGTCGCACCCGATTCCGCCGGTCGAGATTTCGCAAAGCGAGGCGCCGTGCCAGGAATACGTCGTCGACAAGCCCGACGACGTCAACAAATGGCTGGTGCCGATCCGCCATACCACCTACGAGCCGGAATTGACCGTCGGCTCCGGCATCCGCTGCGTCACTGGCCCGCAGTTCGAGGGCGGCTCCGACCTCGGCTACAACCGCATGAACTTCCGCTGGGGCAACGTCGGCACGTTCCAGATCTCGCCCGGTTCGCATATGTGGCAGGTGGTCAACAAATATTACAAGGAAGACCAGCCGGTGCCGATCACCATGTGCTTCGGCGTGCCGCCGGCCTGCACGCTCTTGGCCGGCGCCGGCTTCGATTACGCCGTCCTGCCGATGGGCTGCGACGAGATCGGCATCGCGTCGGCGGTGCAGGGCGCGCCGATCCGCCTCGTCAAGGCGCGCACGGTGGACGCCATGGCGCTCGCCGACTGCGAGTTGGTGCTGGAAGGCTACGTCAATCCGCGCGACCGCCGCTTCGAGACCAAGGAGGCCGAGGACGCCGGCGTCCAGGGCCGCTATCACTTCCACCCGGAATGGGCCGGCTACATGGGCAAGTCGTACAAGGCGCCGACCTTCCACGTCACCGCCGTCACCATGCGCAAGCCGGAAACGAAGCCGATCATCTTCGCGCTCGGCGTGCACATGCTCGACGATCACAATATCGACACCACGGTGCGCGAGGCGGCGATCTACGAGCTGTGCAACCGCCTGCAGCCCGGCATCGTGCAGAACGTGGTGATCCCCTACTGCATGACCGATTGGGGCGGCTGCATCATCCAGGTCAAAAAGCGCCACCAGATCGACGAAGGCTGGCAGCGCAATTTCATGGCCGCGGCTTTATCGTGCTCGCAGGGCATGCGGCTCGCCATCGCGGTCTCCGAAGACGTCGATCCCTACTCGATGGACGACGTCATGTGGTGCCTGACCACCCGCGTCAATCCGCGGACCGACATCCTCAACCCGATTCCCGGCGGCCGCGGCCAGACCTTCATGCCGGCCGAGCGCATGACCGCGGGCGAGCGGCAATGGACCGCCTCGAACACCCAGTTCGAGGGCGGCATGGGCATCGATGCCACGGTGCCGTTCGGTTATGAGAGCGATTTCCTGCGCCCGGTCTATCCGGTCGATAAGGTGAAGCCGGAAGATTGGTTCTCAAAAGAAGACATCGCCAACGCCAAGAAGCGCATGCAGGGCTGGGTGCATTCGCTGGCCAAGAGCGGGCGGTAGGCCTTTCACCTCTCCCCGCTTGCGGGGAGAGGGAATCTTTCTACCAGCGCTCCGCCAGCGCCTTGCGGTCGAGCTCGCCGCCGCCGAACTCAGACGGCAGGCCGCCGCCTTGAGCCGCGACGCACGGGACTTCACCGCGCGCATCCGCGTCGCCTGACGTAAGCCCCATCGCCCTCGCCGCGGAGCCGAGTTTCGCCGCTTAAACCGCCGCGCGCTTGCCGTTACCATGGCGGGACTTGGCGGCAGCCTTGCTGAACGCAGCCCGATGATGTCGACCGGCCGGAACAAGGTGCGAGCGCTTTACAGAACCTACCGGGCGCAATTGCGCTTCTGCGTGCGCATGACGCTGGCCGGACTGATCACTTTCGGGCTCGCTCAAAGGCTCGAGTTGCCGTTGCATGGGCTGTGGGCGGTGCTGACCGCGATCGTGGTCACGCAAGCAAGCGCCGGCGGCTCGGTGCGCGCTACCGGCGAATATGTGATCGGCACGCTCGGCGGCGCCGTCTACGCCGCCGTGATCGGCGTATTGATTCCCCATGCGACGCCGCTCTCGCAGGCCGGCGTTCTCGTCCTTGCGGTCGGGCCGCTGGCCTTCGCGGCGGCGCTCAATCCGAGTTTCCGCGTCGCGCCGTTTTCCGCCGTGCTCGTGCTGTTGATCTCCGGCCAGCTTGGCGAAGGGCCGATCGCGTCGGCATTCACGCGTTTCGGCGAGGTCGGGCTGGGTGGAGCGGTTGCCGTCGCGGTCTCGCTCGTCGTGTTTCCGCAACGGGCGCACCGCCTCGGCGTCAGGACCGCGGTGCGCATCCTGCAGGACCTGGCGCGTTATGTGCCGGAACTGTTGGCCGGCTTCATGCGCGGTCTTGACCCGGATGAGAACACGCGCCGCCAGGATGACATCGGCCGGCAACTCGCCCGCTTTCAGGCCATTGTCCAGGAGGTCAAACACGAGCCATTCGCCCGCTTCGTCGCCGAGCCCGATATCGGGCCGCTGTCGCGAACCTTGCTCCGGTTGCGGCATGATCTGGTGATCATGGGCCGAGCGGCGGGATCGCCGCTGCCCGAGGCCGTCGCGCAGCGGCTTGCTCCGCTCCTGGTCAGGCTCGGCGCGGAGACGAGCGAATTCCTAAGTCAATGCGCTGCCGCGCTGCTGCTGCGCCGTCCGCCGCCGCCGCTTAAGACCGTGGAAGCGGCGCGGGACGCTTACGCTTCGGAAGTCACCGCGCTGCGCAACGAAGGCGTTACGCTGGGTATTTCAACCGATGACGCCGAGCATCTGTTCGCGCTCGGCTTTGCATTGGACGAAATGGTCCGCAATTTCCAGGATCTTGATCGCTGCGTGAAGGATTATGCGCAACGCAAGGCTTGAGCGGGCGGTCGGCGCTAGTCTGCATTCGCCGGCGAAGGCGGGCGGTAGCTGCCTTTTCCCCTCCCCACCACGCGCAGCGTGCGCGGGGGGGATCAGTGACCCGCTAGCTTCGTTTTCCACCGCGCCGCCAGCGCCTTCCTGTCGAGCTTGCCGCGTTCGGTCTTCGGCAGCGCGTCGGCGAGCACGATCCGCTTCGGCGCCTTGAACGCCGGCAACGTCGCGGCGCAGTAGCGCAGCAATTGCGCGGCGTCGAGATTGGCGCCGGGCCGCGCCACCACGTAGCTCACCACTTCCTCGCCGTAGACCGGATCGGGCACGCCGACGGTTGCGGCTTCGATGACGTCGGCGCATTGCATCAGCCAGGAATCGATCTCGAGCGGCGAAATCTTGGCGCCGCCGCGGATGATCAATTCCTTCTCGCGGCCCGTCAGCGTCAGAAAGCCGTCGGCGTCGAGCGCGCCGAGATCGCCGGTGCGGAAGCGGCCGCGGCTATGGATCTGCACCGTGCCGTCCTCGCCGAGGTAACGATAGGGATGATCGCCGAGCCCGCCAATCTCGACATAGCCGATTTCGCCGGCCGGCAGCCGCCGGCCCGCGGCGTCGACGATGGCGAGATCGTGATAGGGGAGCGGCCGTCCGACCCTGCCGAGGCGGCGCTGTTCGCCGGGGATGGCGGCGATCCAGCTCACCTCGCTGGCGCCGCAGCCCTGCGCTACCGGGATGCCGAATTGCTGCTCGAACCGCTTCCACTCTTCGAGCAACAGCGGCGCCGAGCTCGAGGTGACGAAACGCAGCTTCGGCAAGTCATTGCGATGCCAAGCCTTTCCATGCCAACTCTGCGCGCTGTTGAGCAGAATATTGATCGTCGTCGGATTGCCGGTGGCGATTGTTACGGCGTGCTGGCGCAGATGCGCAAAGAACCGGCTGGCCGAGAATTTTTCTGAAAGAACCAAGGTCGCGCCGCGATTGACGACGGCGAGCCCGCCCAGCGTCTGCGCCGAGTTCCAGCTGAAGGGACGAAAATCGTAAAGCCGGTCATCCGCGGTGATGCCGAAGGCCGCCGTGAGTGGGTCGATGTTCAACAGATATTCGCGGAAATTGAGGATCACCCCCTTGGGCCTGGCGCTGGTGCCCGAGGTGAACAGGATGATGGCGTCGTCATCCGGTTGCGCCGCGTGTTCCGGCTCGCCGGGCGGCAGCTCAGCGAGTTCGGCAAACAGCGTGCCCGCCTCCGGCGCGTCGAAGCGCCCCAGCTGCAGGCGCGGCGCGCTAGTTCCGGCCAACAGATCGTCGAGCGCGAGGCCGTCCTGATAGACGATCAACTTGGGTTTGAGCCGCTCGAAGATGTTGCCGAGCTGGTTGCGGTTCATCTCGACATGGATGGTGCAGATCGTGGCGCCGGCGGCCATGACGCCGAAATAGCAGAGCAATTGCTCGATCGAGTTGTTGGCGAGGAGCGCGACCCGATCGTTGCGCGAAAGTCCGCGCCGGCGCAGCAACGTCGCAAACCGTCCGGCGGTTTCGTGCAATTGCCCGTAAGTGACGGTTCGCCCGTCGTCGGTCGCGATCACCCACGGCTTGCCGGGCGCGCGCCGTGCGGCGCGCGCGATCCAGACCTGCAGCAAATTCGATCCGGCGTCGTCGTGCATGGGGACTCGCGAAATCCTTAGCATTATAAGCATTTCAGCGGGCGTTCAAACCGGACAACCCGCCGCGGTACGGATTGAGAGCGTGCCCGCTCGCGGTCTAGATTCTTAGTTTGAGCATGATCTTTTCCGAAAACCGGTTTCCACTTTTCGGGATCATGCTCTAGAATCACCGCAAAGCCGGCCGCAGGAGGATTAAGATGTTCTTGCGCAATTCCTGGTACGTCGCCGCTTTGGACGACGAGGTTCGCGACCGCCTGCTCGGCCGCACCATCCTCGGCGAGCCGATCGTGCTGTTCCGCACGAGCGACGGCACGCTGCATGCGCTCGAGGACCGCTGCCCGCACCGGCAATTGCCGCTGTCGATGGGCAAACTCGTCGGCGACGCGCTGCAATGCCACTATCACGGCCTGCGTTTTGACGGCGCCGGCCGATGCGTGCGCGTGCCGGGGCAGGACCACATCCCGCACAATGCGCGCCTCCGCAGCTATCCGGTGGTCGAGCGCCATCGCTGGATCTGGGTATGGATGGGCGATCCGGCTTTGGCGGATCCGGCGCAAATCTGCGACTTCCATTGGCTGGCGGACCCGGAATGGGGGGCGAAGCCGTCCTACCTTCATGTCGAGGCCAATTGGCAGCTCATCGTCGACAATCTGCTCGACCTCACCCACCTTGCCTTCGTCCATGAGACCACGATCGGCAACATGGCGCTGGTCGAGCACGCCGCGGTGAAGGTGCAGCGCTCCGCCAACAGCGTGCTGGTCACGCGCTGGACCATCGATCAGCCGGCGCCGCCGACTTTCGTCAAGGTCGGCAAGTTCACCGGGAATGTCGACCGCTGGCAGATCATCGATTACACGCCGCCGGCGTTCTTGCGGCTCGACGTCGGCGCTTGTCCGACCGGCACCGGCGCGCCGGAAGGCCGCCGCGTCGGCGGCATATCGATGCGCAACCTCAACGCCATTACGCCGGAAACCGAAACCACCTCGCATTATTTCTGGGCCCAGGCGCACAATTTCGAGCCGCACAATGCGGACATGACGGAACGGATTTTCCAGCAGATCAAAACCGCGTTCCTGGAAGACGTGGCGGTGTTCACGGCGCAGCAGCGCATGATCAGCCAGCGGCCCGACGCGCCGCAGGTCGACATCAACGCCGATGCCGGCGGCATCCAGGCACGCCGCATCGTCGACCGGCTCTTTCGCGAGGAGCAGCAGGCTGCGGCGCACGCCACCGCCGCCGAATAGGCACGGATGAAATGCCATTGAATTTTCGCGTCGAGCTGATCTGGAGCGACAGCGCGGACAAGGAAGCCGCCTCGATCTTCCTCACCTCCGACGGCCGCGTCATCCTGCAGGGGCGCAGCGTTTCGACGGAAGAGCGCGAGGCGCTGAAATTGCCGCGCGACGGCGATCTGATCAGCGTCGATCGCGCTCTGATCCGTGCCATTAAGGACATGCTGTGACGGACGACGGCGCGTTATGGCCCGATCTTCCGCTCGCGGCGTGGAGCGACACCTGCGACACGCTGCAGCTGTGGACGCAGATCGTCGGCAAGGTGCGCATCGCCTCGACCCCGCTGATCAATCATTGGTGGAACGCGACGTTCTCCGTCACCGCGCGCGGGCTTGCCGCGCCGGCGATGGTTCATGCCGGCCGCACCTTCGATATTTTGTTCGATTTCGCCGATCACCGGCTGGAGGTCAAAGCCAGCGACGGCCGCGCCGATAGTCTGGCGCTCAGGCCGATGGCGGTCGCCGATTTCTATTCCGAATTCATGGCGCGGCTGCGCCGTTTCGGCATCGACGTACGGATCCGGACCATGCCGTGCGAAATTCCGAACGCGGTGCCGTTCGAGCGCGATCGTATCCGTGCACAATACAACCCGGTCTTTGCACATAAATTTTTGCAAGCTTTGCTGCAGGCCAATCGCGTTATGAACGCGTTTCGCGCCCGCTTCGTCGGCAAGGCAAGCCCGGTGCATTTCTTCTGGGGCAGTTTCGACCTCGCGACGACGCGCTTTTCCGGCCGCACCGCGCCGCCGCCCAAAGGCCACACGCCCAGCGTGGCGGATTGGATCATGGCGGAGGCTTATTCGCACGAATGCTGCAGCTGCGGCTTCTGGCCCGGCAATGGCGGCTTCGGCTATCCGGCGTTCTACGTCTATGCCTATCCGGAGCCGGCCGGTTATGGCGATGCGCGGCTCACGATGGCCGAGGCGGCCTACAACAAAGATTTGGGCCAATTCATCTTGCCCTATGATGCGGTGCGGCAGGCGCGCGACCCCGACGCGCTGCTTCTCTCCTTCTTGCAGGAAACCTACGCGGCAGCCGCCGATCTCGGGCAATGGGACCGGAGCGCGTTGGAGCGTTCTTAACTTTTGCCCGCGTGCGGAGAGGGTGACCCGGCAAGCTCGCGCCGGACAATCGCGGCGCCGGCAACCAGCGCCTGCAATTTGCCGAAGGCGACCGCGTGCGGCAGATATTTCATGCCGCAGTCCGGCGCCACAATCAGCCGCTCCGCCGGCACTTTCGCGAGCCCGGCGCGGATGCGGTCGGCGACGGTCTGCGGCGTCTCGATCGCCATGTCGGATAGATCGATCACCCCGAGGATGATGGTCTTCGATGGCAATTGCTTGAGCACCGCAAGGTCGAGCTTGGGCTGCGCCGCCTCAATGGAAATCTGCTGCGCGTTCGAGCCTTCCAGTTCTTCCAGAAACGCATAGGCCCGCGGTTTGTCGTGCACCACCGCGGCATAGCCGAAACACAGATGCACCGCGACCGTGCCGACGACACCGTCGAGCGCGCGGTCGAGCGCTTTGAGCCCGTATTGTCGCGCGGCGTCCGGATGCTGCGCCATCCACGGCTCGTCGATCTGCACCACGTCGGCGCCGGCGGCGAACAGATCCTTGATCTCGGCATTGACCGCCTCGGCGTAGGCGAGCGCCACCGCTTCCGCGTCCTTGTAGTAATCGTCCTGCGCCTGTTTGCTCAGGGTGAACGGCCCGGGCAGCGTCGCCTTGACCGGACGTTCGGTGTTGGCGCGCAACACCTTGAGGTCGCGCAGCTCGATCGGGCCGCTGCGCCGGATCGGCCCGACCACGCGCGGCACCGGTATCGGCCGGCCGCTGCGGTTGATCACGGTGCCGGGATGGTCGACGTCGATGCCGTCGAGCGCGATGGCGAAGCGATTGGAATAGCTTTCGCGGCGCTGCTCGCCGTCGGTGATGATGTCGAGCCCGGCGCGCTCCTGGTCGCGGATGGCAAGCAGCGTGGCGTCATCCTGCGCCGCTTCGAGCTTGTCTTGCGGTACCAGCCAAAGGCCGGCGCGCACCCGCGGCACCTGCTTGGACAGCTTGTCGCGGTCGATCAGCCAGTCCGGCTGCGGATAGGAACCGACGAGGCAGGTGGGAAGCAGCATTGACGAGGTTTATTCCCTCCCCCGCATGCGGGGGAGGGAGACTGGGTTTTACGCTTTCAGCGCATTGGCGAACGGATAAATGACCTTGCCGGTGGCATCCGCGGGCGGCGTCAGCACGGTCTGGTAGCTCATGCCGCGCCAGGTTTCGAGGTCGGCCGAGTCGGTGAGGTCGTGATACTGCACCTGCAACTGCCGGGCTTCGACCCATTCGCCGTTTTTGCCGAACTTGATGCCGTCGATCATGATGGTGTTGAAGCTGTGGCTCTTCAGGTAATCGGCGAGCTTGCTGTCGTCGAGCGACTTCGCGCCGGTGACGGCGTCGGCCACAAGCTGCATGCGGGCGTAGCCCCAGCCGCCGAGATAATAGCCGAGCGGATCGATGCCGAGCCCCGGCGCGTGCGCCTGGTATTTTTTGAAAAAGTCGGCGGCCGGCGCCATCATTTTCGGCGACGGCACCCAGTTGTCGTAGTTGACGACGCCATTGAGATGGGACTTGAGCTTGGACTTGATGGCGGTTGCCTGCAATCCGACCATGGCGCCGCCGAACATTTTTGGCTTAAGGCCGAGTTCGTTGGCCGACAATAGCATGCCGACCGAACTCAAGGGATACGAACACACCACGACGAGATCGGCGTTGGTCGCCTGGATGGCGCGGATGATCGGCGAGAAGTCGGTGGTGTTCGGCGGATAGTTCTTGTCGTAGATGACGTCGAAGCCATACTGTTTGGCGTTGGCGCGGGTGCCTTCCGCGGCATTGCGCGAGAACTCGGCGTCCTCGGACGCAATCGCGAGGGTTCGCGGCTTCGGATTTTGCGCGGCCGCGACCTGGAAGAAGCCCTCGGTGATCGTCTGTTTGGGATTCGGACCCGCCGTGGGGATAAACGAGAAGTATTTCGGATATTTGAATTCGGCGTTGGCATCGAGCCCGAACAGGCTGATTATCAGCTTGTTCTTCTGCATGACGATGGGAATGGCGGGTGCGATCATATTGGTCGCATAGCCGCTCAGCACCAGATCGACTTTGTCGACGTCAAGGAGCTTGGTGTAGATGCCGGGGATCGTCGACGGATTGGATTGATCGTCATAATGGATGAGCTCGACCTGACGCCCGAGCAAACCGCCCTTGGCGTTGATCTCTTCCGCCCAGAGTTGCGACCCGAGCAGCGCCTGCTGGCCATTGACCGCGAGCGGACCGGTCAAGGCCATGCCGAAGCCTATTCTGATCGGCTCGGCGCTTTGCGCGAAGGCGCGCGGGGCGGCGGACAACGGTGTAAGCAAGGCGGCGCCGATGCCGGCGTTCACCCCGCGGCGGGTTATGCGATGATTCATAGTTTCCTCCCGAAGGCTGTTTTTTCAGTTCACAGCAATCTCGCCGCCGGACTTAAGTCCGGCGGCACGCGTCAGGCACCATGCACCGCTCTATGAACGGCTTTATCCCTGCGCCTTTTCGTAGGGATAAATGACGTTGCCGGTCTTTTCGTCGGCGGGCGTAAGCACGGTCTGATAACTCATGCCGCGCCAGGTCTCGAGGTCCGCGGCGTCGGTGATGCCGTGATATTGCACTTGCAACATCCCGGATTTGGTCCACTCGCCGTTCTTGCCGAACTTGACGTCGGTCATGATGGTCTTGAATTCATGGCCGCGCATGTAATCGGCGAGCTTGTCGTCCTCGATGCTTTTTGAGCCCTCGATGGCCTGTTGCAGGACCTGGAGGTACGCATAGCCCCAGCCGCCGAGGTAATAGCCGAGCGGATCGGCGCCCGAGGCCTGCGCGCGCGACTGATAGGTCTTGAAGAAGTCGGCGGCCGGCGCCAAGAGCTTGGGCGACGGCACCCAGGTCTCGTAATTGACGATGCCGTTGAGGTGGCTCTTGAGCTTGCTCTTGATCGCGGTGGCCTGCAACCCGACCATGCCGCCGCCCATCATCTTCGGCTTTAATCCCAGTTCGTTGGCGGACAACAGCAGGCCGACCGAGCTTAACGGATAGGAGCAGAACACCACGAGATCCGGATTGGTTGCCTGGATGGCGCGGATGATCGGCGAGAAGTCGGTCGTATTCGGCGGGTATGTTTTGTCGTAGACGACCTTGAAGCCGTACTTCTTGATGTTGTTTCGGGCGCCGTCGGCGGCGTTATGCGAGAAATCCGCGTCTTCGGCCGCCAGTGCGACGGTTTCCGGCTTGGGATTTTGCGCGGAAGCGATCTGAAAGAATCCCTCGCTGAACGACTCTTTCGGCGTCGGGCCCGACGGCAGCATGGAAAAATATTTCGGATAGTGGAATTCACCGTTGGCATCGAGCGCGAACAGGCCAATGAAGGTTTTTCCCCTTTGCATGACGACGGGAATTGCCGGCGCGACCATGTTGGTCGCATAGGGTCCGACGACGAGGTCGCATTTGTCTACGTCGAGCAGCTTGGTATAGATGCCGGGAACGGTCGACGGATTGGACTGATCGTCGTAATTGACGAGTTGAACCTGGCGGCCGAGTAGACCGCCTTTGGCGTTGACCTCCTCGGCCCAGATCTGGGCGCCGAGCAGCGCCTGTTTACCGTTGGGCGCCAGCGGGCCGGTCAGCGCCATGCTGAAACCGATCTTGATAGGGGCGGCACCTTGCGCAATGGCCTGCCTTCCGGCGAGCGCGGGCGAAAGCAGGGCGGCGCCGATACCGGCGTTGACGCTGCGCCGGGTGATACGATGGCTCATAGGAATTTCCTCCAAAGCGGTGTCTTGTTATGGAACCTGCCGGCCGGGCCAAAAATGGGCTTAGCGCGACAGTGTCGGGCCAACAATGCCTTGCTTTCGGGCTGCTGAAAAGGGAGCGGCCGCGCACCGTGGCAAAGTGCGCAGGGGCGGGCAAAGCGCCGGTCTGCATCGCCCTCAGGCCCAGGGCTCTTGTCTCGGGGGTGGACTTGGCACTAGTTTATGGGTTCCGCAGCATAAGCGGCGACTTGAAAAGGGAACGACCATGGCGTGGACGACCCCGACGCTCATTGAGATTTGCATCGGTCTCGAGATCAACGGCTATCTGCCGGCCGAGTTCTGATTCGAACGGGCATTTCCCGCAGCCCTGAATGGGGCGTTAGTTGAGTAAACGCCTTGCCGCCATCGTGCTCGGTGCCGCGGCGGGCGGTGGATTTCCACAATGGAATTGTCGATGCCCGGTTTGCCGGTTGGCTTGGGCCGGTGATCCGCGCGTCAAGCCGCGCACTCAGGCAAGCCTGGCCGCGTCGGCCGACGCCGAGCACTGGATCTTGCTCAACGCGTCGCCGGACCTGCGCGCGCAAATTCAGACAACGCCGGCCCTGCAGCCACGGGGCGCCCTGCGCGGCAGCCCCATCGCCGCGGTGGTTCTGACCGGCGCCGAGGTCGACCAGATCGCGGGGCTGCTCAGTTTGCGCGAAAGCCAGAGCTTTGCCCTTTATGGCACCGCCGAAACGATCGATACGCTTGATGCCGATCCGGTCTTCGGGGTCCTGGCCGCGGGCGTAGTGGCGCGTAAAATCATCGCGCCGGGCGTGCCATTTGCACTGCCTGGCGGTCTAACCGCCGAACTGTTCCCGGTGCCGGGTAAAATCGCGCTTTACCTTGAGGGCGACGCGGCGCTTGCCGCCGCAAACAGCGTCAACGTCGGTATCGAGCTCTGCTGCGCCGGCAAGCGGCTCGTCTATGTGCCGGGCGCTGCCGGCGTGACGGCGGCCGTGCTCGACCGCCTCGCCCGCGCCGATGTCGTGCTGTTCGACGGCACCCTATTCGCCGACGACGAAATGATCGCAAGCGGAACCGGAACCAAGACCGGCCGGCGCATGGGCCACATGCCACTCGATGGCGCCGACGGAACGCTGGCGTCGCTGCGCCATCTCAAGGCCCGACGCATCTTGACTCACATCAATAACACCAATCCGATTCTGATCGAAGGCTCGGCCGAACGCTGCAAGGTGCAGGACGCCGGCTTCGAGGTCGCCGAAGACGGAATGGAGATCGTGCCGTGAATCTTCTGACCGCGGACGAGCTTGAAGCGCGACTGCGCGACATCGGGGCGCGCCGTTATCATCATCTGCATCCGTTCCATAAGCTCCTGCACGGCGGCAAATGCAGCAAGGGTCAAGTGCAGGCTTGGGCGCTCAACCGCTACTATTACCAAGCAATGATTCCGATCAAGGATGCGACCCTGATCGCGCGTTGCCAAGATCAGGCGACGCGGCGCGAATGGCGCAGCCGCCTCGTCGATCACGACGGTGAGCGGGACGGCGAGGGCGGCATCGCGCGCTGGCTCAAGCTTTGCGACGGCGTCGGGCTCGATCGGAACTACGTCACGTCGCTGCGCGGGCTGCTCCCTGGGACCCGCTTCGCGGTCGAGGCCTACGTGCATTTCGTCGCCGAAAAATCGTTGCTGGAAGCCATCGCCTCCTCGCTTACCGAGCTGTTCTCGCCGACAATCATCGGCGAACGCATCGACGGCATGCTCAAGGGTTATGGCTTCGTCACCGCCGATACGCTGGCTTATTTCGCCCAGCGCCCGCCGCTCGCCGAGCGCGACTCCCGGTTCGCGCTCGACTACGTGAAGCGCCATGCGCGGACACCGGAACAGCAGCAAAGCGCGCTTGCCGCGCTCGAGTTCAAGTGCGACGTGTTGTGGGCGATGCTGGACGCGCTGTACCACGCCTACGTGGCGCCCGGGGATATTCCGCCCGGCGCGTTCATTCCCGATGATGCGACGGCGAGGAGCCGCTCATGAGCGACGCAGCGGCCGCCATTGCGCCCGACGCCCGCCCGCGGCTGCCGCGCGGCGTGCGGCTCATTCACAACGAGGCGCAAGGCGGTTGGGTGCTGCTGGCGCCGGAGCGCGTATTCAAAGCCGATGCGATAGCCGCCGAAATCGTCAAGCGTTGCACCGGCGAAACGACCTTCCAGGCGATCGTCGACGACCTGGCGAAGACCTTCAACGCGCCGCGCCAGCGCGTGCTTGCCGACGTCACTGGGATGTTGCGCTCCCTCGCCGAGAAAAAGCTGTTGGAGCTGTGACTTGACCCAGAATGGACAGGCGCCGCTCACGCCGCCGCTCGGCCTTCTGGCCGAGCTGACGCACCGTTGCCCGTTGGGCTGCCCTTATTGCTCCAATCCGCTGGCGCTAGATCCGCGCGACGGCGAACTGGATGCGGCGACCTGGAGCCGGGTCTTCACCGAAGCCGCCGCACTGGGCGTGCTTCAGGTCCATCTCTCCGGCGGCGAGCCGGGCGCGCGGCGCGACCTCGTCGAGATCACAGCCGCGGCGCATGACGCGGGGCTTTATACCAATCTCATCACCTCGGCGGTCGGCATCGCGGCGGCGACGGTGGACCGGCTCGCCGCGGTCGGCCTCGATCACGTGCAGATTTCGATCCAGGACAGCGAGCCTGTCGGCGCCGATCGCATCGCCGGCTATGACGGCGCATTCGCGCGCAAACGCGCGCTTGCCGGCGCCGTCGTAGAGCTGAAAATTCCGCTGACCCTCAACGTCGTGGTGCACCGCGCCAATATCGATCGCATCGGCGATATGGTCGCGTTGGCGCTTAATCTCGGCGCCAGCCGGGTCGAGATCGCTCATGTGCAATACTACGGCTGGGCCTTGCGCAACCGCGCCGCATTGATGCCGAGCGCCGCGCAGGTCGCGCGCGCGGCGGCGACGGTCGACGAATTACGCCGCCGTCATCGCGGCGAAATCGTCATCGATGCGGTGATACCCGACTATTATGCGCGCCTGCCGAAACCGTGCGTCGGCGGTTGGGGCCGCCGCTCGCTCAACGTGACGCCAGCGGGCCGGGTGCTGCCTTGTCACGCAGCGGAATCGATTCCCGGACTGGAATTTTGGTCGGTGCGCCAGCATTCGCTCGCCGATATCTGGAGCCATTCGCCGGCGTTCAACGCGTTTCGCGGCACCGCGTGGATGCAGGAGCCGTGCCGCAGCTGCGCGCGGCGCGATATCGATTTCGGCGGCTGCCGCTGCCAGGCCTTTGCACTCACCGGCGATGCGCGGGCGACCGACCCGGTCTGTCATCTGGCGCCGCGGCATGACGATGTCGTTGCACTCGCGGCGGTGCAGGCTGATACGCCCTATGTCTACCGGCGAATGTGACGATCGAACGTCGCGCACGAGGTGATCCGTGACGCGCAAAACGCGATTGCACGCACCGGGTGAAATGGTGGAAACTTGTCTCAAGGGAGCCGGCTGATCCGGACTTCCGTAAAGGGAGGAATGTCATGACTGCACGCGTCCCGGCCGGCGCATTGCTGGCCACAACCCTGTGCCTGACGGCGATCGCCGCCTACGCCCAGCAGCAGACGACGCCCGCCGCACCTGTGCCGGCTCCAGCCGCTGCCGCGCCTGCGGCCCCGGTGGCGCTGCCGCCAGGCTCGCCGCTCATCGGACGGCCCGAAAACAATGCCGCCGCCATGAAGCTTGCGCCGGTACCCGCTCCGCCATTCGCCGCCGCCGCCGACAAAGTGCCGGTCGATCAGCTCAAGGCGCCAAAGGGTTTCAATATCGAACTCTATGCCAGCGGCATGCCGAACGCGCGCTCGATGGCGCTCGACGAAAAAGGCACTGTCTTTGTCGGCTCGCGGCTGCAGGACAAGGTCTATGCCATCACCAACCGGGACGGCAAACGCCAGGTCCATGTGCTGGTCTCGGGCCTCTATCGTCCGAACGGCGTGGCCTACAAGAACGGCACGCTTTACATTGCCGAATTGTCGCAGATCTCCAAGATCGACAAGGTCGAGGACCAGATCGACAAGAATCCGAAGCCGGTCGTCATCTACACCGACCTGCCGAAAGACGAGGCGCACGGCTGGAAGTTCCTGGCCATCGGTCCCGATAACAAACTTTATTTCGAGGTCGGCCAGCCGGGAAACAACGTGCTGCATGACAGCGCCCACGGGCAGCTCCGCCGCATGAATCTCGACGGCAGCGGCGCCGAGGTCATCGCCTACGGCATCCGCAACACCGTCGGCTTCGACTGGAACCCGAAGACCAAGGAACTCTACTTCACCGACAACGGCCGCGATTGGCTGTCCGAGGATCTGCCCAACGACAAGCTCAACCGCATCACCAAGCTCGGCGAGGATTTCGGCGAGCCGTATTGCCACCAGGGCAATATTCCCGACATCGAGTTCGGTTGGGGCCGTAGCTGCAGCGAATTCGTTCCGCCGGTCGCACTGATGGGGCCGCACGCGGCGGCGCTCGGCATGCGGTTCTACACCGGCTCGATGTTCCCGGCGGAGTACCGCGATCAGATCTTCGTCGCGCGCCACGGGTCGTGGAACAGGACCATCAAGTTCGGCGGCGACATTGCGCTGGTCAAGCTCAACAAGGACGGCAGCGTGAAGTCGGTCGAGCCGTTCATCACCGGATTCCTGGTGAACAACAACTATATCGGGCGTCCCGTCGACGTGATGAACATGCCCGACGGCTCGCTCTTGATTTCCGACGACTGGGACGGGGCGATCTATCGCGTCACCTACGGCCCCAGTAAGAAGATCGCGGGAAAATAGCCGCGATTTTTGCCGACGGAACCGCCGGGGGTGGCGCGCCGCCCCCCGGCCTTTTTCCGCAGGAACGAATTTGGTCGTCAAACGTGCGAAGCCTGATCCTCGCGCTTGCGCTGAGCTGGATCGCCCTGCCGCCCGCGGCGGCGCAGACGGTGAAAGAGCGGCTGCCGGAATGCCTTGCCTGTCACGGCGAGAACGGGCAGGCGCAAGATCCCGGCGTGCCTTCGCTCGGCGGCCAACAGGCCTTCTATACGACGGTGCAGCTTCTGATGTTCCGTGAGCGCATGCGCGTGGCGGCGCCGATGAACGATCTGACCAAGGGACTTTCCGACCAAGATCTGCAGACCCTCGCGGACATCATCGCCAAGCTGCCGCCGCCGCCACCGGCCGCCGGCCCGGCGGAGGAGGCCCGCATGGCGCGCGCCCGCGCTTTGATCGCGCAAAACCGCTGCGATTCCTGCCACACGTCGAATTTCGGCGGCCAACAGAACGTGCCCCGCATCGCCGACCAGCGCGAGGACTACCTGATCAAGGCATTACGCGGTTACAAGGACAATTCCCGCCACGGCTACGACCCGATCATGGCGAGCGTCACCGAGCCGATCACGGATGAGCAGATTTTGGACCTGGCCCATTACCTGGCGCGGGTGAAATAGCCCGGAAAATACCGCCAAAAACCCGGATTGCCGCCTGCGCAAGAAATAAACTCAAAGTTTATTCCGGAACCGTCTGCGCGCATTTTTGATTTCGTATTGGTGTGGGAGCGTATAAAATTGATTTATCATGGTGTTTTGCCGGTTCCGATCTGCGCGATCGGCCACCTCAAGACGCAAACAGGATGCGATTTATGATTGCTCTGTCCATCAACGGAAAACCCTACAACGTCGACGTCGAAGCCGACACGCCCTTGCTGTGGGTGCTGCGCGACACGATCGGGCTCACCGGCACCAAATACGGCTGCGGCATCGCCCAATGCGGTGCCTGCACCGTGCACATCGACGGGGTCGCGACCCGCTCATGTCAGGTCCCGGTCGGTAGTATTGGCACCGCGCAAATCATCACGATCGAGGCTTTGGCGCAGAACGGCAACCTGCATCCGGTGCAGCAGGCCTGGCTCGATCTCGATGTGCCGCAATGCGGCTATTGCCAGAGCGGGATGATTATGGCGGTTGCGGCCTTGCTCAAGCAAAAGCCGAAGCCGACCGACGCTGACATCGACGCGGCGATCACCAATATCTGCCGCTGCGGCACCTATCAGCGCGTCCGCGCCGCGATCCATGCCGCGGCCGGCGCCTAAGGGGAAGCGAGCCATGACACACATGCCGAAGATCGATCGTCGATCCTTCGTGGTCGGCTCCGCTGTGGCGGGCGCGGGCCTCGTGCTTGGACTTTCGCTGCCGTCGGGATCGCGGACGGCGGGTGCCGCTGCCGAGGCTTTTGAGATTGATGCCTGGGTTGCGATCCGCCCCGACGACACCATCGTCATTCGCATCGCGCGCTCGGAAATGGGGCAGGGCACCATGACCGGACTGGCGCAGCTTGTCGCCGAGGAACTCGATTGCGACTGGTCGAAGGTTACGACCGAATTTCCGACCCCGGGCCAGAGCTTGGCGCGCAATCGCGTTTGGGGCGATTTCTTCACGACCGGCAGCCGCGGCGTTCGCGAATCCCAGGACTATGTGCGCAAGGGCGGTGCCGTCGCGCGCATGATGCTGGTGCAGGCTGCCGCCGCCGCGTGGAATGTGCCGGCTGCCGAGTGCAGCGCGGCCGACAGCGTCATCACCCATCGGCCTTCCGGACGAACGACGAGCTACGGCAAGGTGGTCGATGCTGCCGCCAAACTCGCGCCACCCGCCGATGTGGCGCTCAAGCCCGAGAAGGATTGGAAGATCGCCGGCAAGCCGCTCAAGCGGCTCGATACCCCGGACAAGCTCGTCGGCAAGACGATTTACGGCATCGACGTGCGGCTTCCTAGAATGCTTTACGCCGCGATGTCCGCCTGCCCGGTGTTCGGCGGCACGCTCAAGAGCTACGACGAGTCGAAAGTCCGCCGCATGCCCGGCGTGCAACACGTCGTTCGTCTTGGCGACGATGCGGTCGCCGTCGTCGCCGATTCGTGGTGGCGGGCGAAATCGGCGCTCGACGCGCTTCCGATTGCCTGGGACGAAGGGAAGAACGCCAATGTCTCGAGCGCTACGATCGCCGATTTCCTCAAAGAGGGACTCGACGCCGAACAGGCCTTCGTCGGCAATCAGTCGGGCGACGCCAAGGTGGCCATGAACGGTGCGGCGAAGGTTGTGGAAGCGGTCTATTCCTTCCCCTATCGCATCCATGCCTGCATGGAACCGCTCAACGCCACCGCGCTCTACACGCCCGACCGCTGCCAGGTCTGGTGCTCGACGCAAAACGGCGAAGGCGCGCTCGCCGCGGCGGCCAAGGCGTCCGGCCTGCCGCCGGCGCAATGCGACGTCTACAAGACCTATCTCGGCGGCGGCTTCGGGCGGCGCGGTTCGTCCGATTATGTCGGCCGGGCGGTGGCGCTCGCCAAGCAAGTGCCGGGCGTGCCGATCAAGCTGTTATGGTCGCGCGAGGAGGATACCACGCACGACGAATATCATCCGGTCACGCAATGCCGGATGCGCGGCGCGCTCGACGCCAACGACAATCTGGTCGGGCTGCAAATGCGCATTTCCGGGCAGTCGATCCTGACTTATCAACTGCCGTCGCGTCTGCAGAACGGCAAGGATCCACTCACTTTCCAAAGCCTCAATCCGGGCGGTCCCGAGGGGGTGTTCGGCTATGACGTGCCGAATTTGTTGATCGACCACGCCATGCGCAATCCGCCACTGCCGGTCGGTTTCTGGCGCGGCGTCAACAGCAACCACAATGCGATCTACGTCGAGTGCTTCATGGACGAGCTCGCCCATGCCGCCGGCGAAGATCCGCTGGCCTTCCGCCTCAAAATTCTCAAGCCGAAACATGCCGCGGTGCTCAAGGCGGCGGCGGAGCGGATCGGCTGGAACACGCCGGCACCGCAAGGCGTCTATCGCGGGCTGGCGCAGATCATGGCCAACGGCAGCTATTGCGCGGCCTGCGCCGAAATCACCTTGAACAAGGGGCGGCTCAAGATTCTGCGTTTGGTCGGCGCCACCAATCCGGGCCACGCCGTCAATCCCGAGCAGATCACGCGCCAGGTCGAAGGTTCCTTCGTCTACGGTCTGTCGTCGCTGCTCTACGGCGAATGCACCGTGAAGGACGGCAGGATCGAGCAAACCAACTTCGACACCTGGCAGGTGATGCGGATCGACGAAATGCCGAAGGTCGAGGTGGTGGTGATGCCCGACGGCGAGTTCTGGGGCGGCGTTGGCGAACCGACCATTTCGGTCGCCGCGCCCGCCGTGCTCAACGCCATCTTCGCGGCGACCGGCAAACGCATCCGCAGCGTGCCGATCCGGCCGGGCGACCTGCGCTCGGCGTAAGAAATTGGCAGTTCGCGCCTAGTCTTTCACGTCCTTGACCGGCGTTTCCGGGATGAGCCCGGCGCGGCGGCGGGCGAACGATTCCTTGCCGGTCTCCTCCCATTTCCCTTCGACGGCGCGCTGCGCGTAGGTGTCCCACACCGCGTCCCAGTCGCCGAGCGAATAGCCGTACCACGGCGCGCGCGGGGTGAGCGCCGGCAGGCCGAGCTCGTCCCAGATCTTGCGCGCGCGTTCCATATATTCGCGTTTGGGCAGCGAGATCGGCGGGTAAGATTCTTTTAGCGTGGCGTCGACCAGCATGGTCGATTTCTCGCGCGGCCCATCCGCTTTCGGCCCGTGGCCTTCGGAGCGGTAGGGCATAATGCGCACGTCCTCGATCGGATTGGCGCGATAGGCGAGCGACCAGAACACGGCGTCGGGATTGTCCGGATCGATGTCTTCGCTCACGGCGATGACATATTTGCCGATGTCGGCCTGCAGCGACGCGGCGCCTTCCAGCGCGCGCCAGACTTCGCTGCGTGCCACGCCGGGCGCAAACTGCACGAACAGGACCTTGCGCAGATTGGTCAGCGGCTCGTGCATGGCGACGCGGCGCACGCCCTTGATGGCGAGGGTATCGCGCAGGTGCGACAGGTAGCGCGGCTCATAGGCGACGCGCTTCATCGTGCTCGATTCGCTCGGCGTCACTTCGCTCAGGATCGACACCCAGACCGGCTTCTCCTTGTGCGTGATCGCGGTGACCTGCATCGACATGTTGAAGCCCTCGAGCGCGACATGGCCGTGGCTTTCGCCGAATGGTCCTTCCGGCTCAAGGAGTTCCGGATCGATCAGGCCCTCGATGACGAATTCGGCGTCGGCCGGCACGTCGAGGTCGACGGTCGCGCCCTTGACGGTGCGGATCGGCGCACCGGCAAGTCCGCCGGCGACCGCCATCTCGTCGCAATCGATCGGCAATTTCTGTGGCCCGGTAAACACCACCACCGGTGCGGCACCGATCACGATCGCGATTGGCATCGGCTTTTTCAGCTTGCGGTATTTCTGCCAGTGCAGATAGCCGCCGGCGCCACCCGGCCGCGCCGCCATGCGCACACCGATCCGGTCGGTCGCCTTGAGCTGGCCGCGATAAGTACCCATGTTGCGCACGCCGGTCTCCGGGTCCTGGGTGATGCACAGCGTCGCGGTCAGATACGGCGCGGCATCGTAGCCCGGCGTAGAGATCGGCACCGGCAATAGCTTCAAACCGCCGTCGGGTCTCCGCAGCGCGTCACCTGTGATGACGACGTCCTGGCACGGTGCCGCGGTGACGAGCGTTGGCGCGATCGGATTGGCGATGGCGTGCATCCAGGCATCGCCGATCTCATCGACCGGCCGGCCCATGCCGACGGCATAGATCCGCGTATTCGCCGCCAGCGCGCCGACCGCGACCGGGGTATTGTAACGGCGGCCGCGGCCGTCGACCACGTTGGTGAACAGAAACGCGCGCCGCTCGTCCTCGCGCAAGCCGCCCTGAAATTGCCAGCGCACCAGCGGATGGAGTTCCGTGTCCTTGTCGACGGCGCGGTCGACGCGCACCAGCAGCCCTTCGGCTTCGAGCCGCGCCAGATGCTCCTGGAAATCGAGCGGCGGACCGACCGATTTTGCTCCGACCTTCCCCGCGTCACGTTTGTCGAGCATCGCTACTTCTTGTTCTTCAAGTACTCGGCGATGACCGGTTTGGCGACGCGGAAGCAGTCGACGCCCTTCGGCGCGCCGCAATAGATCGTGATTTGCGTGAGCGCAGCGCGGATTTCATTCGGCGTCAAACCGTTATTGAGCGCGCCGCGCACGTGGGTGGCGAACTCCTCCATTTTGCCGAGCGCACCGATCATGCCGAGATTGAGGATCGAGCGCTCGCGGGGTTTGAGCGTATCGTCGCCCCAGGTTTCGCCCCAGCAATATTCGGTGAGCAGGCGCTGAAAATCGCGGTTGAAATCGTCGACGTTCGACAGCGCGCGGTCGACATAGTCGGCGCCGAGCACCTGT
>Ga0187769_10000354_pt1 | contig 25193 bp, 17 predicted proteins | sample 0116_SJ02_MP02_1_FD_133140 | JGI IMG/M metagenome (GOLD analysis project Ga0187769, IMG submission 133140) | Tropical peat soil microbial communities from peatlands in Department of Meta, Colombia - 0116_SJ02_MP02_10_MG | ecosystem: Environmental > Terrestrial > Soil > Wetlands > Peat | place... | reverse complement strand
GCGGACGCAGCCATGGCGGCGATCATGCAGGCGCGATGCGCGGCCATGCGGCCCTTGGAGATGAGCACGCGTCCCGCGAGCAACAGCACGGCGCTGGTTCCGTTCAGAGTTGCGTTCAGGGCAGGGAAGTAGGTGAATTGCTGAGGAATCGAGGTTCCAACAATCCAACTTTCGACGATCAAGTTTTCGATGATCAAGCGGCGGGCCTCATCTGGGGGAAGATCGCGTACGGCGGTTGGCCATCAAGAAAGCGAGAGCGAACATGACCAGCGAGAAAAGTACCAGAGTGGCCATGGCGGAGGACAGCGGGAAACTGGTTTCGGCTCCGGGATACAGCAGCGCGCGGAGCGCCTCCACGCCATACGTGAGCGGGTTTACGTACATGATGGCGCGAATCCATCCGGAAGCGCCGCTGAGTGGAAACAGCGCTCCAGACAACAGCCAGAGAGGAATCAGAAACAGATTCACTATGCCGTGAAATGCCTGCGAGGAATCCATGGGCCACGCGATAGCGAAGCCGAGAGCGGTCAGAGCAAACGAGATCAGGAAGACGACAAGCGCAACCAGCAGCACCCGCACGAGATCCAGATGCACTCCGGCGAAGGGCGCAAAGATCAGGAAGATCATTCCCTGGATGGCGGAGAGCGTCGTTCCTCCCAGCACTTTGCCCAGCACAATCGCGGAGCGCGGCACGGGAGCGACCAGCACGGACAGGAGGAAGCCTTCCTTGCGATCTTCGATCACCGACATCATAGTGAAGATTGAGGTAAACAAAACAATCATGATCAGCGCGCCGGGATAAAAATAGTCGAGATAATGCTGCTGTCCCGGCCCGCCACCGGAACGAAATGACGTGCCGAAGCCGGAACCAATCACGAGCCAGAAAACCAGGGGCGAGGCCAGCACGCCGACCACGCGCGTGGTCTGGCGGTAGAAGCGCACGATCTCGCGCAGCCACAGCGTGAACGCCGGCAAAAAAACGCCTGTCGATGCCTGCGGAGTCGCAGGCGGCGCCATAGTTGTGGCTTGAGTCGCCATCTTTAACTCGCCTTTGCGGCCGGTGTCTTAGCTGGCGCAGCAGACTTCTTCGGCAGCAATCCCCGGTCGCGCGCCTCCCAGTAGGCGTTCAACAGAAAGCAGGCCGAGAGCATCAGCAGAATCAGGGTCATAAACAGCCCGTCGACGGTGGCCGAAGGCGGCCACAACGTCAGCATGCCGTTCGCGAGAATCCACCCTACGCCCAGCAAGGGGACAATGCCGAGCACAAGAGAGAGAACCAGGATCATCAGACGCAAGCTACCTCCTGACATTCAAACTCAATTCAATTCGCTGCAGAATTCTCTTCGCCGCCTTCGCTCCAGAACTTGTGGCCAGTGCGGTGGATGAACACATCCTCCAGCGCCGGCTTGCTTACCGAAATGGCCTGGATTTCTCCCGGGAAGGCTTCGACCACATCGGGGACGAACCGATGACCGCCCTCTTGCTCAATGCGGACTTGATTTCCCAGCACGGTCGTCTCGACGTGGAAGCGCGTCCGAATCCGGTCCGCGAGCAAACCGGGGTCCCGTGCGGCGTCGAGCAGGATGACATCGCCGCCAATTTCGCTCTTCAGTTCCGCTGGAGTTCCCAGCGCCACCAGGTTGCCCTCGCTCATGATGGCCAGGCGATCGCAGCGTTCGGCTTCTTCCATGAGATGAGTCGTCACGAGCACTGAAACGTGTTCTTCGTCGCGCAAAATCTGCAAGTACTGCCACAGGTCGCGACGGGCTCCGGGATCGAGGCCGGTGGTGGGTTCGTCGAGCAGCAGGACTCCGGGGCGATGCAGCAGGCCCTTGGCCAGTTCGATGCGGCGCTGCATGCCACCGGAGAAAGTTTCAACCCGCTCCTTGGCGCGATCGGCCAATCCCACTCGGGCCAAAATTTCGCCCACACGGCGTTTCAGCAGCGCGCCGCGCAGGCCGTACAGGTGTCCCTGATGCCAGAGGTTTTCGTAAGCCGTCAACTTGGGATCGACACTTTGTGCCTGAAAGACCACCCCGATCTCGCGCCGCACGCTGGCAGGATCGTGAGCGGCATCATATCCCATCACCAGGGCTTTGCCGGCGGTGGGAATCATCAAGGTGGAGAGAATGCGGAACAGCGTTGTCTTCCCGCTGCCATTTGGGCCGAGCAGGCCGAAGAGTTCGGCAGCACGAACGTCGAAGGACACACCGTTGAGCGCGGTGCGATTCTCATAGCGATGAAGCAGATTCTGTACGGAAATGATGGGCGCCGAGGAGGCGCGTTCCGTCTCCAACCCACGATCCGCGAGCGCAGCGACTCTTGAGACCAAAACCCTTCCCCTAAGACTGTTACCAGTTTACGACATCGTGGAATTTCGGACGAGACTGGTACTCGCTGCAGTAACACCACCCGCCGTCAGAAGTTGCCCCGAAATGCCGTAATGGACGTGATGTTCGCAAGAATCTTCGCTTACGCCGCCGAAGGATCCCCCTGCGCGTGGGCCAGTGGTTCCTCGAACGCGACCGGAACATGTCTCCACACCTGGATGGCCAGGATCGCCGTTGTGGCCAGCAGCAAGGCCCCGACCGCGACGTGCGCCACGGTTGAAATCACCATGGGAAGCTCGGGCTGTACCGCGTCTTTGCCCCACTCTACGCGCGTCATGAAAGCCACGAAGCCAAGACACAACTGTGCGATAACCAGCGACAACATCAGGATCGCCGGCCGCCGTACGGCTTCGATCTGCGAATACACGGTGAGCGCGCGGACCGCCGTCCAGGCCAGGACGAAAGAAACAATGACGGCATTGGCCACGTGCGGCCACCAGCTCAGGCCGTGATGCCGGAACATCGCCCCCAGAAGCAGCTGGACATAAAGCACGAAAATCGAGAGCAGCGTCAGCGTGAACAGACTTGGACGGCGATGATCGAACTCTACGCGGGGTTGTTCCTCGATCCATTTCTGCCCGGTGAACAATGCCATGGCCACCGCGATGCAGAAAAAGGTCTGGGCCAGCGCAGCGTGCGCCGACGAAATGGCCGGCGGCAAATAAAACACAACGGTAAGACCGCCGAGAATTCCCTGAGCAATTACGGTTCCCAGGAGCGCGAGGCCCAGAAGCCGCATCCAGCGCCGCTTCTCCACGCGCCAGGTCCAGACCGTAACGATAATGGTTAGCACGCCGGCGACCTGCGCAATCATGCGGTGGGTGTGCTCGAACTGCACTCCACCCACGAGTTTGGGGATCTTGTACAACGAACCGAACGACGTCGGCCAGTCCGGCACGGAAAGGCCCGCATCATTGCTGGTTACCAGGGCGCCGGCAATGATCAGAAGAAACGTCCAGCAGGCCAGACCCACAGCGAGCCGATGGAGGCCGCGATTATAGGGCGCGGCGATGCCTCTCGGGTTTGTGTTCATGGATGGAGGGGTAGACGTATGAAGACCTAAAGCAGGCTGCACATGGCGGGAGCAGCCTGCCCGGTCCAACCCAGCATTCTAGCACCGGCTCTCGGCACGCTTGAAGTCGTGGCGCGTTATTCGGCTGCCGGTTTGAAGCTTTGGTCCACCGTCTTGCTTTCCTTCGCGGTGACCGTAACTTTCTGGTCCTGCTCTCCCAGTTTCTCCTGCACGAACGCAATCGTGTAGTCGCCGGGCGGCAGGCCTTTGATCGTGTACTTGCCGTCTTTGTCGGTCACGGCGTAGAACGGGCTCTTCACCACGTTGATGAACATTTTCATCCATGGGTGCTGGTTGCACTTCACCGGCAGCATGACTTCTTCGCGGGCGAAACTCTTCTCGATCGCCGGCGACGACGGCGGCTGCGATTCGTTCCATTCCCGGTTGTCTTTCGGTGTGGGATGGATGTTGTGCGTGGTCGGATCGTCGTTCTTGATCTGGATCGTCTGCCCCGCCATCACTCCCAGAACGTGCGGGTGGTACTGGCAGCCCTTCTGATCCAGAACAAGTGGATCCTTGGGCACGTCGAAGGTGCGATTGCCGAGGCCGTCTTTCACGTAGACGAAGACATTGGCCAGGTCGCCGTTCGCCACCACGATGTTCTCGGCCTCGTTTGTGCCTTTGCAGCCGGGATCCTGGCTCATGTCAATTTTCGACGCCTTGGGAGCGGTACCGGCGAACTTGACCGTGCCGCTGATTGTCGCGACCGTCGCCGGATCGATCGGCGTAGCGGCGGGTTGCGCCGCCGGTTGCTCGGCCGCGGGAGCAGCGGGCGCTTCTTCCTTCTTGCTGCACGCCGCCAGGACCAGCAGCGCACACAAGGCGGATGTTCCTAACGTGATTCTCACCCAACTCATCTTGCTATTCATGATGTCGCCTTTCGTAGAGTTGCAATTCTTGAGTTTCCATTCCGAGCGAGCCGGAGCGCACGCGGCAACTCGAGGGATCGTTTTTCTGCCGTGGGAATTCTACCGCGAACCTCCACTCGCTGCAGCGTGCGATTCCACGGCCGCGTGGCGGCGCTTGCTGGGCGTCTGCACTGCGGCCTTGGCCCGCGGCATGGAAGCCGCGACCCTGCGCTGTTCTTCCGGAGTTAGCTGAAAGATATAGTCGGTTAACAGCTTGCGGTGGTCGCCGGTGTATCCGTTAAACGACGCCGGCGTAGGCCCGGCAAACACCCATTGGTTGTTTTGCTGCTTGAACAGTCCCGACGGCATGGACGTGCCCGGGCTGACTGCCTGCGGATCGGTGATCCAGCGCTCGACCCAATCCGGTTTCAGCCGTTCCTTAGCCAGCAGGAAGTTCGGTGCGGTTGCGATCTTGTCGTGATTTGGATCGCCGGTGGCGTGGCACTTCAGGCAAGGAGCGGCCGTGCTTGAGAACAAGCTCCGTGCCATGTCGGTTTCCTTTGCCGTCAGAACCGGCGCCTGTTCCGGAATATAAGGCATCGGTTGCTGCGACAGCGCCTGGAAGAAGCGCACCAGCTTTCTGAGTTCATTGTCCGAGAACGAGAATGTTGGCATGCGGACCTTCAGATAAGGCCGCACTCCGTTGCGGTTCGTGTCAGTGGTGCTCAGGGCCGGATTCGACAGGAACTTGCGCAGCCACTCGGGATCGACGCGCCCGCCCTCGGTCAGCAACTTCGGCGGCAGTTGCTCCTGCACATCCTGATATTGGTTCAGACCCATCAGGATCGTGCGCTGGCCAGGGATGATCTGGTGGCAGGCCATGCAGTTGTATTTCTGAATGACCCACCAGCCTTCCTGAATATCGTGGCGGGCGTCGCCCGGTCTGTATTGATAGCTTGAGGGCAGGGAAGTTTCCTGGCTGCCCATCAGGAAGGTGGTGAGGCTCAGGACCTCGTCCTTGGTCAGATGCACGTTGGGCATGCGCAAGGCTTCGGTTTCGCTCTTGACCATGCCCTGGTCGAAAACGTTCGGTTCGGCGAGCTTGTGCGCGAAAAAGCCTTTGTGGTCGTACCAGGGCTGGTTGGCGGGGCCGTCGGGCAGGCGGGCCAGATCTTCTTTGTCTTTGATCGGCTCGGACTCTTTGCCGCCACGCTGCGCAGGCTCGGTGGACAATGCGAAATCGAGACGCTCAATCGGCTTGCTGCCTTCGAACGTCAATTCCGTGCCGATGCGGCCTTCTTCTTCGAAGCCCGCAATCTCGTGGCATCCGGCGCAGCCGAAATGCCGCACCCACTTCTTGCCTTCTTCTCTTAGCGCCGGGTCGTCCATGAAGGCTGCGTTGGGATAGGCCGACGGATCCTGCTTTTTCTGCGTCAGCAGATACGTCGCGATGTCCTCGGCATCTTCAGGGCTAAGCCGCAGGCTCGGCATGACCGTCATGTTCTGCACTTGCAGTTCGTGGCCATCGTTGGGGCAGCGGCTGTGCTCCAGATCGAACTGGTAGGGAAGTCCCTTCTTGGCGTAATCCTCCGGGCCAATATCCTTCTTCTCGTATGGGCAATACGGCCGCGTGCGCTCGCGCGCGTTGTGAATCCAGCGAACCAGATAGTCGTAGTGTGCTTTCTCACCGACGCGGGTCAGATTCGCCGCGAACGTGCCGCCCATCATCTGATCGCCTTCGCCGATGGAGTGGCAGGCCAAGCAGCCGCGGGTTTCAAACAGTTCCTTGCCATGCGCGGCATTGCCGGGCTTGCGCTTCGGCAATGTATCGGTGAAGGCGGATTGCCAAATGAAGGCCGAGATCGCCTGAATCTGATGATCGTTCAGGCGGAAGTTGGGCATCTTCGTCGTGGGACGGAAGTCGGTGGGTTTCTTCAACCAGACAGGAATCCAGTTCTTGTTCAGCTTGACTCGGATATCTTTAAGATTCGGGCCGATCTTCTTCATGTCCTGCATCAGCGAGTGCGACTGGAAATCAAGCTGTTGCAGGCGGCCGTCGAGCTTGCTGTTGGCGACGCGCAGGTCGACCGCTTTAGTGTTTAGCGCATTGGCTTCTTCGTTGCTCTCGGCCGCGTCGGCCTGCTTCATCAGGTAGGCGGCCTGTTTCACGTTCTCAATCTTCTGCGATTCGATCTGCTTGATCTGCTGGCCGATATTATTCAGGTCTTCGGGCTCGCGGTCGTAGCCTTCATAGCGATGGCAGCCATTGCATCCGCGGCGGCGGAAAAGCTCCTTGCCGCTGTTGATCCTCTGGAACTGAACGTCGCCACTGACCAGCACCATGTCGGCGGCGTGACAGGTCTGGCAACCGGCCTGGGCATTCTCTTTCGGAAAGAGCGGCCACAGCCAGTGCTCGTAGTTTCCGTGTGCCTTCTCAACGCTGGTGGTGGCACGGCCGTTGCCCTGGTGGCAGGGCGAGCAGCCGAACTTGTCGGGATCGTGAATGCTCAGCAGTTCCGGTTCAGGATGGCTGACAAACGCACGCGCATACTCATCCGGCTTCTTTTCGCCCCTGGGACTCATGGCCGCGGCGGTGATTTTCAGCGGCTCGCGCGCGCCCATGTGGCAGGATTCGCAGCGGTCGACGATGTTGGCCTCGGCCACGTTGATCTGCACGATCGTAGGATCCCAATCCGCGGTTTTCTTTTTCAGCCCGTCGATCTGCTGCGGCGTAAGATCGACCATGTGGTCCGTGAGATATTCGTCGAGCTTCGTTCTCGCGTCGGTTGCGGTCTTCAGCACGTCGCCCAGTTCCAGGCTGAGCCGGGTGCGTTCATCTCGGATCTCGTTGTAGGTTTCCTCGAGCTGCTGAAAGTTAAATCTCTTCTTGCTGCCGTCGGGGAATTCGACGGTTGCGAGTTCCGCCTTGTAAGCATCGATTTCTTTTTGCTTGCTCGCCTTGTCTGACGCGCTGGTGCTGGTTTCAAGCTCGTAGGTCAGTGCGTTGACGTAGGCGCGGCGGTCAGTGAAGACGCTTTGGACTGCGAGCAGGCGTGCACTGGTATCGTCGAGTTTTTCGCGGGTTTGCTTCGCTGCTGCGGCGGAATCATCCGTCGCTGTCTTCAGCGCCGCCGACAGTTCTATATATTGAGAACTTTTCTCAACGTCACTCTCAGACGACATCGACTTCGACCTGGCCGTGTTCAGGAACGCGGTGTAGCGGTCTTTCCATTTTTCCTGAAACTCCTTCCATGGCCGCTGGCCCCAGGCCTCGTCCCACAGCGCCCAGAACAGCGTGGCCATCAGGATGACCGTCGCAACCAGGTAATGTGCAGCGTACGATTTACCGGTGATCGGGTCCTGCTCGGGCGTGGGTTTATCGGGCACCGCTTCCTCCGAACTCGGTCGTTGGTCTTTAGTCGTTGGTCGTTGGCATCCCGGTACGCGGCGTCATCAGGCGAACGACGAACGACCAACGACGGTTATCAAATATTGAACCACGGCGTAATCCACACGTACTTGATGTGCCACAAAAGCCGCAGTCCCATCTTGATCGGTAAAGCGACCATGGTGAGCCACAAGAACGCCATGAGCGAAAACTGCAACAGGCTCATGCGCTGAAAATCCTTCTGCATCCGGCGGCGGAACAGCGAATACACCGCGCCGCCGCCAACCAGATAAAACCCTCCGACCACGATCGCGCCGAAGATTCCTTTGCCCAAATTCGACGTGATGCCGAAGATATCCGGCAAATCGCGGTTGACCTCATAAATCAGCCGGTTGTGGTCCCACGTCTGCCCCGGCCAGAACCACTGCCATCCGGGCCCCCGAATGAACGTTCCTATGATGATCATCGCGACCCAGAGAATGACGAAGCCAAAAAGAAACGTTGAAATCGAAAAGCGCCGCTGCTTCCACGTGTAGTAGCCGCTGCCCAGCGGATTGGTATCGATGTATGGAATCACCATCAGGCCGATGATGATCATCGTCGGCATGACCACGCCTGCGATCCAGGGATCGAAATAAACCAGCATCTCCTGCAGGCCGAGGAAGTACCACGGCGCCTTCGCGGGATTCATGGTCAGGTTGGGATTGGCCGGTTCTTCGAGAGGCGCGTTGAGGGTGATCGACCAGATCATCAGGATGATGGTGACGACAATCGCGCCGAGAAATTCGATGCGCAGCAGAAATGGCCAGACGTGAACTTCCTTCTGCCAGCCGGGCTTGAATGGCCAGGTCTTGCGGTGATGCGTCTTCGCCAATGCAGGATCGGCTTCGAGCTGGGCGATCAGTTGATCGTTGGCGTGCGCCTGCTTGAACGCCAGGTAAATGTAGAAGGCGAGCAGAGGAATCAGGGCTACGATCGGAACGTTGTCCGGCGCCGAACAAATTTCCCAAAGTTGTCGCCAATCCATAATTTCTCTCGAAACTCTTTGTCATTCCGAGTCGGTCTGAAAGACCGGCGAGGAACCTGCTTTTCGACGCTACTCTCCCGCCGCCTTCGGTCCTCGGCGCGGCTTGTCGGCCTCTTCGGTCAGCATCACAGGAGCTGGACCCGAAATCCCGCCGTCTTTTCTCACGCGCCAGAAGTGCACGATCATCAGCACCGACGCCACGATCGGAATCCCAATGCAGTGCCAGATGTAGGACCGCAGGAGCGCATTCGCATCCACGATCGAGCCGCCCAGCAATCCGAAACGCACATCATTGTATGGAGTCATGCCCAACTGCGGCCCGAACGGCCCTTCGTGACCCAGCAGGGGAGTGGCACGCGCCATGTTCGTGCCCACGGTGACGGCCCAGAATCCCAGTTGATCATCGGGCAGGAGATATCCGGTGAACGAAAGCAACAGTGTAAACACGAGCAGCAGCACGCCGATGTTCCAGTTGAACTCGCGCGGTTTCTTGTAAGAACCCGTCAGAAACACGCGGAACATGTGCAGCCACACCGCGATCACCATCAAGTGAGCCGCCCAGCGGTGCATGTTGCGCAGAATCTTGCCGAACGGAACGTCATGCTCGAGATAAAGCACGTCGCGAAACGCCTGCACCTTGCTCGGGTGGTAATAGAACATGAGCAGCACGCCGGTGTAGGTCAGGATGATGAACAGATAAAACGTGATGCCTCCCATACCCCAGGTGTAGCTATAACGGACCGCATCGCGATTGATCTTGGCCGGGTGCAGGTGCAGGAACACGTTGGAAAGCACGCCCAGCGCGCGATTGCGCGGCGTGTCGTCGTGCTTGTGGCGGAAGATCGAGGTGTAGACCTGCGTCTTGGTCGGGTCCTTCAGCCCCTCGATCTGCTCTTTCGCTTTCGCCGGGATATGCGTCTTGAGGGCCTGAATGTCGTCCTTGACCCCGGTCGTTACTTTGTCCAGCAAGCCCGTTTTGCTGCCGTTTTTTCCGTTCGAATTGTTTTCGTCAGCCATGGATGTTTCCCAATCTCAACTCTTGTCATTCCGAACCGGTCTGGAGGATCGAAGACCGGTGCGGAACCTGCTTTTTCCAGCGCTACACTCCCGTCAAGAACGCTCCCGGATCGTTGAAGTGAGTCGGTTGTCCCTTGGGCCAGGAATACAGCTTGGCCGTGTTCACCAGAATCTGTCCATCGGGCGCGAGCTCGATGTGCGCGCGATCCATCGGCCGCGGCGCCGGACCTTCGAAGTTGATGCCCTCGCTGTCGTACCCGCTGCCATGACAGGGACACTTGAACTTGTTTTCGCTCGGCTTCCAGTCCGGGGTGCAGCCCAGATGCGTGCAGCGCGCGTAAATCACAAAGAGGCGGTCGGGCGTGCGGTCGACCCAGATGCGATATTTCTGCTGGAACTTGGTGTCGACTCCGAGCGCGAATTCGGAGGGGTATCCGATTTTGAAAACGGTATTCGGTTCGAACAGAGTGCGGGGAAGGAAGAAACGGAAAAACGCGAGGAACCACGCTGTCAGAAAGCCGGTCACCATGACCCAGACGAAGCGGCGGCGCCGGCGATCGACTTCCGTCGATGGTGTGGTTCCGGCAACGCCTGCCGCGCCCGCGGCTTTCGATGTTCCCACCGCCGGCGTACCGACATACTTGGTGGCATCCGCGGCGGCAGGCTTTGCCGCGGGTGGGGCGGCCAGTTTCGCCGCCTCTAAATTCGGATTTGGCTTGCCGACTTCCGGGTCGGCCATGAGCTTGCTCCTGTTCGAACTAATAATTTCGCCGAACTATTAAAGACCGCGAGTCGTGTCCCTAATCCAAGCCTGCGGCCGCGGCGTACTGCGGCGCGGCCAACTGCTCCCCTGTGATGCGAATCGGAATCGCCTCACGCACCGGTTCGCTCAAAGCCTGCTGCACAATCTGGCCCAGGGCCTGGATGAACCGAGGCGAGTCATTCAGCCCAGCGCTCATTTCAAACTGCGTGACGCCGAGGCGCCCCGCCCGCTCGCGCGCCTCGTGGTCGATTTCGCCGAGGGTCTCCACATGATCGGAGACGAAGGCCACCGGGACCACGCACACTTCTCGCATTTTTTCGGCAGCAAGTTTGTCGAGGGCGTCCCGCAGCGACGGTTGCAACCAGCGGCTGGCGCCCACCTTGCTCTGGTAGCAGAGTCGGTGCGGGTTGCTCCATCCTCCGCGTTCCATCAGAAGTCGAACCGTCTCTTCGATCTGCTGTTGGTAGGGGTCGCCCTTTTCGATCACGGCCATGGGCACACTATGGGCGCTGAAGAGAATTTCCGGTCGATGCGGCTGGGGGAAGCGGCCCAGCGCTTCATTCACCCTTTCAATCATGGCATCCAGATATATCGTATTACGATAGAACTCCCGCACGCAATGCACCGGCAGATCGTCGGTGAAGCGCCGCTGCCATTCGTTCAAACCGGACCCCGTTGTGGTGGACGAATACTGCGGATACATGGGTAGAAGCACGACTTCGCCGCAGTCCGCGGCGCGCAGTTGCTGGATGGCTTCCCCGGTAAAGGGATGCCAATAGCGCATCGCCACGAAACAGCGCGCATCCACGCCCCGGCTGCGCAGGCTGTTTTCCAGTGCGCGTGCCTGACTTTCGGTGTGACGGCGAATGGGCGAACCTCCACCGATTGTCGCGTAATGGTGCTGCACCCTGCGCGCGCGCGTCGTCGAAATGAGTTTGGCCAGAGCCTTGCGCCCGATGCGGGCAAAAGGGAAGTCGATGATGTCGGGATCGCAGAAGAGGTTATAAAGAAATGGTTCGATCGCTTCCAGCGTGTCGGGTCCACCGAGCTGAAAGAGAACTATCCCCACACGCCGAGCTTTGCGCGTCATCTTCCCCCAGAACCACTTTCACTGCACCCCAGAACCGAAGGAAATTTACTCCCAATGCGCTGTGAGAGTCAATGGTGGAAATGTAAAGCCAGCGAAGATTCTGCACAGCATTGCCAAATGCTTATGCTGCATGCAAGCTGATATGCAATGCCTGAGCTGCCCGACATCTCGGCCTACCTCACCGCGCTCGAGCCGCGCATCCTTCAGCAAAAGCTCGGGAGGATACGTCTGGCCAGCCCATTCTTGCTGCGAACGGCGCAGCCTCCGCTGTCGAGCGCAGAAGGACGCAACGTGCGCAGACTGCGGCGGATCGGAAAGCGCATTGCCATCGGCCTGGAAGACGATCTGTGGCTCGTGCTGCATCTGATGATTGCGGGCCGACTGCACTGGCGGCCTCCGAACGCGAAGCTGGCCGGACGCCAGAGTCTGGCAGCTTTTGATTTTCCTGACGGCTCTTTGGTGATGACCGAAGCTGGCTCAAAGCACCGGGCGTCGTTGCATGTAGTAAGTGGAGAGGAAAATCTGATTGCCTACGATGGGGGCGGAATCGACGTTTTGGCCGCCGATCTGGATGCGTTCCGTGCGGCGCTGACCGCGGAGAATCATACGCTGAAACGAGCCCTGACCGATCCCCGGCTGCTGAGCGGCATCGGCAATGCGTATTCCGATGAGATTCTGCACGCGGCCCGGTTGTCTCCGGTCACGCTGACGCAAAAGCTAAAACCGGAAGAGTGGGATCGGCTGTTCGTGGCAACGCAGAAAACGCTGAAACTCTGGATCGACCGGCTGCGCGCCGAGGCGCAGACCGGCTTTCCGGAGAAAGTGACCGCGTTTCGCCCGGACATGGCTGTGCATGGCCGCTATGGCAAGGCCTGCCCGCGGTGTGGCGACAAGATTCTGCGAATTCGCTATGCCGATAAAGAGACGAACTACTGTGCCCGCTGCCAGACTGGTGGCAAGGTGCTGGCTGATCGAAGTTTGTCGCGCCTGTTGGGATCGGACTGGCCGCGGACACTCGAGGAACTGGAAGCGCTGAAGCGCCGGATTTAAGCGCGGGTCGGCTCGACCGCCGTTTTCTGCATTTCTTCGATCACCGCATCGGCGAACTGGGACGTTCCCGCCTGCCCGCCGATGTCGCGCGTGAGTTTTTCGCGATGGCGATAGACTCGCTCGAGCGCATTACGAATCTGCGTTGACGCCCCGTGTTCGTTCAGATGTCGAACCATCAGCAGGGCCGAACGGAGCAGGGCCGTGGGATTCGCCAGGTTTTTTCCCGCGATGTCGGGGGCCGACCCGTGCACGGCTTCAAACATGGCGCAGTCGTCGCCGATATTCGCGCTGGGCACGAATCCCAGGCCGCCCACGAAGGCAGCGCAAAGGTCAGACAGAATGTCGCCGTACAGGTTTTCCATCACCAGCATGTCGTACTGGTAGGGGTTCATCACCAACTGCATGCAGGTGTTGTCGACGATGTGCTCGCCGTAGGTGATTTCGGGGTAGTCCTTCGCCACGGCACGGCAGCAGCGCAAGAACAGTCCGTCCGACATCTTCATGATGTTGGCTTTGTGGATGGCGTGAATCTTCTTGCGCTGATATTTGCGAGCATACTCAAAAGTAAAGCGGGCGATGCGGGTCGACGCTTTCTCGGTAATGACTTTCAAGCTCTCCACCACGCCGGGAACAACTTCGTGCTCCAGGCCGGAGTAAAGCCCTTCGGTATTTTCGCGCACGATGATCAGGTCGACGTCGGGATAACGCGTGGGAATATGGGGCAGGTTGCGGATCGGCCGGAAGTTGGCATAGAGATCGAACTTGCGGCGCAGGGCGACGTTGATGCTGGCGAAACCGCCGCCTACGGGCGTGGTCACAGGGCCCTTCAACACCACGCGGGTGCGCTCAATGGATTCGATCACTTCCTTGGGAATGTATTCGCCGCTTTTCTCGTAGGCGTCGGCGCCGACCGCGAAAGTCTCCCATTCGAACTTCACTCCAGTTGCCTCCAGAATGCGCACGACGGCATTGGTGACCTCGGGTCCGATGCCGTCGCCGGGAATGAGAGTGATTCTGTGAGCCATAGCTCTTGTTATGCCTTCGCCTTCACGAGATCCTTCAATTCATTCATGAACTCTTTGACGTCTTTGAAATCAAGGTACACCGAGGCGAAGCGCACGTACGCGACTTTGTCATGGCGGCGCAAGCGGTTCATGATCAGCTCGCCCAGTTCGCTCGTCTTGCGCTCGCGCTCGGGCGACTCGATGACGAAGGACTCGGCCTCATTAACGATCTGCTCCAGTTTGCTGATCGGCACGGGCCGCTTCTCGCACGCGCGCAGGAGTCCGTTGAGCACCTTCTGGCGGTCGAACTTTTCGCGGCGGCCGTCTTTCTTGACCACCATGTAAGGAATTTCGTCGATCCGCTCGTATGTGGTGAAACGCTTGCCGCATTTCAGACACTCGCGCCGCCGCCGGATCGATTCCGCTTCCTTGCTTTCGCGCGAGTCGACTACCTTGTCATTACCAAATCCGCAAAAAGGACATTTCATGGCGATTGACCGCTCACCCCACTTCGCACTGTCATTCCGACGCGCGACGCGAAGCGGAGCACAGGAGGAACCTGCTTTCCTGAGCCTGCTTTCGTGAGCGACGTACGGAGATTGTAACAGTTGAACGACGGCGGAATACCGGCGCCAGAAGAGGCCCGCCAGGCAAAACAAAACGGCACCTGCACCCCCTGCGGTGCAAGTGCCCGTTTTTCTCCATGCCCTCCCGGTGACGGAGAGCGCGAAGTCGTCGATTCAAATCCCGAAGCGGTTAAGGGAAGCCAGCGTTCGGGAATGATCTGAATAGAAGTTGCCCGATCTCGCGTGTCCGGTTGTCACAACGATGTCTGAATTTTGTAAAAAGTGGGTGCGAATCTCTGTAGCCGCGCCGCGAAGCATGCCATTGGTAACCCGGCCACCGACTCTTTAGCTGCTAGCATACTGGCATGGCGCGGTTGCGGCTTCTTCTTGGCCTTGCAATGTTGTTCCTTTCGCTCTCGCTTTGGGCGCAAGGAAATCGCGGAGAACTGCGCCTTAAAGTGCTGGACCCCGATGGCTTTGGAGTCCGCAGCACGGTTGATCTGGTGAGCGATGCGAACCAATATCACAGCACTTTCATCACTGACGAAGCCGGCGTGCTCATTGCCAAGCGTCTGCCGTTCGGGATTTATCAGTTGCGCATTCAGCAGCCGGGCTTTGCTCCGGTTGCGCAATCCGTAGAGATCCGCTCGGTGATTCCGGTCGAATATTTCGTGAAGCTCTCCGTGGCGCCAGTGACGGAATCCATCACCGTACAGGAATCCGGCACGCTGGTGGATCCTTACCGCTCCGGCTCGGTCAACGAAATTGGTCCAGAGACCATTCAGACGCGGCCGACCTCACTGCCCGGCCGGTCGCTGCAGGATCTGGTCAACTCGCAGCCGGGTTGGCTGTACGAGGGCAACGCTGTGCTGCATCCGCGCGGCTCTGAATATCAGACGCAGTTCGTGGTCGATGGCATTCCGCTCACCGACAATCGCTCGCCCAGCTTCGGACCGGAGATCGAAGCCGATGACGTCGACTCGCTCACCATCTACACCGCGGGAATTCCGGCGGAATATGGGCGGAAGATGGGAGGCGTGGTCGAAGTCAACACTCTGCGCGATGATCAGACCGGCCTGCACGGAGAAGCGGTGCTCTCCGGAGGCAGCTTCGCTACTGCGGGCGCATTCGCTCGCAGCCAGTACACGTGGGGCCACAACACAGTCGGCGCCAGCGCCAGCGGCAACATGACCGCCCGCTATCTGAATCCGGTCGTCCCGGAAAACTATAGGAACCGGGGCACGACGGGCGATTTCTCTTTGAGCTTCGCACGCGACTTCACGACGAAAGATCGCCTGATGCTGAGCGTGCGCCACGCACTCTCACGCTTCGAGATTCCCAATGAGCAGGTCCAGGAAAATCCGCAACTGCTGCCGGAGCTGGGCCAGCCCGCACCTCCACCCGGGACCCCGGCCCAACTTCAGACCGCCGACAACTTCGAGACAATGGGTATCGCCTCGTATCAGCACATTTTTTCTGCGAATGTTCTGAGCAGCCTTCGTGGCATGGTGCGCGACAATTCCAACGACTTTTATTCGAACCCCTATTCCTGGCCGGTGATCGTCACGCAACACAATTCATTCCGCGAGGGATATTTCAATGCCTCGGTCTCGATTCATCGCGGACGCCAGGAATGGAAGGCCGGCACCGAGTCCGACAATCTTTTCCTGCGCGAGAACTACAGCGATATCATCACCGCCAATCCAAACTTTCCCGGCTATCCGTTCGACCCAAACACGGAAACTCCGTTCTCCTTTTCGGGCAGCCGGCCGGATCTCGAGCAAGCCGCCTTCGTCCAGGACCTGATTCACTTCGGCAATTGGACGCTCAACATCGGCGTGCGCTGGGATCATTACGAGTTGCTGGTGAATCAGAACGCTGCCAGCCCGCGGGCTGCGATCTCGCATTATTTTCCCGCCGCCAAGGTGATCGTCCACGCCTCCTACGACCGAATTTTTCAAACGCCGTCATTTGAAAACATCCTGCTTTCGAGCTCGACCCAGGTGCAATCGTTCGAGCCCACCGTTCTGCGTTTGCCGGTGCAGCCTTCTCACGGCAACTATGTCGAATTGGGCGCAACCAGCAGCGTGCTCGACCAGCTTCGCCTCGACGTGAATTACTTTCGCCGCTACGTCAACAATTACGCCGACGACGATCAGATTCTGAACACGGCGGTAAGCTTTCCTATTACATTTCGCAAGTCAGTCATTTATGGCGCTGAGGGCAAGCTCGAATTGCCGCACTGGAAGCGGCTTTCCGGCTTCGCCAGCTATTCCTATATCGTCGGCAACGCCTGGTTTCCTGTGACCGGCGGTTTGTTTCTCGGCGACGACGCGGTCAGCGCCACAACCCAGCTTACCGGCCACTTTCCAGATTCGCAGGACCAGCGCAATACTGTGCGCATGCGTCTGCGCTATCAGCCCGCTTCGCGGTTGTGGATTGCCGGCGGAGCCGAGTACGGCAGCGGCCTGCCGTTTGATTTCGCCGGAACCTACCAGGGGGCGCTCGCCGAATACGGACAGGCGATGGTCGATCGCATCAACTTTGCCCGCAGCCGCGTCAGACCGTCGCTGGCGGTCGACAGCTCGATCGGCGTCGACCTGTACAAGAATGATCGTGTCGCGATGCGCCTGCAGGCGGACGCCCAGAACTTGAACAATCGATTGAACGTGATCGATTTCGGGGGATTATTCTCGGGCAACGCCATCGCCCCGCCCAGAAGCTACGGGCTACGCATGCTAACTACGTTCTGACGGAGAATTTCCTCCGTGCAACCGCCTGTGAACCTCTGTGGTTAGTCCTTCTACACCACAAAATACTTCGCTCCGGGATGATGCACCACGAGCGCCGATGTGCTTTGCTCGGGTTCGAGCAGGAAGCCCGAAGTAAGCCGAACGCCGACGTTCTCTTCCGGCTTGAGCAGCGCGAAGAGCTTCGCCTGATCTTCCAGGTTCGGACACGCAGGGTAGCCAAACGAGTAGCGCGAGCCGCGATATTTCTGGTGAAACAAGTCACGAATCTCCCGCGCGTCGTTGCCAGCGATTCCCAATTCCTGCCGCATGTTCCGGTGATGCAATTCGGCCAGCGCTTCGGCAGTTTCTACACTCAGCCCATGCAGGTAGAGATACTTCGTGTACTCGCCGCCTTCAAACAGCCGCTGCGTTTCCACGGTGGCCTTTGGTCCAATCGTGACCAGCGACAGCCCGAGCACGTCCATTTTTCCCGAGCTCTTGGACGCGAAGAAGTCGGAGATGCACAATCGCCGGCCCTCGCGCTGGCGCGGGAACGTAAACCGCAACAGCTCGTGGAGGGACGGACGCCCCCGTCCGTCCGATTGATCTGCCGGTTCGTACACGATCACATCATTCCCCTCGCTCTGCGCCGGGAAATATCCCCAAACCGCCTGCGGCTGAAACAGGCCTGACTGTGCGACTTCCTCTTCCAGTTTGGTCAGGATCGGACGAAACTTTTCTTCGACCAGGCGGACGTAATCCGACTGCGACGCTGTCTTCAGTTGCCACTGATTCTTGAACAATGCCGTTTCGTTGATATAACGAAACACTTCGCGCACATCGTAATCCTTGCGCACACGCAGGCCCCAGAACGGAGGCTGCGGAATGCTCGGCGCGTCGCCGACCACCGGACTGCGCTCGGCAAACACCGGTCCACTCTCTTCGTCCACCGCCGTGGCCTTCGCATACTCTTTCACCGTGCGGCCTTCCTGCAGGCGCTTGTCCCGATTGCCGTCGGGGGTTGCGAGATCCTCCATGATGTGCAATCCGCTGAAGGCGTCATCGGCATAGAAAACAGCGTTGGCGTACTCCCGCCGCAGGTCGTCCTCGACGTACTTTCGCGTCAGCGCCGCGCCACCGCAGATCACTGGGAACTCGAGCTTCTGCCGCTGCAAGTCCTGAATGACGTATTTCATTTCCAGCGTCGACTTCACCAGCAACCCGCTCAGCCCGATGGCGTCGGCGCGATGCTCCTGCGCCGCGTGAATGATCGCATCCCCCGGCTGCTTGATGCCGAGATTGACGACCTTGAATCCGTTATTCGACAGAATAATGTCGACCAGGTTCTTGCCAATGTCGTGCACATCGCCCTTTACCGTTGCCAGCACGATCGTGGCTTTCTTCGAGCCCGACTTCTTCTCCATCTTCGGCTCAAGATAGGCGACCGCCTGCTTCATGACGCCTGCCGAATCGAGCACCGACGGCAGCTGCATTTTGCGCGCGCCGAACAGGTCGCCAACCGTTTTCATGCCGTCGAGCAGAACCGTATTGATCAGTTCGAGCGGCGAATAATTGACTAGAGCGTCATCGAGCAACTGCTCCAACGATTTCTTGTTCGGGCCCTCGCCCACCGATTTTTCGCCGTTGATGATGGCGAACTTCAGCTTGTCTTCGACCGAAAGCGCGTCGACGTGCGCGGTCGTCGTGGCTGCCAGGTTGCCTTTCATGCCGGCGAAATGAGCCATGTAGTTTTGCAGCGGATTGCCCGCCGACTCGTCGCGGAAGATCAGCTTGCGTGCCAGTCCCACTTCTTCCTGCGGAATCTTGTACAGCGGATAAATCTTCGTGTAGTTGACGATGGCCATGTCGAGGCCATGGTCGACCGCCTCGTGCATGAAAACGGAATTCAGCACGCGGCGCGGATACGGATCGAGACCGAAAGAAATGTTGCTGACGCCCAGAATCGTTTTGACTGAGGGCAGTTCTTTCTTGATCCGCTCGACGGCTTTCAGCGTCTCGATTCCCGCCGTGCGATATTCTTCCTGGCCGGTTGAAATCGGCAGAGTCAGCGCATCGAAAATAAGATCAGTGCCGTCGAGGCCATGCTTCTTCGTCGCCAGATCGAAAATGCGGTGCGCGATCGCGACTTTCTTATCGGCGGTGAGTGCCATGCCCTCTTCGTCAATCGTGAGCGCGATGACCGCCGCGCCGTAGCGCTTGGCCATCGGCAAAACTTTCGCGGTGCGCTTCTCGCCGTCCTCCAGATTGATCGAATTGATGATCGCGCGGCCGGGAATGCGCTTCAGCGCTTCCTCGACTACGTCAGCCTCGGTCGAATCCACGAGAATCGGTGCCGGAACGCGCGTCGCGATCTTTTCGAGAATCGAAGTGATGTATCCCTTCTCGTCCTCGCCCACGATGGCGCAGCACAAATCCAGCATGTGCGAGCCGTCGTTCACCAGCTTCTTCGCCAGCGCCAGAATTTCGTCGTTCTTCTTCGCGCGGACCAGGTTGCGAAAATGCTCGACGCGCGTGGTCGTGTTCATTTCCTCGGCCACGATCAGCGGCTTCGGCTCCAGATCAAGCGGAACCGACGTATATGCACTTGACGCTGCGCCCACTCGTTTCACGTCCCGCTTTGCAGGCTCAACTCCAGAGACCGCCTCGGCCACAGCTTTCAGATGTTCCGGTGTCGTTCCACAACAGCCGCCGACAATACGCACGCCGTAGTCCTGCACAAAGTGCTTGTGATACTCGGCCAACTCCGCGGGAGTCAGCTTGTAGACGGCGTGCCCGCCGACGTTCTGCGGCAAGCCGGCGTTGGGCAGCACCGACACGTGCTTGGTGGAGTTTGCGCCCAGGAAGCGCACTGCGTCGTTCATTTCAACCGGACCGGTGGCGCAGTTCAGTCCGATCACGTCCACGTCGTACGGTTCGAGCGCAGTGAGTGCCGCGCCGATCTCGGTGCCCAGCAACATCGTGCCTGATTCCTGCAGCGTGACCTGCACCGTTACCGGCAACCGCTTGCCCGACTTCTTCATCGCTTCGAGCACGCCAATGGTCGCGATCTTGGCCTGCAGCAAATCCTGCGAAGTTTCCACCAGCAACACGTCCACGCCGCCCTCAATCAGCGCCGCGGCCTGCTCTTCGTAGGACGCCACCATGGCATCGAAAGTGATGTGCCCTAGCGATGGCAGCTTGGTCGTCGGTCCAATCGATCCGGCCACAAAACGAGGTTTGTCCTTCGTCGAGAACTGCTGCGCAACCTCTTTGGCGAGCTGCGCTGCCTTCACGTTGATCTCGCGCACACGGTCGCGCAGATCAAACTCGCCGAGCACGACCGACGTGCCGCCGAACGTGTTCGTCTCAACGACATCGCAGCCCACGCCTAGGAAATCGGCGTGAATCTCGCGGATGATGTCCGGACGGCTCAGCACCAGCACTTCGCTGCAGTTTTCTTTGCCCCAGAAATCATCCAGAGTGGGATTGCGTTTCTGGATGTTGGTCCCCATGGCGCCGTCATAGACGATGACGCGTTCTTTGACGAGTTGTAAGAAATCAGTCATTTGAAAGTCGTCGTTTGTCGTTGGCCGCTATTCGTTGGCAGGTCGTGGCGGAGTAGTTATGTCTGCTCTGCCAACGACCAACGACCGACAGCCAACGACTGTCCTTATGCAACAACGCCGGTCTGGAGTGGACCGGCGTGTGGTCGAAATCCGAACTCGTTGCGAAACTCAGCTCCCCGGCACCAACTGTGCCGGCGCTCCCGCATTCACGTCGGCCTGATTGAAAATGATGTTGGCTCCCATGTGTGCTGGCCGGGGGGCCAGCATCTGCTCCTTGCGGTACACCAGGTTGCTGGCGTTGAACGTGGCCAGCTCGAAACCGTGCCCGTGCGTGATGGCGTCGGTCGGGCAGGCCTCGACGCAGTATCCGCAGAAAATGCACCGGTTGTAGTCGATGTTGTAGACCTTGGCGTAGCGCTCGGCGCCACTGACGCGGTTTTCCGCCGTATTCTCAGCCGCTTCGATATAGATGCAGTTCGAGGGGCAGGCCGCCGCGCACAGGAAGCAGGCAACGCACTTTTCCAGCCCGTTCTCGTCGCGCTGCAGCACATGCGCGCCGCGGAACCGCGGCTGGAAGACGGCACCCTTCAACGGTCCTTTGCCATCGGGATAGTTCTCCACGATCGTGGGCTGAAACATCTCCATGAAGGTGACGCTCATGCCCTTTGCAATCGCCGCGATGTTCTTCAGCACCGGCATACGTGCTCCAAGTATACCGAAACATGCCGGGAGCCGTCGCGGCCGGGATGTCAGGCGGCTGGTGTATCAGGGGAATGACTCCTTGGAGTGCTCTACTATTGGAAGTCGTGACCGACCTCGAAAAGAATAGTCGCCGCATAGGACTATGCGCGGACTGCCGTTTCATGCGAACGATGCGATCCGACCGCGGATCTATCTTTATTCTTTGTGAACGCTCCAGGACCGACCAGACCTTCCCTAAGTATCCGCGTCTGCCTGTGTTGCAGTGTGCCGGGTACGAGCAGCTCGCGGCCGACCAAGAGTCCGCACGTGAATAACTTAGTCCATTTTGTTCACGGGATCACTTGCTGCCTCCAGTCGTCCCTGCCCGCTCTTTCGTGACCGGCGTCACTGCCAAAGCGGCCGCTTTGCCCCACGATAGACGCGGATCCTCGAGAGAAGATCGGGGAGGGATTCGGATCATGCTACTGAAAGTTGTAGCCGTCGCTGCAATCGGAATATTTTTCGTTTGACTCGTTGCCGTGCTCCAGGCCTGGAGCAAGAACACTTTCTCGCAACGGATTACAGGGATAGTTTTCTTGGTGGCATTCGGATTTGCCGCTACGTGGGGCGCCCGCGTGCTGCATCTGATTCGCTAGAAACTCGACCGCGGCTCTAGCCACCGTCTAGCCAACCCCCAATTCTTTCGCCAACGCTTTCCACTTGCTGTCCACGAGCTGCTTCGTCTTCGCATCCATTACGATCTCGTCGGGCCAGGGCCGCACGAAGCCCTCGCTGGCCCATTTGCGCGTGGCGTCGATGCCCATCTTCGATCCGTAGTCGGGCATGCGCGAAGCGTGGTCAAGAGAATCCACCGGGCCGAGCGTGAACTGGATATCCCGCTCGGGGTCGATGTGATTGAAAACCTTCAGCACGACGTCTCGCAGGTCCTGCACGTCCACGTCTTCATCCACTACGACGACGCACTTGGTAAACATTGCCTGGCCCAGTGACCAGATCGCGTTCATCACTTTGCGCGCCTGGCCGGGATACGACTTCCGGATCGAGACGATCATCAGATTGTGAAACACGCCTTCGATCGGCAAATTGATGTCGACCACTTCCGGGATGGCGAGCTTCATCAGCGGCACCGACATGCGCTCGACTGCCTTGCCCATGTATGCGTCTTCTTGCGGAGGCTTCCCCACGATGGTTGTCGCGTATATGGGATCCTTGCAATGCGTCACGCAAGTTACATGAAAAACTGGATACAGATCTTCCAGAGAATAAAAACCGGTGTGGTCGCCAAAAGGGCCTTCGCTGCGAAGCTCGTCGAGATTGATGTGACCCTCGAGAACGATTTCGCTCGCGGCTGGAACCTCCAGATCCACCGTCTCGCATTTCACCAGGTCGACGGGTGCTCCGCGCAGAAATCCAGCCACGATGTATTCCTCAAGATCCGGCGGCGCGGGCACAATTGCGGAAAAAGTCACAGCCGGATCGGTGCCGATCGCGACCGCGACCTCCATTTTTCCTGAGGGGCGCTCGCCCTCGGCCAGTACGCTGCCGCCAGAAGACCGCGCCATGATATCGACCGCTGCCGACTTGCTTTCGACCGCCGCCCGCATGCGGTCGCGCGCATGTTCCGCCGCGACTTTCTGGCGCTGCCAGTGCATGCCCGTCGCGCGCTCGTCGTAAATCTGCATGCGGTACATGCCAACGTTGCGTTTGCCGGACTTTGGGCTGCGTGTGACGACGCAGGGCAGCGTAATGAAGCGGCCGCCATCCTTGGGCCAGCATTGCAGCACGGGAAAGTCGAGAAGCGAAAAATTGTCGCGCTTGATGACGTCCTTGCACGGACCGGTCGCCACGGTGTGTGGGAAAAATTTTCCCGCTTCGGTCAGCAGAGGCAGCATCTTGAGCTTGTCGAGAAAACCTTCGGGCGATTTGACGTCCATGAACATGCGGACACGATCTGCGATTTCGTCGTACGAGTTAATGCCCAGGGCGAGCTTCATCCGTGCCGCCGAACCGAACTGATTGATTAGGACCTTTGCCCCCGGATGCCCTTTAACGTTCTCGAAAAGCAGTGCCGGCCCGCCAGCAGCGCCCTTGGCGTCGCGGCCCTTCGAAACCCGGTCGGTGATTTCCGCGATCTCCAGAATCGGATCGGCTTCGGTTCGGATTCGCTTCAGTTCACCGGCTTTGTCGAGCGCGGCGATCCATTGGCGCAGGTCGTCGAAGGGCAAGAAATTTCCTCAGCTATGACGAGAGATTCGTGCGACGCACGATTATAAGGGATTCGCCTGCGCGAAACTTCTTCGCCGCGGATTTACACGGATGAACGCGAATCTTGTCTCTCAGAATGCGCGCTTTAAAAGGGCGCCGCTTTCAGCCGCGCCGCCAAAAGCTCGTCACCAAACCGGGATTCAGCCTGAGGGCTAGACGGCTGTGAACTTGGCCTTACTTTCTCTGCTCCAGCTTTACGCTCGCAGTTACCGACTGGCCATCGCGCAGGACCTTTACCTCGACCACGTCGCCCACTTTACTGCGCCGCAGCGCGTCGGTGAAATCGTAGAGATTCTTGATCGGCTTGTCGCCGAATTGAACGAGCACATCTCCGGCCTTCAGCCCGGCTTTTGCTGCCGGGGAGTTCGGCTTCACATCAGAAAACTTCACGCCATTTTCCGTCTGCCCGAAGTCCGGAATCGATCCAAAGTACGGTCCATAGCCGGCGCCTCCTCCCCCGCCGGGTGGCTTTTCTTCGGCCACAACCTGAAAGGCAGGCGCGTCCTGGGCATTCGCCAGTTGCACGGTCACTCTTTCCACCAGGTCGAGCAAGCGAGCTGCTGAAGGCGCGTTGATCTTGTCCCAGGTGTCAGACGGTTTGTGGTAATCGGAGTGAAGGCCCGAGAAGAAGAACAGAACCGGAATTCTCTTCGAAACAAAAGAAGTGTGATCGCTCGAGGAATACCCGCCGGCCGAGTATTCAATTTTGAAGGGCGCATCTTTCTGCGCCTGCTCGAGCACCGACTTAAACGTCGAACCTGTTCCCACGCCGCCGATGTAGACCTTGTCGTCCTTGATGCGGCCAATCATGTCCATGTTCAGCATGGCCACAGCTTTGTCGAGCGGGCGGGTTGGATTCTTCACCCATGCCGCCGAGCCGAGCAGGCCGAGCTCCTCGCCTGCAAAATTCATAAACAGGATGCTGCGCTTCAACTGTCCGCGCTCAGGAACGAGCAGTCGCGCCAGTTCCAGCACACCGGCCGTGCCGCTGGCATTGTCGTCGGCGCCCGGATGAATCTGCCCGATCTGCGATGGCGCCAGTGAGTCGACGTTGCCGCGCCCGAGATGATCGTAATGCGCTCCGACGATCACATATTCGTCGCTCTGCCCCGGCAGCCAAGCCAAGACGTTGTGCACAGTGGCGCGTGTGGTCTCAATGTCGATGTGCAGCGAGGCATGCAGGGCCTCAGGAAAGGCAAACGACGCGGGCTTCGACGTGGAGTTGATCTGATCCTGCACATCCTTCAGAGATTTGCCGGCAGACTGAAACCAGGATTCTGCGACAGCGTTCTTCACCTGCACGAAGACGATGCCGGCGTCTTCCGGCCCGCTGACACTGCCAAAGCGCGTCAGCAGATCTTCCTCGCCATCGCCGAGTTTGCCGTTGATGACCACCACGGCTTTCGCACCGTGATTGCGCGCGTTGATTGCCTTCGTAATGACCTGGGAATGTTGCGTGAGCCCGTGATTGCCGCTTTTTTTGGCGAAGCCCGACGGCTCGTAGCGCAGCACGACGACGATCTTGTCTTTCACCTCGAGCCCGGCGTAGTCGTCGTAATTGAATTCATCGGCGCTGGCCCCATATCCGACAAACACGATCGGTCCCTCGACTTCGCCGGAAGAAGAAAAACTGAAAGGAACGAAATCCTGATCGACCTTCAGATTTTTCTTGCCCTCCGCGCTCTGCACCGAAAAATGATTGTCAGATTTCAG